>Ga0075429_100002684_pt1 | contig 14979 bp, 13 predicted proteins | sample RhiMetdeltSRZDD3_FD_75295 | JGI IMG/M metagenome (GOLD analysis project Ga0075429, IMG submission 75295) | Populus rhizosphere microbial communities from Tennessee, USA - Rhizosphere MetaG P. deltoides SRZDD3 | ecosystem: Host-associated > Plants > Roots > Rhizosphere > Soil | place: USA... | reverse complement strand
CCTGGCGCTCCTTGCCCGGCTTGCCGGTCTTCTTGAAGTCCTCGCTGCAGGTCTTCATCTTGTTCTGCTGCGCCGTCTTGGCATCGCTTTCCTTCTTCAGGCAGTCCTTCATGAAGGCCTGCCGCTCGGTGCCGGGCTTGCCGCTCGACTTGAACTCGGTGCTGCACGAGCCCATCTTGCTCTGCTGCGCCGTGGGCGCCTTGGCGCTCGCGCTGGCGGCGGTGCCGGCGGCACCCGCCGCGCCGGCGGCCTGGGCGGACATCGAAAGGGCGGCCAGCGCGGCGGCCAGCACGGTCATCACGGTCTTCATGGACGGTTTCTCCTGGTGGCGTCAACGCCGGCGTGGATTGGAGCACGCGGCTCGTCCCGGCGGCAGGGGAACAACGCAGGCCGGCGCGGCCTCGCCGACCGGCAGTTGAAACCGCGCGTCAACCGCGGGGCGTCAGAGCCTGTGAACGATTCGCCTGCGAACGGTCGGCTCGGCTCTGAGTGAGCCGACTCCGCGGCACAGCTTCGCAGGTGCGGTCGCTGCGTCGGCTCAAAGGATGCGCCGCGGATGCGCCAGCGTCTCGTGCGCCACGTGCAGGCGCCGCACCAGCACGCGGATGAACGCCTCGTCGAAGTGGTGGCGGCAGCCCGGGCTCAGCTGCGCGAGCGTCTCGGGCGTGAAGGAGATGGTGGTGGCGGTGTCGGTGACGATCACGTCGGCGCTGTGGTGGCGCAGCTCGGGGCTCGGCGCGAGGTAGGCCATCTCGCCCACCGACGTGCCCGCGCCCAGCTTGGCCACGCGCACGCCGTCGCGGTACACCTCGAGCTCGCCCTGCGCGATGATGTGGAAGGTGCGGCCTTCCTCACCCTTGCGGTACACCGCGTGGCCGAACGGGAAGCGCTGCCACTTGGCCCGGTGCACCACCTCCCACAGCTCGACGTCGCCGAAGCTCGTGAAGAAGTCGAGGGCGCGCAGCAGCGTGAAGCGCTCGGAGTCCAGCACGCCCTGGATCTGCCCGCGCGGCACCTCGTGGTTCACGATGAGCGAGGACAGCGCCTGCGCGAATTCGTCCCAGCTCGCATAGCGGTAGGCGGGGTTCTTCGCGAGCGCGCGCCGGATCACGCCGTCCACCGACTCGGCCAGGCCCGAGCGCAGGCCGGTGAGCGAGACCGGCTCCTGGTTGTAGATCTGGTTCATCAGCGCGGACTGCGCCAGCGCATCGAACGGCGGGCGGCCGCTGATCAGGTGGTACAGCACCGCACCCAGCGAATACATGTCGGCGCGGCAGTCGAGCGTGCCGCCGTCGAGCTGCTCGGGCGACATGTAGGCGAGCGAGCCCACGCGATAGACCTGCGTGACGTCGGCCTCGAGGTTGAGGACGCTGCCGAAGTCGGTGACCTTGACGTCGCTGATGATCCCGTTCTGCAGCACCACCAGCAGGTTGGCCGGCTTCACGTCGCGGTGGATCAGGCCCTGGCGGTACACGTAGCCGAGCGCCATCGCGCACTTGAAGCCGACCTCGACGATGAGCTCCAGCGACAGCAGCGAGTCGGCCCGGCAGTACGGGCGCAGCGTGCTGCCGCTCACGTACTCCATCACCAGGTACGCGCCGTCGGGATCGGACACGGCGTCGAAGATCTGCACGACGTTCGGGTGCTGCAGCCGCCCGACGAGCGCGGCCTCGGCGTTGAAGAAGCGCTCCGAATAGCGCCCGTCCACCGGGTCGCCCGAGGCGATGCGCACGCGCTTGATCGCCACGTCGCGGTCGTGGAAGTCGTCGTGGCAGAGGAAGACCTCGCTGGTCGCCCCCTCACCGAGCTTGCGCAGGACGCGGTACTTGCCGATCTGCACGGGCGGTTCCGGAAGGTCGATGGCCAGGTCGGGGCGGCGTGGAGGAGTGGACATGGAGGACGGTGCAAGCGTAACCCGCCGTTGCGCCCACGTCATTCGCGCCGCCGCCGAGACCGGCACAACGGCACGAAGTGTCACATCCTTGCCCAGGAGCGTCAGGGGTGTGGAAACGCGTTGTATCCGCCGCGACGCCGCAGGGGCCAAACTAGAATTCGCCCCCATGATTGAAGCCAAACAGGCGCTGCTGGGTGCGCTTTCCGAAGCCATCCAGGAGGTCAGCCCGGGCGCGACCGTCCTCGCCGCGTTCGAATCGCCCAAGCAGGCCGCGCACGGCGACCTCGCCGTCACCGCCGCCATGCAGCTCGCCAAGCCGCTGCGCAGGAACCCGCGCGAGGTCGCGCAGGCCCTGATCGACGCCCTGAAGCGCCGCCCGGCGGCGCAGCACCTGGCCGGCCTGGAGATCGCCGGCCCCGGGTTCATCAACCTGCGGCTCACGCCCGCGGCCAAGCAGTCGGTGGTGGCCGAGGTGCTCCGCGACGGCGCGCGCTTCGGGCGGCGCCCCGCCCACGACGGCCACGTGCTGGTGGAGTTCGTGTCGGCCAATCCCACCGGCCCGCTGCACCTGGGCCACGCGCGGCAGGCCGCGCTGGGCGATGCGCTGTGCAACCTGTTCGAGGCGCAGGGCTGGCAGGTGACGCGCGAGTTCTACTACAACGACGCCGGCGTGCAGATCGCCACCCTCGCCGCCTCGGTGCAGGCGCGCATCCGCGGCCTGAAGCCGGGCGACCCGCACTGGCCCGACGCGGCCTACAACGGCGACTACATCGCCGACATCGCGGCCGACTTCCTCGCCCGCCGCACCGTCACGGCCGACGACCGCAGCTTCACCGCCTCGGGCGACCCCGACGACATCGACGGCATCCGGCAGTTCGCCGTGGCCTACCTGCGCCACGAGCAGGACCTGGACCTGCAGGCCTTCGGCGTGCGCTTCGACCACTACTTCCTCGAGTCGAGCCTGTACACCACGGGCCGCGTCGACGACACGGTGGCGCGCCTGGTGGCCGCCGGCAAGACCTACGAGCAGGACGGCGCGCTGTGGCTGCGCACCACCGACTACGGCGACGACAAGGATCGCGTCATGAAGAAGTCGGACGGCAGCTACACCTACTTCGTGCCCGACGTCGCCTACCACATCCACAAGTTCCAGCGCGGCTACACCCGCGCCATCAACATCCAGGGCAGCGACCACCACGGCACCGTCGCGCGCGTGCGCGCGGGCCTGCAGGCGGCCGGCCTCGGCATCCCGCCCGGCTACCCGGACTACGTCCTGCACAAGATGGTCACGGTGATGAAGGGCGGGCAGGAGGTGAAGATCTCCAAGCGCGCGGGCAGCTACGTGACGCTGCGCGACCTCGTCGACTGGACCAGCCGCGACGCCGTGCGCTTCTTCCTGCTCTCGCGCAAGGGCGACACCGAGTTCGTGTTCGACGTCGACCTGGCGCTGAAGCAGAACGACGAGAACCCGGTCTTCTACGTGCAGTACGCGCATGCGCGCATCTGTTCGGTGATCCAGCAGTTCGCCGACAAGGGCGGCGACGCGGCGGCGCTGGCGCAGGCCGACCTGTCGCCCCTCACCGCGCCGAGCGAGGCGGCGCTGATGCTCGAGCTCGCCGAGTGGCCCACCGTGCTGGCCGAGGCGTCCCGCGGGCTCGCGCCGCACGACATCGCGTTCTACCTGCGCGACGTGGCGGGCGCCTTCCACAGCTACTACGCCGCGGAGCGCTTCCTCGTCGACGACGATCCCGTGCTCACGCGCGCGCGGCTCGCGCTGCTCGCGGCCACGCGGCAGGTGCTGCGCAACGCGCTCGGCGTGCTCGGCGTGAGCGCCCCCGAGAAGATGTGACTGTCGCCGCCGCGCCTCGCGCGCCGGCGGCCGGATGCGGAGATTCCATGAAATTGCAACGCGGCGGCTTCGTCATGGGCCTGATCATCGGGCTCATCATCGGCCTGGCGATCGCGCTGGGCGTGGCGCTGTACGTGACCAAGGTGCCGATCCCGTTCGTCAACAAGGTGCCGCAGCGCACGGCCGAGCAGGACGCGGCGGAGATCGAGAAGAACAGGCGCTGGGACCCGAACGGCCCGCTCTACGGCAAGAACCCGGCGCGCCCCGGCATGCCGCCGCCCCCGCGCGCGGCCGGCTCGGTGAGCGAGCCCGCCGCCTCCGCGCCCGCGGTGGCGGCCGCGCCGGCTCCGGCGGGCAGCGCCGCGTCCCGCCGCGACGCCGCCGACATCCTGGCCGACCGCCCGGCTGCCGCGTCGGCCCCGACGACCGCCGCGCTCGGGTCCACGAGAAGCGGGCCCGATCCGTTCAGCTATTTCGTGCAGGCCGGCGCGTTCGCCCGCCAGGAGGACGCCGAGCAGCAGCGGGCCCGACTCGCCATGCTCGGCTACGCCGCCAAGGTGACCGAGCGCGACCAGGCCGGCCGCACGGTGTACCGGGTCCGCGTCGGCCCGTTCGACCGCAAGGAGGACGCCGACTCGACGCGGGACAAGCTGGACAACAACGGGGTGGAATCTTCGCTCGTTCGCGTCCAGCGCTGATGAACTTTCGCCGGCGTGCGGGACTCCTCCCATGCGTCGCTCACCTCAAGGGAAACAACAATGAATCGTCGTGACTTCTCTGCCCAGCTCGTCGCCGCCGGCGCCGGCATGGCCGCCTTCGGCGTAGCCGGCGTGGCCCGCGCCCAGGGCGCGCCCGTCGAGGGCACCCATTACGTGAAGCTGAGCCAGCCGCTGCCCGTCACGCCCGGCAAGATCGACGTGATCGAGTTCTTCTGGTATGGCTGCCCGCACTGCAACGCGTTCGAGCCGGCGCTGGACGATTGGAGCAAGAAGCTGCCCGCCGACGTCTCCTTCCGCCGCGTGCCGGTGGCGTTCCGCGAGGAGCCCTTCACCACGCACCAGAAGATCTTCTACGCCCTCGAGCAGCTCGGCCTCGTGCCGACCCTGCACCGCAAGGTCTTCTACGCCATCCACGTCGAGCGCCAGAAGCTGGACAAGCTGCCCGAGATCGAGGCCTTCATGGCCAAGAACGGCGTGGACGCGGCCAAGTTCAAGGACGCCTTCAACGCCTTCTCGACCCAGACCAAGGCGAAGCAGGCCGCCAAGCTGGCCTCCGACTACAAGATCGACGGCGTGCCGGCGATCGGCGTGCACGGGAAGTACTACACCTCGGGCAGCCTGGCGGGCTCGCCGGAGGCGTCGTTGAAGGTGGCCGACGCCCTCATCAAGCGCGAGCGCAAGGCGTAAGGCGCGAAGCGCCTGCGCCTGCGGCGGACCCTGCGGCGCCCCCCAGCCCCTTCGGGGCAAGGGGCGCTGCGGCATGCCGGACGAGCCCGGCCTTCGGTCGGGAAAGCGCCGCGGGGAGTCGGCGCGAAATCGCGGCGGATTGCTCAGCTTTGTTGCCGAGGCATGACGGCTTGGGGCTAGAATGGCCTGCAAGTTTCATGCCTCTATGACACAACTCGTTTCCCGCTCCGGTCGAAAGACACCGGCCGCCCTGCTGGCGCTGGTGGTCCTCGCCGCGCCCCCGGCCTCGGCGGAGCGCGCCGACCGCACCAAGCCGCTCAGCGTCGCGGCCGACCGGCAAGGCACCTTCGACCTGCTGAAGCAGGTCATCGTCTTCAACGGCAACGTCGTCATCACCAAGGGCACCCTCGTCATCAAGGCCGACCGGGTGGAGGTGCGCGAGGCGCCGGACGGCTATCGCACGGCGGTGGCGGTCGGCAGCGCGAGCCAGCCCGCCACCTTCCGCCAGAAGCGCGACGGCGTCGACGAGCACATCGACGGCCAGGCCGACCGGCTCGAGTACGAGGAAAAGGGCGACGTCGTCCGCTTCGTCAACAACGCCATCGTCCGGCGCCTGCGCGGCGCCACCGTCGGCGACGAGATCACCGGCAGCCAGATCACGTACGACAACACCACCGAGGTGTTCAGCGTCACCGGCGGCACGCCGTCGAACACGGCGGGCAGCCCCGGCGGCCGCGTGCGGGCGGTGCTGACGCCGCGCGAAGGCACGCCGGCAGCGGCCGAGCAGGCGGCGTCGCAGCCGCCGCTGCGGCTCTCGCCGTCGCTCGGAGAGAGCAAGCCATGACGCCCCGGGCCGCCCTGGGGGCGAATTCCCTCCCGCGGGGATCGCGTGCCGTCGACCGGGAGGTTGCCTTGTGAGCGCGGCCCCCGTCACCCCCGCCTCCCCCGTGATGGCGCCGCGCGCGATCGGCCGCCTCGCCGCCCAGGGCCTGCAGAAGACCTACGGCGCGCGCAAGGTGGTCAAGGACGTGCACCTGGCGGTCAACGCCGGCGAAGTGGTCGGCCTGCTCGGGCCGAACGGCGCCGGCAAGACGACCAGCTTCTACATGATCGTCGGCCTGGTGCGCGCCGACGCCGGCGTCATCACGATCGAGGAGCAGCGCGTCGACCGCCTGCCCATCCACCGCCGCTCGCGCCTGGGGCTGTCGTACCTTCCGCAGGAGGCGTCGATCTTCCGCAAGCTGACGGTGGAGGAGAACATCCGCGCCGTGCTGGAGCTGCAGTTCGACGCGCAGGGCAAGCCGCTCAAGCCCGCGCTGATCGAGGAGATGCTCGACAGCCTGCTGCGCGACCTGTCGATCGAGAAGCTGCGGCGCACCCCCGCCCCGGCGCTGTCGGGCGGCGAGCGGCGCCGCGTGGAGATCGCCCGCGCGCTCGCCACGCAGCCGCGCTTCATCCTGCTGGACGAGCCGTTCGCCGGCGTCGACCCGATCGCCGTCATCGAGATCCAGCGGATCATCAGCTTCCTCAAGGCACGCGGCATCGGCGTGCTCATCACCGACCACAACGTGCGCGAGACGCTCGGGATCTGCGACCGCGCCTACATCATCAGCGAAGGCCGCGTGCTCGCCGAGGGCACGCCGGTCGAGATCGTGGAGAACGCCGACGTCCGCAAGGTCTACCTCGGCGAGCACTTCCGCATGTGACACAGCGCCTCGCGTCGGCACCTCCTTCCCCATGAAACCGTCACTTCAGGTCCGCCTTTCGCAGCACCTCGCGCTGACCCCGCAGCTGCAGCAGTCCATCCGGCTGCTCCAGCTCTCGACCCTGGAGCTGCACCAGGAAGTCGAGCAGATGCTCGAGCAGAACCCGTTCCTGGAAGCCGAGGAAGACACCGCGCCGGTGTTCGAGCCGATGGCCGAGCGCAGCACGCCGGCCGAGCGCGCCGGCGAGCGCGAGACCGAGACCGCCGGCGAGGCCGCCACCGGCACCGCCGACGAGGCGCCCGGCGTCGACAGCACCGAGTTCGGCGCCACCGAGCGCGACGACTGGGAGAACGGCACCGAGCGCGACGACTTCGACGGCATCCGCGAGACGCCCAGCGCCAGCGGCGCTTCCGGCGCCGACAACGAGGACTTCGACCCGCAGGACCGCAACCCCGCCGGCCCGACGCTGCAGGAGCACCTGCGCGCCCAGATGCCCGGCATGCGGCTGTCGGAGGAGGACGCGGCCGCGCTGCACGTGCTCATCGAATCGCTCGACGACGACGGCTACCTCGCCGACCCGCTGGAAGAGATCGCCGCCCAGCTCGCCGGCGAGGACGAGGCCGCGCGCGAGGAGCTGCTCGAGCGCCTGCAGTGCGCCCTGAAGTGGCTGCAGAGCATGGAGCCCGCGGGCGTCGGCGCGCGCAACCTCGCCGAATGCCTGATCCTGCAGCTGCGCCTGCAGGAGCGCAGCGAGGCGCAGGCGGTGGCCATCATCGTCTGCCGCCAGCACCTGGACCTGCTGGCGCGGCGCGACCTGAAGAAGCTGATGGCCGCCACCGGCGCCGACGAGGCGCTGCTGAAGGAGGCGCAGGCGCTCATCGCGTCGCTCGAGCCCAAGCCGGCGCGCCCGTTCTCGCGCGCCGAGGCGAACATCATCGTGCCCGACGTGGTGGTGCAGAAGTCGGGCCGCAACTGGAAGGTCGTGCTGAACCCGGACGTGATGCCCAAGCTGCGCATCAACGACCTCTACGCGCAGGCGATCCGCCAGACGCGCGGCTCGGGCGGCGCCAACGGCAGCGGCCTCAGCTCGCGGCTGCAGGAGGCGCGCTGGTTCATGAAGAACATCCAGCAGCGCTTCGACACCATCCAGCGCGTGTCGCAGGCCATCGTCGAGCGGCAGAAGAGCTTCTTCACGCACGGCGAGATCGCGATGAAGCCGCTCGTGCTGCGCGAGATCGCCGACGAGCTCGGCCTGCACGAGTCCACCATCTCGCGCGTGACCACCGCCAAGTACATGGCCACGCCGTTCGGCACCTTCGAGCTGAAGTACTTCTTCGGCTCGTCGCTGAACACCGAGGCCGGAGGCAATGCGTCGAGCACCGCGGTGCGCGCGCTCATCAAGCAGCTCGTGTCCTCGGAGGACCCGGCCAAGCCCCTGTCCGACAGCCAGCTCTCGCAGATGCTGGAGGAGCAGGGCATCCAGGTGGCGCGGCGCACGGTGGCCAAGTACCGCGAGGCGTTGAAGATCGCGCCGGCGAACCTGCGCAAGGCGCTCTAGTGGCGGACGCGTTCGCGCTGTTCCTGCCGTGCGCCGGCGGCGTCGAGGACCTGCTGGCCGCCGAGGTGCGGCAGGTGCTGCCCGCGGCCGGCGTGCGTGCCGTGCGCGGCGGCGTGGCGCTCGCGGGCGACGCCGACGCCGTGATGGCGCTCAACCTCGAATGCCGGTTGCCGCAGCGCGTGCTGATCGAGGTCGCCGCGGGGCCCTACCGGACCGAGGACGACGTGTACGCGCTCGGCCGGGGTGTCGACTGGACACGCTGGATCACGCCCCGCCACACCCTGCGCGTGGACGCGACGGCGCAGAAGAGCCCGCTGCGCAGCCTCAACTTCGCCGCGCTGCGCATCAAGGATGCCGCCTGCGACGCGATGCGCGAGGCCACCGGCGAGCGTCCGAGCGTGGACACGCAGCGCCCCGACCTCGCGCTCGTGCTGCACCTCGGGCCCGAGCACGCCACCCTCTACGTCGACAGCTCCGGCGAGCCGCTGTTCAAGCGCGGCTGGCGCGAGGACAAGGGCGATGCGCCGCTGAAGGAGACGCTCGCCGCGGCGATGCTGGCCGCGGCCGGCTGGCGCGGCACGCCGCAGGCGGGCGGCGCGCTGCACGACCCGTGCTGCGGCTCCGGCACGATCGCGATCGAGGCCGCGCAGATCGCCTGCGGCATCGCGCCCGGGCTCCGGCGGCGCTTCGCCTTCGAGCGCCTGCTGCCGTTCTCCGGCCCCGCCGAGCGCGCGCAATGGCAGCGGCTGAAGAGCCGCGCGCAGGCGCGCATCCGGCCGGCCGCCGTGCCCATCGTCGCGAGCGACGTGTCGTTCCGCATGGTCGACTTCGCGCGCCGCAACGCGCAGCGCGCGGGCGTCGAGGCCTGCATCGAATTCCACGGCGGCGACGCGCTGGAGCGGCCCGCGCCCGCGCTGCCGGCCGACCTGCCCGGCACGCTGATGGTCAACCCCCCGTACGGCGAGCGCATCGAGCCGGCCGGCAAGGCGGCACGCGGCGGCATGTCGAACAAGGACCTGCCGCACGACTTCTTCGCGCGCCTGGCGGCGCACTGGAAGCGCGCCTACACGCAGCATCCCGCGGGCTGGACGGCGTGGGTGCTGAGCCCCGACATGAAGCTGCCGAGCGCCATGCGGCTGAAGGAAAGCCGCCGGGTGCCGATGTGGAACGGCCCGATCGAATGCCGGCTGTTCCGCTTCGACCTGGTGGCGGGTTCGATGCGCGAGACGACTCCGAGCGCCGCCGCGTAGGGCGGGCAAGGCGCAGCGTGCCCACGCGCGGCACGGGGGAAGCGGCGGGCCCCCCGGGGCCGTGCCCGCCTCACGCCTGACTGCCGCGCGTCCCCAGGGCGATCGCCGCCATCACCGCCACCGGCGCCGTGTCGGCACGCAAGGTGCGCGCGCCGAGGGACACGGGCACGAAGCCGGCCCCGATCGCCAGCGCCTCCTCGGCCTCGCTCAAGCCGCCCTCGGGCCCGTTGAGGAAGACCGCCGCCGCGCCGAACGAGGCCGCCTCGAAGGCGCGCGCGCCCTCGCGCAGGCTCAGTACGCAGCGCGCGCCGTCGGCGCCGCCGTGCGGCTGCGCCAGCCACTCGCGCAACCCCAGCACCTGCGCCACCACCGGCACGCGCGTGCGCCCGCTCTGCTCGCACGCCGCCACCGCCACGCCCTGCCAGTGCGCCGCCTTGCGCGCCGCGCGCTCGCCGCAAAGCCGCAGCACCGAGCGCTCGCACACCAGCGGCTGGATGCGCGCGACGCCGAGCTCGGTGGCCTTCTCGACCAGCGCGTCCATGCGTTCGTTGGCCGGCATGCCGACGGCCAGCGTGACGCGGCACGCGAGCTCGCGCTCGAGCGCCGCGTGCGTGCCGACCTCGACGGCCACCGCGCTGCGCCCCATCGACGCCACGCGCGCGGACCATTCGCCGCCGCGCCCGTCGAACAGCGTCAGCGCCGCGCCCGGCTGCAGCCGCAGCACCTGCACGTGACGCGCCGGGCCGGGCGGCAACGCGAGCGACGCCCCCGGCGCGAGCGGCAGGTCCACGAACAGCCGGGTCATCGGGGCACGGGCGCGCTCATTGGACCCTCCGCGCTGCGCGCTCCGGGATGAGCGCTTCGGAGCGGCCGTGCGCGCTCATGCCGGCGTCGCCGCGAGCCAGTCCTGCACGATCACCTGCGTGTAGACGCTCGCCACCTCGACGATGAAGCGCGTGAAGTCGGCGTGCGCGTCGTCGTCGGCGCGGTCGGACACGGTGCGCAGCACCGCGCAGGGCCGCCCGAAGTCGTGGCACACCTGCGCCAGCGCGGCGCCTTCCATCTCCACCGCGAGCGCGTCGGGCAGCGCCTGCGCCAGCGCGCGGCTTTCCGCGGCGGTGGCGACGAAGCGGTCGCCGCTCACGATCAGGCCCTCGTGCACGCGCGGCGCGGCGATCGCGAAGTCGGCGAGGTGCGCCTCGCCGATCAGCGCGGGCGCGGCGGCGAGGCAGCGCCGGGCCGCCGCGGCGAGGCCGTCGGCGAGCGACGCGTCGGCGTCGAAGCGCGCGCGCCCCGTGAGCGGCACTTCCCAGCGCGGGAAGAGCGGAGACGCGTCCATGTCGTGCTGCAGCAGGTGCCGCGCGAGCACCACGTCGCCCACGCGCACCCCGGCGCCGATGCCGCCCGCCACGCCGGTGAGCACGACGGCGCGCGCGTCGAAGCCGGCGAGCAGGATCGACGCCGTGGTCGCCGCCGCCACCTTGCCGATGCCCGACAGCGCCATCACCACCGGGTGCCCGCCCATGACGCCGGTGTGGAACCGACGCCCCGCGACGGTCACCGTGTGCGCCTCGTGCAGCGCGGGCAGCAGCGCGCGCAGCTCCTCGTGCATCGCGCTCACGATCGCGAGTCGTTGCATGAGCGGTCGCGCGGGCGGCTCAGACCTTGTCGCGCAGCTCGCGGCGCAGGATCTTGCCGACGGGCGTCTTGGGCAGCTCCTTGCGGAACTCGACGATCTTGGGGCGCTTGTAGCCGGTGAGGTTGGCTTCGCAGTACGCGCGCACCTGGGCCTCGGTGACGTTGGGGTCGCTCTTCACGATGCACAGCTTGACCGCCTCGCCCGCCTTCGCGTCGGCCACGCCGATGGCTGCGCATTCGGCCACGCCGGGCATCTGGGTGACGACATCCTCGACCTCGTTCGGGTACACGTTGAAGCCGCTCACCAGGATCATGTCCTTCTTGCGGTCGACGATCTTGAAGTAGCCGCGCTCGTCGGCCACGCCGATGTCGCCGCTGCGGAAGAAGCCGTCGGGCGTCATCACCTTGGCCGTCTCGTCGGGGCGCTGCCAGTAGCCCGCCATCACCTGCGGGCCGCGGATGGCGATCTCGCCGGGCATGCCGAGCGGCACTTCGCGGCCGTCGTCATCGATCAGCTTGATCTCGGTGCCGGGCAGCGGCATGCCGATGTTGCCGCTGTACGACGTGCTGTCGACGGGGTTGCAGGTGACCGACGGCGAGGTCTCGGACAGGCCGTATCCCTCGACGATGGGGCAGCCCGTCTTCTCGAGCCACAGCTTGGCAGTGGCGCTCTGCACCGCCATGCCCCCGCCCACCGAGATGACGAGGTGGCTCCAGTCGACGGTGTTGAAGTCGGCGTGGCGCGCCAGCGCGCTGAACAGCGTGTTGACCGCGGGGAAGCTGTGGAACCGCTGCCCCTTCAGCTCCTTCAGCACCGCGGGGATGTCGCGCGGGTTGGGGATGAGGATGTTGCACCCGCCCATGCGCATGGCGAGCATCAGGTTCGTGTTGAAGCCGAAGATGTGATAGATCGGCAGCGCGCACACCGTGACGATCTGCTCGCCCGGGGGCACCTTCTTCAGCGCCGGCTGGTACCACGCCTCCGACTGCAGGATGTTGGCCACCAGGTTGCGATGCAGGAGCACCGCGCCCTTGCTCACGCCCGTGGTGCCGCCGGTGTACTGCAGCACCGCGATGTCGTCGGGCGCCACGGCGGCCGGGGTGAGCGTCTTGCCGCGGCCCTGCGCGAGCGCGTCGGCGAAGCGCACGGCGCCGGGCAGGTCGTACGGCGGCACCATCTTCTTCACGCTGCGAACGACGTAGTTGACGATGGCCGACTTCGGGAAGCCCAGCATGTCGCCGAGCGCGGTGACGATCACCCGGCGCGTGGGCACCGAGCCGGCCACCTGCTGAAGCGTCGCGGCGAAGTTCTCCAGGAGAACGATCGCCTTCGCGCCCGAGTCCTTGAGCTGGTGCTCGAGCTCGCGCGCCGTGTACAGCGGGTTGACGTTCACGATCACGTAGCCCGCGCGCAGGACGGCGGCGACGGCCACCGGGTACTGCGGCACGTTGGGCATCATGATCGCGATGCGGTCGCCCTTCTCCAGCCCGAGCGACTGCAGGTAGGCCGCGAACGCGCGCGACAGGTCGTCCACTTCGGCAAAGGTGAACGTGCGGCCCATGAACTTGTAGGCCGGCAGATCGCGGTGCTTGCGGAAGCTTTCCTCGACCAGCGACACCAGCGAGGGGAACTGCTCGACATCGATCGTCGCCGGCACGCCCTTCGGGTAATGCTTGATCCAGGTTTTTTCCATTCGAGGCTCGATCGGGGAATCGACCGATTCTCACCGACGGGCGCAGGGGCTCGAATCGGGGAATGCGATAGCGGTTTTCCCGGGGCGCTCGGCCCATGCGAGCGCGTCGCGCGCGCGATTGACGCGGCCGCGACGCGCGCTTATGGTCCGCCACGGCATTCGCGCCCGAGCGCCACCCCCCGCACCGACCCACGGATCACGCCTTCCATGACGCAACGCCTGGCCGGCAAGACGGCCCTCGTCACCGCCGCCGGCCAGGGCATCGGCCGCGCCACCGCGATCGCCTTCGCGCGCGAAGGCGCCGCGGTCGTCGCCACCGACCGCGACGAGCGCCTGCTGGAGTCGCTGGCGAGCATCCACGGCATCACGCCGCGCCGGCTCGACGTGACCGATGGCGCCGCCATCGCCTCGCTGGTGTCGTCGCTGCCGCCGCCGGCCGTGCTCTTCAACGCCGCCGGCTTCGTGCACCACGGCACCATCCTCGACTGCGGGGAGTCGGACTGGTCGTTCTCGTTCGACCTCAATGTCACGTCGATGTACCGCACGATCCGCGCGGTCCTGCCGGGCATGCTCGCCGCGGGCGGCGGCTCGATCGTCAACGTGGCGTCGGTGGCGGGCAGCGTCAAGGCCGTGCCGAACCGCTTCGCCTACGGCGCCACCAAGGCGGCGGTGGTCGGCCTCACGAAGTCGGTCGCCGCCGACTTCGTCACCCGCGGCGTCCGCTGCAACGCCATCTGCCCGGGCACGGTCGATTCGCCGTCGCTCGCCGAACGCATCGAGGCGCAGGCGCGCGCGAGCGGCCAGTCGGCGCAGACGGTGCGCGCCGCGTTCGTCGCACGCCAGCCCATGGGGCGCCTCGGCCGGGCCGAGGAGATCGCCGCGCTGGCCGTGTACCTCGCGTCGGACGAATCCGCATTCACCACCGGCACCGTCCAGATCATCGACGGCGGCCTGTCCAACTGAACCCCGGGGAATTCCTCCATGAAGCTCATGCGCCACGGACCCAAGGGCGCCGAAAGGCCGGCGCTCGTCGATGCGAGCGGGCAGGTACGCGACCTGTCCGGCGTGCTGCGCGACATCACCCCGCACACGCTCGGCGGCGACGGGCTGGCGCGCCTGCGCGCGATCGATCCGGCCACGCTGCCGGCGGTCGAGCCGGCGCGCCTCGCGCCGCCGTGGACCGGCATGACGAAGTTCATCTGCGTCGGCCTCAACTACGCCGACCACGCGGCCGAGTCGGGGATGGCGATCCCGAAGGAGCCCGTGCTCTTCATGAAGACGCTGAACACCGTGATCGGCGCCAACGACCCGGTCGTGCTGCCGCGCGAAGCCGTCAAGGGCGACTGGGAGGTGGAGCTCGGCGTGGTGATCGGCACGCGCGCGCGCTACGTTCCCGAGGCCGACGCGCTCCGGTACGTGGCCGGCTACTGCATCGTCAACGACGTGTCCGAGCGCGAATACCAGCTCGAGCGCGGAGGCCAGTGGGACAAGGGCAAGTGCTGCGACACCTTCGGCCCGGTCGGCCCCTGGCTGGTGACGCGCGACGAGGTGGCCGACCCGCAGCAGCTCGGCATGTGGCTCGACGTCAACGGCAAGCGCTTCCAGACCGGCAACACGCGCACGATGGTGTTCGGCGTGGCCGCCCTGGTGAGCTACATCAGCCGCTTCATGACGCTGGAGCCCGGCGACCTGATCAGCACCGGCACGCCGCCGGGCGTCGGCCTGGGCATGAAGCCGCCCGTGTACCTGAAGCCGGGCGACGAGATGCGCCTGGGCATCGACGGGCTCGGCGAGCAGCGGCAGAGCGTGCACGCCTGGGAGCCGGCGCTGATCGACGGATGAACCGCGCCGGCCCCGCAGGCCGGCTACTCCACCGCCTTGACCATGTCCTCGACGACCTTCTTCGCGTCGCCGAACACCATCATCGTCTTGTCCATGTAGAACAGCTCGTTGTCCAGCCCGGCGTAGCCGGCGGCCATGGAGC
>Ga0075429_100002680_pt1 | contig 14985 bp, 12 predicted proteins | sample RhiMetdeltSRZDD3_FD_75295 | JGI IMG/M metagenome (GOLD analysis project Ga0075429, IMG submission 75295) | Populus rhizosphere microbial communities from Tennessee, USA - Rhizosphere MetaG P. deltoides SRZDD3 | ecosystem: Host-associated > Plants > Roots > Rhizosphere > Soil | place: USA... | reverse complement strand
CCCGCGCCATACCGCGTCGGTACGACGAAGACGCGGGCGGCGTCATAGAGGGCGGTGAGGTCGTCCATGCGCCCGAGCACCTCGATGCCGGCGGAGGCCGCGAGCCCGGCCAGGCGGTCGGACGCGTTGGGTCCAGCCCAGCGCACGCGCGCGCGGCCGTCGAGCGCCGCCTTCACCTTCGGGAGCACTTCGCCCGCGAACCACCGCACCGCGTCCGCGTTCGGGTCGAGATCGCGATGAACGGGCCCCACGAGCGCGAATCCGTCGCGGTCGGCAAAGGGGCGCGCCGTCGGTTGGACCTCGACGGCGTGGCCGACGACGAACACCGGCGAGGCACCCGCGGCCAGGAAGATCTCACGCTCCGCCTCGGACACCGCGAGGACGGCGTCCGCGCCCACCGCCAACGCCGCCTCCTCGCGCACGAGGGCGGCCGCTTCCGCCTCGGTCGGACCGTGACCCTGGAGGTGTTGGCGCGCGATGTCGCGCAGGACGAACAGGGCCTCCGCATCGTAGAGCACGGCGGCGCCCTCGAGGAGATCGCGGCCGGCGAGCCGGCGCAGCAGGCTCATGTTGTGCGGCCGGCTCACCAGCACGGAGTCGTAGTAGCCCCGCCGATCGCGCAGGAACTGGGCGAGAGAGTGCGGGCCCAGGCCGTTCATCACCTCTACGGTATGCGGCACGTCGGCGTAGACCTCGTCCCAGGGCTCCCAGGGATGCGACAACGGATAGAAGGTGACGAAGTGGCCCTGCGCCACCAGGGTCTCGAGCAGGCGGCGCGCGCGGGGAAAACCGGAGCCCAGGTGCTCGTGCGGCACGCGGTCGTCGAGGAGGAGCACCCGCCGGCCGCGCGCCGGGCGCTGGCGGGCGAAGAGGATGCGCTCGATCTGCGGCGGCGGCTGGAGGGTCAGCGCGCCCTCGTGCTTGCGCGCGAAGGCGGAGCGGCGATCGGCCTGCATGCGGACCGCCTCGTCCATCGAGCGGGAGCTGGCGAACTCGTAGTGCAGGATCGAGGCGCGCGGCTCGTAGACGACGCGTTGGCCTCGCGCCCACAGCCGGAAGCAGTAGTCGACCTCCTCGTAGTAGGCCGGCTTGTAGCGCTCGTCGAAGCCCCCTTCTTCGAGGAAGAGCGCCCGCGGCGTGAGCAGGAAGGCCCCCGAGCAGTAATCCACATCGCGGGTGTACATGAACGCCGGCGCGTTCGGCGCCTCGCCGCGGCCGTAGCCCAGGCAGGAGCCGTCCTTCCAGACCACGGAGCCGGCTTCCTGCAACCGGCCGTCGAGCAGGATGATCCGGCCTCCGACCGCGCCCACGTCGTCGCCGCTGCGGGCCGCGGCCAGGGCCGCCGCCAGCGTGCCCGGCAGGACCTCGGCGTCGTTGTTCAACAACAGAAGATACGTACCGCGCGCCCGGCGCGCCGCCTGGTTGACGGCGAGGAGGAACCCGCGGTTCTCGTAGTTGCGGATGATCTTCGCGCCGTCCAGCCGATCGAGCAGCTCCGTCGTTTCGTCGGTAGACGCGTTGTCGACGAGCAGGATCTCCAGCGGCTCGGGGGCGTGCTCGTGGAGCGAGCGCAGGCAGCGGAGCGTGAGCTCCGCGCGGTTGAAGAGGACGAGGACGACGCTGATCGTCGGTGTCGCAGAGGGCGGCCAGCGCAGCCGCGCCCCGGTGTCGAGAAAGCTTCGGAGCTGAGCCCGGTACAGCTCGGTCACGACCTCCTTGACCGGCACAAACGTATGGTACCCGGCCGTACGGGCGCCGTCACCGTGAGGCGGGCTCGCCTCCCTTGTTGAAGGCGGACGCCGTCACCCGCAAGGCCAGCGGTACAAGCGCGATCGCATGCCGGTCCAGAACGAACACCCAGTTGTCGAGAAGGTCCGGAAGATCGCGGTAATCGAAGAGGACGAAGCCGGCGGTATAACCCAGCAGCCCCCCCACCACCACCATCGCCGCCACCACCGCGCCCCGATCGTGATGCCACGCGCGAAAGGCCACCAGGGCCAGGGCAAAGAGTGGCCAGAAGAGCGACACGCCCAGCGCCTGCTCCAGGGGGCTGGACCGCGCCTGGACATCGGGGCGCGCGAGCTCACCGCCGATGGCGGCGAAGATCGCCGGCAGGTCGCGGGCGTGTGCGAGCAGACGCTCGAGAAGCGCGCCCTGCGCCCAGTAGTCGTGGATTCCCGGAACCGCGCGGGCCCCGTAGGCGGCCGCCAGGCGCACCCACAGCACGTGCGGTACGACCGCCGCGAACGCCACCACCGCCAGCCACACGCCCATGCGGCGGCGGGGCAAGGGCGGGCGCACGAGCAGCAGGGCCACGAGGAGCAGGGCCCCGAGAGGCAGGCCTTCGTCCCGGGCCAGGCCGGCGCCGGCGAGCAGCGAGGCGGCGCTCAGCATCCGCAACGGGCGCGGCTCTTCCGCCCACGCCTCGAACGCCGCGAATGCGGCGAAGAGGTACAGGCCGAGGGCCGGGTTCCCCACGCCGGCGCTGGCTTGATAGGTGAGGTTGGGCACCGTCGCCAGGATCGCCGTCCAGACGAGCGCACGATCGACACCGAATCGCCGGCGGAGGTTGGCCCAGAAGACGACGAGCAGCGACGCCCAGAGCGCGACCTGGAACAGACGGGCCCCGCCTTCGTCGACACGGCCCAGCGCCGTGTAGACGAAAGCCTGTGCGAGGGACGAGAGGCATGGGCGCGCCGGCCACGAGAACTCGTACGACGAAGCGCGAGACAGGTAGCCTCGCAGGTCACCGTCGACGAAGAATGCCTTGGCCTTCATGCCCCAGATCGCCCAGGCGTCCCAATCGGCGAGCGAGGGCGAGGCCAGGACGTCGGCCACGATGAGGATGGCCTCGGTCGCGATCACGGCCAGCGCGAAGCGACCGACCACGCCCGGCCGTGCGGCCGGAGCGGAAGGGCGGCGGGGGCCGCGAACGGAGACAACGAGAGTGGCCACGGCGAGCAGGGCCAGAGGCGCCAGCAGCGTTCCCATCGTGTAGCCCACGCCCAGGCTGCTGCCCACCAGCATCACGACGCCGACGAGCACGACTGCGAGCGGCAACGCGTGGCCGACGCACTCCAGGGGCGACGGGTGGCGAAGGGGCCCCCACTGGCGCCAGCAGACATGGCCGGACACGACGGCGACGCCCATCGCCAACAGGCTCGCGATCAAAGCGGGCCCTCGGCGTCGAGTCGGAGGAGCCGGCCGCGCGGCATCTCCGCGGCCAGGGTCGCACCCGGCGGGATCGGACCGTGACCTCCGATGTCGAACACGTGCGTGACCCGCTGCGCGCGCGCGGCGGCGAACGCGTTCTCGCGGCCGCCGTCCGCGTACGGATACTGGTACACCGGCAGCGGGTGGAGGACATAGGGGAGCCGATACGAGAGGAAGAGCTGCACCTCGTCGCCCACTTCGGCGTACACGAGGCCGAGACGATCACGCGGGCCCAGTTGGCGGCGGCACGCCTCGATGACCTGCGCCGTCGCCGCGGGATCGGCGCCCGGGATTTCGGGATGCTCGGGGCGCGTCTCCCGCAGATCGCGCACCTGGGCCACCATCAGGCTCAGGGCCGAGACGAGCCACAACCCGACGACGACACGGCCGGCGCGCTCGCACCCGTCGGCGAACGTCATCTAGATTCCCCGCGGCCGCAGCAGAGTCCAGCCGGTGTCGGCGGCGACACCGCCCAGGTACTGACCGAGAGGAAAGGCGAAGGCCAGGGCGACCGCCCGCGCGATCTGGGACGGCGAAGTCACGCGCGCCCCCATCAGCAGCCGCAGGTGCAGCGCGAGGCTCGAGGCGATCGCGCGCGCGAGGGCGAGGAGGCTCGGCACCGTGCGCAGGCCGAACAGCGCGCGCAGACGGCGGTGGACGAGGTACGTGCGCCCGAGCTCGTACCGCGCCGAACGATCGTGGGAGTGCACGACCACCGCGTCCGGCACGTACGCCAGACGGTGCCCGGCGAGCAGGACGCTGCGCGCCCACTCCACGTCCTCCGCGATGTCCGTCGGCGGGAACGGGTGCTGCTCCCATACCGTGCGCCGGATGCAGGAACAGACGTTGTCGAACACGCAGCGCCGGTAGCGCTCCATCGGCGCCAGGGCCTCGAGCTCCGCCGCCCCCAGCAGCGTGCTCGTGCGCGGGGTCTCGCTCGCGCCCGGCCAGCGGGCGAGATAGTGGCGCGTGAGGGCACTCGCATCGACGCGCGGGCGCTGCCGCGCGAAGGTGCCGGCCAGGGTCTCGTCGGCGACCATCGGCTCGACGAGGCGGACGAGCCACGTGTCGCCGGCGGGCACGGCGTCCTGCACGAGGAGCACCACGAGGGCACCGGTGGTGGCGGCGATGCCGAGGTTCCGCGTGGCCGCATGGTTGAAGTCTTCGGGCGGGATCTGGAGGAGGCGCGTGACACGGCGGTCCAGCATCTCGAGCGTCCCGTCCGTCGAGCCCGAATCGACGGCCACGATCTCGACGTCGAACGGGGCCTGCTGGCGGGAAATGGCGTCGAGGACCGGCAGCAGAGTATCGGCGCCGTTATACGTCAGCAGGAGGATCGAGACGCGGGGCCGGGCCACGGCGGAGAGGGTACCGCGGACGGGCGGCAGAGTTAAGATCGGCCTCATGCCCAAGCCCCAGCACGTCTCCCCCAAGTCCGGTGACGTCGTGATCCTGGTCGGCACGATGAAGGGAGCATTCGTCTTGCGCTCGGACGCGTCGCGGAAGAAGTGGCAGCGCGGCGGACCGTACTTCCCCGGCCAGGCGGTGTACGCCATGGCCTACGACGACCGCGGCGGCGCCAAGCGGGTGTGGGCCGCCCCCGCCAGCGAGCACTGGGGGGCCGTGCTGCGCGCGAGCGACGACTTCGGCAAGACGTGGACGGGCGGCGAAGGCACCGTCGCCTTCCCGGAGAAGACGGGCGCGGCCTTGAAGCGCATCTGGCAGATCCGGCCGGGCCGCGCGGAGCAGCCCAACGTGATGTTCTGCGGCGTCGAGCCCGCCGCGCTGTTCGAATCCCAGGACGGCGGCAAGACCTTCGGCCTCATGCTCGGCCTGTGGGACCACCCGCACCGCCCGCGCTGGGAGCCGGGCGGCGGCGGCCTCGGCCTGCACACCGTGCTGCCGGATCCCGGCAACGCCGAGCGGATGTGGATCGCGATCTCCACCGGCGGCGTCTATCGCACCGACGACGGCGGCCGCCACTGGCGCACCGCCCACAAGGGCGTGCGCGCGCAGTTCCTCCCCGACCCCCATCCGGAGTTCGGCCAGTGCGTGCACAAGGTCGCGCATCATCCGTCGCGGCCGGAGCGCCTCTATCTGCAGAACCACTGGGGACTGTACCGCAGCGACGACGGCGGCGACTCGTGGACGGACATCGCCAAGGGCGTACCCTCGGACTTCGGTTTCGGGATGGCGGTGCACCCGCACGATCCCGACACCGCCTACATCGTGCCCCTCGAGTCCGACGAGTTTCGCTGCACGCCCGAGGGCAAGCTGCGCGTGTACCGCACGCGCGACGCCGGGAAGTCGTGGCAGGCGATGACGCGCGGACTGCCGCAAGCCGACGCCTTCGAGACGGTGCTGCGCGATGCGCTGGCCACCGACGTGATGCCGAAGGCCGGCGTCTACTTCGGCACGCGCAGCGGGCGCATCTACGCCTCCGCGGACGAAGGCACCTCGTGGCGCCTCGCCGCGGAAGGCCTGCCCCCCGTCGTCTGCGTGAAGACGGCGGTCCTCGGGAAGCCGAAGGCGCCCAAGGCCGCCCGCGCGAAGAAGGCATGATCGCGACGTTCGTCCTCCCCGGCGCGCTGCGTCCGCTCGCGGAAGGCCAGGACCGCGTGCGCGTCTACCCGCAACGGGCCACCGTCGCAGGGGCGCTGCGGGCGCTGTGGACGAGCTACCCCGACCTGCGCCTGCGCGTCGTCGACGAGCAGGGCCGGCTCCGCCCACACGTGAACGTCTTCGTGGCCGGCGAGAGCGTCCGCTACACGGGCGGCCTCGACACCGCGATTGCCGACGGCGTCGAGATCGCGATCATCCCGGCGGTGAGTGGGGGCCGAGGAGCCGCACCCGCGACACTGATACGATCGAGGGATGACGATCCAGACGACGATCCACGCCGTGCTCTCTCTTTCCATCGCCGCGCCGCTTCTCGCAGGAGGTGACATGCCCGCCGACTCGTTCTACGCGCTCGAGACCAAGACGCTCCAGGGCCAGCCGGCCGACCTGTCGCAGTACAAGGGCAAGGTCACGCTGGTCGTGAACGTAGCCAGCCAGTGCGGCCACACGCCGCAGTACGCCGGCCTTCAGAAGCTCCACGACGAGCTCAAGGACAAGGGCTTCTCCGTCCTCGGCTTCCCCAGCAACGACTTCGGCGGACAGGAGCCGGGCACGCCCGAGGAGATCGCCACCTTCTGCCAGAAGAACTACGGCGTCACCTTCCCGATGTTCCACAAGGTGGTGACGAAGGACGGGCCCGATCAGTCGCCGGAGTACAAGCTGCTGGGCAAGGCGGGCTCGCTGCCGGGGTGGAACTTCTCGAAGTACATCGTCGGCAAGGACGGCAAGGTGATCCAGTTCTTCCCGCACAAGGTGAAGCCGGAGGCCGAAGAGCTGCGCACCGCCATCGACAAGGCCCTCGCGCAGTAGACGCCAACGAAACGACGCCACCGAGACACAGAGACACAGAGGACGATCGGACCGTCAGCCGACGCGCACGGGAAAGCGCCCAGTCAGCGGATGGATGAATCGAAACGACGGGAGAGGTGCGTGAGGCACCCTGAGCGGGGCGTCGACGAGGCGCATATGGTAGTGACGTTCGCCTCGTCGTCGAGTGGAGTGCGCGCTAGCAGAACTTCCTCTTGAAGCCACCGCGCACGGAACGTCCCCGCGAAGGGTGACCTCGCGCGCCTCGAGCCAGGTTTCGATTCATCTTTACAGGCCGCCTGACGGACGAATCGAGCCTAGCGGGTGGTGGGGTCCTGGACTCGGCCCATGAAGATGACGAGGCCGGTGGCCTCGTCGCGGATGAAGAACAGGAACGGACGGTCGACGAGGAACGGCTCCGGCGGCCTGGGCGCCATCATCGAGCCGACGCGCAACATCTGGACGGAGGTGGCAGCCGCCGCCTCCGTCCCCTTCTCGTCCACCTTCACGAACGCCTTGTGGAAGACGTTGCCGACGTACAAGCGGTCGCGCGGGTCCTTCGGGTTCGCCATCGCCAGGAAGTCGGCCTTCGCGGGATCGAAGGCCGACGCCATGCCCGCCGCCTTCAGAAGATCCGCCAGCGGAGTGGACGCGGCGGGGTTCACCTCGAGCTTCGGAAGCGCGAGCGCCACCTCGCGCGGGGCCAGCGCCTTCACGATCGCGTCGAGGCCGTCCGCCGTCAGCGACGACTCGAGCGCACCGAGCCCGTCCACCGCTTCGGGCATGACCACGAGCATCGAGAGCTGCGCGCCCTTGTACGGCAGCGAGATGGCCTTGTGCCCCTTCCCCTGCGCCACCCGCAGGGTGTGCGTGCGATGCATCGTCGGCACGTCCCTCTGCTGCGCCGCGGAAAGATGGAACGGGGCCGGCCGCGTGGCTTTCGTATCGAACGGCTCGTCCCAGTCGCCGAGAAAATAGAGCGCGTTCACCAGGGCCAGGCGCGTCTGATTCGTCACGCCGCCGGGCGGGATCAGGTCGAGGATGCGCTTCTCGGTCTGCTGCTCGACCCAGCCGTTGATGGCCCCACGCGCCCGCTCCGGCGCGCCGCGGAAGTCCACCGGCTCGAGACCGGCGCCGAACGCCGACTTCGTGGCGGACACGAAGGCCGGCTCGAGCACGGCCGTCTTTTCGGTGTAGAGCCGATTGGCGATGCGGAAGAGGATCGGGCGCGACGGATCCTGCAACCGCGCGGAAAGCCGTCCCGCCGCGGGCAACACCGCGCCGGGCTCGCCGTCGAGGCGGAGGACCGCCTTCATCTCCGCCGCCGTGGCGCCGCGGGCGCCGGCCCACGTCATCACGAGCGCGGTGGTGATGCTGGCCGGCGAGAACACGAGGTTGCCGGGCCGCGGGCGCAGGCGGCCGTAGAGATCGAAACCGAACACGTTGCTGCTGTGGGCGAGACGGGTCTCGTTCATGGCGTCGGGGGAGGAGGCGGCGGCGGGTGCCGCCAGGCACGTCCCGGCACAAAACGCGAGCACACCGACGGTCGGCATCCGATAAGACTGTACACCGGTGGGACGCCGGCCGCGCCCCATGTCATGCTTGCCGGCGTGGCGGGCGCGGGTAGAATGGCGCCTTCCCAGGGGTTGCATGGAGACCAAGCACCGTATCCTCGTCACGGACGATGACGCCAACGTGCTGTCGCTGATGGAGCGCGTCCTCAGTGACGCCGGCTTCGAGGTCGAAACCGCGGACAGCGGCCGCGCAGCCATCAAGAAGATCGAGACCGGCCGGCCCGAGATGGTGACGCTCGATCTGATCATGCCGGACGTCGACGGCTGGGGCGTGCTCGCGCACTTGCGACGCATCCCCGCTCCCCCGCCGGTGCTGGTCGTGACCGGGCACCCGGAGAGCGTCGGCCCGTTCAGCGTCATGGCGAGCGTGGCCGCCTACATCGTCAAGCCGTTCAGCACCGTCGAGCTCGTCACCACGTGCCGCAAGATCCTCACCGCGCGCGTGCCGCCGCCGCCCGGCCAGGAGAATCGCCGCGACGGCCCGCGGCGGATGTTCGTGGTGCAGGCGCAGGTGTTGACGCCCACCGGCGAGCGCCTCGCCTCCGGCCACATCGTGGAGCTGAGCCCGGCCGGGATCCGCCTCGACGTGAACCTTCCGCTCTCCGCCGGACAGGAGGTCGAGGTCGTCTTCCGCCTGCCCGGGGCCAAGGAGCCGATCCGCGCCAAGAGCATCGTGCGCTGGCAGCAGGATCCGGCGACGGGCCTCGAGCTGGTAGGCATCCCGCCGGAGCAGGAGCAGCAGCTGCGCGAGCTGGTCAAACCCCTCGGCAGCACGCCGCGTTAGGCCGTGACCTCGCGGCTCGCATAGGCGAGGGCGAAGCCGATCAGTCCGATCATCACCCCCACCGTCACCACTCCCGCCGCCGCCGCGGCATCGCCCTGCAGAATCTGCAGCAGCGCGGCCCACCGTCCTCCGGCGAACGCCGCCGTCACCACACCCACGAGCGCCAAGGCGACACCGCCGACCAGGAGGCGCGGGCTGAAGCTCGTGCGCAGGCCTCGCTCGACGTCGACGGGGGCGAGGGCCGGCCCGTTGAGCCATCGGATGAGGATCCAGGCGAGCGGGTGCAGCAGGCCGCAGAGGAGGAAGAGCGGATCGAAGCCGCCGGTGAGCTGCAGGACGGCACCGGCGATGAGCGGCATGAACATGCCGCCGAGGCCGCCGCACATCGCGCCGAAGCCCACGACCGAGCCGACGGCGCGCCGCGGGAACGCGTCGGAGGCGACGGTGAACATGTTCGCCGACCAGCCCTGGTGCGCGGCGGTGGCGAGGCACAGGATCACGACCGCCGCCGCCGCGTTCTGCACACCGCGCAGGCCGAGCGCCACCGGCATCACCCCCGCGAACAAGCCCATGGTGAAGCGCCGCGCGGCGGCTCTGGTCCAGCCCGCGCGCTCCAGGCGCCCCGGCAGCCAGCCGCCCAGCACGCTGCCCAGATCCGCGCAGAGATAGATGAGCGCCATCGATCCCGCGGCCGCCTTGAGGTCGAGGTGCTGGTATCGTTTGAGGTATACAGGGACGGCCCAGTACAGATAGAACCACCACACCGGATCCGTGAGCATCTTGCCGAGACAGAACGCCCAGGCCTCGCGATAACGGAGCAGGCTCGGCCAGGGGATGCCGAGGGCGGCCACCGCCGGCTCCTGATCGGCACGGATGTGGGCGGCCTCTTCCGCGCTGAGATGCGGGTGCTCCTCCATCGGGCGGTAGACACGAAGCCACAGCGCGAGCCACGCCAGGCCGAGAAGACCGAAGCCCACGAACACCGATCGCCAGCCCCAGGCGGCGGCCATGAGCGCGATCACGCCCATCAGCATGGCGCCGACGTTCGTGCCCATGTTGAGGATGCCGGTGGCCAGGGCGCGCTCCCGCCGCGGGAACCACTCCGCCACCGCCTTGATGGCGGCCGGGAAGTTCGTCGACTCGCCGAGGCCGAGGGCGAAACGCGCGATGGCGAAGCCGGCTACGGACGAGGCCAGGGCGTGGCTCATCGCGGCCAGGCTCCAGACGGCCGCTCCGAGCGCGAGCCCGGCGCGGACGCCGAGCCTGTCGATGATGCGGCCGGCGAAAGCGAACATGAGGGCATAGGCCAGGCCGAACCAGAACTGCAGCCACGCATAGTCGGCATCGCTCGCGCCCAGGGCGGGCTTCAAGGTGCCGTCCCACATCGCGCCCAGGGAGACGCGGTCGACATAGTTGATGGCGGTGACCAGGAAGAGCATCCCGCAGACGTACCAGCGCAATCCAGGCATGCGCGGGAGGATCCACTACGGCGCGGCCATCGCCTCCTTCTTTGTGACGAGCCGCCCTCTACGCGTGACGAGCCGCCGCCCGCCGGGCACGAGGCTTGTTATGCTCGCAGCGCATGAGCTGGGAGCTCGACGTCGAGGAGGCCCGTCGGCGCTGGCCATTGGTCATCGGCTTGTGCCTGTTGGTCGGCACGACTCAGGGCATAGGCGCGGCGCTCGACCCGCGGTCGCGGCTGCCTCCCCTCGAAGAGCTGGGCCTCCACTGGGCGCACTGGGCGGCGTGGGGTCTTTTCTTCCCGTTGCTCCATGCCGTCGTGCGCCGCTTCCCGCTCGACGAGGGTCATCGCGGCCGCAGCATCGCCGCCTATGTCGGCCTCGCGCCGGTGTTGATCGGTGCCCACGCCGCGCTGCACCTGCTCGTGGCCAGCCGCTTCGCACCGGCGGCGCCCGAGGCCGACTCCGGCGCGCTCTACGACAGCACGGGTGCGTTCCTCGAAGAGTTCGTGCGGTTCCAGTTCGGCTATCGCGCCCTCGGATACTCGTTCGCTCTCGCGGTATCCGTCGGCCTCGCCTACCATGCGCGCGCCACGGAGGCGGCGCGGCGGGCGGCCGCGCTCGAGGCGCAGCTCACGCAGGCGCGGTTCGATGCCTTGAAGGCGCAGCTCCATCCCCACTTCCTCTTCAACACCTTGAACTCCATCTCTGCGCTGCTGCACCGCGACGTCGCCGCTGCCGATCGGATGATCGCGCGCCTCGGCGACTTCCTGCGCATGACCCTCGAAAACGGCGCCGCCCCGGAGGTCCCGCTGGCGGACGAGCTCCGATTCGCCCGCTGTTACCTCGAGATCCAGGCGGTGCGTTTCTCCGACCGACTGAGCACTCGCATCGCGGTGGACCCGGAGGTCGAGACGGCGCTCGTGCCGCAGCTCATCCTGCAGCCGCTCGTCGAGAATGCCGTGCGGCACGGCATCCAGCACCTCGTGGGTCCCGGGCAGATCGTCATCCGCGCCGCGCGGGTGGCGGGCAGCGTCCGCCTCGAGGTCAGCGACAACGGTCCGGGCCCGGCCGCGGTCCGCGGCGTGCCCGGCCTCGGCCTCGCCAACACCGCCGCGCGCCTGCAGGCCCTGTACGGCGACGATCATCGGTTCGAGGCCGGGGGCGAGCCGGGCGAGGGCTTCCGCGTCACGATCGACGTGCCCTATCGACGAGCGAAAGCGGCATGCGCGTCCTGATCGTCGACGACGAGCCCCTCGCCCGCGAGCGGATCCGCGACCTGCTGCGTGCGGAGGGCGACGTGCGCCGCGTCGAGGAGTGTGGCAACGGCGAAGAGGCGGTGGAGGCCATCCAGGCGAGGCCGCCCGACCTCGTCTTCCTCGACGTGCAGATGCCGGGGCTCGACGGCTTTGGCGTGTTGGAGCGGCTCCCCCCCGGACCGATGCCGCTCGTGGTCTTCGTCACCGCCTACGAGCAGCACGCGGTGCGCGCGTTCGAGGTCCATGCCCTCGACTATCTGTTGAAGCCGTTCGACCCCGAGCGCTTCGCCGCCACCTTGAGCCGCGTCCGCACGCGCCTCGGCAACGGGACGCGCGACGAGGTGGCCGAGGCCGTGCGCGCCTTGCTGGCGGAGGCACGGGATCGGTCGCCGGCCGCACCGGCTGTTCTGTCCGTCCGGGCCGGCGATCGCATCGTCCCCATCCGCGTCGACGAGATCGACTGGGTGGAGGCCGAGGGCAACTACGTCCGCCTGCATCGCGGGACGTCGTCTCACCTGCTGCGCGAGACGATGGCCGCCCTCGAGCAATCACTGGACACGCGGCGGTTCCGCCGGATCCATCGGTCGGCGATCGTCAACGTCGACCGGATCGCCGAGCTCGTGCCGTGGTTCGGCAAGGATTTCAAGGTCATCCTGCGCGACGGCACCGAGCTGACGCTGAGCCGCAGCTACGTCGATCGGCTCCCGGAGTTCCTCGGGCGCGACTGACCCGCCTCCACGTCACGGAGAGCGCACACGAGCCGCCGGACGGCCTCCGCAATCTCGCGCTCGTCGACGGGCGCGTAGCCGAAGCGCGCGTACGGGATCTTCTTGCCGGCGAAGTCGAGGATGCTCCCGGGCATGAAAACGACGCCGCGGGCAAGCGCGCGCTCGCACCACGCGTCGGGATCCACCTTCGGATCGACGTGCGACCACAAGGCCAGGCCGCCGCACGGCACGTCGAAGGACAGGACGTCACCGAGCTTGCGGCGGAAGGCGTCGACCACGGCGTCGCGCCGCGCATGATACAGGCGGCGGGCGCGGCTCACGTGGCGCTGGACCTCGCCGTCCTCGAAGAGCTCGGCCACCGCGTGCTCGACGGCACGATCGCCCTGGCGATCGAGGTTGTAGCGATGCGCCGTCATCCGCTCGAGGACGTTCGCGGGCGCCACCACATATCCGAGGCGCAGGCTGGGAGCGAGGATCTTGGCCAGCGTGCCGACGTAGATCACCACACCGGCGGTGTCCGCGCTGGCCAGGGGCAGAACCGGGCGCCCCTCGTAGTGGAACTCATGGTCGTAGTCGTCCTCGACGACGGCGAGGCGCTCGCGGCGCGCCAGCTCGAGCAGCGCGAGCCGGCGGGCCGCGCTCATGGTGACCATCGTCGGGTACTGATGGTGAGGCGTGACGTAGACGGCGCGGATGCGGCCGCGCTTCGTCATGGCGGCGAGGGCGGCCACGTCCAGGCCCTCGCGGTCAACGGGGACGGAGACGAGCTTCGCCCCGTGGGCGCGGAAGGCCTCCCACGCCGGGTGATAACCGAGGGCCTCGAAGGCGACGACGTCGCCGGGCTCGATGAGGGAGCGGGCGACGAGGTCCAGGGCCATCTGGCTGCCGCGCGTGATGAGGACGTCGTCCGCGCCGGCGGCGACCCCGCGCGTGGCCGCCAGCATCTCGGCCAGGGCGGCGCGCAGGCGGGCGTGGCCCTGCGGCTCGGCATACGACAACACGTCGATGCCGTGCCGCGTCACTGCCCGGCGGTACGCGCGGGCGAGGGCCGTCGCCGGCACCAGGCGCACGTCGGGGATGCCGCCGGACATCCGAAGGACACGCGGGCCGGGAGGCGTGTACATGAGCGGCAGGCGCTCGGAGCCCAACGAAAAAGCCGCGCGCTTCGCGATGCCCGCCGGCGGCGCGTTCGACGAGAAGCGGACGGGCGAGACCTCGGGCATGGCCCGCGACACGAACGTGCCCGCCGCTTCCGCCGTCTCGATCCAGCCCTCCGCGGCCAGCTCGTCGTAGGCGGCGACGACGGTGTTGCGATGGATGTGCAGCGTCCGCGCGAGGTCGCGGGAGCCGGGCAGGCGCGCGCCCGGCTTCAGGCGGCCGCGGCGCACGTCCTCCGCGACCGCGCGGGCGATCTGCAGGAAGAGCGGATCCCGGCTGTGCGCGTCGAGCGCCACGGGAAAAGTCCACGCCGCCGCTGGACTAGTGAGAATCTTCAAACTGTTGCTTTCTAACATACCACTGGGCGCCCCGCAACGAGGGGAGATTCCCTTGCCGCGGGCGTATCCTGGCCGGCGTTGGCGGTAACAATGAAGGGCGCAGGACATCGTTGCCCACGAGGAGGTCGATGAACCGAGCCATCGTGGTCGCGCTGTGTTTGAGCTTCGCCGCGCCGGCATTTTCGGACGAGTCGGTCCGGGATGAAGCGGAGCGCTGGATCGAGATGAAGATGCGGGCCGCGATCGAGCGCCCGCCGCGCCTCCGGGTGCGAGCCGTCGACGAGGCCCCGCCGGCCTGGCTCGTGGATGCGCCCGCGGAGCTCGTGGACGCGTGGCGGTCGTATCGCACGCTCGAGGTCGCTCTCCAGAAGCGGATCCCAACCGCCCCGCCGGGGCCGCCGGTCCGGATCAACCAGTTCAATCTGGACGACACGAACTCGCCGGTCCGCCGCTTTCTCCGCGGCGAGCGTGTCGACCTCGTGCGCGAGGCGTCGCGCCTGCAATGGAACAACTTCTGCGCCACGGGGATCGAGCCCTTCCTGAACGACAGCGCCCGTATGGTCCTCATGGGCCTGCTCGAGACGGGGGACCACGCCGCCGCCGCCGCGGCCGTCGTGTCCCACGATGCGCGACGCTGGCGCACGAAGGAAAGCGACCTCGTGCCGCGCTATCTCCAGGCGCTCGGCCTCGACTGGGAGCAGCTCTACCTCGGCGCGCTGATGTCTTCCTACGATCCGGGGCCGGTGATCGAGTCGAGGGATTTCCAACGACGGCTCGTCGAACGAGGCTCCGTCCGGGCCGCGCGCAGCCTGCTCGTCCTCTCGCGGCTGCCGCCGTTCAATACGCCGGCCGAGCTCTCCGTGCTCGGCGAATTCGTGGAGCCGGGGCCGCTCCGCTCGACCGCCTTGGTCGATGTCTCCGGCTACTGGCGTGCGAAGCCGCTGTATCTGGACCCCTCCGAACAGACAGAGATCCTCGCGCGCCTGGCCGCGTTCGTGACTGCGCAGACCGGCCACCGCGATCTGGAGCGCGTCGTCGGGCGCCT
>Ga0075429_100002678_pt1 | contig 14987 bp, 14 predicted proteins | sample RhiMetdeltSRZDD3_FD_75295 | JGI IMG/M metagenome (GOLD analysis project Ga0075429, IMG submission 75295) | Populus rhizosphere microbial communities from Tennessee, USA - Rhizosphere MetaG P. deltoides SRZDD3 | ecosystem: Host-associated > Plants > Roots > Rhizosphere > Soil | place: USA... | reverse complement strand
CGCCGCCCTCTGGTGGTTGCTCGATCACCTACGTGATCACCAACACCTGGCCCGGTAACTTCCAGGCGAACCTGGTCGTCCGCAACAACCGGACGACGCCTATCACCAACGGCTGGACGGCCACCTGGACGTACACCGGGAACCAGGCGATCTACAACGCCTGGGGCGTCCAGATCACCCAGTCCGGGCAGAACGTGACCGGGCGGAGTGTGTCCTGGACCAACACGATCCAGCCGGGTCAGACGGTGACCGCCGGCATCCAGGGCACGGTGACGACCGCGAACGCGATACCGAGCCCGATCTCCTGCGCGATCAACTGATCATCGAAGAAGGTGAGAGGCCGGACGCACCCCTCACACGTCCGGCCTCTCCATGCACGATGCCCCGCCGCCACCCCTCGACCGACAGGGCATCGGCCGTCTCTGCCTGACTCAACGACGCGCCCCACCCCCGGTAACGGGCGATTTCCCACGTTCCCGTAGGCGGTCGGCGGGCGGTCCACCGAGGACAAGTAGGCTGCGCCGGAGGCGTCCGTTTCCGACAGCGAAGAGGTTCAGGTGGACCTGTACGAGTATCAGGGGCGCGAGTTGTTCGCTCGGCACGGGCTACCCGTGCTGGGTGGCGGCGTCGCCAGCACACCAGAGGAGGCCCGCGCGATCGCGGAGCGGCTCGGCGGCCGGGTGGTCGTCAAGGCGCAGGTGAAGACCGGTGGCCGGGGCAAGGCCGGCGGGGTGAAGCTCGCGGACAACCCGGACGAGGCCCAGGCGCGTGCGGCCGACATCCTCGGCATGGACATCAAAGGTCACACGGTGCACAAGGTCATGCTCACCGTCACCGCGGACATCGCTGAGGAGTACTACTTCTCGTACCTGCTCGACCGCGCCAACCGGACCTTCCTCGCGATCGCGAGCGTGGCCGGCGGTATGGACATCGAGCAGGTCGCCGAGGAGGCGCCGGAGCGGGTGGCGAAGGTAGCGGTCGACGCGGTACGGGGCGTCGACGAGGCCACCGCGCGGGACATCGTGACGAAGGCGAACTTCCCCGCCGACGTGGCCGACCAGGTGGTCGCGATCGCCGTCAAGCTGTGGCAGGCGTTCGTGGCCGAGGACGCCACGCTCGTCGAGGTGAACCCGCTCGCGAAGACGCCCGACGGTACCGTGCTGTGCCTCGACGCGAAGGTGACCCTCGACGAGAACGCGGACTTCCGCCACTCCGATCACGTGGCGTTCGAGGACAAGTCGGCCGTCGACCCGCTGGAGCAGCGGGCGAAGGAGAAGGACCTCAACTACGTCAAGCTCGACGGTGAGGTCGGCATCATCGGCAACGGCGCCGGCCTCGTCATGTCCACACTGGACGTCGTGGCGGGAGCGGGCGAAGAGTTCGGTGGGGTACGGCCGGCGAACTTCCTCGACATCGGCGGCGGAGCGTCGGCGGCTGTGATGGCCAACGGCCTCGAGATCGTGCTGTCCGATCCCGCGGTGCGGAGTGTGTTCGTCAACGTCTTCGGTGGCATCACCGCCTGCGACGAGGTGGCCAACGGCATCGTGCAGGCGCTGGAGTTGCTGGCCGAGCGCGGTGAGGCGGTCACCAAGCCGCTCGTCGTACGGCTGGACGGCAACAACGCGGAGACCGGCAGGTCCATTCTGGACAGTGCGAACAACCCGCTCGTGGAACGGGTGGACACAATGGACGGTGCGGCCCGGCGGGCGGCCGAGCTGGCGCAGGTAGGGGTCTGACGATGGCAATCTGGCTCACCAAGGACTCGCGGGTCATCGTGCAGGGCATGACCGGCTCCGAGGGGTCCAAGCACACCCGGCGCATGTTGCGGGCCGGCACGGCCGTCGTCGGCGGTGTCACGCCGGGCAAGGGCGGCCAGCACGTCGACTTCGACGGGGTACGGGTACCGGTGTTCAACTCGGTGGCCGAAGCGACGAGCGCGACTGGGGCGGACACGACCGTGGTGTTCGTACCGCCGAAGTTCGCCAAGGGCGCGGTCGTGGAGGCGGTCGACGCCGGTATCGGGCTGGCCGTGGTCATCACCGAGGGCATCCCCGTCCACGACACCGCTACGTTCTGGGCGCACGCCGTCGCCAGCGGCAACCGGACCAGGATCATCGGGCCGAACTGCCCCGGTATCGCGTCCCCGGGCGCCTCCAACGCCGGCATCATCCCGGCCGACATCACCGGTCCAGGCCGCGTCGGGCTCGTCAGCAAGTCCGGCACGCTGACCTACCAGATGATGTACGAGCTGAACGACATCGGCTTCTCGACCTGCGTCGGCATCGGTGGCGACCCCGTCATCGGTACGACCCACATCGACGCCTTGGCCGCCTTCCAGGAGGACCCGGAGACCGCGGCGGTCGTCATGATCGGTGAGATCGGTGGCGACGCCGAGGAGCGCGCGGCCGAGTTCATCGAGGCGAACGTGACCAAGCCGGTCGTCGCCTACATCGCCGGGTTCACCGCCCCGCCGGGCAAGACGATGGGGCACGCCGGCGCGATCATCTCCGGTTCCTCCGGTACCGCAGAGGCGAAGAAGGTGGCCCTCGAGGCGGCCGGTGTCAAGGTGGGCAAGACCCCGAGCGAGACCGCCCGGCTGATGCGGGAGGTCATGACCGGGTGATCGCTAGCGGGTGAAGACGCCGGTGGCCGCGAAGATGCCGTTGAGGATGATGTTGAGCGCGCCGGCGGCGATCGCGATCCACCCCAGTACCTGCGACTTGCCGAACTTCTTCGCGTCCTGGATCGAGAGGACGCCGAAGACGATGCCCAGGATGCCGCAGCAGAGCAGGCCGATGACGATGCCGAGCCAGCCCCACAGCTCGGTCCGGTCGTTGGCGGGCGTGGCGGCCGGGGGAGGCATGGGCGACGGCGGTGTCGTAGGTGGTGTCATACCAGGCAGCATAGGGTCAAAGAAGGATTTAAACGGCGAAAACCCGCTCTGGTGTCGTGGGGCCAGCTAGCTCGGCGTTCGTGAAAAAGTAATCGGCAATGGCTGCGACCCCAGACCACCCGGTGCGCGCCGCCCAACGCGAGACGGTACGCGTGCCGATCCAGCGCGGTACCGTCACGCGGCGCGGCGGCGGGGCACCGCTGCCCGTGGCCGCGGTCGTGACGACGGTCTGGGCAGCCGTGCTGTCGGCGCTGCCGGTGGCCGCGGTGGTGACCCTGGCACAGCTCATCGACGCGCCATCGGTATCGGTGAACGGCGTTCTCCGGTACGGGCTGGCGGGCTGGCTGCTCGCCCACGGCGTACCGATGCGTACCGGTCTGGGCCCGATAGGTCTGGCGCCTCTGGCGATCGCGGCGCTCGCGGCCTGGCGGGTGTCCCGCGCCGGCGTGCACACGACGCGGGCGATCGGCGCGCGCCGGACCGGTTCGCCGCGCCTCGCGGCGAACGCGGCGATCGCGGTCGGGGTGGTGTACGGCCTGCTGGGTGTCGGCGCGGCGTTCGCCTGCCGCGGACCGGAGCTGTCGGTATCGCCGGGCCGGGCGGGGCTGACCCTCGGCCTGTTCGGGCTCGCGGCCGCCGGCGCGGGGGCGTTGCCGGCCTCCGGCGCGTTCCATCGGTTGGCCGCGCGGACCCCGGCCGCCCTGCGGGACGGTGCCCGCGCCGGAGTCGTGGCAGCGCTGCTGCTGCTCGCCGCGGGTGCGGTACTGGCCGGAGCGGCCACCGCGGTCAACGGACGGGACGCGGGAGCGACGCTCGCCAGCTACGACACGGGAGTGGCCGGCCAGGCCGGCCTGACCCTCGTCTGCCTGGCGTACGCGCCCAACGTCGCGGTCTGGGCGACCAGCTACCTCGTCGGCCCGGGGTTCTCGGTCGGCGTCGACACGACCGTGCGCACGAGCGATGTCACGCTCGGCGCGTTGCCGGCGGTACCCGTCTTCGCCGGCCTGCCGTCCGGTCCGGTGGGTGGTGCGTGGGTGCTGCTGCTCGGCGCCCCGCTCGCGGCCGGGATGGTGGCGGGCTGGTTGCTCGTGAGCCGCCGGCTGCGCCTGCTGTCGAGGCGCGCCGAGCCGGCCCTGGGGTGGTGGCCGGTGCTGGGTGCGGCGGCGATCGCCGGGCCCGTGGCGGGCCTCGTCCTGGGGCTGGCGGCGTACGCGTCGGCAGGCCCGCTGGGCGCTGGCCGGCTGTCTGTCATCGGCCCGGTCGGTTGGCAGGTCGCCCTCGTCGCCACCGCGGTCGTCGCTTTCGGCGCGGTGCTGGGCGCGGCCGGCGCCCGAGCGGCGATAAGCCGCCGCTGAAACGTTCGTGGGGCGGGCCGCATCATTGCGGCGGCCGCCCCACGGATCGCTCTAAGCCCTACCTGTCGAAGGATCTACCGCGAGACCTGGTAGATGATTCCCCCAATGATGTTGAGGGCCGCGACGGCGAAGCCGACGTAGGCCAAGGTGGGCTGCTTGCCAACCTTCTTGGCCTCCATCAGGGAGAGCACGGAGAAGATGATGCCGACGATGGCGCAGCAGATCGAGAAGACGATTCCGAGTACGCCGTAGAGCGTCGTCTTGTCGTTGCCGGCCGCTACCGGCTGTCCAGGGACCGTCAAGGTATCCCTCCCATGGGTAACGAAGTAGGACGCCGATGATCGTGTCGGGTCCGGGTAGCCGCGTCAAGGCCCAACGCGCGTGCGGGTCGCGACGAATTAGCCGGTGGGAAGGTTGAAGCCACCCAAACCCATCGCGGCGCCCAGGATCATGTTGGCGATCGCGATGAGGACACCGATGCCGCCGCAGATGATGCCGGCCATTGCCTGGCCGCGGTTGCTCGCCTGTCCCTCGTTGACTTTCCGGAGGCCGATGACGCCCAGCACCACGCCCGCGATGCCCGCGATGAGACCGAGGATCGCGCAGCAGATCGCGAGCACGATGCCGATGATCCCGAAGATCATGCCGAGCATGCCCATCGTGTTGTTCTGCTGACCACCGGTCGGGGCGCCGTAACCCGCGTAGGGTGCTTGCGGGTACGCCGGCACCTGCGGCGCGTACGGGTCACCCGATGTCGGCTGTGCGGCGTACGGGTCGCCGTACTGCGGCTGCCCGTACTGCGGCGGCTGCGGCTGCGCGTACGGGTCCTGGTAGCCAGGCTGCTGCCCGTACTGCGGTTGGCCGTACTGCGGCGGCTGGCCGTACTGCGGCGGTTGCTGACCGTACTGCGGCGGTTCCTGGCCGTACTGGGGTGGTTGCCCGTACTGCGGCGGTTGCTGGCCGTACTGGGGTTGCTGACCGTACGGATCCTGCCCGGACGGGTACCCGGGGGGTTGCATGCTGGACTCCTTCGACGAGGGGACAGGTGCACCCTAGCGCTTACGCGTTGGTCGAGGCGGCCGCGATCGCTATGACGTAGATGATGCAGCACAGGATGCTGATGCCCCATGCGACGAGTCCGATGATGAGCGCGAGCTTCGACCACTTCTTGGACTCGGCGGAAGCAGCCTGCGCCCCTGCGTAGTCGCCCTGCTGAAGCAGCGTATTGACCTTCGACGCGTTGATGATGGCCGGGATCGCAAGCGGCCAGAACAGGAAGATCGACACAATCGACATCGTCATGTTGTTGTCGACCTGAGGCGGCTGCTGCGGAGGATAGCCAGGTTGCATAGGGGACTCCGTTGTGAGGGATGTAAAGAGCCGCCCGGAGCGTACTCACCTCCGCAAGCCCGTGTCAGCGTCCTATGTCCGACACGCCGGTAGCCGAACGGGTAGCGTGTTGCTGATTTGTCGTATTCGGCATCGAGCCGTTGCGGGCGTCGCCGCCGTCCGATCGTTAGGGTGCGGAGGTGGCTCGCCTCGTCGTGCTGGTCTCCGGCTCCGGGAGCAACCTGGCGGCGTTGCTGGACGCCTGCGCCGATCCCGGCTACGGGGCACAGGTCGTAGCCGTCGGTGCGGACCGGCACGGCATCGCCGGGCTCGACCGTGCCACGGCGGCGGGCGTACCGGCGTTCGTGGACGTCGTGGCGGACTATCCCACGCGCGAGGACTGGGATCGGGCGCTGACCGTACACACGGCCGAGTACAAGCCGGATCTGGTCGTCTCGGCCGGTTTCCGCAAGCTCGTCGGGGCCGCGTTCCTGGCCGAGTTCGGTGACCGCTACGTGAACACGCACAACGCGTTGCTGCCGTCGTTCCCGGGGATCCACGGGCCGCGAGACGCGCTCGCGTACGGCGTGAAGGTCGCCGGCGCCACGCTGTTCTTCGTCGACGCGGGCGTCGATACCGGGCCGATCATCGCCCAGGTGGCGGTTCCGGTACTCGCCGACGACACCGAGGAGACGCTCACCGAGCGCATCAAGGAGGCCGAGCGGCAACAGCTGGTCGAGTACGTCGGCCGCCTGGTCCGCGAGGGCTGGACCATTACGGGAAGAAAGGTCACCATCCCATGACGTCACCGGAGGGTCGGCGTCCGCTGCGCCGCGCGCTGGTCAGCGTGTACGACAAGACCGGACTGGATGAGCTGGTTCGCGCTCTGCACGAGGCCGGTGTCGAGATCGTCTCGACCGGCTCGACCGCCGCCGCGGTCCGTGATGCGGGGGTACCGGTCACGCCGGTCGAGCAGGTGACCGGCTTCCCGGAGATCCTCGACGGTCGGGTCAAGACGCTCCATCCTCTGGTGCACGCGGCTCTGCTCGCCGACCTGCGCAAGCCGGCGCACACCGAGCAGCTCGACGAGTTGGGCATCGCCCCGTTCGACCTTCTCGTCTCCAACCTCTACCCGTTCCGCGAGGCGGTCCGCGCCGGCTCGGGCATCGACGAGTGCGTCGAGCAGATCGACATCGGTGGCCCGGCGATGGTCCGGGCGGCGGCGAAGAACCACGAGAACGTCGCGGTGGTCACGTCGCCGTCGGCGTACCCCGTGGTGCTGGACGCGATCGGGGCCGGCGGTTTCACGCTGGCCGAGCGCCGCACGCTCGCCGCTCTCGCCTTCGCCGACATCGCCGAGTACGACGTGTCGATCGCCGAGTGGTGCGCGCAGGAGCTGGCCCCGAGCGAGGATTGGTGGCCGGAGTTCGGCGGCATCGCCGCGCGCCGGTCGGCGGTGCTGCGCTACGGCGAGAACCCGCACCAGCGGGCCGCGTTGTACCTCGACCGGGAGGCACCCCCGGGCCTGGCCCAGGCGGTCCAGCGGGCCGGCAAGGAGATGTCGTACAACAACTACGTCGACGCCGATGCGGCGTGGCGCGCCTGCCACGACTTCACGGAGCCGTGCGTGGCCATCATCAAGCACACCAACCCGTGCGGTATCGCGATCGGGACCGACGTCGCCGAGGCGCACCGCAAGGCCCACGCCTGCGACCCGACCTCCGCGTTCGGCGGCGTCATCGCGGTCAACGGCGAGGTGAGCGCCGAGCTGGCGAAGCAGATCGCGGACATCTTCACCGAGGTGGTCGTCGCACCGTCCTATGCGGACGGTGCACTGGAGGTACTGGCCGCCCGCAAGAACCTGCGGGTCCTCGAGGCGCCCGAGTACCATCCGTCCATTGTGGAGTGGCGACAGATCTCCGGCGGTCTGCTCACCCAGGTCGCCGACCGGCTCAACGTGCCCGGCGACGACCCCGCGAACTGGCGGCTCGTCAGCGGTACGGCCGTCGACGAGGGCACCCTCGACGACCTCGTGTTCGCCTGGCGCAGCGCGCGGTCGGTCAAGTCGAACGCGATCGTGCTCGCCTCCGACGGCGCGACCGTGGGCATCGGCATGGGCCAGGTCAACCGGGTCGACTCCGCCCGCTTGGCGGTGTCCCGGGCCGGTGCCGAGCGGGCCGCCGGGGCGGTAGCCGCCAGCGACGCGTTCTTCCCGTTCCCGGACGGCTTGAAGGTGCTCGCCGAGGCCGGCGTCCGGGCCGTCGTCCAGCCCGGTGGCTCGATGCGCGACGAACAGGTCATCGGCGCCGCGGTGACGGCGGGCATCACCATGTACCTGACCGGAACGCGGCACTTCTTCCACTGATGGACTCCGGGGCGGAGTACGAGGGCGACGACTTCGTCGAGTTGGACCTCATCGAGGCGGAGGTGACCGGCAGTCGGTTCACCAACTGCGAGTTCAGCCGGGTCCGGTTCAACGCCGCGACCCTGCTGCGGTGCGCGTTCCTGCACTGCCTGTTCCGCCGGTGCGTGTTCTTCGACGCGACGTTCGACGACTGCAAGCTGACCGGTACCCAGTTCGTCGAGTGCGACCTGCTGCCCCTGCACGTGACCGGCGGCGACTGGTCGTATGTGTCCCTGCGCGGGCAGAACCTCGCCGGCGTCGACCTGTCCGGCCTGAGGCTGCGCGAGGCGGACCTCACCGAGGCCGACCTGAGCCGGGCGAACCTCCGGGGTGCCGATCTCGGGTACGCCCGGATGCACCACACGAAGCTGCGCGACGCCGATCTGCGCGGCGCGAACCTGGAGGGCGTCGCGTTGCGCGGGCTCGACCTGACCGACGTGCGCATCGACCTGGCCCAGGCGGTCCTGTTCGCGTCGGCGTACGGTGCCCGCGTCGAACCGTAGCCCTGCATGATGAGGGGCATGAGTGCAGCGGAGCGCCGCGGCGCCTGGACTGAGGAGCGAAGCGACGAGGGAAGGCGGCGCACAGGGCGCGGAGCGGAACGAGGCAAGCAATGAGGGGTTGGTGGTGGCATCGGCAAGGACTCGACGGCTCGCTGTCCGGAGCGGCGCCTTCGGAGGTGCTCGCCCGGACCGGCTGGGCACGCTCGGTCGGCGGCGCGAACCCGTACCTGACGCTGTTCGCCCGAGCCGGCACCGGGCGGGCGGCGGTCGACGCGGCAGTGGCCGCGCTGGACATCTACGAGCTGCCGGCGGCCCGCGGGTGCACGTACGTCGTGCCGAGCCAGCACTTCGGTCTCGCGCTCGAGGTCGGCCGGGGCGCGCCAGAGGCCGACCTGCGGACGCTGGCCAAGCTCGGCGTCGACCGTACCGAGATCGAGAAGCTCTGCGGTGAGGTGCTCGCGGCGCTGGAGCGGGCCCCGCAGCTCGATCCGGCCGCGCTCAAGGACGTACTCGGTGACGCGGTCCGCAACCTCGGCGACGAGGGGCGCAAACGCGGTCTGTCGACCACCCTGCCGGCCGCGCTCGGCCTGCTGCAGGCGGCCGGCGAGATCCGCCGGGTACCGGCCAACGGCCGGCTGGACAACCAGCGGTACGCGTACGCCCGCTGGCAGCCGCCGCGTAGCGGGCTGACCGAGGCGGAGGCGCGTACCGAGTTGGCCCGGCAGTACTTCGACTGGATCGGTCCCGCGAGCCTCGGGCACTTCCGGTGGTTCAGCGCGTTCTCCGCCGCGTACGCGAAGGCGGCGGTAGCGCCGCTGGACCTCGTCGAGGTCGAAGGCGGTCTGCTGGCCTCGCCCGCGGTGGCCGCCGAGTACGAGCGGTTCCGCGCGCCGGCCAAGCCGCAGTACGCCCTGCTCGCCGGCATCGACGCGCTCGTGCTGCTGCGCCGCGACCACCACGCGCTGCTCGACGAGGCCGACGCGGCCCGCTCGGTACCGGGCGACAAGCAGTCTCTGGGGGAGCAGGCTGACCTGCCGGACCACCCGATCGTCGACCGGGGTCGGATCGTGGGGCTGTGGCAGTACGACGCGGACGCCGGTCGGCTCGTCTGGTGGCTGTTCGCCGGCGGCAAGCCGGACCGGGCGCTGGCCGGTGTGCTCGACCGCACCGAGGCGTACATCCGCGACGAGCTCGGTGACGCGCGCAGCTTCAGCCTCGACTCGCCGAAGTCCCGCGCGCCCCGCGTGGCCGCGCTGAGCACCGCTAGTGGACGTAGTCGAGCCTGAGCAGGTTCACCCGACCGAACGGGTCCACCTCGACGTTGCCGACCCGCGTCGAATGGCCGATGTTGTTGCGGCCGTACCGCATCGGCAGGATCGGCAGATCGCGGGCGAGCAGATCCTCGGCTGCCTGGTACATCCGGATGGCGTCCTCCGCGGAAGCCGCCGCCGCGCCGGCGGTGACCAGGTGGTCGAACTCGGCGTTGCTGTAGCCGGAGTAGTTCGCCGAGCCACTCGTGGAGTACAGCGGGCCGAGGTAGTTCTCCATCGACGGGTAGTGCATGACCCAGCTCATCCGGAAGGTACCGACCGGCTGCCGCCGATCGACCTTGCTCAGCAGATCGGCGAAATTCGGCTCGGCCTGGCCCGCGCACTCCACGCCGAGGTTGCTCGCCAGCTGGGCGCAGGTCGCCTCGACCCAGTCGCGGTGTCCGCCGTCGCTGTTGTACGAGATGGTCAGCGTCGGCGGTCCGCCGGCCGCCGCGTACAGCTCCCGGGCTTTGGTCGCGTCGAACGTGCAAGCCTCGCCACAGCTGTGTTCGCGGTAGCCGGCCACCACCGGCGCCACGAACGAGGTGGCCGCCAGCTGCGCGTCCTTGAATACCGCCTTGACGATGGCCTCCCGGTCGATCGCCATCGAGATGGCCTTGCGAACCTCCGGGCGGTCGAATGCCGGATCGAACGCCGGGAAGGCGAGTAGCTGGATCGCGGAGGCGGGGCTGCGCTCGAACCGGTCACCCAGGTCGGCCGCCGCCTCGGTCAGCTTGTCCGGCGGGATGGTCGCGAGGACGTCCAGCTTGCCCGCCACGAGATCGGCGTATGCCGCGTCGAGCTGCGGGTAGATCCGGAACTCCACGCCGCCGACCTTGGGCTTCTCCGGGCCGGCGTACGTCGCGTACCGGGTCACCTCGATCCTGCTGCCGTGCTGCCAGGTGCCCTTCATCGCGAACGGCCCGTCGCCGATCGGCGCCTGTTCGTACTCCTTCGTCACCGCACCCGAGGCGTCGAACGCCGCCCTCGGCAGCGGGTAGTAGGCGGCGGTGCCGAGCAGCGACCGGAACTCCCGGTACGGCTGGACCAGCGTCACGACCAACGTCCGGTCGTCGACCTTCCGCAACCCGGTCAACCGCTTGGCCCCGTACCCCTGGATCTTCTCGAAGAGGTAGCCGTTCAGCTGGCCGTGCGGGGCGTACGCGGCGTAGTTCCAGGCGTCGAGGTAGCTGTCGGCGGTGACCCGCTCGCCGTTGTGGAAGGTGAGACCGTCGCGGAGCCGGATCGTCCAGACGCGGTTGTCGGTGGTCTCGACCCGCTCGGCCGCGACCTCGTACGGCTGGCTCGCCGCGTCGAAGGCGACGAGCGGCGTGAACAGGGCGGCCAGTACCTGCAGGCCGCCCGGATCGTCGGTGTTGGCCGGGACGAGGTGCTGCGGCTCGGTGATCGCGATCCGTGCCGTGCCGTCGGCGTGCGGTCTGGACCCACCGATCAGCCCACACCCCGCTAGGGCGGCTGCGGTTGCGGCGGCGGCGAGGATCGCGGTGCTGCGCATACTCCGGACAACACGTGGGAGGATTCTCCGGTGACGGCTACTGTGCTGGACGGCAAAGCCACCGCCGCGGCAATCAAGGACGAGCTGCGGGCCAGGGTGAAGGCGCTCTCCGAACAGGGTGTCCTGCCCGGACTCGGCACGATCCTCGTCGGCGACGACCCCGGCTCGCGCGCGTACGTCGACGGCAAGCACCGCGACTGCGCAGAGGTCGGCATCGCGTCGATCCGGCGGGAGCTGCCGGAGACGGCTGGCCAGGACGAGGTACAGGCGGTCGTCGACGAGCTGAACGCCGACCCGACCTGCCACGGCTACCTCGTCCAGCTGCCGTTGCCAGCGCACCTGTCGACCCAGCCCGTGCTGGAGCGGGTCGACCCGGCGAAGGACGCCGACGGGCTGCACCCGGTCAACCTCGGCCGGCTGGTGCTGGGCTTTCCCGCGCCGCTGCCGTGCACTCCGCGGGGCATCGTCGAGCTGCTGCGCCGCTACGGCATCGCGCTGCCGGGGGCGGACGTGGTGGTCATCGGCCGCGGTACGACCGTCGGCCGGCCGCTCGGCCTGTTGCTGACCCGCAAGGTGGAGAACGCCACCGTCACGCTGTGCCACACGGGCACCCGAGATCTGGCTCGCCACACCCGGGCCGCCGACGTGGTGGTAGCCGCCGCGGGCAAGCCCGGACTGCTCACCGCCGACATGATTCGGCCCGGGGCCGTGGTGGTGGACGTGGGCATCACCCGCGTCGTGCCGTCCGACGGGGGCCGCGCCCGGCTCGTGGGCGATGTGGCACCGGAGGTTTCCGAGGTCGCCGCTTTCCTCGCCCCGATGCCGGGCGGGGTCGGGCCGATGACCCGGGCGATGCTGTTGACGAACGTCGTGGAACTGGCCGAACGCGCGTAGGTTATCGTCGACCGTCATGGGTAAGAAGGTCACCGTTGTCGGAGCAGGCTTCTACGGCTCGACAACCGCGCAGCGCCTGGCCGAGTACGACATCTTCGAGTCGGTCGTGCTGACCGACATCATCGAAGGCAAGCCCGAAGGCCTCGCGCTCGACATCAACCAGTCCCGCCCGATCGAGGGCTACGAGACCAAGGTCGTCGGCCGTACCACCGGCCGCGACGGCGAGGGCTACGAGGTCATCGAGGGCTCCGACGTCGTCATCGTCACCGCCGGCCTGCCCCGCAAGCCGGGCATGAGCCGCATGGACCTGCTCGAGGTCAACGCGAAGATCGTCCGAGGCGTGGCGGAGAACATCGCCAAGTACGCCCCCAGCTCCGTTGTCATCGTCGTGTCGAACCCGCTCGACGAGATGACCGCGCTGGCCCAGCTCGCCACCCAGTTCCCCAAAGAGCGGGTGATGGGGCAGGCGGGCATGCTCGACACCGCCCGCTTCACGCACTTCGTGGCCGAGCTGCTGGCGGTACCGGTCGGCTCGGTGAAGACGCTCACGCTCGGCTCGCACGGGGACACGATGGTCCCGGTACCGTCGCAGTGCTCGGTCAACGGCAAGCCGCTCACCGAACTCCTGCCGGCGGAGAAGATCGAGGAGCTGGTAGTGCGTACCCGCAACGGCGGCGCTGAGATCGTGGGGCTGCTCAAGACGGGCTCGGCGTACTACGCGCCCTCGGCAGCCGCGGCCCGGATGGCCCGTGCGGTAGCCGAAGACTCCGGCGCCGTCCTGCCGGTGTGCGCCTGGGTCGACGGCGAGTACGGCATCTCCGGCGTCTACCTCGGTGTCGAGGCAGAACTCGGCGCGGGTGGGGTGCGCCGGGTGGTCCAGACCGATCTGACGGACGCCGAACTGGCCGCCCTGACGGAAGCCGCCGAGGCGGTCCGCGCGAAACAGTCCGACGTAGCAAACCTCTGACACATCGCCCGCCGCCGCCCCGCCCCCACCCCCACCCGCGTTGATCATGAAGTTAGTGGTGCGACACACCGTCGACGGTGCACCTAAGTTCATGATCAACGCGGGGGGGTGGGGGGTGGGGGCGGCGGCGCGCCCCCGTTAGTCGGTACCGGCCGATTGGGCGGGGAGTTGGAGCTTTCCGTTGCCCAGGGCGCGGATGACTGTCGCGGCTAGACCGTCCAAACTGGACCCGCCGCCGGTGACCAGTACCTCCGGCATGATGTCCAGCTTGCCCTCGGCGACGGCTCCGGCGACCGCGACCAGCGCGGTCGGTATCTCGCCGATCGCCTCGCGTTGGGCGCGGAACCCGGCCGCCCGGGCGAGCCCCAGCGCCTCGGTCGCCTTCGCCTCGGCCAGACCCAACGCCTGTACCTTGTCCGCCTCGGCCTGCCCGGTGACCCGGACGTACGTCGCCTCGCCGCCCGCTTCGGCCTCGCGGGCCTTGGCCCGGTTGCCCTTGATGTCGATGGACACCTGGGCGGCCGCCAGCTCGGCCTGCATGTCGGCCATGCCGCGGGCCCGCTCCATGTCGATGCGCGCGGTCTCGGCCCGCTGCTGTTCCTCGTACGTCGCCCGCTGCTGGTTGGCGATCTCGCGGCGGGTGAGGACCTCGACCATCTCGTCGGGGAACACCACGTCCTGGATGTACACGCCGCGCGTCTCGACCTCGTAGGCCGCGAGGTAGCGGGTGACCGCCGTGAACGCGGCCTCCTGTACCTCCTGCCGGGTCTCGATGAAGCGGATCGCCTCCAGCGCCTGCAACGTGTTGCGGAAGTGGTTGCCCACAGCGGACTGCAGCACCTCGTGGACGAGGTTCAGCATCGTGCCCACCATCGAGATCACCTTGGGTGCGCGGGTGTCCGAGACATGGATCTGCACCTGCAGGTCGATCGTGAACACGAAGCCTTCGCGGCTCTTGCCGACGATGGGTTCGAGCCGGCTGTCCAGGTTGTGCGCGATCGAGCTGGCGTTGGCCCAGTTGAGCGTGAGGATCGACGTGGGTACCAGTTCGGCCGCGTAGATCCGCGGGTTGAGCGCGTACTTGCCGGTGCGCAGCGGTTCCTGCCAGATGCCGCGGTGGCCCGGGCGCACGATGCTACCGAACTTGAACTCCTCGCCCGAAGTGTCCAATGTGGGCAGTCCGACGAAGCCTTTGATGACGGCTACCTGGCCCTGGTTGACGACCAGCATCGGGACCATTTCGACCCGGACCAGGAAGGGATTCAGCAGGTACGCACCGTAGAGCAGCGGGTCGTGTTGCAGGCCGATACGCCCGCCGGAGTCGAGGAACGCCTGGAAGTCCTGGTAGTTGTTGTGCAGCTCGTTCTTCGAGCCGATGAGTATGTCGATGATTTCGGCGTCGGTCGTCTCGCGCTCCTCCATCTCGGAGATGTCGGCGAAGCCGCCCAGCCGGCTGGCGATGTCGCCGGATGGCAGCGGCTCGCCCTCCAGCGCGGTCACCACCCCGATGACGTCGCGATCGGCGTGTGGCGCGATGATCACCACGGTCAGGCTGTCCGGCCGCAGGCCGAAGCTCTCCGGCGAGAGCTTGCCGTGTACCGCCTTCGACTGAAGCTCGGGCGCCATCGGCATGCCGAAGACCGCGTGTGACGTGATGACGAGAAACGCCACCGGATGGATCGGTACGAGCGAGCCCGGTGGCAGGACCGGTCGCTGCACACCCTTCTGCCCGTCGTGCGCGAGAAATCCCCGCAGGTCGCCGAAGTTTCCGAACTCCGGCCGGTACCGCGCGCTCTTCGCGCCGATCGGCAACGGC
>Ga0075429_100002676_pt1 | contig 14996 bp, 19 predicted proteins | sample RhiMetdeltSRZDD3_FD_75295 | JGI IMG/M metagenome (GOLD analysis project Ga0075429, IMG submission 75295) | Populus rhizosphere microbial communities from Tennessee, USA - Rhizosphere MetaG P. deltoides SRZDD3 | ecosystem: Host-associated > Plants > Roots > Rhizosphere > Soil | place: USA... | reverse complement strand
CTCGCAATCGGTGCTCGGGTGCTGACGGGCCGCGAGCTCGCAGAGCACTACCTCGAGCACGTGACCGACCCTGAGCGGGTGCTGTACTGCACGACCGGATTTCGCGACGTCGACAACGCGACTGGAGGTCTTCGCGCCGGCGACGTCTACATCCTCGCCGCCGAGAGCTCCTGGGGGAAAAGTTCCTGGGTCGTGCAGATTATCGACGAGAACGTCCGGCGCGGAAAACGCGTCCTGGTCGTCTCGGTCGAAGACCCGTTGATCAAATACCAGAGGCGCATCGTTTGCCGGCGCCTGAGGCTTCGTTATTCGCGCCTTCGCGACAAGCGTCTCGACTCCCACGAGATGTCGGCGGTCGTCACTGAGTTAGGAAAAATCGCGCACGAGCCGGGGCTTTGGTGGATTGACGGTACCGGCGGCGTTCCCATCGAGCAGCTCGCCGGGCAGATCCGGGCGCTCTGCCTCGCGCACAAGATCAATCTCGTCGTCTTCGATTACGCCGGAGCCGCCACGACAGAGAAAGACTTCCGCGGCAAACGCAACGACGAGATGCGTTACATCGGCCGAACATACACCACCGCGGTCAAGGGTGCCGGCGCCGCCGGGATCCTGGTGAGTCAGGTCACGGTGCAGCACGGCAAAAAGCTCGACAAGCACTCCATCCGCGACTGCCGCGATCTGTCGAACGCGGCCGAGGGGATCCTGATTGGCATTTGGCAAAACGAGTCGCGCGTGGCGCTTGTGGAGAAGGTGAAGGAGGGGCGCGCCGGGTCGCACTACGACGCGCCCTTCGACGGAAAGTCCGCTTGCTTCGTCTCCGACATCGGGTCGCAGCTCGAGCTCGACTACGAGGAGGATTAGGCGTGGACGTAGGAAAAACTGCTCGCATCATCGACGCGGAACGTGAGCTCGTGGAGCTAGTCGAGGCGCAGGTCGAGCTACTCCAGGCGGTATCGCGCATGGAGCCCGGAACGCCCGAGTGGCGCGGTGGGCACAGTGTGCTCGTCGAGCTCAACGCCGACATCCGCGGAGCTCGGCGCCGGCTCGAGGTGGCGGTTCTGCGAAGCGAGGGGCGGCGGCATCTTTGGGTGGTGCGTTGAGCACCATCCGGCTGATTGCGACGACGAACGAAAGGACACGACCATGGCAGTAGGCGATCACTTCCCGAAAAACCTCCCGTGCGAGATCACGGACGACGAGCTCGAGCAGCGCAAAAACGCGCTCGTCGCGTGCGACAACGAGATCGAGCGCATCGAGCAGGAGAAGGCCCAGGCGATGAGCGGCTTCAACGCCGACCTCAAGGACAAGCGGAACGAGCGGCGCACCCTGCTCGGCGCCATCAACTCGGGCCAAGAGGAGAGGCCGGTTATGTGCTTCGAAGAGCCAGACGAAAAGCGGCACTTGATGCTCGTGCTCCGCGCCGACAATCGAACAGAGGTCGACAGTCGACCGCTAACGGCTGAGGACCTCCAGACGACGATCGACGACGTCGCAGAAGGCAAGAACAAGAACGGGCGCAAGAAGGGCCGGAGAGCGCGTGAGGAGACAGTGCAGTGAGCCTGCTCGGCGAGGACGACGAAGGACTCGGGCTGCCGACCGCGGGCGAGCCGTTCTGGGGCGTGCTCGAGCTCTTCGGGCATCGCCAACTCGCCGGTCTCATCTCCGAAGAGGAGCGTTTCGGCGAGAAGCGCGCGCGGATCGACATCCCGCACGTCGCACCGACGCCAGACCGGCCGTGGTTCTCGTCGCAGAGTTACGGTGGGAAAGCGATCTACGGCGTGACGCGGGTGAGCGAGGCTCGGGCCCGCGAGCTCGCCAAGCGACTGCAGCCGTTACCGATGAACGAGCGGCAGCTCACGGCTCGGACGTTGGACGAGGACGAGGAGGAGCACCCGCCAGAGAGCGACGACGACATCGAGGGCATGTACGACGACGGGCGCGACGGGCCTTGAGGGTCATCGGCTACGACCCAGGCCTGAAGGGCGGCGCCGGCGTCATCGAACGCGTCGGCGCCCGCCTGGATGTCCTCGAGCTCGTGTCGATCACGACCGACGCCGAAGAGCCGGACGATGTCCGATATGCGTTCATCTTCGGAAAGCTCCAGGTGCTCGTGCGCAGCTGGCACCCAGAGCTCTTCAGCTACGAGCGGCAGCTGGGCGCCCAGGTCGGAGCCTACGAACGCGGCGAGTTTCAGGCCGATAACTCGAAGGTGAACGTTGCGGTCGGGGTCGGACTTGGCTGCGCGTTCGCCTACGGGCTCAAGGTCGTTAGCGTGACGCCCGCGCAGGCGAAAATCGCGGTTCTAGGGAAGGGTGGCAGCAAGGCCGACAAGCGCGCCGTGAAGGCTGCAGTCGCGCGACTCACGGACGCGAAGCGCTTTTCACGCCATGGTGCGGACGGCGTCAGCATCGCGATAGCAGGCGAGCGGAAGTGGCAAGAGCAGAGAGCACTCGCGGCGGGCGCGAAGCGAGCATGATGGCGTGCGCCGGAGCTCACACCCGGGCCGAGGGTCGACCCCGTGCGGGTGGCTTGCGGGCGCCGCCGTTCCGCTTGTCGGGTAGTGGTGGCAAGCGGTTGCTCGGAATCCACCTGACAGGTAGGGCGCCATCTCGCGGGAACCCTGTCAAGACTCGCTGGGGCCGTTCTTGCTGCTCGCCGTCCAAACCCTCACGATGTGACTGACGATGGCAGGTAGACCAAAACGGCGCGCACGGCTCGCGGCTCTTGCCGCAATCGAGGGTGAAAACCCGGCAACGGGGCAGAAGGCGGGCGCGCCTGGTGCCCCTGCTTCGCGCGCGCACGCACGTGGGAGCTTCACGGGCTCCCCCTCGGATGTACGTACAGCTCGGGTGGGCATGATCGCTAGGCTTAGGGCGTGCGGGCAGTGGAACCCCGAGCTCGCGAAGCGCTTCGCCACTACCTGGGGCCTGCACCGCGAAACAGTGAAGTCGATGGCCAAGGAGGCCGGCCGTTGGCTGAACCTCGACAAGGAGACCATCGTCGAGTTTTGCCGTGTGGGCCTGATGACCCTGGCGGTCGAAAAGCAAAGCGAGCAGGCGTATCGCATCCTGCTCGAGCACTTCGGCGAGCTCTGGCAGCGCCAGCACCACGTCGTGACGCGCAAGGCCGAGAAGTTCGCCGGGTGGACGGAGGCCGAGCTCGAGGAGTACTCCAGGACGGGCAAGCGGCCGGCGCGGGTGAACGCAACCCTCAAAGGCATGAACGGAACCCGCCGTTCGATGAACGGAGGCAACGGAGCGCATGGTGGCACCGGCCCATTCCTCGATGACGACGAGGCGCCCGAAGAGCCTCGACACTGACCAGGAAGTCCGGGAGCGGGCCGAGGCGCGCGCCGAGCTCGAGCGGCGGCTGGCTATCGAGTCGCACGCGGCCTGGATGTACCACGTCGACGGCCTGCTCTACCCGCGGGCCTTCGAGCCGCTCTGCCTCCTGTGGGACGACATCTATCACGGGAAGCAAGTGTTCGCGCTCGTCGAGGGTCCGCCCCGCATGGGGAAAAGCACGATCGCGTTCCACGGCATCGCGCGCTACCTGCTGAAGAAGCCCGAGCACCTGTGCGCTTGGGGAACCTACTCCGTGAAGTTTGCGGCCGAGCAGTCCGCGATCGCGCGTGACGTCGCCGCGCGCTCGGGCGTGTGGGTGACCGAGTCGTTTGAAGAAACCGAAGAACGCTTCGGGCTGTCGCAATCCGTTTACCACTGGCAAACGCCCGAGAAGGGCGGGGCGAAGTTCGTGGGCCGCGGCGGCTCGCTCGTTGGCACGGGCGCGAACGTCTTCTGCGTCGAGGACCCGATCAAGAACGACGAGGAGGCTACGAGCACAGCGATCAGTGACAAGGCGTGGCAATGGATCCGCGCGAGCTGCATTCCGCGCCTTGAGCCGAACGGGTCTTTCATCATTCAGCACCAGCGCTGGAACGACCTCGATCCCATCGGGCGCGTGAAGGCGCAGATCGAGGACGGCTATCCGGACCTTCCGAAAGAGGTGCGCGAGCAGCTCGTCGAGATCGACTGGCGCGTGATCACTCTGCCGGCGATCCTGCCCAACGGGCGCGCTCTCTTTCCCCAGCGCTACACGGTGATCGACCTCATGCGCATCCGCGCGATCGAGGGCGAGGACGTGTGGGCCGGCCAGTACATGCAGGACCCGAATCCCCCGGGCTCGCGCATGTTCCCCGAGAACTTCCCCGTTTGGGAGGTCGCCCGCGACTCGAACGGAAACGAGCTCGGAGTCGTCGTACGCGGGGAGTGGATCCCAGTCCCGCCGTTGAACGGCAAGGTCCTCATCTTCGGCGTCGACAGTGCGGGCACCGTAAACATCCGCGCGGACTGGACGGCCGTTGTCCTGCTCGCGGTCTATTGGGAATTCGATCCCCAGACCCTTCGGCTCGAGCTCGCGGCCGACGTCGTCAGCGTGTGGCGCGAGCGCATGGAGTCGCCCGACGTTGTGCCCTTCGTCGCGTCGATTGCGAGCGTGTTTCCGAGCGCGCTCGTCGTGTACGAGACGCAGGGAGGCGATGGACGCGCGCAGGCGCAGTTTCTCGAGCGCGAGCATCCGGAGATCGGGATCGCGACTGAGTCCACGACGCGGAACAAGCGGCTCCGCGCTGGGCCCTACGCCGGCGCCGCCAAGCGCGGACGTGTGCGCGTTCCGGTCAAGGCGCCGTGGGTTCCGGCGTGGCTCCTCGAGCACCGGCGTTTCACCGGGCAGGAAGGGCGGAAGGATGACCAGGTCGACGCCGGCGCGCATGCGTGGAACAAAGGACTCACGATGCCGAGGCCGTACAAGGGGCAGACTGGGGGCGAGCGGCGCAACGCGATGGGGGGGTACTGATCACGCCGCGAGCAGTTGTGGCACCCCGCTCGAAAACCCATCATCGGGCACGCCCGGGAGCTCCAGCTCGACGGGCCCCTCGTAGGTCGCGGCCACCGTCCGCACCCGGCATCGACACATAAACCCGAACGGCGGATAGGCACGGCCCCAAGCGGCGTCGGTTGCTCGTAGCACCCGGAGGTGAAGAGCACGGTGCGCGGGCCGTTGCCGCGGCGGCCCGTCGTTTACCGTGACGACCTGCCAGAAGGGCCGAAGCCGGAGGACGCTCGGGCGCATCGCGTGCTCGACGCGACCCGCGTTGTAGGCCTGGACCACGTTGGTTCGGAAGATGGTCTCGACGTGCGACGCGTTCGCCGGCGTCCACCCGGCCGAGATGAGCCGCGCCTCCGCGAACTTCCGGAACTCTCGCAGGTCGGCGCCGCGCCTCACTTGGCGGGCGAGCTCCCGCTGCACGGTGCGGATCATTCCGAGCCGCTGCATGCGCGCGACCGTAAAGGCCTTGAGCTTCGCCTTCCCCGAGAGCGCTTCGAAGACGGCGCTAGTCAGCGGTTTCTTCGCGCGGAAGATGTCGAGGGCGGCGTCCAGCGGGTGCGTCGAAAAGCCCGGCTCCGTGCCCTTGCGAAGCAAAACAATCGGATCACGTTGTGCCGCTTGTTCTACGCTTGCCGGCGCCTCGAACTCGGGCGGGTCGATCGTGTCGTCGTTCTCGGCCTCGAACGAGGAATCTAGGGCTCCGAGCATGATGCCCTGCTCGAGCTCGTCCGACAGGGCGCCCGCGAAGTCGTCGAGCAGCTCGTCGCCGATCGCCGCCTGGAGCACGCGCTGAATGGCGCCACCATTGTCGAGGCCCGTCACCAGTCTAAGGACGTCGTCCGCCCAGCGGCCGGTGACCGCCACTGCGTCCGTTACGCCTCGGTCGATGAGGTCCTCGGGCGAGCCGTACACGGTGGACGGCTGGACCATCTTGAGCAGGTGCACACCGCCGCACGCGGGGCAGCCAGGCTCAGGCCGTGTCGGGCTCGTCGCGAGCATCGTCGGACAGTCCCGAGGGCGATTCGAACGGAAGGGCTGGCCCGGCTTTGGCGGCTTCCGCCGGAACCGGCTCACCCTGTGGCGGCTCGACCTTCGGCGGCGCTGCAGGCGCGCGCGCAGGTGGCGTCACGTTGTCGTTTCCCACCGGCACGCCCTCGACGTCGATCGCCTCCTCCGGCGGGATGCCGAGGTCGCCGGGCGGCGGCGCCTTACCGGGCGGGTAGACGATCCGGACTCGCGGCGGCTGGGGGATGCCGCCCGGTTGGATCGGCACCTGCACGAGCGCGAGCCGGGGCTCGTCCTCGCGCGGCATCCGATAGCCCGCGCGGTCGTACGCTTCCTCGAGCGCGACCTCCAGACCTGCATTCACGGCGCCGTTCAGGTTCGCGATCTCCTTCGTCCGGTCGCGGAGCGCCTCGAGCCGGTACCGGAACTTCGGCGCCATTGGTAGCGCCGCCGGCCCGTAGTTTAGGAGCACGATGCGGTCAACGATCTGGTCCTCGATGCGCTGCGCCTCGCGCACCAGGTCCCCGGCGACGACCAGGTCTTCCTCGGAAAGGTGCGCGTCACCGATGGTCGAAGCGAGCCCGGTTGGGATGGCGTCGGTCGTACCCGTGGCTCCGAGCCACAGCTTCGAGAGCACGAGCTCAACGTGCTCGATGATGTCCTTGTGCACCGTCCCGCTCGCAGAGTCGGGTTGGACGAAGAGCGCGCGCACGCCAGGCGGCAGCGACGCGACCGAGCGGGAGCTCATCTGCGCGAGCTGCAGAAACGCGTCGTCGAGCGCATCGCCGTTCATCGGGCCGGCTGCAGGATCCCAGTAGGCGATGCGCCAGGGTGCCCCGAAGATCTCCATGAGTTGCAGCCGCTCGCGCGTGCTGAGGCGTCCGAAGAAAGACCAATAGGTCGAGCGCAGGCAAAGCCCCTCCCTCTCCTGGTAGTCGTTGAACAGGCGCGGCATGTACGAGACGAACTTCTCGGGAGCGTCGTTCATCCGGAAAGCGTTCGTGTGCTGAAAGGTCGAGTTCTCGCTAGCAAACTCGTCGAGCACCACGAGCTCGCGGTCCTGATTGAACGAGAGGCGCCGCGGGTGGATCCAGTGGAGGTCATTGATGCGCCACGCGCTCGGCAGGTCGTCAGCGCCGATGTCGCGGCCCGGCACGATGTCCCACTCGATCTCGTGCGCTGCACGGCTGTCCCACACCGCCCACTCGAGGTCGAGCAGGCGTGAATTGAAGTCGGGGATCCGTTGCAGCTGCCCCAGCACGAAGTCGGCGAGGAACTCTGCGAAGCCGCGGTCGAAGTCCTTGCGGCTCACCGCGCTCTTGTCGACCACGACCTCCCATTCGAACGTCGCGACGCGGTCGAAGCGCTTTCGCGCGAGGGCGGAGAGGTGACCATCAAGCGACTGGACCTCACGCCCCAAGTCCGTGAGGTCCATCATGAACCCAGAGGCCGCATTGCGAAGCGCTCGCTCGACGCGGTTCAGATCCAGCGACCGGCCGAAGTACGTCCGGTTGTTCTCGTTCCTGGGGATCTTCCCGCCGAAGAGCAGGTCGGTGAGGGTGGCGGGTTTCTTCACCGCCAGTGCGTGAGCGGGCGCCTTCGAGCTTTTGGCCGAGGCCTTCGTCGGGGGTTTCTGGTGCGGGCCGGGGCGCTTCGCCATGGGCTACAGGGTACAGCCCGCGGGTAGGAGGGCGCTACCGGCGGCGCCGGCGTTGCAGCTTCGACTGACGTTTGCCAGTCCGGGACCGCTTCGGGCGCTTCTCGCGGATGAGCTTTCGGAGGTACGAGGCGCAGGCGGTGCCGTAGCTCGTGACGGCCTTGCGCCCGCGTTCCTTGAGGTAGCGGCTCGTCGCTTGAAACTCGGCCTCGAACTCCGCGGGGTTTTCGGTGTAGCGCCGCATCCACTCGTCGAAGGCTTGAGACATTGTCATGGTGCACCTCGTAGCCAGTTGGCGATCGCGACGCGAAGCCCGCGAACCCGAGACGGTTTTCGACGCGCGAGCTCGGCGACCATCGCCAGCGCCGCCCGCTCGAAGTTCTGCCCCTCCTGCGCTCGGGACTCGGCCGCGGACCGGAGCTGGCCGACGAATTGCTCGAGGCCCTGCCTCACGCGGGCAGCCTTGCGGGACGGCCGCTCGAGCTTCACAAGCTCGGCAGCCAGAGCCGGGAGAGCCTGCTCGAGGGCCTGCGCCGCCCAGCGGACGCCCTCCACGTAGCCGAGGACTTTTCCCGAGCTCACCCAGAGCGCGGCCGCGTTCCGCACCGAGGCGGCGAGCTCCGGGCCGCGCTGTTCGCAATCGCACGGCACGCTAGCGCCTGCTCCAGGTCCGCGTGCCCTCGCTCCAGCGGACCCGCTTCTCGGCGAGGTGACGCTTCAGCGACGCCTGCACTTCGCGCGAATCCGACGAGTCCGTATCGATCTCGAGCGCATCGCATATCTCGTGGAAGCGTTTGGCGCGCTGTCCGATCGCCTCGAGCACTCGCTTGTCGAACTCGACCTCGGGGCGCGCGCGGCGCTTTACCTCGTTGTTCGCGAGCAACCGAAGCCAGTCCGCGAGTGAGCGATTGTCCGCCTCGGCCAGAGCGCGCCAGTCCGCCTTCTCCTGAGGCGTGCACCGCATCTCGAAGCGCAGCTCGAGGGTTTCGCGCGCTCGGGCGTCCGGACGTTGTACGGACATCACGCCGCGGCCTCCGGCGGCGCCGGCGCTTCACCCTCGCCGAAAGCGATCCAGCCGGCGGCGCAGTCGAGAGCGCGCGCGATCTTCGCCACGGCTTCGAGCCCAGGTGTCACCGCGTCGTCCTCGACGCGCTCGTAGTGGCTTGCCTGCAGGCCCGCGAGCGAACCCACCCGTGCACGCTTTAGTCCCAGCTGCTCGCGCCGGAACCGGCAGCGGGCGCCGAGACTCAGAACGGGAACCATGAACCGCATCATAGCGGCGCCTCGCCACCAAAGCAAACTGACGATCGACAGTTGTGAGGCGCGCGCGTCGCCTGTCATCCTGAAGGAGCAGAAACCAGGGAGCGTCGAACGATGCTGGAACGAACAAACAGAGCCTTCGCATCACGCCTGCGCGTGTTCCGAAAAAAGGTCACGCACGCCGATCTAACGAACGCCGTCAACGGAACTGCCCAAGCGATCGCAATCGGCACGCTGCCCGCGGGTGCGGTGGTGCAAGCCCGAGCGGTGAAGCTCACGACATTCTTTACCGGCGGTGGTGCCACAACGTGCACCATGGCGATCGGGGTGTCGGGCACTGCAGCGAAATTCATGACGGCCCTCAATGTGCTCGACACGACGACGACCGCTGTCTGGCTGCAGGGAACTGCGGGCAGCTCCCCGCTAGGTCCTGCCGGCGGCGACGCGATCATCGCGACGTTTACGCCCGACGCGGGTCACACGCTCGACGGTCTCACCGCCGGCGAAATCGACGTCGAGATTTACTACAGCGTGCCCGACGCCGGAGCGTGATGCTTCGGACGTACCTCTTGAACGGACGGTCCTCGGCGCGGCGTGAACCGCCGGCGCCAGCGGCCCATCGCGCGCAGGGCGTGCAGCTCGCCGACGCTGGCACGGCCGAAAAGCCCGTTGAAGTGCCGTCCGAGAAGTGGATCCACGTCGCGACGGAGGGGCAATACCTGGGCTACGGCGACAAGCCTTTGAACCTCGACCGCGCCACATTCACGAGCTTCGTCGCGAACCTCCGCAAAGACCCACGCTACAAGGCGAGCGAGGGTGGCGTTGGTTCGACCCCTGTCATCCCGTTCGACTACGAGCACGCGAGCGAGATGATGCCGACCGAAGGCAGCATCCCCGCGAACGGCGCGCCGGCCCCGGCTTGGGTGCTCGACCTCAAGGTCGTCGACGGTGAAGACGGCAAGGCGCAGCTTTGGGCCTACGCCAAGCTCGGCGACACGATCCGCGAATACATCGGCAAGGGTGAATACCGGTACACCTCGATTGCGTTTGTAGAGCAGTCGGTCGATCCCGTCTCGGGCACCGAGGTCGGAGCACGGCTCACCTCGATCGCCTTCACGAACCACCCGTTTCTCCGGAACCTCTCGCCGATGGCGGCGCGCGCCCAGCGCGGGAGCCGAAGCCTTTCAAGCTACTACGGCGACACAGCCTCGAGCCCCGCGCAGGGCTTCGAGTACACCCGCTGCATCCTGAACCTCCCCGCCTCGCATTCGGTGGACGAGGTCCTGGTCGAGCTCGGGAAACTGGTCGCCTGGGCCGAGAACCCGGCCACCCTGCCGCCAGGCATTCCACTCGATGATTTGATGTCCGACCTCCGCCGCGCCTGGGGGGTCCCGCTCACGTCCACGCCGAGCGATCTGGTGGCCACCGCTACCAAGGCGGCCGCCGCTCTGATACAACAAGTACAGCAACCCACGGAGGCGCCCGCTGGTTCGCTGACCTCGAAGGAGCCTCCGATGAACGAATTCGCCAAACGCCTCCTCGCCATTCTCTTCAAGGCGAAGTTCCTGTCGAGGGGCGGCCGCGCGATCACGCTGCAGAGCGACGACGACGTCGCGGCGGCGGTCGAAGAAGTTGTGTCCCAGTCTGCCGAGCTCGGCACGGTGCTCGAAGCGCTCGGCGTCGCGAACGCCGGTGACGCGCTCAAAGCCATTCCCGATCTGAAAGCCGCTAAGGCCAAGCTCGAGGACGCGCTGAGTCAGCTGAACGAAGCGCTCGGCATGCAAGCGCAGATCGACGCCATGACCGAGACGCAGGATGTTGCGGCAGCGATGACTGCACGCAACTATCCGGACGACGAGGGCGTGCGCAAGGCCCTGGGCGCGCAGCGTGCGTCGTGCATCGCGACCGAGGTGAAGAAGCTCGGCGACAAGCAAACGCCCAAAGCGCTGGATAGTGCGCGGCGCGCCGGACGACAGGCGTTCCTTGCCGAGTACGGCGTAACCCCCGAGGGGCAGGAGTATCTACTCTCGAACCTCGTTGCGGGACCGGGCGGGCAGCAACTGCATGCACCGGGTACGACCGTTCGACTGACGACCGGCAGTCATGGCGCACCGAACGGCAGCGGCGCACCGGGGCTGAAGCTCGGCACAGGCGGCCGGAAGACCATCGACCTTCGCGGTCTCGACGGCGTGAACCAAACGGCGCGCCTACTCACCTGGTGCAACGCGAACGATCCCGGTTTCGACAAGCTCAACTGGGAGCAGAAGAACAAGCGCGCACACACCCTACGGCGCGATCAAAACGTGGAAATCATCGACGCGCAGTGAGCGCGCGCTGAAGCGAGGAAAAGCACATGTCGACCATGCCTCAGATCGCCCCCGAGTTTCGGCCCGGTCGAAACCGGTCGGGCTCCACGATCGGCAAATATCTTTGCGTCAAGCGTGACGCTTCGAACCTGCCGAACGGCCTCACTCTAACGGCAGCCGACACCGATGTCGCTGTCGGAGTTACCGGTGAGGAAATCGCCAACAATGCGAACGGCAACGTTTGCATCAAGGGTCGCCACCCGGTGACGGCGAACGGCGCCATCACCGCCGGCCTCCGCATCGCGTGCGAGGCGAACGGCAAGGTCAAGGCCGCGGCCTCCGGTGACACGGTGATCGGCGTCGCGGAAGAAGCCGCCCTAGCCGACAACGATGTGATCCTCGCCGAGCTCAACTTCCCCGGCGTGTTCTGGTGAGAGCACGCTCGTAGCAAAGGACCAACGAACCATGTCCAGATTCGCACCAGTGCTCGGGGCTATCGCGGCCGGGAGCTACCTTTCAGTGCAGCTCGCCTCACCCGAGGACGCTCGCCGGCTCGGGCTCCCACAGGGCGCGTCGATTCAGCTGTCGCTCTCACCCTCGGACGTGACCTCGGTCGAAGAGATCGACACGTTCATGCCGGGCTACACGCAGTTCGGTGCGTTCCGGTCGGACGAAGTCGCGCCGATCATGCTGGTCGACAAGAACACCGACCGGTACCGGATCTTCTCGCTGAACAACGCCTTCCGGCGCCTGCACGTCGAGACGAGCTACCAAGCTCGGATCGGTGAGGTCGACCCGGAAACGCAGCTCGACACATACCTCACGCTGCCTCGAGGCCTCGGCTCGTTCATCCCGGCCGACACGGCAGCGATGCAGAACTATGACGTGCGCCAGGCAGCGGGACGGCGAATCAAGGACGTGCTCGACATCGACCGCGAGGTCCGGCTCTGGACCCTCCTCACGACGCTCAACAACTGGGGAACCGCGCAGCGGACGACGCTTACCGCTGGCTTCCAGTGGAACGGCGGCGCGAGCTCGAACCCCATCCTCGACCTGCAGGCGCGGATCCGCGCGAGCGCCCAGCGCGTGACGGGAACCTACTTCGGTCTCGAGGCGGCTTATGCGTTCCTCGGCCACGACAAGGTGCGCGATCACATGCGCCAGATGCTGGGCGACGCCGCCCCGAACCTCGGGATCCTGTCCGGCGCCGGCATCAGTCCCGACCCGATCGACTTCATCATCCCGGGCTTCCCGCCCTTCCACGTCGTTCACTCGAAGGTGCTGAACGACTCGACAGGGAACCTGGACGAGATCATCGGCAAGCACGCAGTGCTGGTATCGAACCCGCCCGGCGCCGACCCACAGGACGGCCAGGCGATCATGACCGTCAAGACCTTCCGCGTCCGCGGCCCCTCGGGAACGGGCTTCACCTCGCGCGAATTCGACGTTAACGACCGCGGCCTGAACGGCGGTCGCATGCTGGTTTCCGGCCACGACGAGGAAATCCGCTTCGTGTCGAACATCGTAGGCGGCCTGATCCGCGACGTTGTGCAGTAGCCAAGACTGACGTTCGTCAGTGAAACAAGAGCCCTGCGGCCCACCCCGGGCTGGCGGGGCTCCTTGCTGTCCGGTATCCTGTTTTCAGGAGGCGACAGCCAATGCAGGGACCCCAGCTACAACCGAAACCCGAGGACGCGACGAACGGCACCGACAAGCCCGGCGAGGGCGAGAGCGGCGCCGGCGGTGGCAAGGCCAGCGCGAGCAGCAAATCAAAAGGCGGCAAGGGAGGCAAAGCCGACAAGCCCGGCGAGGGCGAGAGCGGCGCCGGCGGTGGCGAGGGTACTGGCGATGCGGCGCGCGACATCAAAGACGCGCTCCAGGAGGCGCAGGAGGAGCAGAGCGCGGACTTCCAGGCCTACGAGGAAGGCAAGTCCAAGAACCTGCTCGAGCAGGCCAAGCGCGGCGGCGCCGTCGACCTCATGGGCGCACAGAAGGCGGCCGAGCGTGCGCAGACGCGGGCGCGCGAGAAGCGCCTATCGAAACGACAGCCTGGGATCTACGTCGTCGAGCCGTTCGTGTGCGAGCACCCAACCGGGGGCCGTATCGATTGCCCGATCGGAATGCGGCTCCCCGACTCGCTCGTCAGTTTCCTGGGCGCTGATCGCATCCGCGACTTCGAGGACAAGGGCCTCGTCGACGACCTCCGCTAAGAGGCGGCCATGTTCTGCGGGCGCGCCGACCTCGAGGCGGCCATGACGGCCGTGCACATGGTCCAGTACCTGGACGATGATCGGGATGGCGTGCCCGACGACCGTGCCCTCACGGACGTCACGACGGAGGCGAATCGGGAGATCGAGGCGATGCTCGTCCAGAAGGGCTTCTCGCACGAGCAGCTCGTCGTCCTCGCAAAGGACGAGTTCGTGCGCCGGCAGGCCGCCCTGGTCGCCAAGGAGAACGCGGGGTTCCGGCGGCCGACAATGCTCCTCGCCGATGGGACGACCATCTTCAGTCCCGAAGCCAAGCGCGCGCGCGAGCGGATCAAGATGATCGCTTCAGCCGAGCTCCGCCTGAACGCCGAGCGCGCGAAGGGCGCTGGCGCAACGGGCCAGGTCCGGGGCAAGGCGAACGTACCGGAGCCGAAGTTCTACGTCGCGCCGAGCTCCGACGACCCAAAGGGTCCGGGTGGCTTCTGACGACTGCGTCGCGAGGTTCTCAGCGCCGGACCTCGGCAAGCACGTCGCCGAGTTCGCCCGTCGCGGTGGGAACCTTTCGGACCTCATGGACGTGCTTGCCGAGGGCTTGGTTGCGGCCGTAGGCACCCAGTTCGAGGAGGAGGCCGGGCACACCCAAGGGGCGTGGCCCGAGCTTGCCGAGAGCACGCTCGAGCAGGAGGGGCGGGAGTCGGGCAGCACGAAGATACTTCAGGACTCTGGCGCCTTGGCAGCGGTGCTCCCGTTCGCCGGGGACGACGTCGCAGAAGCGTACACGAACGTACCCTATGCGAAGTTTCACGTGAGCAAGGCACCGCGGACGAAGATCCCGCTTCGCGACTTCCTCGACATCGACTGGGAGTTCGTGACCAATGAGGCCATGGAGCTAGTGCTCGGGGAGCTCGCGACATGACGACGCTCGCGGACGTCCAGAACAACGAAATCGAGCGGTTGACCCGCGCGATCCTCGGGCAGCTATCGCCGCTCACAGGCACGCGCGCGCAGGGTCCAGTGACGGTGAAGAGCACGAGCGGCACGGTCCAGCTCCCGCCTAACGTCTACGCCTACCCAGTGCTGGACGGCGCCGCGCGGCCCGAGCTCCTTTTCAAGGTCGCGCACAACCCGGCGACGGTGAAGGAGCACCTCACCGATGGGCTCTGGAGCGTGACGACCGGCGGAACCTCGGTCACCTTTCGCTCAAACAGCGGCGGGGCCCGCTACAACCTGCCGGTGGGAACCAAGCTCCGGCTGCAGCCTGTGCCGACGAACATCCAGGCCGAGGCTGAGGTAGCGGCCGGCGGCATTGTTGGCGGCGTGGAGGGGCTTGTAAAGCAAGCCGTGCCGTTCGACGAGCTCGGCCCCAACACCGCGCGAGAACTCTTCGAGGCACTCGTCGGGGGTTTCCCCGCCATCGTCCTCGCCTGGATCGCGAGCAGCCCCGTCGAGGGGCGCACGGCCGGCGTCCGGCAGGGCGCGACGCGCAAGGGCCGTCGCTCCCGGGCCTACTTCGAAAACTTCGCGGTCTACGTCGTCGTCGACCGAGCCGAAGGACTCGACGAGCGCCGGCGCGAGGGCCTCGACATCATGCAGGCCGTGAGCCGTATCCTCAGCGATCGCGCCCGCTCTGACGATGGTGAGGTGCTCTCGGTGGTCGGCACCGGGATTGAGGTC
>Ga0075429_100002674_pt1 | contig 15004 bp, 11 predicted proteins | sample RhiMetdeltSRZDD3_FD_75295 | JGI IMG/M metagenome (GOLD analysis project Ga0075429, IMG submission 75295) | Populus rhizosphere microbial communities from Tennessee, USA - Rhizosphere MetaG P. deltoides SRZDD3 | ecosystem: Host-associated > Plants > Roots > Rhizosphere > Soil | place: USA... | reverse complement strand
GTCGGCTCTGGCACGACGCCTGCACTTGCGCGCGCGCGTCATGGCCTCGTCCACGCTCGCGCGCAGGCTCGTTCGCCTCCGACCGCCGTTCACCGTCGCGCTCGTCGGTCTCGTCGTGCTCACCACTGCCGCCACCGCCGTCGCCATCGGCGGCCTCGCCTGGCGCGAGCAGCGGGCTCGCTCCCGCGCCATCGTCGACGCCGCCATGGCGCAGACCGCGCGGCTGGCCGCCTCCCACACCCAGCAGTTCCTCCGCGAGGCCGAATCGATCGCCCGCCTCGGTCCCCAGCTCGTGGCCCAGGGACAGCTCAATCCGCGCGATGACGCCGACGTCGAGCGCTTCGTCCTGGCCGCCCTGCACTCGAACCCGCGGCTGACCTGGGTGAGCTTCAGCGATCGCGATGACCGCTTCATCGGCGCCTGGCGCGACGAGGACATGGAGACGTACATCAACCACTCGTATCCGCACGACGGGCGCATTCGCCTGCGCGAGCACCGCGTGCTGGCCGGCCATCCGCGTCTGCTCGTGCGCAGCAGCGACGACCATCGCTATCGGCCGACTCAGCGGCCGTTTTTCCAGGCGGCCGAGGCGCGCAGGGGCCTGGCGTGGACGGAGCCGTACGACTTCTATGGCAGCGACGGGCTCGGCATCACGTGCGCGATGCCGGTGCTCGACGCCTCCGGGCGCGTGCAGCAGGTGTTCACTGTCGACTTCTCGCTCGACCAAATCAAATCGTCACTCGTCGCGCTCCAGCCCTCCCCGCGCAGCCGCGTGTTCCTCGCGACCCGCGACGGCACCCTGCTCGTCGGCCGCGGCCAAGCCGACGATACCGCCTTCGTGCAGGCCATCGCGCCCCGCATGGCGCTCGACCGCGAGTCCGCCTCCGAGTTCGAGCACGCCGGGGATCGTTACCTCGCACGCGCGGTGCCCATCGCCGTCGGCGAGAAGCAGTGGATGGTTCAGGTGGTGGCGCCGGAGCGGGACTGGACGGAGCACGCCGATGCGCAGGCGCGGCAGCTCGTGGTGCTGGCCGTGGTGGCCATCGGGGTGGCTCTCGCGGGCGGCATTGCCGTTGCTCGCTGGATCGCGCGACCGCTCGGCCTCCTCGCCGCTCAGGCCCGGCGTATCCGGCAAGGCAATCTCGACGTGACGCTCGTGCCACAGAGCCGCGACGAGATCGGCGTGCTGACGCGGGCGATGAACGACATGGCGCGCGCCCTCCGGGATCGCGATTTCGTGCGCGAGGCGCTCGGCCGCTACGTCAGTCCGGATCTGGCCGAGCGCTGCCTGCGTGACCGCGACGCCCTGCGGCTGGGTGGTGAGCTGCGGCAGGTGGCGATCTTGATGTCCGACCTGCGCGGCTTCTCCGCCCTCTCCGAGCGGCTGGGCGCCGAAGCGATGATCGACCTCATCAACCGTTACCTGGCGCGCATGACGCCGATCATCCAGGCGCACGGCGGCACGGTGAACGAGTTCATCGGCGATGCCATCCTCGTGCTCTTCGGCGCCCCCTTCGAGCGCCCGGACGATTCGGTGCGCGCGGCACGCTGCGCGCTGGCCATGCAGGCGGCCATGACCGATCTCAACGCCGAGAACGTCACGCTTGGACTCCCCGTCCTCTCCATGGGTATCGGGATCCACACGGGTGTGGTGGTGGCCGGCAACATCGGCAGCAAGGAACACGTGAAGTACGGCGTCGTCGGTCCGGCCGTCAACCTGGCCTCGCGAATCCAGAGCCTCGCGCACGGCGGCCAGGTCCTGCTCTCCCACGCCGCGCTGACGCGGGTGCGCGGGTCGGTGCGCGTCGGCCCACCGATGCGCACGCAGGTGAAGGGGGTCAGCGAGGTCGTCGTGGTGCAGCGGCTGCTGGGCATGCTCGACGAGGTCGCGCCCGCCGCGGCGGCCACCAGCGTGGCCGACACGCACCTCGTCGCCAGCTAGCTGCTAGCCTAGCCGAGCGCCTTCCGGACGAACACGCCGGCGTCGAACTCCTCGGCCACGCGGTTGTCCCGCTCGAGGAGGGCGTCGCTGTCGACGTCGGCGAACTCGATGGCCCCCATGTCCGCAAAGGCCTTCTGCACGCCGGCGCCCCAGAGACCGATGTCCTTCACCGTCGGCACGATCCGGCTGAAGAGCCGCTTGCGGAACAGCCGCATGTTCTCCGAGCTCATGGCGGCTTCGATCGCTTCCTGCACCGGCAGCCCGAGGTTCTCCCACACCTCCTTCTGATTGAAGCGATCGCGCATGTGATAGCAGGCCTCCACGACGAAGTCCTCGCGCTCACGCCGCTCGCCCTCGGTCAGCTGCGGATAGAGATCGCGCAGGGCGAGCCGGCCGAAGGCGACGTGGCGCGCCTCGTCCTGCATGACGTAGGCGTTCACGGAGGCGGCCAGGCGGTTCTTCGCGAAGTCGCGGATGCGCTGGAAGGCGGCCAGCGCCAGGCCTTCGATGAGGATCTGCATGCCGAGATATGTCATGTCCCAGCGCCGGTCCGTCAGGACCGTCTCGAGCAGCGCCTTGAGACCCGGGGTGATCGGATACGCGATGCCGACCTTGTCGTTCAGCAGGCGCGCATAGGCCTCGACGTGGCGCGCTTCGTCCATCACCTGCGTGGCCGCGTAGAACTTGGCGTCGAGGTCGGGCGCCATCTGCACGATGCGAGCGGCGGCCATGAGCGCGCCCTGCTCGCCGTGCATGAACTGCGAGAGCGTCTGCGCCTGCTGGTGGTGTCGCAGGTGGATGCGCTCCTTGTTGGTGAGCTTGTCCCAGATGGGCGAGCCGAAGATCGGGATGAGGCGGTCGTCGATCTCCTGCGGATTCTCGGGATCGAGAGCCTGCGACCAGTCGATGCGCTCGGCGGCGTCCCACTGCTGCTTCTTGCCCTTGTCGTAGAGCGCCAGCAGCCGCTCCCGCTCGTCCTCGTACTCCCAGGTGAACGCCGTCTGCGTCTGGCCGGTGAGCGCCCATCCGGTCTGCTCCACGGGCAGCTGGTAGCGGTACATGGTCGCCATGGCGCGGTCTCCTCTCGGGGGGATTCTAGGCCGCGTGCCCGGCTCGTTGATGCAAATATTGCAATTCACCGGCCTGGCACGCGATGTTGCGCGATTCGCCGGCGGGGAGGTGTGCTAGGCTCGCCGCTCGATAGTGACGTTCGTCGGCCTTGTCGTCAACCTCGCGCAGAACATCGCGCTCCTGCTCGCGCTCACGCTGCTCTACAGCGTCGTCCGACGCTCGTGGACGCACGCGCGCCCGGCGCTGCGCTCGATCTTTGCCGGCCTGGTCTTCGGCCTCATCGCCATGGCCGGCATGCATACGCCCTTCGTGGTAGCGCCCGGCGTCCTCGCCGACGCCCGCTACATCCCGCTGCTGCTCGCCGGCCCCTTCGGCGGCGCCGGCGCGGCCATCACCGCGGCGGCACTGGCGGCGGCCTATCGCGCGGTCCTCGGCGGGACCGGCAGCGCGGCCGGCGTCGGCTCGATCCTGACCGTCGGGCTCCTCGCAGCGCTCGCTGCGCGCCGCTGGCACGGACGCGAGCGTGAGCTCGATCCAGCCACGCTGCTCGTGCTCGGCGCCGCGCTCGATGCGATCGTGCTCGTCTGGGTGACCGCGCTGCCCGATCGGACAGTCGCCCGCGAGGTGCTCGGGGCGGCGGCGGTGCCGGTGGGACTGTTCCTGCCCCTCGGTACGGTTGGTCTCGGCATGCTCCTCGTCAACGAGAGTCGGCGCCACGAGGAGCGCGAGCGGCTGGCGCTGACGCAGTTCGCGCTCGACCACGCCACCGAGGCGCTGTTCTGGATCGACGCCGACGGGCGCATCGTCAACGCCAATCCCGCCGCCGAGCGGCTCACCGGCTACACGCGCGCCGAGCTTCTCTGCCGCCACGTGTGGGATCTCGAGGTTGGCGGGGCGCCGACGGAGTGGACGCGGTTCTACGCGACGGTGCGGAAGGCGGGCAGCCGGCGCTCGGAGTCGCGGTACCGGCGGCGGGACGGCGGTGAGGTCCCGGTCGAGACCTCGAACGATTACGTCGCGCATCGCGGGCACGAGTGGATCAGCGTGTTCGTGCGGGACACGAGCGAGCGACGGCGCGCCGACGAGGAGCGCGCGCGCCACGGCGTGCTGAAGGACGAGTTCCTGGCCACCCTCTCGCACGAGCTTCGAACGCCGCTCACGTCGATCCTCGGCTACACGCGGCTGCTCCGCGGTCCCTCGCTGAGGGGCGAAGCGGCCGCCCGCGCGCTGGCCGTCATCGAGCGAAACGCGCTGGCTCAGACCGAGATCGTCAACGACCTGCTCGACGTCTCCGGCATCGTGCTGGGGACGTTCGCGCTCGACCCCCAGCGCGTGGACATCGCGCCGCTGGTGACCGCCGAGGTCGAGGCCGAGCGCCCGGCTGCAACGGCCGCCGGTCTGACGCTCACCGCGGAGATCGAGCCGGGACCGCTGACGGTCGAGGCGGATACGGCCCGGCTACGCCAGGTGCTCCGCCATCTGCTCGCGAACGCCACGAAATTCACTCCGGCCGGCGGCCACGTGCACGTCGCCCTCGGCGTGGACCGCGGTCATGCGCGGGTCGTCGTTCGCGACACCGGGATCGGCATCGATCGGGCGCTCCTGCCCCAGATCTTCGACCGCTTTCGCCAGGGCGACAGCTCGCTCACGCGCGCGTACGGCGGCCTCGGCATCGGCCTCGCTCTCGTGCGCCACATCGTGGAAGGACACGGCGGCACCGTCAGCGTCGACAGCGGCGGCACGGGCAGCGGCGCAACGTTCACCGTTCACTTGCCGCTGGCGGCGGCCAGCGAGCCGGAGGCGGACGCGGCCGCGCTGCCAACCGCCGACCTCGACGGCGTGGCCGTGCTCGTCGTCGAGGACGATGCCGAGACGCGCGATCTCGTCGCCACCGTCCTGACCGCCTGCGGCGCGCGCGTCACCACCGCGGTCTCCGCCGACGAGGCGCTGCGCGAGGTCGGCCGTGCGCGCCCGGACGTCGTGGTGAGCGACATCTGCATGCCGAATGGCGACGGCTACGAGCTGATCCGGCGCCTCCGCAGGCTCGATCCGGAGGACGGCGGCGCCACCCCGGCCGCCGCGCTGACGGCGGCCGCGGCCACGGCCGATCACCGCCGCGCGCTGGACGCCGGCTTCGAGGTCCACGTCGCCAAGCCGTTCGAGCCGGCGCATCTGGCTCGCGTGGTCGCAACGCTCGCCCGGCGACGAGCGGCGTAAGGTACACTCGGCACCCTGACAAGGAGGCCCAGCGTGGCTGTCACTGCGACCGTCTACCACGTCGACCTGACCCGCGGCGCCATCGAGAAAAAGATCATCGCCGAGGACGTCTACCGCCAGTATCCCGGCGGCAGCGCGCTCGCCGCGTATCTCTTGATGCAGACCATGAAGCCCGGCGCCGATCCCCTCGGACCTGACAACGTGCTCGTCATGGCGCTCAGTCCGCTCACGGGCCTGCCGATCTCCGGCCAGAGTCGCATGACGGCATGCGCGCGGTCGCCGCTAACGGGCGCCATCGGCGACAGCCAGTGCGGTGGGTTCTTTCCGGCCGAGATGCGGAACGCCGGCGCCGAAGCCTTCGTCTTCACCGGCCAGGCGCCGCAGCCGGTTTACTTCTGGCTGCAGGACGGCAAGGCCGAGCTGCGTCCGGCGACGCATCTGTGGGGCAAGGTGACGTCGGACACGGACCGGATGCTCAAGGAAGAGCTCGGCGACGCGAAGGTCGAGATCGCGCAGGTCGGCCCCGCGGGCGAGAACAAGGTGCGCTTCGCCGCCATCATGAACATGGTGAATCGCGCCAACGGCCGCACGGGCATGGGCGCCGTGATGGGGAGCAAGCGGCTGAAGGCCGTCGTCGTGCGCGGCAGCAAGCCGCCGAAGCCGGCGGAGCCCGAGCGGTTTCGCGACCTCGTCAAGCGGCTCAAGGAGCTGCAGGAGATCAATCCCGGCATCGGCTGGTTCGGTGAGTACGGAACGCCGGGAGTCCTGGCCATCCAGAACAAGATGGGCGGCCAGCCAACGCGCAACTACCGCGAGGGCGCGTTCGAGCAGGCGGCGCAGATCGACGGCACCGTGATGGCGAAGACCATCCTCAAGGAGCGCGACACCTGCTACGCGTGCGTCGTCAAGTGCAAGCGCGTGGTCGAGGTGCACGACCCCGACCTCGACGTCGACCCCGTGTACGGCGGGCCGGAGTACGAGACACTCACGTTCTTCGGCTCGATGTGCGGCGTCGGAGATCTCAAGCTGCTGGCGCGGGCGTCGGCCGATGCCAACAAGTTCGGCATGGACACGATCTCGTGCGGCGCCACCATCGCATGGGCGATGGAGGCGAAGGGCAAGGGGCTGCTCGACGATCAGGGCCTCGGGCTCGCCTTCGGCGACGGCCGCTCGGTGCTGCGGGCCATCGAGGCGATCGCGCTCCGTCAGGGCGTCGGCAACCTGCTCGCCGAGGGCAGTCTGCGCGCGGCGCAGACGCTCGGCCCGGCCGCCGTGGATCTGACCATCACGGTGAAGGGCCAGGAGCTTCCGGCGCACATGCCGCAGCACAAGAGGTCGCTCGGCCTGATCTACGCCGTCAACGCGTTCGGCGCCGACCATCAGTCGTCGGAGCACGACTCGATGCTGAAGACGAAGCCGGACAGTCTCCACCGCAAGCGGCTCAACGAGCTCGGTGACTTCCCCGCGCTCGATCTGCGCGATCTCTCGGACGACAAGGTCCGGTTCGCCTATCGGACGCAGTGCTTCTACTCCGCCCTCGACACGCTGGGCCTCTGCCAGTTCGTGTGGGGACCGTCGTGGCAGCTGTACGGTCCGGCGGAGACGGTCGAGCTCGTGCGGGCGGCCACCGGCTGGGATGCGACGCTCGACGAGCTGGTGCGCGCCGGCGAGCGCAAGATGCTCCTGATGCGCGCGTTCAACGCACGCGAGGGCATCGGCAAGAGCGCCGACACGCTGCCGAAGAAGCTGTTCGCCCCCCTCACCGGCCAGGGGCCGACGGCGGGCGTGGCCCTCACCACCGACGAATTCGAGCACGCGCGCGAGACGTACTACCGGATGGCCGGCTACGATCCGGCTACCGGCCATCCGACGAAGGCGAAGCTCGACGAGCTCGGGCTCGCGTGGGCGGGCGCGCGATGAGCCGCAAGATCCTCTTCGTGGGCGCCGGCGCCATCGGCAGCTATCTCGGCGCCTTCCTCACTCGCGCCGGGCACGACGTCACGCTCATCGATCCGTGGGCCGAGCAGGTGGAGACCATCCGCGCCAAGGGCATCGCCGTGACCGGCCCTCACGATCCGTTCGAGGCGCGACCGACGGCGGTGCATCTGCACGAGTCGCAGCGCCTGCCGCGCGACTTCGATATCGCGTTCGTGGCCATGAAGGTCTACGACACGGCGTGGGCCACCCAGCTGGCCGCGCGTCATCTCAAGCCCGAGGGCTACGTGGTGGCGTCGGAGAACTGCTGGCCGGATCCGATCGTGGCCTCGGTGGTCGGCGCCGACCGCGCGGTGGGCCTCGTCATGTCGAAGATCGGCGTGGCGCTGTGGAAGCCGGGACAGGTCGAGCGCGGGATGGAGAAGGGCACCGGCAAGGGCCACGATGTCTTTCGCGCGGGCGAGCACGACGGCCGCATCACGCCGCGCACGACCGCGCTCGCCGAGATGCTGTCGGTCGTCGACGGCGCGCTGGCCACCGACAACCTCTGGGGCGAGCGCTGGGCCAAGCTCTGCGCCAACGCCATGGGCAATCCCGTGCAGGCGATGTCGGGGCTCGGCTCGCTCGAGATCATGTCGAGCGAGGTCGGCCGCGCCATCACCATCCACCTGGCCGCGGAGTCCGCGCGTGTCGGCATCGCGAGCGGCTATCGCGTGCCGAAGGTCAACGGCGCTCCCGCCGAACAGTGGGCCGACGCCGGCCAGCGCGCGACCTGGGAGACGCTCGACCGCATGCTCACGCCGCAGTCGGCGAGCGGCCGGAACTGGCGCGCCTCGATGGCGCAGGACGTCGTCAAGGAGCGGCCCACCGAGATCGATTACATGAACGGCCACGTCGTCGCCCAGGGTCGCGTGCGCGGCGTCCCGACGCCGGTGTCGGCGGCCGTGGTCGACACCATCCACGAGGTCGAGCGCCGCGAACGCAAACCGGCGGCCGAGAACATCGCGCTGACGCTGCGGCGCGCAGGAGTCTGAGCGCAACCGAACCGTCCGAAGTGATCGGAGGCGAGGATGCTGCGATATCTCGTCGTGCTGCTCGCGCTGGCACTGTGCACGGGCGCGGCCGGTGCTCAGGAGAAGCCGCGGACCGGCGGCGAGCTCGTGTTTGCGGTGCCGGTGGAGGCGCCGTCGTACGACGGCCACCGCGAGGGCACCTTCGGCATCGTCCATCCCGCCGCTCCGCACTACAACACGCTGCTGCGCGTCGATCCCACCGACCGCACCGGCACGCGCGTCGTCGGCGACCTCGCGCAGACGTGGACGATCACCGACGAGGGCCGGACGTACACGCTGAAGCTGCGCAAGGGCGTGAAGTTCCACGACGGCAGCGAGATGACCGCGCGCGACGCCAAGGCCAGCTACGACAAGATCATCAACCCGCCCGGCGACACCACCTCGTTCCGGAAGGCGCAGTACGACGTGGTGGAGGCGGTGGAGACGCCCGATCCTTCCACGATCGTGTTCCGGCTCAAATGGCCGTCGGCGTCGTTCCTGACCGCGCTGGCGTCGCCGTTCAACTGGATCTACAAGGCCGACATCCTGGCCCGCGACATCCGCTGGTACGAGAAGAACGTCATGGGCACCGGCCCGTTCGTGTTCGTCGAGCACCAGCGCGGCTCGCACTGGGTCGGGAAGAAGAACCCGAATTACTGGGACACCGGCAAGCCCTATCTGGACGGCTACCGCGCGCTCTTCATCAAGGATTCGGCGGCGCAGGTCGCCGCCGTGCGCGGCGAACGGGCGCACGTGCAGTTCCGCGGCTTCACCCCCGGCGAGCGCGACTCCCTCGTGGCCGCGCTCGGTCCGCGGATCGTCGTGCAGGAGAGTCCCTGGGACTGCGTGCTGCTCGTCACCGCCAATCACGAGAAGAAGCCCTTCGACGACAAGCGAGTACGTCGCGCCCTCACGCTGGCGCTCGATCGCTATCAGGGCTCGCAGGCGCTGTCCCGGATCGCCATCGTGAAGCTCGTGGGCGGTGTGCAGGTGCCCGGCACGCCGTTCGCGACGCCGCCGTCCGAGCTCGAGAAACTGGCCGGCTACGGCCGCGACATCGCGAAGTCGCGCGCGGAGGCGCGCCGGCTGCTGAGCGAGGCCGGCGCGAGCGGGCTCACCTTCACGCTGAAGAACCGCGGCGTGCCGATGCCGTACGAGCCGGTCGGCGTGTGGCTGCTCGACCAGTGGCGCCAGATCGGCGTCACCGTCCGCCACGAGTTCCAGGAGCCGGCCAAGTGGGACGCCGACCGGCGTGCCGGCAATTTCGAGGTGGTCGTCGACACGCAGTGTGGCTATGCCGTGGAGCCGGACCTCGACCTCTACAAGTTCCTGTCCACCGGCGTCAGCGACAACAACTACGCGCGCTACACCGACGCCGTGCTCGACGAGCTGTACCGCAAGCAGTCGCGCGCGATCGACCCCGAGGAACGCAAGCGGCTCGTGCGCGAGTTCGAGCGGCGCCTGGTGGACGAGGAGGCGCATTACTTCTTCACGCTCCAGTGGCATCGCATCGTGCCACACAGCGCCAAGATGCGGGGCTGGACGATCACCCCGAGTCACTATCTGAACCAGCAGCTCGACACCGTGTGGCTCGCCGAGTAGCGGTATACTCCGACCTTGCCGACAACACCCGGTCAACCGCGGTGGACTGCATGGAGGAGACGACGACATGGCTCAGCTGAGGATTCCGCTCGACGCGACGCGCTTCTCGAAGGGCATGACCTGGAAGGAATACGTGGCCCAGATGGGCGACACCCAGGCGCGCACCCAGGAGAATTACAACAAGGCCACGCTCACGGATGAGGAGCGCAAGTTCTTCTCGGGCGTCACCGACGTGAAGTACATCCTGATGCTGGCCGAGAACTGGTGCGGCGACGTGCATCGCAACTCGCCCTTCGTCGCGCGCATCGCCGAGGCCATGCCGGGCGCTGAGCTGCGCGTCTTCTTCCGCGATCAGAACCTCGACCTCACCGACTGCTTCCTCAACAACGGCTTCCGCTCGATTCCCGTCGTCGTCTTCTTCGACAAGGACTGGAACGAGATCGGGCGCTGGATCGAGCGCTCGCACCCGGCCACGGCCAAGGCGGTCGGCATCCGCGCCAAGACACTCGACCTGGCGCCGAAGGACGACAAGGCCAAGCAGGATGCCGCCATGAACGAGTTCCGCGCCGGCGTGAACGCCGAGTACGCCGTACCCGGCGGACCGCTGTGGCGGGCGGCCGCGCAGGAGATCAAGACGCTGTTCGAGACGCGCCTGGCCAAGAAGTAACCCCCGGACGCGGGCGCGATGGGACTCCTCGACGGGAAGGTCGCGGTCGTCACCGGCGGCGGCACGGGCATCGGGCGGGCGGTCTCGCTCGGGCTCGCCGCCGCCGGGGCCAGCGTCGTCGTCAACGATTACGGCGTGAGCGTGGACGGTCGCGATCCGTCCAGCGAGCCGGCCAACCAGGTGGTGAGCGAGATCCGTGGCCGCGGCGGCAAGGCCGTCGCGAGCCCGGAGAGCGTGGCCACCATGGCCGGCGGTCGCGCCGTCGTGGAGCTCGCCCTGAAGGAGTTCGGCGACGTCAGCATCCTCGTCTGCTGCGCGGGCATCCTGCGCGAGCGGATGATCTTCAACATGACCGAGGACGAGTGGGACGCGGTCATCGCGGTCCACCTCAAGGGCCACTTCACGGTGATGCAGCCGGCCACCGCGCACATGCGGCAGAAGAAGGCCGGCTGCATCATCACGTTCACCTCCACGGCCGGGCTCGAGGGCAGTCCGGGGCAGCCGAACTACGCGGCGGCCAAGGAAGGTATCGTCGGGCTCACGCGCTCGACGGCGCTGGCCATGGCGCGCTACGGCGTGCGCTGCAACGCCATCTCGCCGACCGCGGATACCCGCATGACCCAGCGCCTGCCCGGCGAGCGTCGCGCGGCGGCCACGGCAACACCACCGGACGCGATCGCGCCGGTGGTGGCGTTCCTCGCCAGCGATCGCGCCGCGCACATCACCGGCCAGGTGGTCGGCGTGCGCGGGACCGAGGTGACGCTCTTCTCGCATCCGGCGCCGCTGCGCACGGTGTCGAATGCCGTCCCGTGGACACCCGAAGCCCTGGCGGAGACCTGGGACCGCACGCTCGGTCAGGACCGGTTGCGGCGGTTCGACGCCATGAAGATCGCGTGGCCGCCGGCGGCGGAGCCGCGATGACCTACAAGTGTTTGCTCTACGAGGCGAAGGACGGCATCGCCACCCTGACGCTCAACCGCCCGGAGCGCATGAACGCGCTCGGCGACACGCTGCGCGAAGATTTCCTCGACGCGCTCACGCGCACCGCGGCGGATCCGGACGTGCGCGTCATGATCGTGACCGGCGCCGGCAAGGCGTTCTGCGCGGGCGGCGACGTCAAGGCCATGAATGAGGCCAAGGAGAGGGGCCGCGAGCGTCCGCTGCTCGACAAGATCGCGCCGTCGCGTGATCGCGCGCTGCTCGCCATGCGCGATGCGCCGCAGCCGATCATCGCCGCCGTGAACGGCGCCGCCGCCGGCGCCGGCATGAACCTGGCCCTTGGCTGCGACATCCGGCTCGCCTCCACCGCCGCGAAGTTCTCGCAGGCCTTCGTCAAGCGCGGCCTCCACCCGGACTGGGGCGGCACCTACTTCCTCCCCCGCGCGGTCGGCATGGCGCGCGCGGCGGAGCTCATCTTCACGGGCGACGTCATCGACGCGGCGGAGGCGCTGCGGATCGGGCTGGTGAGCCGCGTGGTGGCGCCTGAAGAGCTGACGCCGGTTGCGATGGACCTCGCCCGGAAGATCGCCGCCGGACCACCGATTGCGATCCGGCTCGCCAAGCGAGCCCTCTACAAAAACGCCGAGAGCGACCTGCGCTCGGCACTCGAGTTCGAAACCTTTGCCCAGAACGCCTGCTTCGAGACGGAGGACGCCCGCGAGGGCATCCGCGCCTTCGTCGACAAGCGCGCGCCCGTCTTTAGGGGACGATGAGCCTACCACTCGAGCGCTTCACCGTGATCGATCTCACGCGCGCCCGCTCCGGCCCCACCGCCGTCCGTCAGCTGGCCGAGATGGGCGCCAACGTCATCCAGGTGGCCGCGCGTGCCGACGACGGCAACGACTTCGCGCACGACGGCTTCGACTACCAGAACCTGCACCGCAACAAGCGCGCGATGAGCCTCGATCTCAAGAAGCCCAAGGGCGTCGAGATCTTGAAGAAGCTCGTCGCCAGGGCGGACGTGCTGGTCGAGAACTTCCGCCCCGACGTGAAGCACCGCCTCGGGATCGACTACGAGTCGCTCAGCGCGATCAATCCGCGCCTGGTCTATGCGAGCATCTCGGGGTTCGGCCAGAGCGGTCCCTATCGCGACCGGCCCGGCTACGACCAGATCGCGCAAGGCATGGGCGGGCTCATGTCGATCACGGGCTTGCCCGGCCAGGGCCCGGTGCGCGTGGGCATCCCGGTCGCGGACCTCACTGCCGGTCTCTTCCTGTCGCACGGCATCCTGGTGGCGCTGCTCGAGCGCGAGCAGTCGGGCCGGGGCCAGTGGGTCCACACCTCGCTGCTCGAGGCGATGATCCGCATGCTCGACTTCCAGGCCTCGCGCTGGACGGTCGGCAAGGAGATCCCGCCGCAGGCCGGCAACGACCACCCCACCGGCATTCCGACCGGCGTCTTCCGGACGGCCGACGGGCACATGAACATCGCCGCCTCCGGCCAGCAGATGTACCGGCGGCTCTGCGAGGCTCTCGGCGTGCCGCAGCTCATCGATGATGCGCGCTTCAAGACGCCGCCGGATCGCTCGAAGAATCGCGCCGCGCTGACCGAAGAGCTCGAGAAGGCCACGCGCACGAAGTCGAGCCAGCACTGGGTCGACGTCCTCAACAAGGCCGGGGTGCCGTGCGGTCCCATCCTCAACGTGAAGGAAGTCTTCGACGATCCGCACGTGAAGCATCTCGAGCTGGCGACCACGGTGCGCCACCCGCGGCTGGGCGACCTCGAGATCCAGAATCTGCCGGTGACGCTCTCCCGCACACCGGGCGCCGTCCGCACGCCGGCCCCCGACGTCGGGCAGCACACCGACGAGCTCCTGGGCGAGCTCGGGTACTCGAAGGAGGAGATCGCCGCCATCCGCCGGGACGGCGTCGTCTGAGCGTGGACGCGCCACAGCGCCCGCTGCCGTCGCCGCTGACGCCGGAGGCCAAACCGTACTGGGACGGCGCGCGCGAGGACCGGCTGATGATCCCGAAGTGCCGCACGTGCGGCAAGCCGCATATGCACCCGCGCGTTCGCTGCCCGTTCTGCGCCTCGGCCGATCTCGAGTGGGTGCGCGCCAGCGGGCGCGGTCGTCTGCACTCGTTCGAGATCGCCCACCAGATCCTCAACAAGGCGTTCAAGGTCAAGACGCCGGTCGTCCTGGCGATGGTGGAGCTCGAGGAAGGACCACGCCTGCTCACCAACCTCGTCAATGTCCCCCCCGACCCGGCGAAGATCCGCTGCGACATGCCGGTGGAGGTCGTGTTCGAGAAGCAGACGGACGAGATCACACTCCCGATGTTTCAGCCCGCGCACCTCACTCAGGCCACCCATGGCTCGAGCCGCACGGACAGCGGTCGCTACAAATGAAGGAGCTGTCGAACGCGGCCTGCATCGTCGGCGTCGACGAGAGTGACGAGCTCGGCACGCTGCCGCACAAGAGCCAGCTCACGCTGCACGTGGAAGCGGTCAACAACGCCGCGCGCGACGCCGGCCTGCGGGTCGCCGACATCGATGGCGTCTTCACGGCCGGCCAGCACTCTCCGGCCACCATCGCGGAAGCGATCGGCGTGCGCCCGCGCTACGTCGACGGCACCACCGTCGGTGGCTGCTCCTTCATCATCATGGTGGGCCACGCGATGCTGGCGCTGCACCACGGCCTCTGCGACGTCGCCGTCATCTCGCACGGCGAGTCCGGTCGCTCCGGCGTCGGCGTCTCGCCGAGGCGGGACGTGGCCGTGCCGGGCCAGTTCGAGGCGCCGTACGGCTTCGGCGGCGCGCCGACCTACTTCGGCCTCATCACGACCCGTCACATGCACGAGTTCGGCACCACCCTCGAGCAGTGGGCGCAGGTGGCCGTGTCCACGCGGAAGTGGGCGGCGCTCAATCCCAAGGCGAAGAATCGTGAGCCGCTGACCGTCCAGGACGTGCTCGCGTCACGGCCGGTCGTGTGGCCGTTCAACATCCTGAACATCTGTCTCGTGACCGACGCCGGCGGGGCCGTGATCCTGACGCGTCCCGACCGCGCGCGCGACTGCGCGAGGACACCGGTGTACGTCCGTGGCGCCGGCGAGGGCGCCGAGCACGTCTCGCTCACGCAGATGCGCGATCTCACCTTCAGCGAGGCCACGCGCCTCTCGGGCGACAAGGCGTTCGCGATGGCCGGCGTGCGGCCCACGGACTTCGACCACATCATGCTCTACGACGCGTTCACGTCGGGCCCCCCGCTCATGCTCGAGGCGCTCGGGATCGCCAAGCGCGGCGAGGGCGTGCACTTCTTCGAGGAGGGCCGCGCCACGCCGGGCGGCCGGCTGCCGATCAACACCAACGGCGGCGGGCTGTCGTACACGCACAGCGGCATGTACGGCATCTTCCCGATCATCGAATCCGTCCGGCAGCTGCGCGGGGAATGCGGCGCCCGTCAGGTCCCCGACGTGCGGCTGTCGCTCGTCAACGGCATGGGGGGCATGCTCTCGGCGGCCGGCACGCTGGTGCTGGCCAACGCCCGATAACGCGGAGGGTCTGATGGAGCTCCAGGGA
>Ga0075429_100002667_pt1 | contig 15026 bp, 14 predicted proteins | sample RhiMetdeltSRZDD3_FD_75295 | JGI IMG/M metagenome (GOLD analysis project Ga0075429, IMG submission 75295) | Populus rhizosphere microbial communities from Tennessee, USA - Rhizosphere MetaG P. deltoides SRZDD3 | ecosystem: Host-associated > Plants > Roots > Rhizosphere > Soil | place: USA... | reverse complement strand
CTGGACGACCCGTGAGGCCGCGGTACGGCTGCTGCTGCGCGTCGCCGAGGAAATGCAGGGCGGAGAGATCTTCGTCCCCAGGCTGCCGAGCATGAAGCTGCTCGACCTTGCGCACGCCGTGGCCCCCGACTGCCGCGTGGACGTGTCCGGCATCCGGCCCGGCGAGAAGCTCCACGAGGTGTTGTTGTCGGAAGACGAGGCACGCTACGCCACCGAAAAGGGCGACCTCTACGTGATACGTCCGCCCGAGCGCGGCAACCTCCCCGACGGCTTTCGCTTCGCCAGCGACACGAACACGCGTTGGCTACAGGCCGAGGACGTGCGGTCGGCCCTGCCTCACGACTTGTAGCGGCCCGACCACCACAGCGCGGCCGAAGCCACGATCAGCGGCCCGACGGTGACGTTGTAGCGCGGGCTCACGTAGAACACCGCGTAGGCGGCGAGGTGCCAGAGGACGATCGCGGGGGGAATGCCCCACACGAGGGGCGAGCGCCCGCGAAACACCTCGCCCAGCAGCAGCACCGCCGCCAGGAAGGCGAGCCCCTGGAGGATCGCTCCCGCCACGAACAGAGGTGGCAAGCGCCCCGGCGTCGTCCAGCCCTGCGCGGCCATCCAGTGCCGGGAGGGCAGCATGAAACGTACGGCACGACCGACCACCAGCCCCACCCATCGCACCGGGTCGGCGCCGATGCGCGCCCACGCGACCTTGTAGAGATAGCGATCGAGCACCGGCTGGGACACACGTTCGCCGGCCGCCCATCGATCGCGCGCGGCCACGTACTCGGGGAAGGCGTGCCAGTCGGTGATGTTGTTGCTCACCGCGCCGCCGAGGAGCGCGTGCCCGCCATTGGCGTTGGTCACCTCGAACCGACCGAGGACAGCCCGGTTTCGCAGTCCCCACGGCAACACGATCACGGCCACGCCGGCCACGAACCACGCCGCGCGCACCACCGACCGACGCGGCACGAAGGCCAGCAGCAACGCGGCCGGGCCCGCCAGCGGAAGGATCACGACCTTCCCGAGCACGGTGGCGCCCAGCGCGACGCCGGCGGCGAAGGCGCGTGCACCGCTCGGCGCCTCCGCCGCGCGCCACAGGCGCCACGCGAACAGCGCGGCCAGGAACGACAGCATCGTCTCCTGAAGGACAGTCGCCGTCGCCGTCAAGAAGGGCGGATAGACGATGGCCAGCGCGGCACACCAGTCGGCGGCGGAAGCGGAGACCCGCCGTACCATCTGCCTGACGAGCAGCATCGCCGCGACGTGGAGCAGCACCTGGACGACGGCAATCGCGCGGAGGTGTTCGCCGACCGTCCACAGGATGACGCCCAGCAGCAGCGGGTAGGCGGGCAGCCGGCCCTCGAGCGGGCGCCCCGGCGCCTCCATCAGGCCGTCGCCGCGCGCCCACGACCGCGCCGGCTCGAGATATAACGGCGAATCCGGCAGGAGAAGGGCGGGAAACGCCGCCCCGAAGACCAGCGCCACCGCCACCGCGAGGAAGAGCGCGATCCGGCTGCGCGGCACCGCGCTACTCTTTCCCGCTCTCCAGCAGCCCCTTGAGGGTGGCCATGAACTGGTCGACGTCCTTGAAGTCGCGGTACACCGACGCGAAGCGCACGAAGGCGACCTTGTCGAGCTCGCGCAGCTTGTCCATCAGGAACTCGCCGAGCACCGTCGTCGGAACTTCGTGGTCCGGGTTCTCGTGGACCATCGCCTCCGCGCGGTCGGCGATCAGCTCCAGCGTCTTCACCGGCACCGGCCGTTTCTCGCAGGCCTTGAGCAGGCCCTGCAGCACCTTCTCGCGGTCGAAGCGCTCACGGCGGCCGTCCTTCTTCACGACCAGGTGCGGGATCTGATCGATGCGCTCGTAGGAGGTGAAGCGCTTCGTGCAACCCAGGCACTCGCGGCGACGGCGGATGACCTCGCCCTCCTTGCTCTCGCGCGAGTCGACCACCTTGTCCTCGATGTGGCCGCAGAAGGGGCATTTCATTGTTTGGCCTTATCTTGCCTCTTGTCGTCCTTCTTGTCGTCCTGTTTTCCCGCCAGCTCCGCGACCTTGCCCATCGTCAGGCCTTCCCGCGCCAGGAACGCGAGGCCGATCACCAGGACCACCAGGTTCGAGATCGCGTGGGCGGAGATGCCGGCGGCGGCAGAGGTCTCCTGGGCGATGCCGAACGCGTCCCGCATCGCATATAAATAGAAGATATGAAACCCACCCACGTTGCCCGGGGTGGGGATGGCCACGCCGACGACCAGGAAGGCGATGAGCAGGAACGTCGCGTGCAAGGGCAGGGTGATACCGAACGCCTGGTTGTTGAAGTGGAAGCCGTAGGCGATCGAGAGCCACAGGACGATCGACCCGCCGGCGATCATGAGCCACAGCGTGGCCGGCGCCTTCAACACCGCCAGGCCCTCGCCGAACGACTTCACCAACCCGCGGAACGGCCGCGCGATGAGCTCCGGGAACCACGCGAGGACCTTGTCCGCGACCGCCAGCGCCTTCTCCGCATAGATGTGAAAGAGCACGAGCACCACGAGGACGGCGGCCGCGATCGCTCCCGCCGCCGCTCCCGCCATCTTCAGTCGATCCAGCACGGGGCCGCGCACCTGCTCGGCGGGCATCGGGAGTACGTAGATATACAGAGCCAGGAGCACGAGCACGGTGATGAGATCGATCAAGCGCTCGAGGATGATCGTGGCCAGGCCGGCGCCGACGCTCACCGGATGCCGTCGCGCGACGAGATATGGACGAAGCACTTCACCCGCACGCGGCACGAGCTGCCCGCTCATGAAGCCGACGTAGGTGGCGGAATGAAGATCGGCGAAGGGAACGGACGCGAGCGGGCGGTACAGAAGTCCCCAGCGCCACGAGCGCACCGCGTAGGCGACGATCGTCGCCGCCACTAGACCGAACAGGTACGAGACGCGCGCGCGCCGAAACGCGTCGGCGATCTCCGACCAGTTCTGCCCGTGGAGGAACCACGCGAGAAGAGCGACGCCGATGATGATACCGACCAGGAGCTGTAGCTTCTGCTTGTGGTTCACTGCCCCGACCTGTAGCTGGGATTGTGTGCGACGGAACCCAGCGACTGTACTATCGCGTCGCGTGACGGTCAAACGCGCGCACAGCACTTCGGACCTCGTGCGACACGCGCGTCGTCGATGCTCGGGAGTTTTCGGTCTTGCGCGCGGCTTCGCGCTTCCAGTACACTGCGGGCTCTTCGGAACCACACGGTGGCGTGGGTTCACAAGCGTCAACAAGGTCCCTTCATGCCAACAGTCGATCGCCAGCCTCTGCTCGAATCGAACATCCCTGAAGTCAAGCTCTGGCGCCGCGGAAAGGTGCGCGACGTCTACGATCTCGGCGATCGCCTGTTGATCGTCGCCACGGATCGCATCAGCGCCTTCGACGTGATCCTGCCCACTGGAATCCCCGACAAGGGGGTGGTGCTGACCCAGATCTCGCTGTTCTGGTTCGAGCTCCTGAAGGAAGTCGTCCCGAGCCACGTCGTGACGAGCGACGTCGGTGAATACGATTCGGTGCTGCGCCCCTATCGCGACCAGCTCGAAGGACGATCGATGATCGTCCGCAAGACCGAGCCGCTTCCCGTGGAAGCCGTCGCGCGCGGTTACATCACCGGATCCGGATGGAAGGAATACAAGGCGAAGGGCTCCGTCTGCGGCATCCCGTTACCCGCGGGGCTGCGCGAGTCGGACCGGCTCGACCCGGCGATCTTCACGCCGTCCACGAAGGCCGAGGTCGGTCACGACGAGAACATCACCTTCGCCGAGGTAGAGAAGCTCATCGGTCCCGAGCGCGCCGCTCAGGTGCGCGACACGACCCTCTCGCTCTACCACCGCGCCCGCGCCCACGCTGAATCGCGCGGGATCATCCTCGCCGACACGAAGTTCGAGTTCGGGATAAAGGACGGCCGGCTGATCTGGATCGACGAGGCGCTCACACCCGACTCCTCGCGATTCTGGCCCCAGGATTCGTACGAGCCGGGGCGCGGACAGCCGAGCTTCGACAAGCAGTACGTCCGTGACTACCTCGAGGGACTGAGCTGGGACAAGCGGCCTCCCGGTCCCGCGCTGCCGAGCGACATCGTCGCGCGCACGCGGGAGAAGTACCGTGAGGCGTATCGTCGGCTCACCGAGCGCGAGCTCGCGTGACGCCGATCATCGCGGCGCGGGAGGTGCACGTCGCATCCTTCTTCGTCCGTTCGGCTGCGTGGTCCCGCCGGGCCGATGGCCCCGCGGTCTCATCGGGAGCGTCATAGGTGAAGCAACAGCTCGAATCTTTGGTCGCCGAGATGATCGACAAAGGCATCCTCTTCTCCGACGCCCGTCGCGAGTTCGAGAAGCGATTCATCCAGCGTGTCCTGCTGCGCCACAAGGGCAACTTGTCGAAGGCGGCGAAGGATCTCAAGATCCACCGCAACACCCTCGGCCGCAAGATCGAGGAGTTCAAGCTGTAGTTGGTGAATCGAACCGGGCTGGTCGTCGGATGCGGCGCCCTGGCGCTGCTCTCGGTGGCCTGCTGCGGCGGACTGCTCTCGGCTCTCTTCCTCACTGAAGGCGGGCGGCAGCTCCAGCTCGAGGTCCGATGCGGCACCGGCGACGACGTCGCCTGCGTCGCCCTCGCCGACAGCTATCTGAGCGAGCCGGACACGCGCCATCGTTCGCGCGCCCTCGAGGTTCTCGACGGGAGCTGCGGGCGGGGGGCGCCGATGGCGTGCCGCCGGCTCCTCGATCAGTACCTCTTCGGGCCGGCCCCGCACGTCGTCGGCGCCGCCACCGTCCACGCGCTGCAGACAGCGTGCGAGGGCATGGACAGCGGGACGGGCGACATGCCCTGCGGCGTCTGGATCGGGCCGCTCGCCTGCCGGCGGATGGGAGAGCTGTACGCCCACGGCACGCCGTGGACACCCGCCGACGCGAGACTGGCGGTCGCCTTCTACGTCAAGGCGGCGGAGGTCGGCGACGCGGTGTCGATCCGCGAGCTGGCGCGGCGCTACGAGACGGGCGACGGGGTCGAGCCGGGGGCGTACGACGTGTGGATACGGCTCACCACCGCCTGCTACGAGCGCGCCGAGCCTCGCGTGCGCGTCGACGACACCGGCCGGCTCGACTACGCGCCGCTCGAATCCGAGGCGCCCTCTCCGGTGACGGCCGACGACCTGCGCCGCCACCTGCTGCAGATCCCGGAGCCGGAGCGGCCGCTCGAGAAGCGCGTCCTCGTCGGCTGGTCCGCGCCGGCAAGGGGCACCGGCGGCTGCGCGCGCGTCGAGCCGGTTTCGACGATGGCGCGCGAGACCGGCATCGTGATCCCGCAGCCGATCGGCGATCCGGACGAGTACCGCGCGGCGGTCCTGGACGCGTGCCGGCAGGTGAGCACTCTCCCCGCGCCCCCCACACCGCCGCCGCCACCAGCACCACCGCCGCCGCCGTCGCGCGATGTCTCCTCCGGCATCGAGCACGGAATCCCACCGGACGCCGTGCGCGCCGTACGCGTCGGCGGCTCGATCAAAGAGCCCAAGCGCCTCGGCGGCGACACGCCCCTCTATCCCGACATCGCCAAGCAGGCACGCGTGCAGGGCGTCGTCATCCTCGAGGCCACCATCAGTCCGCAAGGCCGCGTCACCGACATCAAGGTCCTGCGCGGGATCCCGCTGCTCGATCAAGCCGCGATCGACGCCGTCGAGACCTGGACATACACGCCCACCCTGCTGAACGGAGTGCCCGTGCCCGTCATCATGACGGTCACCGTCAACTTCAAGCTCCAATAGCGGCGGTGCCGCACCTACGGCGCGACGCCTCCCGCCATGTCCTCGTCGAAGTGGAGTCGGCTGTCACCGTTGACGACCAGCCCCAGACCGGCGAGGCCGCCGAACACGTGGCACGATCCGGCGACGTTGATGACGGCATCCGGCGTGTAGACGCCGCCGCTGAACCGTACGGCCGCGTTCAGGTTGGCCTGCGGCATGCCCGGCAGACCGATCAGCCAGAAGTCCTGCGAGCGACCGCTCGCCACCCGCACCTTCGCGTAGCCGGAGAGGTTCACGGCCTGGCGCACCCAGATCTTCACGGGGCCGGAGGCGGTGAGCTGCGCGTAGTCGTTCATCGTGAAGGTCTCGGCGACGTAGTTCCCGGCGGCCAGGGTCACGTTCTGGTTTCCGTTCAGCACATAGTGGCCGAGGGGCTTGGCCCCCGCGGGCAGCGGGATCGCGTCCTGAGTGGACGGCGCGTGCTCCAGGATCTTCCCCTTGATGACGACGTCCGGGGTGCGGATGAGCCTTCCCGCCGTCTGCACGTCGCCGCGCGTTCCGATGTTGACGCCGCCCTTGCAGGTGGTGCACGGGGCGCCCCACGGACCCTTGCGTGAATCGAAGGAGTCGATGCGGATCAGGCCGCTCAGGATCACGTCCAGGGAGCGGGCGCGCAACGCGCGGTTGAAGTTGAAAATGGTGGCGGTGCCGTCGTCGACGATGGTGCCGATCCCCTGCCCTTTGGCGATACCCGCGTTGACGGGCGCGCTGAGGTTGACGGTGAACGTCTCGTCGGACTCGTGCACGACGTCGCCGATGATGTCGACCACCACGAGCTCGCGCGTGCGACCCGGGGCGATGGACAGCGTGCCCGAGGCCGGCCGGTAGTCGATGTTCGCGGCCGCCGTCCCGTCGGCGGTGGCGAAGGCCACGCCCACGGTGACGTCCACGGGGTTCGACAAGGTCACCGTGAACACGGCCACGGCGGCGCCGAAGGCGTTCTCGGTGACGCGCACGTCGTCGATCGACACCCGTGGCCGCGACAAGGCGTGCAGTGCGAAGTCGATGCCGGCGGCCGTGGTTCCTCCCGCGACGACGATCGGCGTCCCACTCGTGACGGTGCACGAGGGCTCGCACTCGATGCCGTCGAACAGCCGTCCCGCGTATCCCGACGAGGCCCGCGCCGCCTTCGCGAAGTACGTTCCGGGGCGGAGCTGGTCGGCTGTGTACCGGCCGGAGCCGTCGGTCGAGAGCGCGCGCATCTGCCGGCCCGCGGCGTCGTAGACGAAGACGCTCATGTCGGCCACCGCCGCGCCCGTGTCCGCGTCCTTGACCTGGCCGGAAAAGCCCCCGCTCCGCGCAAGTGCAAAGTCGATCCCCGACGTGTTCGCGGGCACCGTCACCGACACCGGCGTGCCGAGGTTCACGGAGCAGCCGAAGCGCACGCAGGCGACGTCGTCGTACATCTCGTCGGCATGCGTGCCCCCCATCGGCTGCAGGGTCATGACGGAATACGTGCCCGTCGGCAGGATCCCGTTCGTCGTGTACTGTCCGGCCGCGTTGGTCACCGCGCTGGCCATCTCCTTCGCCACCGGGCGCGAGAACACGGTGACGCGCACCCCGGGCAGCCCCGCGCCGGTATCGGCGTCGGTGACGGTGCCCGAGATCGCCCCCTGGCCTTCGTCGAGACAGCCCTGCGCACAGAAGCGGCTGCTACACGTCTGGTGGGCGGCCTCCAGGGCCACGCTGTGATAGGTGCCGGCGGGGCGCCCATCGATCGGGCTCAGGTACGTCCCCGTATGCTGGGCGAGCCAGCGATCGAAGAAGTATTGGACGGCCCAGGCGCCCATCTCGTCGATCGTCTGATCGTTCGACCCGCACGTGTGGTTCCCGATCTCGTTGTGACGCGCCTCGTGGACGATGAGAGCAATGAAGGCGTCCATCCCGCACACGCCTCCGGGCTCGACCCACAACGGGGTATCGCCCGACATCAGACAGCTGTCGTCCTCGGCCCGGGTGGGGGCGGTCTTCAACTTGATGAGGCCGTCGGATCCGCAGCAGGTGGTGAGCGGGACGTCGGACCGGAACTGGATGCCGCGCACGGCGGTCTTGAACCAGTCGTAGAGCGGCCGCGACGTCCACGGGAACGGCGCGTCGAACGGGATCCGCTGCATGGCCAGCAGCGCCTGGTAGACGCGCTTCTGGAACGGCGTCAGGTCCGCGGAGCCGCCGGCGGCGGTGCAGGCGGGCGGCGCGCCGCGCGACGGGTCGGCGAAGAAGAAGAGCTGAAGGTCCTGGTCGACCTGCTGCACCTCGCCCGCCGTCGGACAGGCGGCCAGCAGCTCGTCGATCGACGCCGGCGCCGCCGGGCGCGCCAGCAGGACCACGGCGGCGGCGAACGTCAGGGAACGGAGGGCTTTCGACATCGCGGCTCCTTACCGGCCGATGAAGGACAGCGGGGTGATCCCCCGCACGCAACGAACGGCGGTCTCAGTGATGGAATGTGCCGGGCCCAAACGCATGAGAATGTGCTCCTCTACCCGGAAACTCGGAATGGGCCCGCAAGACCGGCAAGCGGGTTGCGCGTGCTCCCTGGCCGTGTCACGATCGCCGCATCCCCAGGTAGGACCCCCGCGCGGCTCGAGCGCTCACTAGACCTTTCGCCTTTCGCCGGAGGGAATTCACAGTGACAGTGCCGGTTCAGATCCCCGAGCGGGGCCTTGCCGCCCCTCACGATCCCCCCACGGACGTCGACGACCTCTTCCGCGAGCTCTACTCCGAGCTCCGCCGCATCGCCCGCGCGCATCGCCGGCGGCGCAGCTCTTCCGACATGCTCTCCACCACCGCCCTCGTCAACGAGGCCTACGTGCGGCTGAAGCAGTCGGGCCGGCTGGCCACCAAGGACCGGCTCCATTTCCTGGCGCTGTCCGCCCGCGCGATGCGTTTTGTCTTGATCGACTACGCGCGGCGCTCGTGTGCGGAGAAGCGCGGAACAGGGGCGGCCGCCTTCGGCCTCGACGCGGCGGAGGTCGCCGCGTCCACCGAACATGCCGAGAGCACGCTGGCCCTGCACGAGGCGCTCACGCGCCTGGCCCTCGTCCACGAGCGGATGGCGCGCGTCGTCGAGTGCCGTTTCTTCGGCGGGATGACCGAGCCGGAGATCGCCGTCGTCCTCGGCGTATCGGAGCGCACGGTGCGTGGCGACTGGCAGCGCGCGAAGATCTGGCTGGCGCGGGACCTCGGCACCCCGGTAGTGGAGCCGTAGCCGGTGCCGATGGCACGCGGGAACCGCGCAGATCTCGGCGCTCAGAGCAGCGGCGCTAGACGTGTATTCCGGCCGATGAAACGAACGATCGTCCTCGCCTGCGCCGTCTCGATGGCGGCGGCCTGCGCCAAGAAGGAGCCGGCCCCTCCGAGCGTGCCGCCCGCAGCGGCGCCGGCCTCACCCTCCGCGAACACGCCGCCGCGAATCCGCGCGGCCGGCGGCCTGCTCAGCGGACCGGGCACCGTGCATCCGCAGAAGATCAAACACGTGCAGCCCACTTATCCCGCCGAAGCGCGCGCGGCGCGCATCCAGGGCACCGTTCGCATGCGCGCGACGATCAACGAGCAGGGACGCGTGGTCGACATCGAGGTTCTCAAGGGGCCCTTCGAGCTTCACGAAGCCGCGGCGCATGCCGTCGAGCAGTGGGAGTACACGCCGGGCCGCATGAAGGGCGTGCCGGTCGCGACGGCCACCGAGCTGGTCGTCAGCTTCAAGCTGGACTGAACGGATCGACGACCTTGACCCCGGCCTTCTCGAAGTCGCCGCGGTTGCGCGTGGCGACGGCCAGGCCATGCATCAGGGCGGTAGCGGCGATGAGGCTGTCCTTGATCGGCATCGTGCGGCCCGACGCCCGTAGGCGCGCCAGCAGCTCGGACCATCGCAGGCCCGCCTCCGCGTCCCAGGGCAGGCAGTGGATCCGCCGTACGCCGGCCTCGAACCATTGCTCCAGCCGCTCGCGCTTCTTGCTGCGCGGCAGCAGCAGGATGCCGAACCGGACCTCGCCGAGGATGACCGGATCGACGGCGATCTCGCGCTCGTTCCGGCGCAGCCAGTCGACGACCCGGGGTGACGGGTCGGGCCGCGTCGGCTCGCTGAGGACGTTCGCGTCGACAAGGTAGGTCACGGCCGGACGCGGCGCGTCACAGGGTATCCGTGGACTCGGATTCGATCGGCACGAAGAACCCCTTCACCGGGCACTCCAGCAGCCAGTCGACCAACCCTTCGTTGGCGGGCGGCGACTTCAGCGTGAGGCGATACTCGCCACGCCCCTCGCGCGTCACTTCGAATTCCTGGCCGGCCTCGATCCCGTCCTCCCGACGGATCTCAGCGGGAAGAACGATCTGGCCCTTCGAGGAGACTGTCGTCTTCATAGAGGTAAGATATCGTCTTACTAGCGGCGGGTCAAACCGCGCGGGCTGGCGCTCGACCTTGACGAGCGCTGACGGCCCGGACTATAGTTAGCACTCGTCAGAGGCGAGCGCTAACGACCTCGGGCCAACCAAGAAGAAGCTGAAGCGGGGCTCCCAGCCCTGCGCAGAACGACTCCAAGGCACTGAACACAAGGAGCTTACAAGTGAACAAAGTTCGACCGTTGCATGATCGTCTGCTGGTGAAGCGTATCGAGGAGAAGGAGACCGTCAAGGGCGGGATCATCATCCCCGACTCGGCCAAGGAAAAGCCGCAGGAAGGCGAAGTCCTCGCGGTGGGTAACGGCAAGATCCTGGAGAACGGGACGAAGGTGCCGCTCGACGTGAAGGTCGGCGACAAGATCCTCTTCGGGAAGTACTCGGGCACCGACATCAAGATCGACGGCGAGGAAGTCCTCATCCTCCGCGAAGACGAAGTCCTCGCGATCGTCGGCTGAGCGCACTTCACGTACTAAGTAAGGAGATTCAAAAATGGCAAAACAGATCACGTACGGCGACGAGTCGCGCCAGGCGGTGCTCCGCGGCGTGAACCGTCTGGCCGATGCGGTCAAGGTGACCCTCGGCCCCAAGGGACGCAACGTCGTCCTCGACAAGAAGTTCGGTTCCCCGCTCATCACCAAGGACGGCGTCACCGTCGCCAAGGAGATCGAGCTCAAGGAGCCCCTCGAGAACATGGGCGCGCAGATGGTCCGCGAGGTCGCGTCGAAGACGTCCGACGTGGCCGGTGACGGCACCACCACCGCCACCGTTCTCGCCCAGGCGATCTATCGCGAGGGCATCAAGAACGTGACGGCCGGCGCCAACCCGATGGAAGTCAAGAAGGGCATCGAGATCGCGGTCAAGGCCGTGACCGAGTCCCTGAAGCAGCTCAGCAAGCCCGTCAAGGGCAAGATGATCGCCCAGGTCGGCACGATCTCGGCGAACAACGACGAGACCATCGGCGGCATCATCGCGGAAGCGATGGAGAAGGTCGGCAAGGACGGCGTCATCACCGTCGAAGAGGCCAAGAGCATGGAGACGTCGCTCGAGGTCGTCGAGGGGATGCAGTTCGACCGCGGCTACCTCTCGCCCTACTTCGTGACGGATCCGGAGCGCATGGAAGTCGTCCTCGAGAGCGCCCTCGTGCTCATCCACGAGAAGAAGATCTCGAGCATGAAGGACCTCCTCCCCGTTCTCGAGCAGGTCGCCAAGCTCGGCAAGCCGCTGCTCATCATCGCCGAGGACGTCGAGGGTGAGGCCCTGGCGACCCTGGTCGTGAACAAGCTCCGCGGCACGCTGCACGTGGCGGCGGTCAAGGCTCCGGGTTACGGCGATCGCCGCAAGGCGATGCTCGAGGACATCGCGATCCTCACCGGCGGCAAGGCCATCACCGAGGACCTCGGCATCAAGCTCGAGAACATCAAGCTCGACGACCTGGGCAAGGCCAAGAAGATCACCATCGACAAGGACAACACCACGATCGTCGAGGGCAGCGGCAAGCCCAAGGACATCGAGGGCCGCGTCAAGCAGATCCGCACGCAGGTCGAGGAGACGACGTCCGACTACGACCGCGAGAAGCTCCAGGAGCGCCTCGCGAAGCTGGTCGGCGGCGTGGCCGTCATCAAGGTCGGTGCCGCCACCGAGACCGAGATGAAGGAGAAGAAGGCGCGCGTCGAGGACGCGATGCACGCGACCAAGGCAGCGGTCGAGGAAGGCATCGTCCCCGGCGGCGGCGTCGCCCTGCTCCGCTCCGTGAAGGCCGTCGAGGCCCTCAAGGAGACCGGCGACGTGCAGGTCGGCATCAACATCATCAAGCGCGTGCTCGAGGAGCCCCTGCGCCAGATCGCGCAGAACGCGGGCTACGAGGGCGCGGTCGTCGTGGCCAAGGTGCGCGACGAGAAGAAGCCGGAAGTCGGCTTCAACGCTCTCATCGACAAGTACGAGGACCTGGTCGAGGCGGGCGTCATCGACCCGACCAAGGTGGTGCGCTCTGCCCTGCAGAACGCGTCTTCCATCGCTTCGCTCCTGCTGACCACCGAGGCTCTCGTCTCCGAGATCCCCGAGGACAAGCCGGAGCCCGCGGGCGGCGGCCACGGCGGCGGCATGCCCGGCGGCGGGATGTACTAAGAACAGCTAGAAGCACAGCATGAACAGCTAGAAATTACAGCACGAGCAGGACCGCCTGCTCAGACGAACCCAGGGGGTGCGGGAAACCGCACCCCTTTTCTGTTGCCGCGGGTACAGAGCCTCGGCGGTGAGCGCTAGGCAATGATCGACGCCGCTATTCTTGAGACGATCGAAGCCAACGAGAAGGAAGATGCCGCCCTCGACTTCAAGTGCGGATTTGACCCCTCGTCCGCCCAGGACTGGTGCGAGCTCATCAAGGACATCGTGGCGATGGCCAATTCCGGTGGCGGGCTAATCCTGTTCGGCGTCAACGACGACGGCACTTCCGCCAGCACCAATCTCTCCGCGGTCGGCGCACTCGATCCAGCGGTCATCGTGGACAAGATCAGAAAGTACACCGGCCAGCATTTCGCCGGCTTCAGCCTGACGAGCGGGACGAGACGACGGGCGCCAGTCGTTGCGCTCTCCGTCTCTGGCGTGTCGATCCCCATGGTCTTTACTCTGCCCGGAACCTACGACGCGGGAGGCGGTAAGCAGAAGAGTGCGTTCTCAATGGGCACCGTCTACTTCCGCCATGGTGCGAAGAGCGACCCTGGAACATCAGACGACTTACGGGCAGCTCTCGAGCGAGAACTTGAACGCATTCGAGCTTCGTGGATGGACGGCATCGCGAAGGTGGTGACGGCACCAGTCGGCGCCACCATCAGCGTGCTCCCCAGCGAGGTTCATCTCTCGGGTGGTGGCAGCGCAACAGCGGTGCGTCTCGTCAACGACGATGATGCGCCAGCATTCAAGGCGTATCGGACTGATCTGCTCTATCCCCATCGCCGGAAAGAACTGGTAACGAGGGTCAACTCGCTCCTAGGCGACGCCGCCACGATAACGGGCCACGATGTCGACTGCGTGCGAAAGGTCCACGGAACAGACGCTCAGCCGAACTTCTACTACAAGCCGCAATACTCGTCACCGCAGTATAGCGAAGCATTCGCGGAGTGGTTGGTAGCGCAATACAGCGGCAATCCCGAGTTCTTTCATCAGGCTCGGGAGGCGCTCAGAAGCACGATACCGACCACTACGGCGCTGTGATCTTCGCATCAGACGATAGAATCATAGACGGGTCGGTTGCACTCGATTCCCGAAACGTGCGCTGCAGCAACATCGCGCACGGGTCTGGTGACTTCCGAGCTTGTCTGTAGGGCGCCCGCAAAGGAGGTGCCGATGGACAATTCGGTGAAGCGGTCGTTCCGGCGTGCTGGTCAATGGCTGAACATACATCACGTGGCGTTGATCGTTCTGCTGTCCTTGCTGCATATCGGGCTAACCTGCATTCACGCTCGGGACTCGGGTGGAACCAACTCATTCGCACCATACGCATACATCAACAACACGAGACGGGCGTGACATGAGCAAGGACAAAGAGAACGGCGAGAAGGCCCGAGAAAAGATAGCAGACCGCCCTCTTGCGGGCGCAGAGGCCCCCGATCTTTTCATTGCAAACACCACCTTCCCTGAAGCCGCTGCCGTGTTCGCACCAGCGCCGAAGACTCTGGAGGCAAGTAAGGACGCTGCATGCATCGTGCTTGATACAAACGCGCTGCTGGTGCCCTACAGTATCGGCCCGCAGACTCTTGCAGAAGTTGAGGCGACGTATCGGCGATTGGTGCGCGAGGCGCGCCTCGTTGTTCCCGCGCAAGTAGCTCGGGAGTTCGCCCGCAATCGAGTCACCAAGCTTTCCGAACTCCATCAAAGACTATCGCGGCGCCGCAGTCAGGTTCAGCCCTTCCAGCAGGGCACGTATCCGTTGCTAGAGGCCTTCGAAGAATATCAGCGTCTCCGCAAGGTCGAGGCCGACATGGACGCCCTCCTAAGCGAATATCGGACGTTGCTTGCGGCGGTCATTGATCGGGTGAGTTCGTGGGAATGGAACGATCCCGTAAGCTTGCTCTACGGAACGCTGTTCCCCCAAGAAATCGTTGTCGACACCACGGCCTCACTCGAAGACATTCGCACGCTGCATCTCAAGCGATTCACGAACAAGATCCCGCCCGGCTACAAGGATGAAGCCAAGGATGATCGCGGCATCGGCGACTTGCTCATATGGCTGACGATCCTTCACATTGGTTCGACACGTCACACAAGTGTGATCTTCGTGTCTGGCGAAGAGAAGGCGGATTGGTGGCATCGGAGCGAGGGGCAGCAGTTGTATCCGCGTTTCGAACTTGTCGACGAGTTCCGACGCGCATCCGGCGGCCATTCGTTTCACATCATCAAATTTTCTCGACTTCTCGAACTGTTTGGCGCAAGCACAGAGGTGGTGGCGGAGGTGCGCCAAGAGGAACGCTCGCTCAAGTCTACCGTCCCGTTGAGCCGACATTCGACTACGCGGTTGCGCCACATACAGGTGGAAAAAATTGTTGCCATGTGGCTAGTCGAGGCTGGCTACAAGGTCCAAACCCCATCGAGCGATCTTGGGTATGACTATCTCGTTACCGGTTCCGGCGACGAGTTTGCTGTCGAGGTGTTCTACGCTCGAGGGCGGTCGGAGGTACGCGCCCGATTGCGACACCTGGCGCACCGCGCCCGTACCGATCCGAGCCGTTCCTTGCCCTTGACGGTTGTTGTTGCCGCGGAGCGAAGTGAGTTGTTGGATGAGGCAGAGCAGTCATGGACCGATCTTGATCC
>Ga0075429_100002663_pt1 | contig 15028 bp, 14 predicted proteins | sample RhiMetdeltSRZDD3_FD_75295 | JGI IMG/M metagenome (GOLD analysis project Ga0075429, IMG submission 75295) | Populus rhizosphere microbial communities from Tennessee, USA - Rhizosphere MetaG P. deltoides SRZDD3 | ecosystem: Host-associated > Plants > Roots > Rhizosphere > Soil | place: USA... | reverse complement strand
GTGAGATTGGCATAGGCTGACAATGCAATAAACGAATTGCCCTCCGAGTCGGCGAGTGCCAGAGAATTGCGAAAACTCTGCTCCGCCTGAAAGAGTTGGAGCGCCATCTTTTGCGCCGCGCCGAGCCCGAAGGAAACATACGTCTGGAGGAACGGGTCTTTTGCGGCTTTGGTCTTCTGCGCCCTCTGGATGTATCTCATTGCCAGCTCAGGTTGATGGGTCATCGCGGCATGCAGCGCACGCAGAATCAAAAACTCACTCTTCAAATTTTTCTCAAGGTAATTTCCCAAACGGTCGAGGTAGGCTTGAGCGTCTTTCTGCAAATTGGAATCCAGCAGCAACCAGATCTGAGTCAGGCAAAGGCGGGGATACTGCCAAATGACAGCCTCAGGCAATCGGTCCAGCCAGCGGCGGAGAATGACGAGTTCCCCGCGTTTCAACGTATCCGGCGCGAGAGTCGCAATCAGTCGTGCAGCGGATTCGTGGTCCGCAATCGCAAAGGCATGCGGTATGGCTTCAGCGAGGAAACCGTTTTCCTCCAGCCAGCGATGTGATTCTTCATGCAGGTCCTTGACGCGCTCGGGGGACGTGTTGCGCAACTTTTCCTGCAAAAATTCTCGAAACAGCGGATGGTATTGATACCACTGATCCACGGCAGTAATGAAGAGATTTGTTTTCTCGAGATAGGTAAGCATTTTGCCTGCGTTGCCTGAATACAAGGACTTGCACTGCGCAACCGAAAATTTTTCGAGAATCGACGTGTTGAGGAGGAAGGACTGAACTTCTTTGGGTTGATGCTGGAGGACTTCGGTGAGGAAATAATCGGTGATGAATTGGCGCTCGCTCTCGTTGGGAATCGACTGTTGGCTGTTGGATTGCAGTGAAAGCCCGGCCATCTGCAGACCCGCAACCCAGCCCTGCGTGTGCTGTGAAAGGTCCTGCACTTGCTGGGCCAACAGGTTCAAACCCATGATTTGATTCAGAAATTGCGCGGTCTCTTCAGCCGTAAAACGGAGTTCCTCCACATGAAATTCACGCAGCTGGTCACGGGCACGCAGGCGTGCCAGGGGGAGAGGTGGCGTCGCGCGGGTGACCAGCACCAATTGCAGCGCGGCGGGGATGTGATCCAGCAGATATTCGAGCGCGGCATGTATGGAGGCTTCTGTGATGAGATGGTAGTCATCCAGAACGAGCGTGACCATCTCTCTGTTTTCAAATTGATTGATGATCTCGGTGACGATCGTTTTGATATCCCGCTGACCCGATGGCGCTCGCAACTTTAGCCCTGTCATTTGTAAGGCAGCCATGAACCCATTCATAAAACGGATAGGGTCATTGTCGTCAGAATCCAGCGACAGCCAGGCGACATTTGCCTGGTTCGAAGCCAGCCATTCCAAGGCGAGCGTGGTTTTTCCCGAACCCGCGGGCGCAGAGACAATCGTCAGCGGTCGGCGGTCGGTAAAGGATTTGGTCAGGCGCGGACGCGGAACGATGGGCTGTCTGAGAATCGGCGGGCGAAGTTTGGTCCTGGGGATAGGCATAAATGTTGATTCGAAAGTTTAGCATGAAATCGATGAATCATCATCCGTCCCCAGAACTAAATGGAAAACGAAGACACGTAAACAAGTACACAAGTAAAAAACCTATATATTTGTTTACATGTATACTTATCTACGTTACCAATCGCCTGCGTATCCAATTTCATATGGCTTGGTGATCTTTTCAATCCTAGCCCGTCTCAACTCGGTCAACTGGCGGATGTGCAAGTTATCATGTGCAATCCAGGAAGCAAACATCGTCCCAGCTTTCATCGAGCCAAATTTGGACGTGAAGGTCGTGTTCCAATCGGCGTTCTTCAGCTTCTTCAACCAAGCCAACGACTTTCCCCGTTCGGTGAAGAATTTTCTTTGCATAGACTTGAAATTCTGTTGGTTGTATTTCCGCAATTTGACCCAGGCGAATGGAGAGATAGGATGCCATTTTTCGTGCTGACGATGGAGAATGAAATCCAGATGTTCGCGGAAGTCCTCCCTTTCTTCATCGTACAAATGACAGACGACCTCCAAAATGGACCAACTCCCGCGGCTGGGTTTAATCTGCGCTTCTTCCTGCCCAACACCGGCAAGCAGCGTCCTAATCATTTCCGTGCTGTTGACGAGCTCCTGATAGAGAATTTGAAATTCCATATTAGTCTCCTGTCTCTGGTCTCGCTACGCCCTCCAAAAACATTCGGGCTACTCGACCACCAGTCTCAATTCTCCAATTTTCTATTCCCCAAACTTCCCCACAATCCTGAGAATATCAAACCCCTCCGCAAACGGACGTTCCGCCAGCGCACCGTGACGGACCATGAGGGAGCGCGTCAATTCGCTGTTGAAATAGTAACGGTCACGATACGTTTCGTACTTCGACAAAGCTTCGATTTTCTTATTTACATCTTCTTCCGAGACTTCCACGAGGAAGTGTGGAAAGAATCCGTAAGAGGAGCGGACAACGTCGAATCCCAACACTGTAATGCCGCGAAAAGCTCGCAGGGCTTCATCGGTCATGGTGTTGTGGTCTTGATGAACGTCCTGTTTCGAATGGGTGAAGATGAGGTCAGGCTTGAAGTCCTTGCGGAGTTTGATGAAGAATTCCAGAATTTCCTGACGTGAATCGGGAAAGACTCTGGTTGCAAATGGTCCTAAAATGATTTTCTCTTTTAGGATCCCCAGAACAGCCATTGATTCATAGTGCTCGTTTTTTACTTTTTGTAAATCAGGATTCTTTTGATTGTCTGAAAGCGTGACGCACAAAACTTCTGTCTGGTTGATGAGGTTGTGAAGTAATGCACCGCAACCCAATTCAATATCATCAGGGTGTGCGCCGAGGAACAGGACGCGTTTTCCGAAGAAGTTCATTATCGTCTGTCATTGCGAGGGTTGAGACGCGCTAGCGTCGAAATCCCGAAGCAATCTCCTAATTTGCGAGGACGTTTCGCGGCTTCGTCGTCGCTCCGCTTCTCCTCGCAATCACCACAATTAATCTAAAACCGCATATGCCCTAACCGGAAAAGTCCCGAATGCCTTTACCTTGACTGGCGCGGCATGGAAGCTGAATCCCGAATTCGGAAGCAATTCCAATCCGCACATGTGCTCGCAGATGGGAATTTTGTTTCCGAGCAAGGTCGTATGGGCGGGACGTGTGCCATCGGCTGTGTCGTCAATGTTATAGGTGTCGATGCCGACGAATACCGCGCCTTTTTCGACGAGAAGTTCAACGGCATCCTTTGTTAAAAAGGGATGACCGTCAAAGTATTGGTCAGTCCGCCAGTGCCGTGACCAGTCTGTATGAATAAGGACTGCCTTGCCTTTTACGTCAATGCCTGAAAATGCTACTGCACTGATGGTTCGTCCTAAATCCATGGCTCGGACGACAATCCCCTCCAAATCTGCCAACGATTCAAGTGGAAGTTCCGAAAGGTCAATTCCATCCGCAAAGCGGTGAAAGGGACTATCCACATAGGTCCCTGTGTTGGCAACCATTTCGATCTTGCCAATGTTGAACTCTGTCCCCGCGGCATAATGCTTTCGGGAATCTTCTCTGGAAAGAAAATCACAGATGATTGGAGCTGGGAGTCCCTTGTAGGTGATCATCCCGTGTTCGACGGTGTGGCTGAGGTCAATCAATTTATTATTCGTCATGTAAACTCTCTGTTCTGATTCACTAGGAGATTGCGCACTTTCACCTAGCGCACACTCCCTGGCACCGTGCGGCTGAAGCCGTATGGTTTGCTAAGCAAACCAGGCAGGTGTCGTCGGCTACAGCCTTCTCGAAATGACGGAACTACTTTGTCGCCAAAATTCCGCCCACAACCTTGGTCATCACCAATTTGCCATCCCGTTCAAACCAGCGTGTAGCCACGTCAGTAATCTTGCCAATCAGCGCTTCGTATGCATCTTTGCCATCAAACATGGACGTCCACAGTCTGCGGTCTTCGCTCAGGGAGGCGCGAACGTATTCTATGAACGGTGCAACTTCTGGGAAGGTCAGATGATTTTCGAACTTGTGCAATTCGGTCTTGGCGAAGATGCGGTCAATGGTGTTGAAGATATCACCTTTGAAGCGTGAGGAGCCAGGCATGGGTGGGATGGTCGCGCTGGTAGCTTCCCTGATGATCTCATAGAACATCTGCTTGTTTTCAGGCAGTGGGCCAGAGACGAAGAGCCTTCCGCCAGGTTTCAGGACACGGTGCGCCTCACCAAAGGTAAAATCCAGGTCGGAGGCGTAGTAGATGGCGAAGGCGCTTGTAACCAAATCAAACGTAGTATCTGGGTAATTGAAGGGCTTGTTGAAGTCAAGCAATACGAAATCAATGTTCGAACCGCGTTCCTTGTTCTTGGCGCGGGCTTTGTCGAGCAATTCTTCCGAGAAGTCCCCGCCCGTGATTTTTGCCTGTCCTTTAGTATAATCGTCGAAGAGGAAAGAGAGTTTGCCTGCGCCGCAACCGACATCGAGAATATGCATGCCCGCCTGGGGCTGGAGCAGTTCATTCGTCCACACATCGATATTGGCAGAGCCATATTTTTCATGAATGTCAATGCGGGTCAGCAGATCTTTACTGGTTTCCTGATAATTTATTTCCATTTGCATTTCTCCTAAGAAGGCATTGGTTGAGACGCAAGCAGTCGAAACCAACAATTTAGAAAAAGGTTTTATGTTAGCAGTGGTCTCGACACCGCACCTGCGGTGGGTGCAGGTGTACGCCCCTTCAAAAAACATTCGGGGCTACTCGACCACCGAAGTGTTAAGATTATACCAAAAATAAATCAAAATTCAATTGCTGAATTTTGACGGTGGTCGAGTGGGACTGAGCCATAGCGAAGTCCATACCCTTGCACCCGATTTTTGAATTGCTTGAGCAATTCATGGCAAATCGTGCGTTCGGTGCGGTGCAGGTGTCAAGACTACAGGAGCTTTGAATGTCGTCGAAGTTACAAACTGTAAAAGGCACACGCGAGTTTTACCCTGAGCAAATGGCGCTGCGCAATTATCTTTATGACCAAGTGCGCACGGCTTCGCGAGCTTTTGGGTTCCAGGAATGGGATGGTCCGTTCATCGAGACCATTGATTTATACGCGGCAAAATCCGGCGAAGAGCTTGTCAAGAAGCAATCGTTTGTGTTTCAAGACAGGGGTGGGGATTGGGTGACACTGCGTCCCGAACTGACACCGAGTCTAGCGCGTATGATCGCCGCGAAACAGGGCGAATTGACCTTCCCTCTGCGTTGGTGGTCGTTCGGCCCGTTTTGGAGGTATGAGCAGCCACAAAAGGGACGCACGCGTGAATTCTTTCAATGGAATATTGACTTATTGGGAGTTGACTCGCCGGAAGCGGATGCGGAAATGATCGCCATCGCCGCAACCTTTCTCCGCTCTGTCGGGCTCAGCCCCGAACGGGCCCTGATCTATGTGAATAATCGTCGGCTGATGAATTCCCAGTTCGATATCTTGGATATACGTGAGGAACTACGTGTGGAGGTCTCCAACCTCCTGGATCGGCGTGCCAAGATGAAACCCGAGGTGTGGGATGCGAATGCCCTTGAAATTGGTTTGAACCAAACGCAGGTTACGGGATTGAAGGAAGTTCTCGCAAATTACGATCTTTGGAAGAAAAGCGATGAATTGAGACGTGTTTTCGCGGCGCTGGAGGCGATGGGCGTTCGTGAATATATCAAATTCGAGCCAAGCATCATGCGCGGGTTGCTTTACTACACCAGCACAGTTTTCGAAGCATTTGATCTGACAGGGTCCGTCCGGCGTTCGATCCTGGGCGGCGGCCGATATGATAACCTGTTGGCGGATGTGGGAGGAAATCCGCTGCCTGCGACCGGTTTCGCGATGGGCGATGTGGTAATTGGGATCATCCTGCGGGAGGCCGGGCTTGTTCCGGAGTTTTCACCGAGCCCCGCGTCAGTATTGGTGACCGTTTTTGATGAGACTTTAAGTACGCAGTCGTTTGCGCTTGCCGCAGAGTTACGCAAAGCTGGCTTGAATACGATGATTTATCCTGAAGCCGCCAAACTGCCCAAGCAATTCAAGTTTGCGGATAAGATGAAGATGAAGGTCGCGCTGGTAATAGGGCCCGAGGAGTTGGAAAAAGGCCTGGTAGTAGTGAAAAACTTGTCGAATGGCGAGCAGGTTCAGGTGGCGCGTGCTGGTGTGCTTGAGTCGATTACAAGAGTGTTGAATGCCTGAGATCCGTCCTGTCACCAAGCACAATTGGCGTCAATTGATCCGACTTCAAGTGCGCGAAGATCAGAGACATTTTGTCGCATCGAATTTGTATTCGATTGCCGAGTCGCAATTCGGTGATGATTTTGAGGGTCATTGGGATTTACATCCATTTGGAATCTTCGATGATGGTGATGACCCAGTTGGGTTCCTGATGTATGGTTTCAATTTTGAGCATCCGAAGCAACAGGCGTTTATACAGCGTTTAATGGTGGATGAAAAGTTTCAGGGCAAAGGGTATGGACGTTTTGGAATGCAGAAGGTGCTGGAGATTTTCCGCGCCGATGAACGCATTCGAGAGGTAGGTATTAGTTACGAGCCTGAGAACGAGGCGGCGCGAAAGTTGTATGCGAGCTTGGGTTTTTCGGAAACGGGCCGAATGGTGGAGGATGAGGTGGAGGCTGTGCTGAAGTTGAGACCTTAGCAGACTTGAGACCTTTGAATTCTAATGGTAAAATCTTGTCCGCTTCAAGTATGGAGCCTGTAGCTCAATGGCAGAGCACGTCACTGTGGATGAGAGGCTCTTAACAACTTTATATGGTGCCTGTAGCTCAATGGCAGAGCGCTTCCCTGTGGAGGAAGATGTTGTGGGTTCGAAACCCATCAGGCACCCCTTTCGTAGATCCAGATCAAAAAAAGTCTGGGTCTTTCGATTTTAAAATCTTAATCGTATAGTCATTTGGTGTCGGTAAAGTGTCGGAACTGGAGTGAAACTATGTCCACGAAAATTTGTACTGGCTGCCATTTAGAAAAAGTTATCAGTCAGTTTTCTTGGTCAATTCAAGGAATTAAAAGACATCCCCGCTGTAAAGTCTGCCGCTCTGAAGAACGCTCCGAACGCTACGAAAAAAACAAAGAAGCGGAGCTAGCATATAAATGGGATCGTCAACTAAGAAAAAGAGAACAGGCCCGAATTTTTGTATTTGGTTATCTCAAAGAACAGCCATGCATTGATTGCGACCAAGATGATCCCCTAGTGCTAACCTTCGATCATGTACGTGGTACTAAGAAAATGAATATCTCATAAATGGTAAATCAAGGTTACAGCCTAGCGGCGATACAGGAAGAAATAGACAAGTGTGAAGTCCGCTCTGGTAACTGTCATATGAGGGAAGAGAAGAGGAGGAGGGGTACGATTTACCCTAGCGTGTAGTCAGCATGGAGACAATTGACAGCTGTGCTACAAAAAGCAAGGCTGTCATACTGCCGAAGCTATGATTAAGGGCGGGGGTGGCTTGGGCGAATAAAGCAAGATCCCCTTTTTGTTCCTGGTTACCTGAAATCCCATTGACGGGACTGCTAGACCATAGGAAAACGGAAGGCTATAAAAACGGATCGCGGATAGTCATGAATGACGAAGTGGTACATACCGACGTAAATAAAAGTTGCGACGAATTTATGCATTGGGCACAAAAGACGCAAAAACACACAATGATTAGTTGAAGCTTTAACTGTGGATGTGGAGGTTGTGGGGTCGAAACCCATCAGGCTCCCACATAGGATGGGGCAGAAACGGCCCGGACCGGCCGTTTTTGATTCCCCCGACGGGATCGCAATTGAAGTAAGCCACCAATAGGTTACAGTTGAACAGTAAAATATCAAAAATCGGGTAAAATAACGACCAGTTGGACTTATTGGAGTCTGTAGATAGATTGGACAACTCTGCCTCATTTCTGTGGATGTAGAGGTTGTGGGTTCGAAACCCATCAGGCTCCCCTAAACTATTTGGTTATATCCTACAGCTCTTATTGCAGACTTTATGACCCGATAGTGCATCGCTGGGCGCCCCGTGCAAACGGGGCGCTTCGTTTCTTATGTGTTGTCTCATCGAGGGATGCTATGGGTTCAGCTATTTTGTTTGTTACTTTCCTTTTTTACCAGGCCGTCATCGTTGGATGGATGCGCTTTTCTGATAGCATATCTTGAAGTCACCACTTTATAGCCATCCTCAAATTCGACCAGGACGGAGTTCATTTTGCCGCGCGCCAGAACCCTGCACGCCTGCCCTTTTCTGTCTGGTAAGCGTGACTTCCAAAACCAAACGCGGTCAAACATTTGTTGTGAAGCAAGGCATTTACGAATCTAAACTCCCCCGCGCTACTCTTCAGAAGGTCGGAGATCAGCGCGGGGGATTGGCAAATATTTATGGTCCTTTCGTATACCAGATGGAACCTGGCGCGTTATAGTCAAACCCTTCACCGAAGATGACATGTGCCATGCCGTTCTCATCAATATCGATCTCGTAATAATCGCCAAACGGAAAGCGGAAACCCTCATTAAAAATGTAAGTGAATCCGCTGACAAAGCTGGAAATGTCCACTTCGGGGCTCCAGGTCGCGCCGCCATTTGTGGAGGAGCGGTAATACACATTCCAGCGATCCTTGTCTGACTCGGCGGTGTGGGAGCGGGAATCCATCCATGAGATGCGGATATCACCATTGCCAACCGCGGCAATCGCGGGGAAGTTGTGATGCGTGCCGGCCGGGGCAGTGGAGACATCCATTTTGGTCGACCAGGTATTGCCGTTATCCGTTGACTTGGAGAAGTAAACGCGTTCAGGCGCCTCCGGACTCGAGCCTGAATTCCACAGCACATAAACGACCCCGTTGGCATCTGAAGCCATCACCATCTGACCCCCAAGGTATGCCCATCCACAATTATATTCTGGGCACTGTGGAGGGGATGAGGACACCTCCAGTACCTGTGTGGTCCACGAGGCGCCGCCATTGGTAGATATGCTGACATACAGATTCACGTTTCCCGTTGCGCCGCCATTACGCTCGTATCCGGCCCATGCGAAGAACACATTCCCATTGGGCGTCACTGTGCCACCTCCGGCTAGCGCCCAACCCAGTTTGCCGTTTTGGTTGATTTTCACTTCAGTGAAGGTTTGCCCGCCATTATGCGAGCTGGCAGACCAAATGGTCTGTGAGTGGTTGTAGACCACATATATGTCCTGTCCACGAACGGCGAGAATTGGCTTATCGGTGCCGGAATTGGTCGCGTCTGCGATGACGGGTGTCCAGTTGACGCCAAAATCTATAGATTTAGAGACAATGATGTCGCTCTTATTGTTCTGCATGAACGACGCATAGACCGTCCGGCCATCTACAGGGTCAACGACGATTTGTGAGTCCCACTGCCCGCCAGTGGAAGCTCCCGCGGGATAGATAACTCTTGGGTTGCCCCAGGTCGTTCCATGATCATTGCTGATTTGAAGAATTTGAGTAGGGTTGGAGCAAGTGGGACAGCCTGGCACGCCCTCATACTGAGCATAGAGCATGTATACGTGCCCAAATCGATCAGCGGCGATAGCAGGCTCCCATTGGTCGCCGACCGTATGACCCAGACGCGTTTGTGGAGTGAAACCGCCGGGAGGTGCTGCCGCGACGTCCGGCGCATTCATCGGAGAGGCGTTGATCACCTCTTGCTTCACCTCACCTTTGCGGGTGGGCGCCTTGCCCTTCAGGATCTTTTCGAATTGCTCCTGCTGGTAGTTCCCATAAGCATTTGTCCCCAGCATGACCAATGCTAATATTGAGACCGTATAGAACACTTTCATCGAACGCGATGGACGATTGAATATATTCATAGCTACTCCTTTGGAATGGGGGGTTGGGCTCGTTATTTGATTTAACCACGTACTCTGGAATTGGTCACGGGCAGAAGGTTACAAGTGGCGAGTAATTCAAGAGATCTCTCCTTGTGTTGTCATCAAAAGTGACTAAAGAGTATCTTGATTTTCGTTGTACAATTGATACATGTCCCAGACCATCAACGTACTCTTTCTCGCGGCAGAAGCCGAACCGTTTGTAAAAGTGGGAGGATTGGGAGATGTGGCAGGGACCCTGCCTCGTGCCCTGCGTGCCCTATCCAACGACGAATATAAAATCGATGTGCGCCTTGTTTTGCCACAGCACTCGGTTCTCAGAACCGAAACCCTCCGGCCTGTGAAATTCTATTCGATTCCGCGCGGCACGGCTGAGGTCCAGGTGGAAGCGTATGAAGGGACGTTGAGCGGCCTGCCGGTCTATTTCTTAAATGGAGATGCAATCCGTGCGAGTGGCTCGGTCTATTCATCGAATAACGCACTCGATGCTGAGAAATATGTTTTTTTCTCCCTGGCCGCGCTTGAATTGCCGAAACAGCTAAACTGGACGCCGGACATTATCCACTGTAATGATTGGCATACTGCGCTGGCTGCTTATGGTACTCTGGTCAAACGCTGGGAGGATAAAAAAAACCGTACCGCTTCCGTGATCACGATACACAACCTGCCCTTTCTCGGACCAGACGTCAAGGAAATTCTTGAAGCCTATGGCTTGCCGCTGGCGAACACGGATTTACCCGCCTGGGCACGGGTCAAACCAATGCCGCTGGGGCTCTGGGCTTCAGATGCGATGGTGGCGGTCTCACCGACCTATGCCCAGGAGATTTCGTACGACCAGGTTTTTGGTTCAGGCCTGCAGGACTTTTTCAAGAGCCGTAGTGACACACTGACGGGCATCCTGAATGGGTTGGATGTCGCCTCCTACGACCCGGCTACTGATTCGGCGATCGAGAAACGATTCTCCGCCGACGACCTTTCCGCCCGCAAGCGAAACAAGACCGCCCTCCAGGAGAAGCTGGGGCTGCCCGTTGTGCCGGATGTGCCTTTGCTGGGCATGGTCTCACGTATGGATGAAGCCAAAGGCATCGATATTGCCCTCAAAGGGTTGAAGATGCTCAGCAAGCAAAGCTGGCAGCTGGTGATTCTCGGTGCTGGCAACCCCAAAATCGAAGATCAGGCCAGGAAATTACAGGAGCTTCTACCAGATCGCCTGCGCGTCGAGACTCGCTATGATGCCAAGCTCGCGCGCCAGATCTATGCAGGCTCCGATATCTTCCTCATGCCTTCACGGTACGAGCCGTGTGGTATCTCACAAATGATCGCCATGCGCTACGGGAGCGTTCCGCTGGTACGGGCCGTAGGTGGGTTGCATGATACCGTCACCGACAGTGAAACCGGTTTTGTATTTGTAGACACGAAAGTTAAATCCTTCAACGATACGTTGAAACGTGCGCTGGCTTTATATCCCTATCACTCACGCTGGGCCAACCTCCAAAAGGCTGGCATGGCACAGGATTTCTCCTGGCCAAGATCTGCTCAAAAATATCTCGATTTGTATAAGAAGTTGATGGCAAGTTCCACGTCTCCCGCCCCTGGTGAAGCGTATCCAATGCGAACTTTCATACCCGGCAAACCCGTCCGTGAGGAGCAGGCTCAAACAGGCAGCGGCGAAGGATAACGATGAAAACACGTGCAGTGATTCTGGCTGGCGGTGAAGGTTCACGGTTAGGTGTGCTCACCGCCAAGCGGGCAAAGCCCGCGGTCGCGTTTGCCGGGAAGTACCGCATTATTGATTTTCCGTTGTCAAACTGTGTCAATTCTGGCATCTTTGATGTCATGATTCTTGCCCAGTATCGTCCCCAGTCCCTGATCGAACATGTGGGGTCAGGCGCACCCTGGGACATGAACCGCGACTTCACAGGGGGAGTCAAGATTCTTTCGCCGTACAAAGCCCGCAACGATTCAGACTGGTTTGTGGGCACGGCCAATGCTGTCCAGCAGACGTTCACCTTCATTAAGAAGGACAACCCTGACCTGATTCTGATCCTCTCGGGCGACCACATCTACACGATGGACTATGATCCGATGATCTCCTTCCACATGGATCAACAGGCAGACCTGACTATGGCAACGTTCAGAGTCCCCATCGCGGAAGCCTCGCGCTTCGGAGTTCTGCGTACAAACAACAAATACAAAGTGACCTCTTTTCTGGAGAAGCCGGCCAGGCCGACTTCGAACCTTGCTAATATGGGTGTGTACCTCTTCAAAAGGGAGTTGCTCGATCGAATTCTATGGGAGGATCACCAACGAACCGATTCTTCCCATGATTTTGGCAAGGACATCATTCCCCGGCTGATCAAATCGAAGGCCCGCGTATTTGCTTTTCCATACACCGGCTACTGGATGGATGTTGGAACAGTATCCTCCTATTGGCAGGCCCACATGGATCTGCTGTCGCCTTCGCCGCCGTTGAAACTGTATAACCGCAGCTGGGTGATTCATACTCGGACCGAAGAGCATCCACCGGCGCGCTTCCCGGCTTCGGCGCATGTTTACGCCAGTATGATATGTGATGGTTGTTTCATTGAACAGGGTGCGCGTGTCGAAAGCAGTGTACTTTCACCGGGTGTTATCATCCGTTCGGGAGCAGTCGTTCGTGAATCCATAGTGGGCACCGATGGACTCATCGAAACCGGGGCAGTGGTGGAACGCGCCGTGATCGACAAGCGTGCGCGGGTCGAGCAAAATGCGCGCGTGGGCTGGGGCATCGCCGACCAACAAATCAAGATTGCGTTGGTCGGGAAAAACAGTACGGTGCCGGCTGGGTACACTATCGAACCGGAGGCGGAAGTCAGCACAGATGTGATCGCGTCGGATTATGATGGAAATGTCGTGCGCGCGGGTCAAACCATTCAAACACGGAGACAAGCCAATGAAGTTTGAGCGTTCAGGAGGAATCTTATTGCATCCCACCAGTCTGCCTGGCCGCTATGGGATTGGAGACCTCGGACCAGAGGCCTATCACTTTGTAGACTGGCTCGTTTCCACGGGTTGTAAGCTCTGGCAGATACTGCCGCTCGGCCCAACCGGCTACGGTGATTCGCCGTATCAATGTTTCTCGGCCTTTGCGGGAAACCCGTATCTGATCAGCTTTGACCCGCTTCTGGATGACGGCCTCTTGACGCGCGAAGACCTGGAAAACTTGCCCGATTTCCCCGCCTCGCGCGTCGATTTCGGCTGGCTCATCCCCTGGAAGCTGGACCTTCTGCAAAAGGCTTTTGATCGTTTTGACGCCGCCTCGGAAGAATTACGTGAGCAATTCGATGACTTCTGGGCAGAGAATGCAGCCTGGATCGACGATTATGCCTTGTTCATGTCCATCAAGGAAGCGAATGGTGGCGGAGCCTGGAGTGGCTGGGATAAATCCATCCGCACACGTAAAAAGGCTGCCCTGGACAAGGCTCGCAAGGAACATGCCGAAAGCATCCGGCGTTACGCCTTCTACCAGTTTCTATTTTTCCGCCAATGGCGCAAACTGCGCGAGTACGCGAATGAACGTGGGATAAAGATCATCGGCGATATTCCCATCTTCATCGCCTACGACAGTGCCGATGCATGGGCAAACCCCGAATTGTTCTTCCTTGATAAAAATAGTCTGCCCACAGTCGTGGCAGGCGTTCCGCCTGATTATTTCTCCCCGACGGGTCAATTGTGGGGCAACCCGTTGTATCGCTGGAAAGTCCACAAAGAGACTGGCTATGCCTGGTGGGTGGATCGCTTTCGTGCCGTGCTGAATATGGTGGATATCGTCCGTCTCGATCATTTTCGCGGATTTGCCGGATATTTCGAAATACCCTTTGGCTCGCCCACCGCGGAGAAGGGACGGTGGGTCACCGGTCCCGGGAAAGATTTCTTCAAAGTGCTGGCGAAGAAGCTTAAGGCTGGTAAAACGGCTGACAGTGAATTGCCCATCATCGCCGAGGACCTCGGTGTCATAACCGCAGACGTGGTTGAGCTGCGTGATTCCTTTAATCTACCAGGCATGAAGATCTTGCAGTTCGGTTTTGTAGACCCTAAAGATCCATTCCTGCCACATAACTATCCATCTCGCTGTGTCGCTTACACTGGCACACACGATAATGACACGGCGCGCGGTTGGTTGAACACGGCACCCGCGCAGGAACGCGATTATGCGCTTCGATATCTGAATACCGATCATGAGCATTTTGTCTGGGCGTTGATTCGCGGAGTGTGGTCTTCCGTGGCAGTCTTTGCTCTCGCGCCCATGCAGGATTTTTTGGATTTAGGCGGAGAAGCGCGTATGAACTTTCCATCCCGTTTGGGAGGCAACTGGGAATGGCGGATGAAGAAGGAAGATATGAGCGACGGCCTGTCAAAGCGTCTTCAGGAATTCAACGGGATGTACTTGCGGTAAACGTGAACAGCCTGCCGAAAAGCAGGCTGTTTTTATGTGGGTCAATTTACGTTTGAGAAAGACGCAAACGTCACGTTGCAGCTTATTTCTTGGCTTGACCCTCGAATAAGGATAGATATTCACCGTACCCTTCTTCTTCCAATTTTTCTACAGGGATAAACCTCATGGAAGCAGAGTTCATGCAATAACGCAATCCGGTGGGCGCGGGACCATCGTCAAAGACGTGACCCAAATGCGAATTAGCATGCTTCGAGCGGACTTCGGTGCGCGCCATGAAAAGTTTGTAGTCGGTGCGTTCCACTATATTTTCTGATTCGAGTGGTCGGGTGAAGCTGGGCCAGCCCGTGCCTGAGTCGTATTTGTCGAGCGAGCTGAACAGCGGTTCGCCGGAAACGACATCCACGTAAATGCCAGCCTTTTTGTTGTTCCAATATTCATTGGAAAATGGACGCTCCGTACCCTCATGCTGCGTCACTTCATATTGTTGGGAAGTAAGTCGCTGCCGAATTTCGGCATCCGCAGGTTTCGTATATTCCTTCATAGTGAACTCCTCTCAATGAGTGTCTTACATCTCCATTGACGATGACGGATCCGCCCTCATTACTCCCTGATTCCTTACGCAATTCTTACGTTCGTGCATGTAACCGCATTGTGGATCAGTCTTTCAGTTTTGAAACGGTAAATGTCTACTCTCTAAACACCGGCTTCTCT
>Ga0075429_100002656_pt1 | contig 15040 bp, 13 predicted proteins | sample RhiMetdeltSRZDD3_FD_75295 | JGI IMG/M metagenome (GOLD analysis project Ga0075429, IMG submission 75295) | Populus rhizosphere microbial communities from Tennessee, USA - Rhizosphere MetaG P. deltoides SRZDD3 | ecosystem: Host-associated > Plants > Roots > Rhizosphere > Soil | place: USA... | reverse complement strand
ATTCCGTCGCGCTGATCTTCATCTGCAGGTGAAAGTCGCGACCGACACGCGCGCGGATCGCCTGGACGATTTCCCGGACGAATCGCGCGCGGTTCGCCAGCACGCCGCCGTACTCGTCGGTGCGGTCGTTGATGCCGGAGCTCAGAAACTGCGTGATCAGGTAGCCGTTGGCACCGTGCAGTTCGACGCCGTCCAGCCCCGCCTCGCGAGCGCGCCTCGCCCCTTCCGCGAACGCCTGGACGGTTTCTTTGATCTGCGCCAGGGTCATCGCTTCGCACTCGAATCCGTGCAACGGGTCACGCTTCGCCGTCGAACTGAGACCGGGAGGCGGGTAGTCAATGGTCGGGATGTCGCGCTGACGTCCTCCATGGCTGAGCTGGAGGATGTACTTGCAGTCATGCTCGTGCACGGCCTTGCCGAGCGCCCGCCAGAACGGGATCCGATCGTCGCTGACGATCGTCGCGTAGTTCGGCAGGATCCGCCCGCGGGGATGCACCGGTACGAACGACGAGACGATCGCGCCCACGCCACTGCGCGCGAACTTCACTTCCCAGTTGATCCGTGCCTGCGCGCCGGTACCGTCGTAGTTGTCGAACCGGCCCGCCAGGTTCGAGCGCAGGATGCGATTTTTGATCGTGAGGTTGTTGAAGCTCAGCGGCGAAAAGATCTTGTCGTAAGGCATGTCGAGTGCGCGATTCTATCGTACGAGTGTTTTCGGACACGCGAACTCTGCATGACAAAATCGATCGTCGCAAGAAGCCGGTAAAGTCGTACGACAAACTGACCGACAATCCGGTCTGGCATCATGTTCTTATCCGTCGTCCTTGTTGGCCTGCTCGTCAGCCAGACGACGACGCCGGCGCAGGCACCGGCACCGACGTTGCTCGAGTCGGCCAGACTCGGCGACCTCACCTCCGTTCGCGATCTGCTGTCGCGTCGCGTACCTGTCGACGCCGCCGACCGCCGCGGCCTGACGCCGCTGATGTGGGCGGCAGCCAGTGGCAACACTGAAGTCGTGCGACTGCTCCTCGACGGCGGGGCGGCAGTGGATCGACGCGCCAGCGATGGCTCGACCGCGCTGATGCTCGCCTCGGCCAACGGTTTCATCGACATCGTGCGCGCGCTGGTGCTCAAGGGTGCCGACGTCACCGCCGCGAGAGGCGGTGTAAAGGCGCGACAGCTCGCCGTCGAGCGCGGACACGCCGACGTGGCGATGCTGCTCGACCAGGCCGAAGCGCTCGGCCGCCGGCTGCTGCAGGCCGCGAACGAAGGGCACGACATGGTGGTCCGCCAGCTGCTCGCCATGGGTGCACCGGTCAACATGACGGACGAGCGCGGCGCGACCGCGCTGATGATCGCGGCCCGCAACGGCGACCTCGGCATGCTCCAGGCGCTGTTGTCGAGGGGCGCGGACGCATCGATTCGCGACAGCCAGGGACGAACGGTCTTCGAGTGGGCCGAGCCGTCCTCGAGCACCGCCAAGTTTGTCGTCGCGTTCCTCCTCGAACGCGGCGCCTCGAAAGAGGCGCCGCGCGCCGCGGCCCCGCCTCCGTCGCCCCAGGTCAAAGCGAGCCTGACGACGCTTGCTACCGTGCTTGGACGGATCCCTCCGGCGTCGGCGCCGGTGCAGGCTGCGCAGCGGCGAGCCAATGCCGCGCTGTCGCGCCTCCAGGCGCTGTCGGCGACGTGGCCGGCCGATTCGCCCGACGATTATCGCGACAACCTCGCCGGATACATCGCCGCGCTCGAGGCGGCGCTGAAGGGAGGCCGGGCAGAAACGCTGGCGGCGACGGTAGACGCGGTTGCCGAAGATCTCGAGGTCAAGCTCGAACACTGCACCCTGAGCGGGGGACGACTCGGGGGATCGGTGGTCGTCCGCGTGAGGACGCTCGAGGGAGGCACCGAGCGGCGGAGCTGGCAGGTGTTCTACATGCCGCGGGTGTTCGAGGCCGCCAGCAATGCCACCCCCGACCTCTTTCCGCAATTGAGCAGTCCGACCGAAGAAACGCTGGTTCCCGGTCGATACGTCATGTGGGTGCGGGATCCGGTCACCGCGCGGCTCGGCGAACGAACCGTCGTCAAGGTTGGCGAGGGAAAGAAGGAGCTGCTCCTGGATCTTCCCGTTCCCGCTGCCCTGCCGCGATGACGATCGGCGCCCGCCTGTTCGGGCGTCACCGGCGGGTGTGGCTGGCAGCCGGCGCTGTTCTGCTCGCAGGGATCGCCGCTGCGCTCGTTCCTCAACCACCGGCAATTACCGGCGCCGCCGGCACGCCACGGGCATTTGCCGCGCTCGCCTCCGCCGCGATCGTGACCCTCGCCATCCTGCCGTTCCTGGTATGGCGCAGCGCGGCCCGGCCGCGCGTGTGGGTGGCGATGGCTGGACTTTCGCTCGCCCTCGGCCTCGCGTCGTTCGTCGTCGCCGGGTACGCGCAGCGCGCGTGCACCGCGCGCTACGGTGACAAGCCTGTCGTCATCGGCACCGACCTGACGCCGCTTGGCACCGCCTACCGGCAGGCAAATCCGGAACTCTCGAGCGACGACCTGCTGTTCGATGCGGCCGGTGTGCCCGAGAGAGTCTGGACGCGCTCGTCGATCGACCGCTGCGTCGTCTTCATCAGCAGTACTTATTTCCTGTGGATCCCGTTCCTCGCTGTGTGCCTGATCGCCACCGCCCAGGCGGTCCCGACCTCGATACTGGCTCCGATGCGGTGGGATGCCCCTTCCCCGCACGCGCCCGCGGCACTGCCCATCCTCTACGACGTCTTCGTGAGCTACAGGCACGAGGGTGAGGACCAGAGGTTCGCCCGGGACCTCACGGCCGCGCTCGAAGCCGACGACTACCGCGTGGCGATTGACGAGCGGGACTTCCCCGCCAACGCCAGCTTCCTGCAGGAAATGGAACGCGCGATCCGCCAGAGCCGTTTCACCGTCGCCGTGATCTCGCCGCGCTATCTGGAAAGCGGGAACACCGAGGAAGAGGCGATCATCACCAAGGTGCTCGACATGGGGGACAGGAAGCGCCGCCTGATCCCGCTCGTGATCGAACCTGTCTCATTGCCTGTCTGGCTTTACGGCATCGTCGGCATCGACTGGACGAAGCGAGATCCGCTCGTCGATCCGTACGACAAACTCAAGGCGACGCTGGGCACCCCTCAGCACGTCTAGACGTATGCTCTTAGCATGAACGCGGTCAAACGATATCGTGTCGTGCTGATGCTCAGCATCGTGTTGAACGTCGTGGTCGGGTTCTTCATCATGTTCGCGCCCGACGCGTTCACCAACCTTCTGAATCAGCCCGAAGCGTTCCCCAAGGCATGGCCGCGGCACTGGGGCTTTCAGCTGCTCGCGATCAACGGGCTGTACATGCCGGGTTTCTGGGATCCGCTCCGCAATCGCTGGCCGAACTGGTGCGGAATCGTGATACGCGCCACCTTCGCGCTGTTCTTCCTCAGCCAGGGAGACGGCTTCGTGCCAATGGCGCTCTACGACGGCACCTCCGGCCTCGCGCTGCTGCTCACCTATCTACCGGTCATCAAGTCCGCGCCGCATAACTAGAGGTCCGGCTGAAGCCGGACACTACGTACGTCGTGGCCGTCGTGCCGTCGCGGTGCAGAAGCGTACCGTAGTGTCCGCCTTCAGGCGGACCGTGGACGCGCGTTCGGTACGAAGATCCACGTCGTGGCCGTCGTGCCGTCGTGGTGCAGAAGCGTACGTAGTGTCCGCCTTCAGGCGGACCATGGAACGTATTCAGGCGGACCGTGGAACGTGCTTTGCCCGTCGTCCGACGTGCGCACCGGCAGGCCCGAACATCTCACATCCTTCGATTATCTCGGGTTGCACCGGTATTTTCTGACGTTCTGCACAGTCGAGCGCCATCCCGCCTTCGAGGCCTTCGAGCGCGTTGATTTGGTACGCACGCAATTTCGGCGTACAGCCGTCGAGCGGCGCTTTGCGATTCTTGCGTACTGCTTCATGCCGGATCACGTCCACCTGCTCGTCGAAGGCACCGCCGAGGACTCGGATGGTCTCCGATTCATCAGGAACGCGAAGCAGTATTCCGGGTACTACTACCAGCGATCGTTCGGTGTGAAGCTGTGGCAGCGGTACGGGTTCGAGCGTGTGCTGCGCCATGAAGAAGACAGCCTGGCAGTCTCGCGGTACATTCTCCAGAATCCGATACGGGCTGGCTTGGCGACAACCGCGGAGGAGTATCCGTTTCTCGGTTCCGATGTCTATCCGATCGAGGCCATATCCGAGGCAATTCAGCTTCGTCGCGGCTGGTACGGACGGTCCGGCTGAAGCCGGACACTACGAGCGCGACACAGGTCCGGCTAAAGCCGGACACTACGTACGTCGTGGCCGTCGTGCCGTCGTGGTTCAGAAGGGTACGTAGTGTCCGCCTTCAGGCGGACCGGACCGCGCAGGTCCGGCTAAAGCCGGACACTACGTACGAACTAGTCCCCCCACATCTCGTGATGCTGGGCCTGGCGGCGATAGAGGTCGGCGTCGAAGTACTTGTCGTAGAACTCCAGCTCCAGATGTGAGAACTGCAGCCACACGCCCGGGAGGTGGAAGGCATTGGAGTGCGCCGGGAACCGGCCATAGGTGTCGTAGATGTAGTTGCAGATTTCCTTGGCATACTCCACCGCCTCCGGCTTGGGCCGCTGGTTCGCCATCTTCAGGAAGGCGTCACCGTATTCACCCTTCTTGTAGGCGCGATCGAAGATGCTGTTGTCGCCGTAGGTGCCGGCTGGCCCGTACTTCTCCTCGATCACCTGGTCCACCGCCGCGTCCATCGACTTGACATAGGGCGGCGTCAGCGACTCGAGCACGCCGTCGATGCCGATCGGGTTGTCCAGCGTCGTCGGCAGCGGCGGCCACCGCCGCCATCTCTTTGGCTTCTGCATCCGGAATTCGATGCCGAACTTGCCCTTGGCAGGATCGCGCTCGAACACGTAGGGAGAACCGACGGCCGCGTGGATCCATCCGCCGAGCCCCATGGCCTGCGCGATCAGCATCAGGTTCTGCAGCTGGAAGAACGTCTCGTAATCGGTTCGCAGCGTGCTGGCAAACCCGAGCGGCGCCGGGAACTCGTTGTTCAGCCAGTTGCCCCGTGCCCGCCGCGCCCCGCCGATGATCTGATACGAGATGTTCGGCACGATGCCGACCAGGCTGGCGAACCACGCCCCCCAGTCGAGAATGCTCCGGGGACGGAATCTCTGCCAGTCATCGACGAACAGCGGCCGCTGGCCATCCTCCTCCGACAGCAGGCTGATGATCACGTTGATCATCTGGCGCGTGAGGTCGACGATCGGCAGAAGAATCGTCGTGCCGGGACGGTTCGAGAGCTGCCGGTTCCAGATGAAGTAATAGGGCCAATGGCGGGGAAAATCGAGCCGCTCCCTGTACAGCCGGTGCTTGAGACTTGCGGCGGCGGCGAGCCAGTCTCCTTCCGACCAATCCTCCCAGCGCGGCGGCAACTTGCTCAACAGCGCCAGCGCGTCCTGGTTGCGCGCGTGTTTGATCAGCCACGTGCCTTCGTCGTTGATCAGGAAGAACGACACGGCATGGGCGTTGTCGATGCTGCTGGCCGAGCGCGCCAGCACGTTGATGAGCGGCGCCGAGAACCGCTTGCTGCCGTCGTTGTTGTTCGCCGGGACATCGTGCATCGTCACTTTGCCGGTCAACCCGGTTGACACGACGAGCACGGCCTCCTCGAGCGGGGAGAGCGGCGTCGGCTTGTTGGTACTGGTATGGCTGATCGGTCCCGATGAAATCGACGTGCCTCGCGCCACTCTCCGCGTTCGCCGTTCGACAATGGCGGACATCAGCGGATACGTGAACAGCTCGCGCAATCCCTTGTGTGATGAAGGCATGATCGCTTCCCGGCTATGAGACGTGCGCCGCGATGCGCTCGGCAAGCGCGGCAATCGTGTGTGAAGGATTCCGGACCGTCGGCGTCGGCACGATCGACCCGTCGGCGACCATCAAGTTCCGGTGCCCGTGGACGTGACCCAGGTGGTCGACGACGCCCGTGCCGGGGGAAACGCCGATCGAGCAGCCGCCGAGCGGGTGCAGTGTGAGCAGACTCTTGAACAGCCTCCAGGTCGGAAGCGCGCGCGAACGTCCGGCGGTGGCTTCCGTCAGATTCTCGTGCATGGCCTGCATGGCGTTGAGCACACCTTCGGAGTGCTCGACCTCCCATTTCAGGTTCAGGGTTCGCTTCCACGGCACGAACCAGCGCCGCTTGAGGAGCAGCTCGCCGTCCCCCGCATCCTTGCCCGCGCCCAGCCACAGCATGAGATCGCGGAGCGGCGTGTCTTCGCGCAGGTGGGTCTCGAACTCCTTGAGCAGATGCTGGCCAAACCGCGTTCTCGCGCCGCCAGCGAGGTGAGCCTTCAGCACGCCGAGCAGCAGGTTTGGGAAACCGTCGTCTTCGACGACAAAGCGCTGGTCTCTGAAGCTGCCGTCGGTGAAATCGAGCATGCTGGCGATGGTCGGCCCCGTGGACTGCCTGACACGATCCTTGTCGGAGTAGGTCGCCATCGAGATGAAATTGGCGTTGGCACTCCACCCCTTGCCAAGCATCGGGCTGAGCGCGGGCAGTGTCCGGTACTGATCGCGGCAGCGGAGCAGGATCTCCGTCGTTCCCAGGCTTCCTGCGGCCAGGATCACGCGTGCGGCCGTCTCTTCGCCGCGAATCGTCCGCCCCCTCACGAGGCGATCGAACACGACCCGGTACCCGCCGCCCTGCGGCTCGATGAAGCGCACCAGGTGCAGCGGGCGCACCTCGGCGCCGCGCTGTTCGGCTCTGGGAATGTAGTTGACATCGAGGCTGTTCTTTGCCCGCACGTCACAGCCGATGTCGCAGTTCCCGAGATGAATGCACGTCCCCTGGCGCTGCCCGTGCGCATTCGTGAATTGCCGGGAGTGCTTCGGGTTGAACGGGTCCTCGAGCTGGTAGTTCCAGTCGTCGGAAAAGCTGACCGCGAGCGGGGCCTTCGAGAAGCGACCCGCGTAACCGAGATTTCGCGCCGCCTCCCGGGCGAGGACGAAGCGCTTCGTCAGCTGGCCGTCGGGAATGACCTGGAGGTTCATTTCGCGGGCGACCGTTTCGTAGTAGGGCTTCAGTTCGGCGTGGGTGATTTCAGGAGGCCAGCCCTCGGTGAAGACGTCCGGGGTGGCCTCCACGGCGACGCTGCTGTAGGTCAGCGAGCCGCCGCCGACGCCGGCGGCCTGCGCCACCGCCATGCCTCTGAAGAACCGCATGTCCATCCAGCCGTTGAACAGCGCCGGATGGTCCTGACTGAAGATCCACGCGTCACCGGGTCTTCTCGGGTATTGATCGACCTCCCACCGCCGGCCCCGCTCGAGCACGAGCACGCGCATGCCCTTTTCCGCCAGCCGGCGCGCCATAATCGCCCCGCCAAAGCCGCTGCCAATCACGATCGCGTCGAACGCTGTGGGCATGCCGGAGGTCGGTCGCTGTTCCCCGCTCAGCGACGCACGCGTACTTCGTTGACGCGAATGTTCGTGGACGGATCGTTGCGGTCGTCGCGCCAGCCGGGGTGGTGAAACTGGATCACATGGTCGGTGTTGTAGGAGGCAATCGCCTCGGCGAATCGCAGCTTGCCGATACGCTTCCAGTCGGAGACCGTGACGCGCGACAGCCCCGGGATGCCGGTTCTGCGTCCGTTGCTGGACACCGAGATGTCGAACTCCATGGCGCCGGTCGGCGTCGAGTCGCCCGGCTTGAACATGTGACCGTAAATTTCGTCGCGGAAATCGAGGTGCCGGCCTTCGATCCTGGGCTGACCCGGCGTCATCTTGAACAGCATGTGGTCGGGCGCGTTGGTGGGCTGATCGGCAGGCTTGCCGAGCTCGGCGACCTCGTAGTTCTGGCGGCTGTCTCCGACCTTGTCGAGGTTCTGAAAGATCGGCCCGGCGCGCAGCATGATCAGGAAGTAGATGCCTCGCCGGTAGGCGTGCACGCTCGGCGCGTTGACCAGCTCCGCATCGTTCATGTAGTCGGTGCGCATGCCGCCAAGATCTTCCTGGACGATCACGCTCGCCGGAATCAACGGGGTCGGATGCTCAGGATCGGTGGTCGGATAGATCTTCATGCCGAGGCTGATCGATCGACGCTGCCCGCGCTTGGTTTCGTTGCCATCCGACGAGAACCGGCCGATGGTCAGCCCTTTTGAGCCCTTCCTGAAGTAGCCGGTGTAGGGGTTGTCCACCGTGATTTCCCAGGTGCCGAGCACGCAGATGCCGTTCGGCGCGATGATCCGCCGCCACCCCTTGCCGTCGGGACCCCAGCGGAGATCGGCCCTGGAGTCCACTGACCGGGCGGACGCCTGCCTGAACTTGTTCTCGCCGAAGAGCAGGCCCCGCCAGGCGTTGCGGATCGTCGATTTGAACATCGGCAGCGGCCCCGGCTCCTGACCGCTGGCGCCGCCGCGATACGGGTTCTCATACAGCGCCTTGCGGACATCGGCGTAGCGAGACCCGCGATACTCGCGGTCCTCGGCCGTCATCTCCTGCGGGCCGTGCAGGGCGACGAGATCGAAGTCCCACTGCTTCATCGCGAGGCCCTCGCAACTTCCTTCTCTGCCCGCGCCTTGATCTGTTTCATCGCCGAGCTCATGTAGCGATTCCAGAGAATCCTGATGACCGGAAACAGGATGGGCATGGCAAAAATGGACCTGCCCTCGGCCGTGTAGGTCCACTTCGCTTTCGTGCCCGAGCCTTCATCGGTGAACCACCACTGTCCGTTGGCTTCCTGCACGAGCATGCCAATCATCCGGCTCGAGAATTCCGTAAGGCGGTAGGCAAAATAGTCGGGCGCCGTTGCGACCTTCACGGTCTCTCGACACGTCGTCCCGTCCGACAGATGGACGATGCGCGTCGATCCCGAGACGTCCCAGGGACCGGTCGTACCTGTGGTGCGAGTCACGCCCGGAAGACCGGCCTCGTCACGCAGGACCGTTTCGAGCTGGTTGTAGAACACTCCCGGGACGAGCCATGCGTAGAAGGCTTGTCTCGGCGCAGCGATGAACGAGGTTACTGTCGTGGCAACCTTGGGCATGGTTCCACCTTTGACCGACGGTCGTACGTTGGAGGGGGGAGCAGAATCATACGGGCAAACTACTATGCACGCCAACTGCGGCGTCCTTGTACACCCCGTACGCTTCGTTGAACATCTGATCGCGGCTGTCGAATCGAGACTCCTCCCAGCATGCAAGCGGCTGCAGCAGGGCGTTGACGAGGCATTTGTTGCAGTAGGTGCAGGGCCTCGCGGGAGCGTTCTGTCCTTCGGCGAACCGCTGTACCAGATCCGGGTTCGCCAGCAGGCCGCGCGCGATCGAGACGACATCGCAGTGGCCCGCGTGCAGCGCTTCACGGATCCGGCTGGCCGTCTGCCAGCCGCCGACGCAGATCACCGGCAGGCCCGAAGCGGCTTTGATCTTCGCCGCATCGTCCTGGTTCATCCCCTCGATCTTGTCGGGCAGCAGTCGTCCGCCACGTTTGAACGGCATGCGCCTGCCCCAGTTCCATTCGCTGATGCGGCGAAACAGGGCAAATTGCATCAGCAAGAAGGTGATCGGCGCCCGCGTCCCTTCGTAGAACATCGCCGCCATCGCGTGCCGGGATTCATCAGTGGGCAGCAACCCGGCCGGTACGAGCGGGTGGGGAAACGAATCGCCCTGCGACAGGTGGATGGCGTCGAGGCCCGCTTCCGCCAGCCAGCGCGACACCTGGATCGTGTCGTCGACCGTATTTCCGACCGTTCGGTTCAACGGATTGGCCGAGTAGGCGTTGTGCTCGTCCCTGCCGCTCAGCTTCATCGACACGAAGAAATCGCGGCCAACCGCGGCGCGGACCTCACGCAGCACCTCCAGCAGTATGCGGGCGCGCCTCCTGAGGTCGCCGTTGTACTCGTCGGTCCGGTCGTTGATCGCGCCCGACAGGAACTGGTGCAGCAGATACCCGTTGCACGCGACGATCTCGATGCCGTCCGCGCCAGCCTCACGCGCGCGCCGTGCCGCCCGCCCGTAGTCTCGGACGAGATCGTGAATCTCGGGAATGGTCATCCGGCGGCAGCGAAGTCCGTAGAGAAGATCGGGTCGATCGGTGGAACTCATCGCGAGCACGTCCACGAATTCCTTACGCGGGAGGTCGCGCTGCCGGCCGGAAAAATGCAGCTGGATGATGTAGCGGCAATCGTATTTGTGCACTTCCGTGACCAGCGCGCGCCACGAGGGGATGGTCCGGTCATCGTCGATGCTCGCGTAGCCTGGCACGGCGATCCCGTCCGTCCGGATGCCCGCGTTGGAAGAAATAATCGCGCTGACGCCGGCGCGCGCGAAGCGGCGTTCCCAGGCGATCCGTGCATCGGACATTGAGCCGTCGTAGTAATCGACGCGCCCTCCCAGACTCGAACGGACCACGCGGTTCTTGAGCGTCAGCCCGTTGATGGTCAACGGTTGAAAGATGGGATCGGGCATGTCGCGCTCGAATATATAAGCAATCTGATTCTTGTTGACCGCTGCGTGCACGGATATATTTCTGGCGCGTGATCGATATCGATCTGACGGGCATGGGGAGGAACCTCGACAAGCGCAGGTTCGATCCATCGGCGACGGTTCCCGGTTTCGACATCACGATCCCGGAGATGCGGCGCGCGTTGCACGACCTCTCTGCGCGCATCGGTGGGCCGAATCGCCGGGCCGGACTCCTCACCGACCCGCTGCGCCCGTGGCGCGGCGTGCGCTACTGGGTATTCGCGCTGATCGTCGGCTTGATTGGCCTCTATGTGGGGTGGCTCGCTCGAGACCTCGACCTCGACGGTACGCCAGCCTGGGTCGCCTTCGGCGGCGCGGGTCTCGCCGCCGCGTTCTATCTGGGGCTGCGAGGCGCGGTGTGCTTCCGTCCGCGGGCAGAAACCGTGCTCGCACTCGACGGACGCGCCCCCGTTATCTACCTGCGCTCCTTCCGCGACGATGAAGCCATGGTCGGGCGTCCGATCAGGTTCAGTTTCGACGTGTTTCGCTGGAGTTACATCCTGACGGAATACACGCGGGGTGGCATGTTTCGCGTGATGTCCCAACATGGGCAGGTTCGCCTCGAACAGGCGATCGAAGACGAGGTGTCCGCGATCGGGCCTTTCATCGCCATCGGGGAGCCGCACGAGAGCCACCCGGACTTCGGCGCCACCCGCGCCTATTTCGAGGGCGACGACGAGGCGTGGCGGACGGCGGTCCAATCCTGGATAGCACGCGCCGCGCTGGTGGTCGTCGTGCCGGGACAGACCAGGGGGCTTGGCTGGGAGCTCGGAAAAATTCAGGCCGGCGGGATTACCCCGAAACTGCTGCTCGTCTTCCCGCCCGAACGATCGACGTCCCGGGCGACTCGCCTGGCCGCTCTGGGGGGCATGCTCACGGATCCACGCTGGCTGGACGCGATAACAACGTCGCAGAGAACCGACCTGCTGGCGATGTTTCCGACGAGCCGGGGCGACCTGGTGCGCGTGTATTCGCAGAAGCCCCGGCTCGCGGATCTTGAATTCGCCGTGGAGCTCGCACTCTATGGCATGTTCTGCCTGGCTACTGAACGCGCTTCACCTGGTCACCGACTTGCACCGCCGCGGTCCCGGTGAGGGTTGCCGTCGCTGAGGCATCATCGACCTCGGTGACTTTAGCGGTACCCACCTTGTCGACGATCGTCCGAAGCACCTTCTTGGTCTGCGGATCCAGGATCTGGCGGCCGGCGCGGCTGATTTCGATGGTGTCCCCCACCTGTACGCCTTTCAGCTTGCCGACATTGACAATCAGCGTCTTGCCGCTCACGTCGGCCACCAGGCCCGAGTAATCAACCGGGCCCGTCGCCAGTTTCGAGCCGAACTCGTTCAGGCTTGCCGCCACTTGCTCCGCCGCACGGTTGACGGCCTCGCCCAGCATCGTCTCTTCAAACGACCGCGACGTCAGGTCGATGTCACCGGTGGCATAGCCGCTGGCGGCCACCGAAGCCTTGCTCGATTCACCGCTGCCTGACGCGGCGGTCAATATCTCGCCGGTTTTGGTGTCCACCATCCGGGCCGTCAGCCCGACCGTGGCCTTGGTGTTGACGCGCTTGCCGCCGCCAAGCACGCCGCGCGTGACCCGGCCGAGAGGTCCGGAGCCAAGCGCCACGGCCGACTCTTCGACGCCAAACTGGGTCACCGAGCCCATGATGATCGCGTCCACCCCGAGCAGCCTGCCGATCGCGGCGGCGGTCTTCGGATCGACGCGGTTGCTGTTCGAGAAGTTCTGCTCCTTCAGGACCTGGTCGATGGCCCGGCGCTCGACCACCGTATATGTCGAGCCCTTCAGCAGTTCCTTGACCACCACATCGGCAAGAAATCCGCCGACATCCTGGCTCGTCCCAACCGCCTTCGCCGCAGAGGCTTCAACCGCCGCGTCGTCAAAGCTGAGAATGGCGACGCGCTTCTTCTGCTGGGCCGACGCCGGGTCGGCGACCAACAACAGGGCAAGACACATGAAGAGAGAAATGATTCGAGGCATCGTGTTGCACCCTTTGATAAGAATTCGTGACGCCATGTGTGTTATCGGTTCAGGAATTCCTCGAGGACCGCGAGATCTGTCCGGGCACCCTCCAGGTATCGCCTGGCCCCCGCGGCATCCCTGTCCGCGAGCGCGTCCTTGCTGCGTGTGAGGTTCGTTCGCAGACTTCGCTGGTGTGTGACCATATCAAGGCGCGGCGAATTGGGTTTCATCTCTTCCCACAACTGGTTCAGCGCGTCGTCAATCACGCCGCCGCGGAGCGCAAGGTCGTCGTAGTCGTCTCTGAGCGCGTTCAATGCTCCCGACGCCTCGACGGCACGAGGAGGCGGATCGGGGGGTCTTCCCACCTTGTCCGGCACGACAAGCGGATCGGGGGACCTTTCCACCTTGTCCGGCACGATAGGCGGATCGGGGGGTCTTTCCACCTTGTCGGGCACGATCGCGGGCGGATTCTGGACGATGTCGGCCGTCGGTTCAGGTTCCGCCCTGATAACCCGCTCCGCCTGCGGCTGCGTGTCTCGCGAGAACGACCAGATTGCGACACCGCTCAGCGCCACGGCCAGGACAAGTCCCACCGCGACGTACACCATACGTAACGACCGATGCTGTTCTACCGAACGATGTCCGGCCGAGGCCTCGACCTTCGCGGGTCCGGAAGGGCTGTCGCTCAGGTCGCGGACGAGCCGGTCCATGTGGGCGTCCCAATTGCCTCGCCACACATCCATCCAGTGCGTTCCCGAAATAAAGAGCTCGAGCCCCGGCGAGGGGGTGACCTCCTCGATCCGCACCGGGACGACGTTGATATCCTTGGACACCGCACGCTCGATCTCGCGAAGCACGAACACCGACGTATTCGCGGCTTCAGACAGGACGAGCACGACGGCTGCTGACCGTTCGAGCCCATGGATGATCTCGTCGGCATATTCGCGCCCGGCCCGAATGTCGCGAGGCGCCATCCAGCAGACGAGGCCTCGTCGTTCGAGACTTGCGCAGATCTCTTCGGCCTTCTCGCTATTCTCCGAGGCGTAGCTGATGAAGGCCGAGTACACGGCTGACGATGTCATGTGTCTGGTGGTCTGCTCGCAGCCGGGGGGGTGCCGCGCTACCGTCGTGCCGGAGTATAACCCGGTCCATCGACCTAGACCGCTATTGATGGGCTACGGAATGACAGTTTGTGCACCGTATCAGGACTAGACGATGACCTATCAGCCTCGGCCGATCGATACCAGTACTGTAACGCTGAGCGACGAGATCGAACATCTGGTCGAGCGGCTCTCCCAGAGCATCCACGACAACTGGGCGCATCGGCGAATTCTGGAAGGCTGGAGGCACGGTCCGTCCCGGGATGATGTGTTGAAGACACACCCGGACCTGGTGCCGTATGCCGCGCTGCCCGAGACGGAGAAAGAGTACGACCGTACGACGGTGCGCGAAACGGTAAAAGGGATTCTCGCACTCGGTTTCGAGATCCGCGCGAAGCCTTGATGCAAAGTCCCGGCAGTCCCTGCGTTAGACTGCCTTCTCATTCACGTGCGGCCGCGCACGTGCGACGGGAGGGCTTCCTCATGTATTTCCTCTTTCATAACTGTTTCAGATGTGTCGTGCTCGCAACCGTCCTGTCACTGGCCGCCTGCGGTGGCAGGGAGCCGAGACCTGGCACCGTGCGCGACGAGGCAATGCTCGCGGGGCGGACGGCAACCAGTTTTCCGGCTGCCGACGAAGACTACTTTCACGACATGGACGGCGGCCTGACGCTGACGCGGGAGCAGATTCAGGGGCGCAACATGTGGATTGTCTGGACCGGCGGCAACGACCGGCTCTGGGACGTGCTCTCGGTCCGGAGTCTCGGATCGCTCGACTTTCTCAAGACGCTCTCGTCGCATCCAACGCTCCCGTACTCCCGCGATACGCGCTGGAACTTTCTCGGGCTCGTCAACGAACCGTGTTTCCGGAAGGCGACCGGCCCCGATCCGAACCGCTACGGTCTCTGGCTCGACGTCCGCGACCCGGCCTGTCCCGCTGACCCGTTCGCCAACGCCGACAAGTACAAAGGGGTTGAGATCGGGGCCCGTGGCAGCACCGTTGGAGTGGGCTCGTACTACGGCGAGCCCACGGGCATCGTTGGCCTGCGACTGTTTCCGAATCCTGCGTTCGATGCAGAGGCGCGCCAGAAATGGGACTCCGAACGGTACTATCGCGACCCGAGCTACTACGAGTCGCGTGATCTGGTGAAGCCGTACCGCGTCGCCATGTCGTGCGGCTTCTGCCACGTCGGCCCGAATCCTGTGAAGCCGCCCGCCGACCCGGAAAACCCGCGCTGGGAGAATCTCAGCTCCAACGTCGGCGCGCAGTTCTTCTGGTGGGACAGGGTGTTCGACTGGAAGGCGACGACGAACGCGGGAAGCTTTACCTTTCAGTCGCTGCACACCTCGCTGCCGGGCACCCTCGACACGTCGCTCGTCTCGTCGGACAACATC
>Ga0075429_100002651_pt1 | contig 15052 bp, 13 predicted proteins | sample RhiMetdeltSRZDD3_FD_75295 | JGI IMG/M metagenome (GOLD analysis project Ga0075429, IMG submission 75295) | Populus rhizosphere microbial communities from Tennessee, USA - Rhizosphere MetaG P. deltoides SRZDD3 | ecosystem: Host-associated > Plants > Roots > Rhizosphere > Soil | place: USA... | reverse complement strand
GCCTGGTACGCCAAGTACCTCACCGGAGCGCCGGTACCCTGAGCGACCCTAACGCCCTTTCCGCTTCTTCCCGTAGCGCTCGATGCGGTAGGCGATCCTGGGGCCTCCGTCGCCCGCGTAGGCAAGCTGGGCGATCGCCAGGGTGAATGGCTCCAGGTACCTGGCGATTCTGAGTGGTCCGGCGTCTACGGGGTCAAAACCCACATCACGAATCAGCCGTGCGGCGAGGTGTTTCGCGTCCCGGTCGTCTCCGCAGTACACCAGGCTTGGCCGGCGTCGGGTCCGTCGCTTTGATCTGAATACGTCGAACAGCACCTCGCTCGGGACGGTGCCGAATGCGGAGACCACGCTGGCCTTCCGGACTTTCCTGGCCAACGCCTCCGCGCCCGAGGAGGTGCGGGCAATGACCAGCCTGGTGTCGTTGGCGTTCATCGGGAGCGAGCAGCTGATCAGCACTTTGCCGCTGAGGTCGCCGGCCTGCTTCAACACGTCGGGGACTCGCGACCAGTGCACCGCCAGCAACAACGCCTCCGAATCCCGGGCGGCTTCGCGCGGCGTGCCGGCCCGCGCCTGTCCCTTCGCCTCTCGCGCGAGTCGCGTGAGCTTTCGTTCGCTGTGTGAATAGCTGAAGACCACTTCGTGACCCGCGCTGGCGAAGATGGTGCCGAGCTTGGCGCCCATCAATCCTGAACCGAGGATACCGATGCGCATGGCTACGACCTCCCGCGCGCTCCCGGCTTTACATACCGGAATTCAATGAGAAAGACCCTCCGTCCCGGCCCGTGCCTGGCGATTTTGAGGAGCTCGACGAGTCCCGTGAATCCGGAACGGCGGGCCAGCTCGGGGGTGACGTCGGCAAGGGAGATTTCGAGCAGCGAGGTCACCACGATATGTCCGGGAGGGAGCGGGTACCTGCCCCCGACCTTGACGTGCGGGCTCTGCCACAGCCGAACGCTGCAGGTGACCTCTCCGCTCTTGACCCGGTCTCGCAAAGCCTTGACGAATTGCATGGCCTTTTATGGCGCGCTTCGTTCCGCGGCAACCCGCCTTGCCAACCGCGCTCGCGTCGTCTCGGCATACCTGCGACAGGCGGTGGAGTCGATGAGCGCATCCGCTGTCCCCGCCTCCCGCCTGGCCAGTCGCTCCCAGAGGCCGGATGCTTCCGGATGCGGGGTGAGAAGAATTTCGCAGGGAAGCCGCTCCAGCAGGTCAAAACTCCTGGCGAAGTCCGCCAACACCCCAGGGTAACTAGTGCTTCGGGTAAACTTGAAGTCAGGGGCGGAGACCGCGCTCTGACTGTCGCCATAAACCAGCCGGCGGCAGCCGAGTGAGCCGCAGGACTCCCAGCTCCAGCTGGTGCCTCCCGGAGTGTGGCCCGGCGTAAAATGCGGGGTGATCGCGATCGGCCCGACCTGCAAAGTCTCCCCATCACCGATCAGCTTGAGATTCGCGACCGGCGGAGTGCCTGTGATCGCTCCGTACTGCGGGTCGTCCGGACCCACGCTGCCCCGTCGCAGCACCTCGGCGCTCCAGCTGCTCGCCATGACGGGAGCTCCCGACAGCTGCTGGAGCAGCGCGATGCCGCCGGCGTGATCGAAATGGGCGTGGGAGTTGAGGATGAGCTTGACGTCTTCGATCCTGAACCCAAGCTCTCGAATGTGCCGCACGATCAGCGGGCCGGATTCAGGCAGCCCGCCATCCACCAGGACGTGTCCTTCCGCGGAGGTGATGAGCAGCGCGCTGAGGCGGCGGGTGCCCACGTAGTAGGTATTCCCATAGATCTGAAACGGAGCCTGCGGCGCATTCCAGGCGGCACATGCGGCGCAACTGGAGGAGTCCACCGCGCTCGGCGCCTGCGCAGCGAGGACGGACGCCGGTAACGTGAGCAGCAGCAGGACAGGCATCGCGGGAATGGTTCGCATGGCAAATACGCTAGCCGAGTCGAAGAGAGATCGCGAGCTTCGGTTCGTTCGACGGCGTCGTTAGTCTTCAGCCCCTGGCCCCTGGCTCCCTGGCTCCCTGACTCCCTGGCTCCCTGGCTCCCTTCCAATGTCCTACGCCGTAAAGGAAATCTTCTACACCCTTCAGGGCGAGGGCGCCAACGCGGGACGGCCGGCAGTGTTCTGCCGGTTTGCGGGCTGCAACCTGTGGACCGGCCGGGAGCAGGATCGCACCGAAGCCACCTGCCAATTCTGCGATACCGACTTCGTCGGGACCGACGGGCCCGGCGGGGGAAAATTCGCCGATGCCGAGTCGCTCGCCGCCGCGGTCGCCGCGTGTTGGCCCGGCGGCGGCAGCCCGTTCGTGGTCTGTACCGGCGGTGAGCCGCTGCTTCAGCTCGACGTTCCGCTGCTCGATGCTCTGCACCGGCGCGGATTCCAGGTCGCGGTGGAAACCAACGGCACCATCGCCCCGCCGCCCGGCATCGACTGGCTCTGCCTCTCACCCAAGGCGGATGCCGAGCTGGTCGTCACCGCCGGCGACGAGCTCAAGCTGGTGTTCCCGCAGGAGCGCGGCGCGCCGGAGCGCTACCGTCACCTGAATTTTGCGCATTTCTTCCTCCAGCCGATGGATGGGCCCGATCGCATCCGCAACACCCGCCTGGCGCTGGAGTACTGCCTGAGCCATCCGGAGTGGCGTCTCTCCCTCCAGACCCATAAGATCCTCGGGATTCCCTGAGTGGGGCGACGGTGATCAACGGCTATTCCGACAGCATCCATCACGCGCTGGCATTCTGCGCCAAGCATCATCCGGTGCCGGTGTCGCGCCATGACGTCCATAGTCCCCTGCTCACCACCGCGAGCGTGGCGGTGATTCTCTGCCGCCACCAGGCCGACGACGCCACGGTCGTGGCCGGGATTCTGAAGCAGCTGCTGGACGCGACTCCGCAGACCGCCGTCGTGGCCCTGCAGCAGAACATCGCGCGCCGTTTCGGCGGACTCATCGCGGGTGCCGCGGAGGCCGCCGCGGAGCCGCGATTCGACCCGCTGGGACGGCAGCGGAGCTGGAAGGCCACCCGGTTCGAAGCGCTGGCAAAGATCGCGGCTGCCTCACCCCGGGTCGCGGACATCTGGATGGCCTCGGAGATTCACATTTGCGGCGTGGCGCTCACCGATATTCGCCGGCTGGGAGTGGAGTACGCGCGCACCGTCACCCCCGCTCCTCCGGTCGAGCTGCTCTGGTGGCACACCGCCCTGCTCGAGGTGCTGGGGGGCCGCGGCGCCGAAGTCCGGATGAGCCTCCAGGAGGAGCTCCGCCAGCTGAGCACCCAGGTGCGCGGCTGCCTGGGCAGATAGCCCGGAAGGCCGGCCCGATCTCCCGTTCTATCTTCATGCACGACAAACACTTAGGAGCGTCGAGAGCCATGGTACCTACTTTGCATTAAGGCCATAACTAATATTCATCATGTCAACCCAGCTTGCCCCCTCTTTCGCCTCCCTCCCAAGCGCCTTTGCGGCCGCTTGTCGTCAGGCACGCACCGATTCGGAGCTGTACGAGCGCTGTCGCGCGGTCCTGGTCCAGCGGATCGAGAGCGAAGGCATCTGGTTTACGATCCACCAGGACGGATCCCCACCCCGGCGGGTGGGGGGAGGCGAGGGCTTCGGCAGCGCGGTAGAAGTCGGCCGCTGCAGCAGCGGCGAGACCGAGCTCATGATCCTCGCCACCCCCGCGATCGCGGCGGCGATCCGTCCCGTCGCCATGCAGATGGCCACCGGTCTCAGCGTGGTGATGGAGCTGCGCAGCGTGCTGCTGGAGCGCCAGAGCGCGCTGGACGACGCGGTGTTCCAGCTTCGCGCGATGCGGCAGGTCGCCCGGCTGCTGTCCTCGGTCCATTCCACCGAAGAGACCGAACACCTGGTTCTGGATTTCATGGCCGAGGTGTTCTTCGCCTGGTGGGCCTGTCTCTACCGGCCGGAGCTGGGTGAGTACGCTCCGAAGCGCTACCGTGCTCTGGACCAGACCGCGGTGCCCGGCCCGATTTCGCTGACGGTGCTCGACCAGGCGCTGCCCAGCGGAAGCAGCGTCACCGACGCCACCGAAGTGGGCCTCGGCAAGGTGCTCCCGGCGGGCACCCAGCTGGTCATTCCGCTCGACGCGGGCAATGAGCGGCTGGCCCTGCTGGTCCTGGGACCCCGGATCAACAACCTCGTCTATGGCCGGGCCGAGCGCGATCTGGCCGGGACGCTTTCCTTCGCCGCCGCCATCGCCCTCAAGAACGCGGAGCTGGTGGAGCGGCTGCACAGCGCGGCCACCACCGACGAGCTCACCGGGCTGCTCAATCGTCGTGCCCTCGAAGAGCGGCTGGAGGCGGAGATTTCCCGGAGCCACCGTCACCAGATCAAGACCTCGCTGGTGCTCATCGATGTGGATCGCTTCAAGCTCATCAACGATACGCTCGGCCATGCGGCGGGCGATCGCTATCTCACGCTGATCGGGCAGGTTCTGCAGCAGAAGGTGCGGACGCTCGACGTAGTCGGCCGGCTCGGTGGCGACGAATTCCTGGTGATGCTCCCGATGACGAGCGCGAGCGAATCCCTGGTGTTCATCAACCGGCTCCAGGCCGGGCTCCAGGAGCTGTCCGCCGGCAATCCCGAGTTCGCCACCGCGACGCTGAGCTTCGGAATCGCCGAGTCTCCCCGCCATGGAAAAACGCCCACCGCGGTGCTTGCCGCCGCCGATTCGGCGCTCTACGCCGCCAAGCGCGGCGGCCGCAACCTCGTCGAGATCGCGCGCGATACGTGACCCCGGCCGAGCCGGCTGAGCTCTTTCAGGCCACGGAGGCCGCCCTGGGGCGCCGCTTCCGGCTCGAGCGCCTCGTCGCCGCCAATACCGAGCGGTCGCTCTTCGTCGGGCTGGACCTCATTCTCAACCGCCGCGTCAGCGTGCGGGTCAATTTCTACAGCGGCGAGGCGCTCCGGGCCTGGTTCCTCAAGGAAGCCGAGGCGCTGGCGCGGCTGGACCACCCGGCGATTCGTCACGTGTACGATGTCGGAGTCGTGGGAGACCTGGCCTACCGGATCGGCAACTGGATCGAGGGCGAAGGGCTGCACGAAGCGCTGGCTCGAGGCCCCCGGCCCATACCGGATGTGCACAACCTCGCCCGCTTTCTGCTCAATGGACTGGAGCACGCTCATACCCGCGGGATCCTGGTGCGCCGCCTGGTCCCCTCGGGACTCCTGGTGAGCCCGGGCGGACGCGGCACGCTGACCGATCTTCGTTTCTGCAGCCTGACGCTTCCCGTCATTCCCGCGGGCGAGCGGCCCAGCGGCCTCAATTTCATGGCGCCCGAAGTCCGCGATGGGCAGATGGGAGACCCGGCCAGCGACGTCTATGGCGCCGGTGCCGTCCTCTATCACGCGATTACCGGAGTGGAGCCCTCCGCGGTGCCGGCGGAGATCGTGCCGGCGACCCAGCTCCGGGCCGCCTGCCCGCACGCCCTGGAGCGGGTGCTGATGCGCGCGCTGCGGGAGATTCCCGGCAAGCGGTATCTCACCGCGGGCGAAATGCTCGAGGACTTTGCTTCCGAGGCCGGGGATCATTCGACCGCGATGCTCCTGGAGGAAACCGCGTCGGCGGCGGGCAACAGCGACACCGCCCGGCAATGGGAAACCCGGCTGCGCCGGGCGCTGGGGGACGACTACGAGCTGCTGAGCGAGCTCGGCTCCGGCGGCTTCGGACGGGTCTACCGGGTGCGGGATCTGCACCTGGAGCGCAGCGTCGCGCTCAAGGTGCTGCATCCGCTCCTGATCCAGGACCCCGCGGTGGTGGAGCGCTTCCGCCGAGAGGCACAGCTGGCGGCGCGGCTCAACCATCCCAATCTGGTCAGCATCTACGAAATCAGCGGGCGGGCGGGACTCATCTGGTACACGATGGAATTCGTGGACGGACCCAATCTGGCCCAGCTGGTGGAGACCGATGGACCGCTGGCGGTGCCCCGGGTGGTCCGGCTGATGCGTGAGGGACTGAGCGCCCTCTCGCACGCGCACGGCACCGGCCTGGTGCACCGCGACATCAAGCCGGAGAACCTGCTCTTCGAGAAGAACGGGACGCTCCGGATCACCGATTTCGGCCTCGCCATCGCGGTGCGGGGCCAGGGCATCTTCGGCGGCGCCACCAGCCAGAGCGGCACCCCGCGGTTCGCCAGTCCGGAGCAGCTGCTGGGAGAACGGGTGGACGGCCGCTCCGACCTCTACAGCATGGCGGCCGTGGCGTACTTCGCGCTCCTGGGGCGACCGCCGTTCGAGGGGATCACCCCGGTACAGGTGCTGGCGCGCCAGACCACCAATGCCACGCCGGATCTGCGCGCCGAGCGTCCCGACGTGGGTGACGAAGTCGAGAAGGTGCTGCGCCGGGCGCTGCGGGCCGACGTCAACGCGCGCTATCCCACCGCGGGGGAATTCCTGGCGGCGTTCAACCGCGCGCTCAAGCGCGATGCCAACCCCGAGCACCCGGCCTGGATGGCGCCCTTTTCCCGTCTCCTCAAGCGCCCAAAATCTTGACTTTTTTGAAAAAGTTCGGCAGCTTGGGGCGGCGACACATCGAAGGGCTCGTGCATTCCATCTCGAAGTACTGAGGGTGTGATTCCGAGAGACCCGGGCCAGTCGCCCTGGGTCTTTTATTCTTTCGTGGCGCGGGATGGGCTCGCGTTCACAGGGGGGCCGGACGCACTGTTCCGCAGGCGCCGGTGAAGCACAACAACCAGGAGTTTCGGCAATGGCTCGTGTTACTGGCACCGTGAAGTGGTTCAACGACGCGAAGGGGTTCGGCTTCATCACCCCGGAAAACGGCGAAAAGGACTGCTTCGTCCATCACTCGGCGATTCGCATGGATGGGTTCCGCAGCCTGGCTGAAGGCGAGCGGGTCGAGTTCGACATCGTTCAAGGCGCCAAGGGACCTGCCGCCGAGAATGTGACTAAGGCGAGCAAGTAACTCCCGGTCCCCCGGGAAACACGACGGGCCCCCGCGAGGAGGCCCGTCTTGCGTTGAAGCCCCAGAGCCGTGAGACGTGAGTCGTGAGACGTAAGACGGAAGGGCACGTCTCACGACTTACGTCTTACGTCTCACGATTCATTTGTGTCGGTAGATGACCCGTCCCCGCGTCAGGTCGTACGGGGAGAGGACGACGCTGACCCGGTCGCCCTCGAGGACCCGGATCTTGAACTTGCTCATCTTGCCGGCGGCGTATGCCAGGATCGTGTGGCCGTTCTCCAGGAGCACACGGTAATTGCGGTCCGGAAGCACCTCCTGAACGACCCCCTCCATTTCGATCCCTTCTTCCTTCGCCATCCGGTCTCCTTCCAGAGGTAAGCCAATCAACCCGAAGTGGGGAAATCTCCTGTGTCAGAGGCAAGGAGGCAAGGAGGCAATGTTCAGCGTGACGACGGGAGGGATGCCCCGTCCGGGAGATCGCCCACCCTGGCCTCGGGCTGGTCCAGAAGACCTCGCAGGCTCACATGCTCCTGCAGGGTATCGGTATCCCAGACCACCGCCCGCCCGTCCCCGATAAGCTGCCATTGATAGCGCTGCTCCTGGGGAGCCGATGCCAGGTCCGGGCGGATGGAAAGCGGCACGCACAACACCCTGCCGTCGGAGAGCAAGAAGAGGAAGTGCTCGGCGAGGAAATGCACCTGCTTTATTCGGAGGGCCTGAATCTCTTTTTCAGAGTAGGTCGGCGGTCCGTAACCGGAGTAGGGAAAGTCGGCCGTCTCGCCCATCCTCGTGAAAGAATGCTTAAGGATTGCTCGAGAAAATGAGACCCCCAAACTAGAAGGCGGCCTCTCTCAAATCCAGACCAGGTCTCAATTTCATCCCCAGGTAACCCTTTCCCGCCCTGGGCATCCCTGGTGGAACTCCGTTCGATATAAAAGCAGACGCGGATTTCGCGGAGTTGGCGGATTAACACGGAGTGCTCCTCGCCTGGACGACCTCTCTGCGGTCCGCACTTAGACAGTTCTGTTTTTCTATGTGGTTCGTCATGGAAGTCAATGTGGAACGGACGGGGTGGGCTACCGCTGGTAGAGCTCGACCAGCTCGCGGAGCCGGCCGATGATGGCGGGTGTGACCTGGTCCCAGGAGAACCGGAACTCCCAGTTGCCCGAGGCTCGGCCCGGGAGGTTCATCCTGGCTTCGCTCCCGAGTCCCAGCACGTCCTGCATCGGGATGAGGGCCGTGTCAGCGACCGATGCCAGCGCGGCGCGAATGAGGGTCCAGTTCATCTCCCGGCCGTCGGTCGCGAGATAGCGCATGGCGTAGTCCTTCTCCCGCTCCACTTCCTCCTCGCTTCGGGTGGAGTCGCCGACACCCGATGAATTCCACCAGCCCAGAGTGGTGTCGTTGTCGTGGGTCCCGGTATAGACCACCCGCTCATGCGGATAGGTATGCGGCTGGAAGACCTTGGCCTGGTCGTCGGTTCCGAAGGCGAACTGTAGAATGCTCATCCCGGGATAGCCGAACCGCTCCCGCAATGCCTCGACTTCCGGAGTGATGACGCCGAGGTTCTCCGCCACGATCGGGACCGGGCCCAGGGCGGCGGTAATTGCGGTGAGCAGCTCAGCGCCCGGCCCCTTGATCCACGCGCCGTGCTCCGCGGTCACGTCCCGGCCCGGCACTTCCCAGTGTGCCACGAAGCCGCGGAAGTGGTCGATGCGGACGAGGTCGAACAGGTCGAAGGCGGCCCGCAGCCGGCGGATCCACCAGTCGTACCCCTGCTCCCGCATCGCATCCCAGTCGTAGATAGGGTTGCCCCACAGCTGGCCGGTGGCGCTGAAATAGTCCGGCGGCACCCCGGCCTGGACCAGCAGTCGTCCCCGCCCATCCAGCTTGAAGAGGGTGGGATTGGACCAGACATCGGCCGAGTCGTGGGCGACGTAGATGGGAAGGTCGCCCATCAGCTGGATGCCGCGCTCGCTGCTGGCCTGCTTGAGGGCGGCGAACTGGGTGAAGAAGAGCCACTGCTCCCGCCGGTAATGCTCCACCAAGTCGGCGAGTTGGGTCTTCCAGCCTTCAAGGGCGACAGGATCGCGCAGTGCGGCTCCCGGGTCCCACTCGGTCCACGCGACGCCGCCGTGAGCCTGCTTGAGCGCCATGAACAGCGCATAGTCCTCGAGCCACCAGCCCTGGTCGGCGACGAAGGCAGGGTAGCGATCGTCGGGCGCGAGGGCCGCCGTCGCCTGCCGAAGCAGCGCCTGCTTGTGAGGAATGACCCGCTCGAAATCGACAGTATGCGCGGGGAACTCGCTCTCCACGCCGGGCACGTCGATGAGCAGCGGATTGCCGGCGAAGGCCGAGAAACACTGGTAGGGCGAGTTACCGTATCCGGTTGGCCCCATCGGCAGCATCTGCCAGATCCGGAGGCCTGCCTGGGCGAGGGTGTCGAGAAACTGGTGCGCTTCCGAGCCGATCGCGCCGATGCCGTGCGGGCCGGGCAGCGAGGTGGGGTGGAGCAGGATGCCGGCACTGCGCGGGAAGCTCATGTTGGAGCGTAGTGCCGGCACCCCGGTTCCGCCACATCGCCCCGGCCCTCTTGACGCCCCGCACAGAGCCGCGCATTATCCTCGGAGACCCTCCTGTACTAAGGCAATTCTCGCGGAGCACCTGGTGCCCGCTTTCGTCCTGCCGCCTCAGCCACAACTTCGTCCGGCCCCGCGTGCGTTCCTTCCCCAAAGCAATAAGAGGACGGGTATGAAATCACGTTGGTATCTCCTCGGTGCGCTCCTCGCAGTGGCACCGTCGCTCGCGCAGGCGCAGACCGGCACGATCCGGGGCCGCGTCACCAATGACGTGGCCGGACAGCCTCTGACCGGTGTCACGGTCTCGATCGGGACCCACAGCGTGCTGACCCGGCAAGACGGGCAATACGTCCTTTCGGGAATCCCTGCCGGCTCCGGGACGCTCCGGGCGAGGCTGATCGGATACGCGCCCACTTCGCGCACGGTCACGGTCTCGGCGGGCCAAACGCTCACCGCCGACCTGACCCTGACGGCCAGCGCGGTGAGTCTCTCGGAAATCGTGGTGACCGGTTACGGGGAGCAGCGGGCCGGCAACATCACCGGCGCGGTGACCCAAGTGGCCGCGGCGGATTTCAATACCGGGCGCATCGTGAGCCCCGAGGAGCTCATCCGGAGCAAGGTTCCCGGGGTACAGGTCGTGGACAACAACGAGCCAGGCGGCGGCTTCTCGGTCCGGATTCGCGGCGCGACGTCGATCAACGCCAGCAGCGAGCCGCTGTTCGTCATCGACGGCGTGCCGGTAGGCAACGGCGCCGGCGGCGGGCTTTCGGCTGGCCGCAACCCCCTCAACTTCCTGAACCCGAACGATATCGAGAACATCACCGTGCTCCGGGATGCCTCGGCTGCGGCGATCTACGGCGCCAACGCCGCCAACGGCGTGATCCTGATCCAGACCAAGACCGGCAAGCGGGGAACCCAGGTCGAGTACACCGGGAGCATGTCGGCCTCCTCGGTCACCCGGCTGCCCAGCATGCTGAACGCGGCCCAGTTCCGGGCGGCGGTGCAGGAATTCGCCCCCCAGAACGTGGCGCAGCTCCAGAACGCCAACACCGACTGGTTCAGCCTGGTGGACCGCACCGGCTACGGCCAGGAGCACAACCTTGCCGTCTCGGGCGCAACCGAAACTTCGACCTGGCGACTCTCCGCCGGCGTCCTGGATCAGGACGGCATCATCCGCGGCACCACGACCCAGCGAGTCTCACTGGGATTGAACCTCCAGCAGCGCCTCTTCAAGGATCACCTGGACGTGCGGACCAGCATTCGTGGCTCCCGTGCGAAAGACCTGTTCACCCCGGGCGGTGTGCTCTCCAACGCCGCCCAGTTCGGGCCGACTCAGCCGGTCTTCGACGAGACGAGGCCGACCGGCTACTACGACTGGCCGGGGCCGGGTGGTGATCACAATGCCCTGCAGTCCGCGGACAACCCGGTCGCAATCCTGAACCTGGCATCGGACCGCGGCATCACCTACCGCAGTATCGGGAACGTGCAGGCCGGCTACCGGCTGCCGTTCTTCGAGGCGCTGCGGGCCAACGTCAACCTCGGCTACGACGTCACCCGCACCGATCGGCAGCAATTCTCCCCCAGGAGCCTGCACGGCGAATCGAAGACCGGCCAGGACGGCAGGGACTATCGCGCCAACCAGAGCCATACCATCACGACCTTCGAGAGTTACCTGGACTACGGGGCGCCCAACGCCGGACCCGGCGCCCTCGATCTGACCGGCGGCTACTCGTACTCCTGGTCGCACGCCGAGTATCCCTGGTTCCAGGCGACCGGCTTGAGCAGCGACCTGCTGGGCGGCAACGGCGTCACCCAGGCACGGTCGGTGCAGAACTTCCAGGACATTCAGGAGAGCAGGCTGATCTCCTTCTTCGGGCGCCTCAATTACAACATCGGCGACAAGTACCTGGCGGCAGCGAGCGTCCGCCGCGACGGCTCCTCGCGCTTCGGGCCGGAACACGAGTGGGGAATCTTCCCTTCCCTCTCGCTCGGCTGGCGGATCTCGCAGGAGGAGTTCATGCGGGGCGCCAAGACGTTCTCGGACCTGAAGCTGCGGGCTTCGGTGGCGAGGACCGGCAACCAGGCGTTCGGGAACTACCAGCAGTACGCGGCCTATCTGCTGGGCGACGGTCAGACCCAGGTCCAGTTCGGCGACACTTTCGTTCCCACCATTCGCCCGGGCGCCGTCGACCCCAACATCCAGTGGGAAAAGACCCACTCCTACAACCTCGGTCTCGACTTCGGACTCATGAATCAGAAGCTGACCGGCTCGATCGACTGGTACATCAAGAGCACCCATGACCTGATCTTCACCGTGCCGGTGGCGGCCGGCACCAACCTGTCGAACTTCGTCACCACCAACATCGGCAGGATGAAGAACCGGGGCCTCGAGCTCAGCCTGAGCGCCCGGATGCTCGAAGGCGGCCGCCGGGCCCTGAGCTGGACCGCCGATTTCACCGCGTCCCACAACACCAACAAGCTGACCAGCATCAATCCCTTCGCCGGCAGCTCGCAGCGGATTCTGACCGGACTGGTCGCGGGCGGCGTGGGCACGTTCATCCAGACCCTCCAGCCGGGGTCACCGATCAACTCGTTTTATGTCTACCAGCACATCCGGGACGCGAGCGGCAAGCCGATCTACGAGGACCGTACCGGGCTCAATGCCCAAGGCAAGTTCACCAATACGCCTGACGGAACCATCAACGAGCACGACCTCTACGTCGACCTGAACGGCGACCAGAAGATCAATCAGGACGACCGCCGGCCGTTCCACGACCCGGCGCCGAAGTGGATGCTGGGCCACTCGTCCTACCTGACCTACGGAAACTTCGATCTCAGCTTCACGCTGCGGTCCTACCTGGGGAATTACGTCTACAACAACGTGGCGTCCAACCTGGGCACCTATTCCGAAGTCACCCGGGCGGCACCGTTCAACCTGCATACCTCGGTCCTGGAGACCGGCTTCGAGACGCCGCAATACCTGTCGGACTACTACGTGGAGAAGGCGTCGTTCCTGCGCATGGATAACGTGACGCTCGCCTATTCCTTCTCCTATCGGAGCCAGCCGGTACGGCTCTTCGGCACGGTGCAGAACGCGTTCACCGTGACCGGCTACAGCGGTGTCGATCCGACCGCGGGTCTGGTCGGTCTGGACAACAACATCTACCCGCGCTCGCGCACCTTCACCGGCGGCCTGAGCCTCCGGTTCTGAAATTTCAGGCCTGGACCATTCGAGAGGACCGAATCATGAGCTTCAGAACCTGCAAGGCGATGGCCGCCGCGGCCGCCCTCCTGCTCCTGGGTGCGGCAGGGTGCACCGACCTCACGGTCGAGCCGAAGAGCACCGTCACCGAAGCCAACATCTTCAACGATCCGAGCTCGTACCGGTCGTTCGTCGCGAGGATCTATGCCGGGCTGGCGGTCAGCGGCCAGCAGGGACCGTCGGGGCGCGCGGACATCTCGGGCATCGACGAGGGCTTCTCGCAGTACCTGCGCCTCCTGTGGGAAGCGGAAGAGCTGCCGACCGACGAGGCGGTGATCGGCTGGGGCGACGTCGGCCTTCCGGAGATGAACACCCAGACCTGGGCGGTGGACAACTCCTTCGTCATCGCGATGTACTACCGGATCTTCTTCCAGGTCGGCATGGCCAACGAGTTCCTCCGCCAGACCACGGATGAGAAGCTCAGCGCCCGGGGCCACAACGGCACTGCGCTCCGCGCCGAAATCGCCGGGTACCGCGCCGAGGCCCGATTCCTCCGCGCCTTGAGCTACTGGCATGGGATCGACCTGTTCGGCAACATCCCGCTGGTGACCGAGGCGGATCCGCTCGGCTCGACCCCGCCGCAACAGGCCACGCGTGCGGAGATTTACGACTTCGTCGTGAGCGAGCTGCTCGACATCCGGGACGACCTGCCGGCGCCCGGCGCGGCCAACTATGGCCGCGCAACCGGACCGGCGGCGTCGATGCTGCTGGCCAAGCTGTATCTGAATGCGGAGGTCTACAGCGGCACGCCCAACTACACCGGAGCGCTGACGGCCGCCCAGGCCGTGATCGCGGGGCCGTACACCCTGGACAACAGCTACAAGGAAATCTTCCTGGCCGACAATAACACGTCGCCCGAGATCATTTTTGCAGTCACCCAGGACGGCTTGCGGACCCAGACCTGGGGCGGCATGACGTTCCTGGTCCATGCCTCCTGTGGTGGAAACATGGACGCGGCGCAGTCCGGCATCGACGGCTGCTGGTGGGGGCTGCGCCTCAAGCCCCAGGCCTATAACCGCTTCGCCACCGGAGACACCCGTTCCGCGACCTTCTTTACCAATGGCCAGTCGGTCGCGGTCACCAGCATCGGCGACTTCGCCGCCGGCATTCCCAATGCCAAATACAAGAACGTCACCTCGGCCGGAACACCCGGCTCGCACCCGACCCACGTCGATACCGACTTCCCGATGTTCCGTCTCGCCGATGCGTATCTGATCTATGCCGAGGCGCATTTGCGCGGGGGCGGCGGCAGCGCGGCGCAGGCGCTCACCTACGTGAATGCGTTGCGGCAGCGCGCCTACGGCAATGCGAACGGCAATATCACCGGCGCCCAGCTCACCCTGGACTTCATCCTGGACGAGCGGGGCCGTGAGCTGCTCTGGGAAGCGCACCGCCGGACCGACCTGGTCCGCTATGGCCGATTCACCGGCGGCAGCTACATCTGGGCGTGGAAGGGCGGCACCCAGGCCGGAAGCGCAACCAATGCGTTCTTGAATCTGTTCCCGATCCCATTCAACGAGCTCTCGGCGAATCCGAACCTGACGCAGAATCCGGGGTACTGACGTCAGGCGCAACGACGGAAGGGCGGTAAGGGCGGTAAGGGCGGCAGGACGATACTTTTCGTCATGCCGCCTTTTCGCGTCCCCATCCTGCTGGCCTGTCTCGCGGCGTGCAGTAGCGGGGATCTTCCGTCTCCACCTCCCGGTACCCCGAATCCTGTCACCCGTCCGGCACTGGCCCAGACCTACCGCCCCAGCGGCCACATGGCCGCCGGCGACGTCTTCGTGCACCTGTTCGAGTGGAGGTGGCCCGACATCGCCACCGAGTGCGAGAACGTGCTGGGCCCCGCCGGATTCAAGGCGGTGCAGGTCTCTCCCCCGCAGGAACACAGCCTCGAGCCGCCCAACTACCCCTGGAGCGAGCGCTATCAGCCGGTGAGCTACAGCATCGCCCGGAGCCGGTCGGGAACCGGGACCGAGCTCGCCAGCATGGTGAGCCGCTGCAGGGCGGTAGGCGTGGACATCATCGTGGATGCGGTGATCAACCACATGACCAACTTCCCGAGCCCCGGCGTCGGCAGCAACGGCACCAGCTACTCGAAATACCAGTATCCGGGACTCTACACCCAGTCCGATTTCCACACGCCCTGCGCCCTCAATGACTACCAGAGCGCCGCCAACGTGCAGGACTGCGAGCTGTTCTCGCTGCCGGACCTCAACACCGGGCTCGCCGCGGTGCGGCAGAAGATCGCCGACTACCTGATCATGCTCGCCCGGCTGGG
>Ga0075429_100002650_pt1 | contig 15052 bp, 12 predicted proteins | sample RhiMetdeltSRZDD3_FD_75295 | JGI IMG/M metagenome (GOLD analysis project Ga0075429, IMG submission 75295) | Populus rhizosphere microbial communities from Tennessee, USA - Rhizosphere MetaG P. deltoides SRZDD3 | ecosystem: Host-associated > Plants > Roots > Rhizosphere > Soil | place: USA... | reverse complement strand
ATTCGGCCTACCGTCGATTCATGGACATCGAGCTGCGCCACCTCCGGGTGGTCTGCGCGATCGCCGAGACCGGCAGCGTCACCAAGGCGGCCGCCCAGCTCGGTCTGGCCCAACCGGCGCTGACCGCCCAACTGCAACGCATCGAGCGCGCGCTCGGCGGTCCACTGTTCGAACGTGACCGGCGCGGCGCGCGGCCCACGCCGCTGGGCGAGCTGGTACTGGCCCGGGCCCGCCTGCTCATCCCCGCCTTCAAGGGACTGCGGGACGAGGCGAACCGCCTGGCCGGCGTCGGCAAGACGACGGGCAGGTACCGCATCGGCGCCGGCAACGGACCGATCCTGGCCGGCCTCGTGCAGCGGTTGACGACGGCGTACCCGCTGGCCCACGTGTCGACGTACACGAGCTTCTCGCAGGACGAGCTTGCCGAGATGGTCGCCGCCGGCCGGCTCGACTTCGCGCTGATGGGATTCTGCGGCGACTCGACCCCGACCGCCGAGTTCGGCCTCGTCTGGAGCACGGTGTGTGTCGACGCGGTGTGCGTACTCCTGTCGGACCAGCACTCGGCCGCGAACGGTACCGACGTCGACCTGGCCGACCTGGCCGACGTGCTGTGGGCGAACGTACCGGGTGACGGATGTTTCTCCGAGTGCTTCGCCGCGGCCTGCGCGCGGGCCGGATTCACGCCCCGGCACATCTTCGAGACCGATGTGAGCGCCTGCGCCGATCTCGTCGTGAGCGGTACCGCGGTCGCGCTCTGCCAGGGCACGTCCCGCGAGCCGCCGGGGATCCGGATGGTGCCGATCGCCGGTACCCCGCTGCGCTGGCGCCACGTGCTCGCCTGGCATCCGGACAGCGTCACGGCCGACGTGGCCGACGATGTGGGGACGCACGCGGTCGCGGCGTACCTCGACACGGTCGGCCGCCGGCCGCGGTATGCCGAGTGGCTTCGCGCGAACCCGCGCTTCGGCGCGGGTCAGAGGCTGATGGACCAGCTGTCCAGGTAGCCAGTGTCCTGAGCGAACACGTCCTGGACCCGGAGTTGCCAGGTCCCTCCGGCGCTCTCCGTCGACAGGTTCCGGGTGTACGTGGTGTCCACATTGGGCGCGCCATCGGAGCTGTTGGAGCTCTTCAACGAGTACGCCGAGCCGTCCGGTGCCACCAGCGTCACCACCAGGTCTCCGCGGTACATGTGCACGATGTGTACCTCCACAGTGGAGCTTGCCGAGGCCGCCCGGGTGCACCCCGAGATCGTTATCGAGCTGCTCACCGCCGTGCCGGCATCGGGGATGGTGACATTGGTGGTGTTGCTGCCCGCACAAGCAGCGCCCCCACCCAGCACGGTCTGCACGGTGATCGTGACGTTGGTGCACGCGTTGGCGCGCGAGGTCAGCGCGCTCTTCTCGGCCGAATCGACCGTCAGTCCCCAGCGCGTCTTCACCGCTGCCCACTCGCCGATGTACCGGCAGATCACACTGGACAGCGGAGGGAGCCACGTCGCGGGGTCCTGGTCACCCTTGGATTGGTTGACGTTGTCGGTCACGGCGGCCAGTGACCGGGGGTCGCCCAGGTCGTTCGCGAAGGACCGGCGTTGCGCGGCGGTCCAGTTCCGCGCCCCGGAGTCCCACGCCTCGGCCAGCGGGACGACGTGGTCGATGTCCACATCGGACGGTACGGTCCATGTCGCGCCGTCGTAGTACGAGTACCACCGCCCACCGGAGAGGCTGCAGCCCGAGCCGATCGTCGGCGTGGTGAGGGACTCGGCGATGAGTACCTCGTACCGCGTGTTGCACCCGTCGCCATCCGCGTCGATCCAGTGCTCGAAGAGATCGCGGTCGTAGCCGGTACGGACCTCGCCGGCTAACGGCAGATCGGCGATCAGCGTGCGCAGCGGCTTCGACACCGTGGCGGCGCGAGCGGGCGAGGCGGCTGCCAATCCAACAACGACGGCGATGGCCACGAGGGCGGCGGTCAGGCGGAGGGGCATGCACAGTTCGTAGCCCATCGGGGCAATGCGTCGATAATCTCAGATACGTCATACTCCCCTGGTGCCGACCAACCGTGGACCGTTGCGCCGGATGTGGACCGACCTCGTACTCGCCCGCAATCTCGAGATCTACGTGACCGTGGCGCTGTCGCTGACCTTCGGTGTACTCGGAATCCTCGATGTGGTCGAACCCCGGGCGGTGGCGGCCGCGACACTCGGCACCCTCGCGCTGTTGGCGGTGTCCAATGTGGGCAGCCGGCACCGGCTCGACGACCTGACCCGGTCGGTGAACGCGGCCGTGCAGGCCGATGTCCCGATCGACCGCGTCCTGGCGGTCAAGGCACCGGCGCTGGACGACGACCTGCGGGCCGCGACCGACATCCGCCTGGTCGGCGTCACGTTGAGCCGGACGGTCCGGGACCTGGTCGGGTCACTGGACCGCCGGCTGCGCGCCGGCGCGGTGCTGCGGGTGGTGGTCATCGATCCGGACAGCAGCGCACCCCTGCAGGCGGTCGCCCGGACGTTGGGTGTCACCAGCCCGGCGTTCTACCAACCGCGGGTAGCGTCCACGATAGACATTCTCGCCGCGCTGGGGTCCTTGCCCGGCAGCGCCGGCCGGATCGAGATACGCCTGCTGCCGTACGTGCCGACGTTCGGGATGTACCTGGTCGACCCGCAGACCCCGGACGGGCGCATCTACGTCGAGCTGTACCAGCACCGGTCGCTGAAGCCGAACCCGTGCTTCAACCTGCGGGCCGACCGCGACGGGCGCTGGTACGCGTTCTTCCTCGAGCAGTTCGACATCCTGTGGGACAGCGCCCGTCCGGTGCCGCTAGCCCCAACGATCTCTTAGTCGAAGTCCTCCGGCTTGAAGTCCCGCTTCTCCACGAGGACGAGCCAGTTGCCGGACACGTCCCGCATGACGGCCTCGACGCCGTACGGTCGCTCCGCCGGCTCCTGCGTGAACTGGACGCCCTTGGCGACCAGTTCGGCGTACGTCTTGCGGCAGTCGTCGACGCTCAGGCCGACCCCGCCCATCTGACCCTTCTCGAGCTGCCGCCGGACGAAGTCGGCCGCGTCGGCGTCCAGCGGCGGGCCGGGCGTCATGAGCGTGAGCTCCAACTCGGGCTGGCTGGGGTGGCTGACGGTGACCCAGCGGAAGCCGTCTCCGACGGTGATGTCCGTACGCAGCTCGAAGCCGAGCACGTCCACGTAGAAGTCGCGCGCCTTGTCCTGGTCGAGGCAGAACACGTTGACCAGCGATACGTTAGTGATCATGTCGTCAGCCTAAGGTCGTCCACCCCGTCCGAGGCTTCCCTGAGATTGCGCGACCGCGGCCCGGTCGTGCCGGCCGGGTCCAGCGCACCGCGCATGAACAGGTAGCAACCGGGCACGTGCGGTCCCCCGCGCGCGGCCCACCGGTCGCGGTACCTCGTCGGGCTCTCCCCGACCAGCTCGGTGAACCGCGACGAGAACGAGCCGAGGCTGGCGAACCCGACCGCCATGCAGATCTCGGTGACCGTGAGGTTGGCCGAGCGCAGCAGGTCCTGTGCCCGCTCGATGCGGCGCCGGGTCAGGTACCGGATGGGCGTTTCGCCGTAGACCGATCCGAAGCTGCGGACGAAATGGAACTTCGACACGTTGGCCACGGCCGCGAGCCCGTCGACGTCCAGCTCGGCGGCGTAGTTGCGGTCGATGTGGTCGCGCGCCCGCCTCAGGTGCGGGAGCAGGGTCGCGGGAACCACAGCCCGACCCTACTCGGTCGCGGAGTACGCGTACGCTATACCTGCCTGATCGCCGCTTCGAGGTCCTCAGTGGACAGTGTACGCAGCTCGTCGACACTCGGTCGGCGATCGAGCCGGCGCAGCCGCTGCGCCTGCGCGGTACGCATGCCCTCGAACAGCTTTCGCGCGTCGCGCGCGTTGCCGAAGTGCTCCTTGTGCAACGCGCTCGCGAAGTACGCGAGCAGCGGCGGCTCCAGCTCCGGCGGGCACACGTAGTCGTCCGCCGCGGCCATCCGGGACAGGATGAGCACGAGCTCTTCCGGCGTGTAGTTGGGAAACTCGATCGTCCGGGAGAACCGGGAGGCCAGGCCCGGGTTGATGGCGAGGAACGACTGCATCTCGTTCGTGTACCCGGCCGCGATGATGGCGATCTCGTGCCGATGGTCCTCCATCAGCTTGACCAGAGTGTCGATCGCCTCCTGGCCGAAGTCGCCACCGGAACCCACACTGCGCGACAGCGTGTACGCCTCGTCGATGAACAACACGCCGCCGCGTGCCTTCTCGAACTCGGCCGCCGTCTTCTGCGCGGTGTGCCCGATCCAGTGGCTGACCAGGTCCTGCCGCGACACCTCGAGCAGGCTCTCCTTCGGCAGCACCCGCAGTGCGGACAGCAGCTTGCCGTACACCCGCGCGACACTGGTCTTTCCGGTGCCGGGAGCGCCCGCGAAGATCAAGTGGTGGCTCATCGGGCTGACCGAGAGCCCTTCGCTGCGCCGCCATTCGTTGACCTGGATCTCGTCGATGAGCGAATGCACCTCGGCCTTGACCGCGGCGAGCCCGACCATCCCGTCCAGCTCGGCCATCAACCCGGCGAGAGCGTCGGTGCCGACCACGGTCGTCGCGACCCCGGTCGATGACGTGGACGCGGCGGACGTCGATGCTTCGACCACGGTCGTGGTCGCACCCTCGGCGATATCGATCGGCGGGCTCGCCGTGTTCTCCACGCGACACTCCTCGATCGACCCCGCGCAGCCGCGGCTGACCGAGATGCCGACGCCCTTCGTGTCGTGTATCCAACCGCGCCGGATCACCGGTGCGCTCTCGTACCCCACCGCGATTCCGGCATCGCCGGTTCGCGAGACCTCGCAGCCCTCGATGGTCGGCCGGCCGTACTGGTAGATGTAGATTCCCCGCCGCCCGCACCCGTGGATCGTGCATCCGCGCACCACCGGATCGGCACCGACCCGCACGATCAACCCGTCCGCCGCGATATCCGTGATGGCGCACTCCTCGATGAGGCCGGACGCCTCCTCGACGACGATGCCGTACTCGGCGCCGGATATCGCGCTTCGGCGCAGCTGCACGGAACCGCCCACGACCGAGACACCCGCGCCGTACCGCGCTGTCACCGCGCACCGCTCGATCGTCAGGTCGGTCCGTACGGCGTCGACGGCCGGGAAGTCGCCCGCGTTCAGCGTCAGGTCTTCCAGCGTGAGCGTGCCGTCGTGGCACCGGATCACCGGGTACGCGATCGCCGTCGCGTCGATCGTCACCGTCTCCGGTCCCTCGGCCGCCACCAGCCGCACGTCGGACTTTGTCACGAGCATCGCCTCGGCGTACGTCCCCGGGGCGAGCTGGATAGTCGCCTGCGTACCGGCATCGGCGAGGGCCTCGGTGATCGTCGGGTACGCGCCGCGCTGCTGCGGCGAAACCAGCAGGGTTCGCGTCATGCGCTCTAGCGTGCCAGCCGAGCACCGGCTCAGCCAGCTTGCGGCCGCTCCGCGGCCGGTACGCGCGACCGCCCTGGGACGGCTACTGTCATTGACGACATGGCATCTCCCCGAACGCTTCCCATCACGGCCGGCGCGATCCTGGTCGACGGGGTGATCCGCCGGCACACGGCGGTCCGCGGCGACGTCGCACCCGACCTGCATCCGCTCGTGCGCCGGTTCCTCCACGACCTGCCCACGCACCAGCGCGAGCGGTTCGCGGGCTGGTGCGCCGAGACCGTCCTGATCTCCGACCGCCTCTACGAGGCAGAGCGGGCAGGCAGCGGTGCGCTCTCCGCGGCGCACGCACGCGCCGCATTGTGGGGCGCTCAGATCAACGTGGTCTGGGTACGCGAGCAGGGCGACCCGGCGCACGGTACGCCGTACCGGCCCTGCAGATCCTGTACGGCGTTGCTGGAATGGTGCGGAGTCGAAGCGATCCTCGACGGCATGGCGCCCGGCTACCCGGCCCCGACCGCGCCGGCCGGCATGGACCTGGCCCGGCGCTGGGCCTTGGCCCTGGCGTCGTACGCCGCACCCGACGGCCGGCACCACGAGGTCGTACCCGCGGCGGTGGATGCGTTCACCCGCTACGGCGGGCTCAGCGCGCAGCCGGACGGGCCCGGTGAACAGGTGGCGCCGAGCGGCTTCCTCCTCGACCCGATGCGGGCCCTGCACACGGTCAGCACGCTCGCCGCGTTCGCGGACGCGCTGCGCGTCAAGGTCACTCCACTCGGCGTCGAGGACGACGGCAGCGGCCTGCTCGTCATCGACGAGGAGGGCCGGGTGTTCGTCCTCGACCCGACGGCGGAGTGGTTCCTCGGTGACACGATCGGCCGAGCACTGGAGAACCTGGTGTCGGGCCGGGCGCCGGCCCGGGTACGGCAGGACGGTGCATGGAGCTGACCGCGGCCTGGGAGCCCGCCAACGACGTGGAACGCGGCATGCGGGACGCGCTGGCCCGCGGCGACGTGGAGGCGTACCGCCGCGTGCTCGGCTCGGCAACGGTCTTCCTACCTGTTCCGCCGTCGGCCGGCTACCCCGGCGCGAGCCCGGATCCGCTGCCGTGGGCGACCGGGGAGTTCGGCGGGCGCACGTACATCCTCGCGTTCACCTCGCCGGAGGCGCTGCGTGCCGCGGTCGGCGCGGACACCAAGGCGTACCGGCCGGCGCTGTTCGCCGACGTCGCGCACGACTGGCCGGATCCGCAGGCGTGGCTGGCCGTCGACCTGGGCACGCCGGTGCAGGCGGTGCTGGACGCCGAGGGTGTGAACATGACGGCCTGGCTCGGTGAGCTGAGCGCGTACCCCGTGGACGCCGCCCTGCGTGCCGCGATCCGGGCCGGTGACGATCCGGCGTACGCGATGGCACTGCTCGCCGCGGATCTGGTCGTACCGGTCCGGCCGGAGGCGTCCTCGATCGCCGAACTGACCGACCCGTTGTTCGGCTGGTGGCGCAGCGAGACCGCGGAAGGCCAACCGGTGATCGCGGTGTACACGTCCGCCCTTCGGCTCCGCGCGGACCTGGGCGACCGCGTCCAGCACCTCGTCGTAGACCTCGGCGAGCTGGCCGCGGCCTGGCCGGATCGGGAAACGTCGATGGCGGTCAACCCCGGTACCCCGGTCGCCGGCCTCATCTCCGGTGCGGCGGTGTACGGACTGGCCGCGTGGGTGGCCAAGGCCGAGGACGCGGCCGAGCGGGCCGCCCAGGCCGCTACGACGGACCCGTCGATGGGCGAGTTCGAGCGGGAACTGGCCGCTCACCAAGCCGCCCGCGACGCGGTAGCCCGCCTCCTGAAGGGCTAACGCAGCGCGTACTCCAGGATGTGCCGTTCGTGGTCCAGTAGCCGCAGGTCGCGCATTGGCCGCCGGAGATGTCCCTTGTGGACGATCCGGACGAAGGCCGGGTCGCCGGCCGCGGCCATGCGCCGGATGCCCTCGATGTGGTCGACGATCCGCTTGCGGATCGTCCGCACCAGCCGGTGCCGGTCGCGCGGGATCAGGCCGTACGCGTCCGCGAACAGCCGCAGCCGACGGGGCCGGTTGGGCCTCTTCCAGCCGAGCGTGTACGAGTCGCGATCGGAGAACAGCGGTACCCAGGTCCAAGCGGCGTACGCCACGTCGTAGATCCGGGCGCCCGGAGAGGCCAGGTCGAAGTCGATCAGCGCGAGTGTCCCGTCCGGCCGCCAGATCACGTTGTGTGGCGCCGCGTCGTGGTGGCAGATCACCTCGGCGTCCGGCGGAGGTGGACCGAAGGAACGCCACACCGCACCCGGTACCGGCCGGAAGCCGAACTGCGCGTCGTGGAACATCCGCAGCATCGTGGCCACGGTCACCAGCGCCTCGTCGGTCGTCCACTGTGGCGCGAGCGGGTACTCCCCGCACTCACCCTCCAGATAGGACAGCACCTCGCGGCCCCGCTCGTCGATGCCGAGCGCCCGCGGCGCGCCGGTGAACCCGACGTACTCCAGGTGCCGCAGCAACGCATGGACCGCCGGAGTCCACGGGCCGACGTTGCGGCGCACGGTGTCGCCGACGCGTACGACCGTGCTGACGTTGCCGCCGTGTAGGGGCACTTCCTGTTGGGTCAACGAGGCGCCTTCCGGGGGAGAAGGTCTTGGCATCAGAGGCTACGCGGTGGGGCCAAGCAGAGCGTCGACGAACTGCCGAGCGTCGAACGGCGCCAGATCGTCCGGTCCCTCGCCCAGGCCTACCAGCTTGACGGGGATACCCAGCTTGCGCTGGACGGCGACGACGATTCCGCCCTTCGCGGTACCGTCCAGCTTCGTCAGCACGACGCCGGTAACGTCGACCACCTCGGTAAACACCCGCGCCTGCTCGAGCCCGTTCTGGCCGGTGGTCGCGTCGAGGACGAGCAGGGTCTCGTCGACCGGCCCGTGCCGCTCCACGACCCGCTTGACCTTGCCTAACTCGTCCATCAGCCCGACCTTGTTCTGCAGCCGGCCGGCGGTATCGACCAGTACCGTGTCCACTTGGGTCTCGATCCCCCGCTGCACCGCGTCGAACGCGACGGCGGCCGGGTCGCCACCCTCCCGACCGCGTACGACCTCCGCGCCGACCCGCCCGGCCCACGTGGCGAGCTGATCGGCGGCGGCGGCGCGGAAGGTGTCGGCGGCACCGAGTACCACGGTGTGCCCGTCGGCCACGAGCACCCGGGCGATCTTGCCGCAGGTCGTGGTCTTGCCCGAGCCGTTCACGCCCACGACCAGCAGGACGGCCGGCTTCCCGTCGGTCGGCGTGGCCTTCAGCGACCGGTCCAGGTCCGGCTCGAGCGCGCTCACCAGCTCCTCGGCCAGCAGGTTGCGCAGCTCGTCGGTCGTCCGCGTGCCGAGGACCTTGGTCCGTTCCCGCAACCGGGCCACGATCTGCCCGGTGGCCTCGACCCCGACGTCGGCCGTGATCAGGTTCTCCTCGACCTCTTCCCACGCGTCGTCGTCGAGCCGGTCGCGGGACAGCACGGCGAGCAGGCCCCGCCCGAGCACGCTCTGCGACCGGGCGAGCCGGTCGCGCAGCCGGACCAGGCGCCCCTCGGTGGGTTCGGGCCGCTCCAGCTCGATGACCGGGGCAGCCGGCTCCTCGGGCTCCACCTGCGGTCTGGCCTCGGGCTCCTCGACCGGCTGCGGTGGGACCGCCGGGGGCAAGCTCGGGGGGCGGCGCAGCCTCGGCGCCACCAAGGCCAGCCCACCGAGTACGAGCACAGCCAGGATGATCAGGGCGACGACGAGGAAGTCCATCCCGAAATCCTGACAGACCCCTCAGCGTCGCTCGCGGCCAGCCACCGCCGCGCTATCGCTCCACACGAACCGCTACGGGATACGCATCACCCGCGGGCAGCGCGCGGGCCGTGAGAGTCAACGCGACAGCCACTACGACGCCCACCGTGAAGCCGGACCGCAGCGACGTGGCGTCGGCGAGTGGGCCGATCACCGTGGGGCCGAGCAGCAGACCGAGGTAGCCGAGGCCGTTGGTGCGGGCGATCGCCTCCGGCCCCAGCCGGCCGGCCAGCGAGAACGACACCGGGATGATGGTGCACACCGCCAGCCCGACCAGCACGAACGCGGCCAGGGCGAACCCCGGCCTCGGTGCGGCCACCACCAGCGCGCAGGTGGCGGCGGTACCGAGACCGCCGACGATGAGCAGGCGCCGGTCACCGATGACCGCGCGCACCCGGTCGCCGTTGAGCCGGCCGACGATCATCGCGGCCTCGAACAACGGATACGCGAGAGCCGCCGTGCCTTCGGTGGCGTGCAGGGTGTCGCGCAGGTACAGGCCACTCCAATCGGCGACCGATCCCTCGATCATGAAGGCGGCGAAGGCCACCGCTCCGAGCAGATACACGACTCTGGGCAGCCGTTCGCGCCGCCGAGCGGTGTCCGCGGGTTGTGGAGGGTCCGCGAGGTACGTGACGGTCAGCGCCGCCGCTATCGGTACGCCCACCACCGCGAAGACCACGACCGCCCGGGTAAACGACCAGCCGGCGTACGCCGTGGCCGCCCCGAGCAGCCCGCCGGCGACCGCGCCGATGCTCCAACCGGCGTGCATGCCGCTCATCAACGGCCGGCCGTACGCCCGCTCGACCTGCGCCGCCTGGGCGTTCATCGCGATGTCCAGTACAGCGAACGCCATGCCGAAGACCACCGCCGCGGCGAGCAGCAGGAGGTACGACGGGGCGAGGCCGATCAGGGCCAGCGTGGCGGCGGTAGCCGGTCCGACGACCCGCAGAACGCCTCGGCTGCCGAAACGGGTCAGTAGCCGGCCGGCGAACTGCATGATGGCGAGCGCACCGAGGCCCCAGGCCAGCACCGTGATGCCGAGCTGTCCTGGGTCGAGATGCAGCTTGTCGGCCAGCGCCGGCACCCGGACCGTCCAGACCGCGGCCAGTGCTCCCGCCAGGCCGAAGGTGGCCGTGACCCCGTACCGCGCGCGCGTCAACATCGCGTCAACTCCAGCAGGCGTACCCGCAGCGCCTCGACGTCCGCGACGTCGAACAGACCCGGGTCGAGGACGAGGTTCTCCCACAGACCGTCGGCTGCCAGCCGGGCGATCCGCAGCGCCACCGGATCGACCGCCGTCTCGTCGCGCCGGTGCCACCTGCGCAGCGCAGCGCGCAGCGGGTCGAGCCGGTGCGCCTCGGTAGCCGCGGCGATCACGGCCGTCCACCGCCGCTGGGACTGGGCCGCCTCGGCGAGCGAGTCGAACGTCGCCTGGACGTACGCCCGGGCGTGGCCTTCCGGCGTGCCGTCGTCGAACCGGGAGATGAGCTCGTCGAAGTCTGTGATCAACCGCTCGACGAGCGCGGCGACCAACGCTTCCTTCGTGGCGAAGTGGTAGAGCAGGCCGCCCTTGCTCACGCCGGCCCGCTGCGCGACCGCGGCGAGCGTCAACGCGCGGGTGCCCGCCTCGGCGAGCAGCGCTTCGGCGGCGTCGAGCAGATGATCACGGCGCATCCGGCTACTGTACCGTCCGGACGGTACAGTCATGAACCTGGTTGCGGTGGTGGACCTCACCCGAGTGGACTGGGCCGCATGACTGCGCCCGAGATCACCAGAACGGATCCTCCGCGGATCGCGGACGAACGGACCATGCTCGACGCCTGGCTGGACTACCACCGCACCACGCTGTTGATGAAGTGTGCGGGACTCGACGAGGAGCAGCTCAAGCGCCGCTCGGCCGAGCCGTCGACCCTGTCGCTGCTCGGTCTCGTCCGGCACATGACCGAGGTCGAGCGCGGTTGGTTCCTGGATTTCGGTGGGGTGGAGTACACCCCGTTCTACTGGTCGAAGGACAACTACGACGGCGACTTCGACCACCTCGACAGCGCCCCGGTGGACCGGGTGTTCGCCGCGTTCGACGAGGCGTGCGCCGGATCGCGCGAGGTGGTCGCGGGCCGTTCGCTGGATGACACCTTCACCGACGAGAGGGAGCGGGAGTTCTCGTTGCGCTGGATCTACATCCACATGATCGAGGAGTACGCGCGACACAACGGGCACGCCGACCTGATCCGCGAGCGGATCGACGGCGCGAAAGGCGACTGAGGGCTACGCGGCGACGGCTTCCCGCTCCTCCGCGCCCAGTCGCTGACTGATCACCTCGGTGATGCCGCTGCGCATGGTGACGCCGTAGAGTGCGTCGGCGATCTCCATCGTGCGCTTCTGGTGCGTGATGATGATCAGCTGGCTGCGGTCCTGGAGCTGCCTCAGCAGGTTCAGCAGCCGGTCCAGGTTGATGTCGTCGAGCGCCGCCTCGACCTCGTCGAGGATGTAGAAGGGGCTCGGCCGCGCCCGGAAGATCGCGCAGAGCAGCGCGACGGCGGTCAGCGAGCGCTCGCCACCGGAGAGCAGCGACAGCCGCTTGATCTTCTTGCCGGGTGGCCGCGCTTCCACCTCGACGCCCGTCGTGAGCAGGTCGTCGGGGTCGGTGAGCACGAGCCGGCCCTCCCCGCCGGGGAACAGGACGCGGAAGACCTCCTCGAACTCCCGGGCGGTATCGGCGAACGCGCTGGAGAACACCTCGAGAATCCGCTCGTCGACGTCCTTGACGACGGTCAGCAGATCCCGCCGGGTGGCCTTGAGGTCCTCCAGCTGGTCGTTGAGGAACTTGTACCGGTCCTCCAGCGCCGCGAACTCCTCGAGCGCCAGCGGGTTCACCTTGCCGAGCAGGTTGAGCTCGCGCTCGGCCTTGGCGGCCCGCTTCTCCTGGACCGGTCGCTCGTACGGCACCGGCTCCGGCGGGAACTTGCCATCGGCCTCGGCCGCGGCCAGTTCCGCCTGGGTCGGCGGGACAAACTGGTCCGGCCCGTACTCGGCAAGCAGCGTGTCCAGGTCCAGCCCGAAGTCCTCGGCGGCCTTCGCCTCCAGTTGCTCGATGCGCAGCCGCTGCTCGGCGCGGGCGACCTCGTCGCGGTGGACCTCGCTGGTCAGCCGTTCCAGATCGGCGCCGAGTTGCTTGGCTGCCGCCCGTACCGCCGACATCTCGGCCTCGCGCGCGGACCGCGACTGGGCGACGGCGTCGCGGTTCGCGGCGGCCGTGGCCAGTGAGACGGCGATCCGCTCCAGCACCGCGCGGGCGCCGGTCTCGACCGCACCCGCGATGGCGGCGCCTCGGGCGCGCGCGGCACGCCGGGCGGCGGCTCGCTCGCGGGCGGCACGCTCGGCCGCGGCCTGCCGGGCCAGGGAGTCGGCGCGTCCGGCCAGCGAGGCGACCCGCTCCTCCGAGGTGCGGACCGCCAGCCGCACCTCCATCTCGTTCTGCCGGGCGCGGTTCACCGCCGCCGTGAGCTGGTCCCGCTCGGCGGTCGACGGGTTCTCGTCCACGGACGTGGCTTCGGCCAGCCGGAGGCGTTCCTCCAGCTCGGCGAGGCCGGCGAGGCCCTCGTCGCGGGCTGTCTCCGCGTTGGCGATCGCCGTGGAGAGCCGTTCCGCCTCGGCGATCGCCGACTTGGCGGCCGCGCCCAGCTCGGCCAGCCGTCGGGCGGCGGCGTTGCGCTGCCCCTCGGCCTCGCGCTTGGCGGCGGCGGAAGACGCGACGCGCTCCTCGGCCGCGGCGAGCTGGTTGCGCGCGACCTCCAGTGCGGACCGCAGCTGTGTCAGCTTGCGGTCGGCCTCGGACCAGCGCACACGGGCCTCCTCGACGGCGGCCTGGACCTCGATGAAGCTCGGCTGCTTGGCGGAACCGCCGGCGGCGGCGTGCGCGCCGATCACGTCGCCCTCGGGCGTGACCGCGCGCAGGGTCGGCGCGGCGGCTACCACGCGGCGAGCGGCCTGCAGGTCGGCCACGAACACCACGTCGCGGAGCGCCTTGGCCATCGCGGGACGTAGCTCGTCCGGGGCGTGCACGAGGTCGCCGGCCCACTGCGCGCCCTCGGGCAGCGGGGGCCGCGGGTCGGCACCGGTAGAGGCCGAGCCGACCAGGAGCGCGGCGCGCCCGGCGTCCTCCCACTTGAGCAGCTCGACGGCGGCGACGGCGCTCTCCACGTCGGAGACGGCGACGGCGTCGGCCAGCGCGCCCAGGGCCGCGGCGAGGGCCGCCTCGTGGCCGTGTTCGACCGTCAGCAGCGCGGCGACGCTGCCGATCAGGCCGGGCACCCGGCTGGCGTTGGCGAGCAGGGCACCGGCGCCGTCCTTGCGCCGCAGGCCCATCGCGAGCGCCTCCTCGCGGGCCTTCCAGCCGGTGGCGTCCTTCTCCGTGGCGCGCTCGGCGTCGGAGAGCCGCTCGACCTCGGCGACGGTGGTGTCCCGGGCGGCCAGCGCCTCGCGGTGCCGGATTTCCAGATCGGCGGTGTCCCGGTCCTGCTCGGTCGCGCCCTCGACGACCGCGTCGTAGTCCTCCTGGGCCGTCTCGGCCCGCGCCTGCGCCTCGGTCAGCGCGACCTCGAGCCGCGCGATCTCGTCGGCCGCGGCGGTCGAGCGGGTCCGTACCGCGTTGACCTGGCCGGCGAGCTTGGCCAGGCCTTCCCGCCGGTCGGCGACCGCCTTGACCGCGGCCACCAGCGCCTTTTCGGCGTCGGCGAGCTGGGTCTCCAGCTCCTGCCGGTGCCGGACCGCCTCGGCCAGGTGTGCCTGGTCCGCCTCCAGGGCGGCGCGCAGGCCCGCCTCCTGCTCGCGGACCTTCTCCGCCTCCGCGGCCAGCAGCTCCGGATCGCGGCCGGGGCGCTCGTCCTCGGGGGTGGTCGTCAGGTGGCGCAGTCGCTCGGCGGCGAGCTGGGCCGTCGAGCGGAACCGCTCCTGCAGGGCGGACAGCTTGTACCAGGTGTCCTGCGCGGCCGCGAGCAACGGAGCGTCCTCGGCGAGCGCGGCCTCCAGCTCGGCGAGGCGTCCCTGGACCTGCGCGTACTCCCCCTCGATCTGCTGGCGGCGCTGGCGCAGAGCCGTCTCGTCGGCGATCTCCTTGTCGAGCGTGGCGCGCAGGGTCGCCAGGTCGTCGGCGAGCAGCCGCAGCCGGGCGTCGCGCAGGTCGGCCTGGATGCCGGCCGCGCGCCGGGCCACCTCGGCCTGCTTGCCGAGCGGCTTGAGCTGGCGGCGAAGCTCCGCGGTCAGGTCGGTGAGCCGGTTGAGGTTGGTCTGCATCGCCTCGAGCTTCCGCAGCGCCTTCTCCTTGCGCTTGCGGTGCTTGAGGACGCCGGCGGCCTCCTCGATGAACGCCCGCCGGTCCTCGGGCTTGGCGTGCAGGACCGCGTCCAGCTGTCCCTGGCCGACGATCACGTGCATCTCCCGGCCGATGCCGGAGTCGCTGAGCAGCTCCTGGATGTCGAGCAGGCGGCACGAGCTGCCGTTGATCTCGTACTCACTCTCGCCCGACCGAAACATCCTTCGGGTGATCGACACTTCGGTGTAGTCGATCGGCAGAGCACCGTCGCTGTTGTCGACCGTGAGAGTGACCTCGGCCCGGCCGAGCGGGGGACGGCCGGCCGTACCGGCGAAGATCACGTCCTCCATTTTGCCGCCGCGCAATGCCTTGGCGCCCTGCTCACCCAGCACCCAGGCGATGGCATCGACCACGTTTGACTTGCCCGAGCCGTTGGGTCCCACCACACAGGTGATCCCCGGCTCGAGCTTC
>Ga0075429_100002648_pt1 | contig 15059 bp, 7 predicted proteins | sample RhiMetdeltSRZDD3_FD_75295 | JGI IMG/M metagenome (GOLD analysis project Ga0075429, IMG submission 75295) | Populus rhizosphere microbial communities from Tennessee, USA - Rhizosphere MetaG P. deltoides SRZDD3 | ecosystem: Host-associated > Plants > Roots > Rhizosphere > Soil | place: USA... | reverse complement strand
CAGGCCTGGACATGGGCGCGCATTTCGCGCCGGCACCAGCCGACTCTCCGGATCCCATCTCGCTCGCGCGCCTCGATCCGTCCACCGGCGATATCTTCGGGTCGGACTGGGTGTTGCTGCGAGGCAGCGGGTTCGATCCCGGCGTGCGCGTCAATTTCGGCGCCACCGAGGCCGACGAAACGATCTACATCAATGCGCACAAGATCCTGGCGCGGCCGGCCATCCACGGGGCTGGGACGGTCGACGTGACCGTGACCAATCCGGACAACTCATCCGACGTGATCAGCAGCGCCTACCGCTACCTGGACAACTATCCCCCTGTCTGGCAGACAACCACCGGCGCGCAGTCCGCGGCCAGTCCGCTCGACTGCGTCAGAAGCGTCATCATCGACTGGAACCCGGCCACCGATGCGCTGTCGTCACCGGTGAAGTACGAGGTCTACCGGTTCCTCTGCGACCCTGCCCCCGCAGGCTCGACAATCCCCTGCCTCAACTGGTTCGATTTTCTCGCGACCGCATCGAACCGCGTGGGGGTGACTTCCGAGAATTCCTGGCTCGACACGGCCTTCTCCGCCTCGGGCTCCGACCCGAAATACATGTATCTCGTGCGCGCCATCGACTCGGCCAACCCAATCAACAGGGAGCTGAACTACGGCAAGCGTCTCGCAACGGCCACCAAGAACTTGTCCGACACGACGCCGCCGGCCGCGGTCGGCGACACCGTCGACATGCCGGGCGGCAACCTGATCGACTGGGGCTTTTCACGGGGTGCCGTATCCTATAAGTTGTACCGCCAGACCAACGCGTCGGTCTACGCCAGCCCGGCCTCCCTCACGGCGCTGATCACGCTCACTGTGGCCAACAATGACCTCGATGCGGACGGGCAGGTGGATACGCAGTACACCGACACCGTCATCCCCACGCCTGGTCAGACCTTCTTCTACAAGGTCACGGCGGCGGATCCCTGCAACGTCGAATCCAAGAACGAGCTCCTTCCCTAGACAAGCTCCGCGCGCGGCGAGGCTTCACCCGGCATGGCTTCTGCTGGCGGGGCTGTGCCTGGCCGGCAGCGCCCCCGCCACGCATGTGAGTTTCGACGCCACGACGCTTGCGCCCTTCGACGTCGGGTGTGGAGGGGCGGCGGCAGATTGGGAGCGCCTCAGGGCGCTTGACGACCCACGACATGGGCTGATCCGCTCGCGGGACAGCAAGACCGATACCTGCCTGCTCCTCGAGTCGAAGCCGATGGCGCGGGGTCTCGTCGCGGCGACCGTGACACACGAAGAGGGAGTGGCGGGTCTCGTCGCGCAGTACAGCGGACCGGGCGAGTACCTCAGGTTCGAGCTGGACCTTGCCTCGAGCCGGGCCTCGGTGGTGCGGTTCGCCGGGGGCAGCCGACAGGTGGAACGCGGCGCCTCGGTTCCGTTCCGGCAGAATGGTCGGCATCGACTGGTGGGTGTCTTCGACGCCTCAGGTGCGGACCTCTTCGTGGACGGCGAGAGGCTGCTGCACCTCCCGTCACCCGGGCCGGTGGAAGGAAGAGTGGGGCTGCTCGCAGGACGGGGCGCGCAGGCGGAGTTCGATGACGTCGGCTTTTCTTCGGTGGACGATGCCGCGCCCCGCGTCGATCCGTTCTCGCCCGGACGGGCGGCAGTCGGCGCTCCCTATGGCATCACGCTGGGATGCCTGAACGGTGCGTGCGAGTTCCGCGCCCGACCGGCCGACCTTCCGCCCGGGCTGGCGCTGCAGCGTGACGGCCGCCTCTCGGGCAGACCACGACGGCCTGGCACCTATCGCTTCGACGTCACCGCCCGGCTGAAGGACACCGGCGCCACGGCGCAGGTGAGATTGACGCTGGGCATCGATGCCGTCTCCTGGCCCAGATTTCCCGTCGACGTCGCGTCGCGCTCGATACCCCGGCTCGCGGTTCTCTATACCCCCGATGACATCGGGTCGACCGTCTCCCTGGACAAGCTCGGGCGGCCCGATCGCCTCCTCTACAGGCTCCACCGGGATCATCCCTTGATCAAAGTCACCGTCATGGCTTGCCCGGCGAATCGCTACCTCGGGGGCGCAGGGCCCGTGACCGGTGCCCCCGAGGCCGCGGCGGCCTGGCGGGCGCTGGCGCTCGATCCCGCCCTGGACTGGATCGATCTCGGCGGGCATGGCTACACCCACTCGCCGGATGGAGACGAAAACCTGAATCACCATGAGTTCTCCACGATGCAGACCGGGTGCAACGTGGACCACTCCCGCCTGGGATCGGCAAGGTATTGCCGCCGGCAGATCGCGCTCTCGCGCGGAGCCTTCCGGGCCCTGGGGCTTGCCGAGGACCTGGTGGCGGTCATGCGATTCCCTGGCGTGGTCGATTCACCCGAGGCGCTGAAGGCTGCCGGAGAGGCCGGCTTCCTGGCCATCCTGGGCAGCCGTCACCTGTCGGAGGCGGGCCGCGAATGGTGGGTGCCCCACCCTGGAGGGGAGATCCTGGAGATTGAGAACAGCGGCCTGACACACTGCTTCAGCCGATCGAAGAGCCTGGAGACCGCGCTCGGGCAGGGCGCCCTCACGGCGGCGTCGCTGGCCACCGACCGACGGTTCCTGGATGAGGTCAAGCGCGGCCGTGACTACGTCGACCTGGTCGCGACGCAGGGGGGGATCCTGAACCTGTTCGATCATTACTGGGAGACATTCCAGGCCTTCGGCGGCGTCCCGTCGCGTTACCTGGTGCTGGACGCCGTGCTCAGCGACATCGAATCGAGGTATGCCGGCATGGTGTGGTATCCGAGCGCGCGCGATCTGGCCGTGTGGCTCGATGTCCGCCGCCATGCCGGAGTGGAGTGGCGGGAGATCGACCAGGGGCTGCTGCTCGCCCTGCGGCCCCCGCCTGCCTGGAAGCAGTTCCGCCTCTCCGGCCTGGGGCGGGCCACGCTCATCGCGCGCCTTCCTGTCGGCTTCACGGGCGTGTCTCAGGTCGACATCAAGACCGATGGCGGCGCGTTCGAACCGCTGGCTCCTTCGCGCTGGTGGCTGGGACCCGACGGAATCGTGGTGAACTTTCCGTTCCAGGGCGGCCTTCAGCTGCTGATCAAGCCGGAGGAGCTCCCCGGGCATGAGCAAGAATGAGTAGGCGTGCCAAAGGGCTGATCGCCGGACTGGCGCTGTTCCTCATCCTCTGCACCGTGCTGCTGGGGATCTCCATTCCGATGGTCTTTCTCGGGCTGCTGATCCTGGCGGCAGGCTTCGCCGCGCTCGTCCGCCCCGAGATCGGCATGCACGTGCTGGTCTTCAACGCGATGGTCGGGCTCACGCATGTCGTTGAGATGCCCCGAGTCGGCCCGCTGTCCGCGCCTGTGCTCATCGAGGCGTTGGTCGTCGGGGCCATCTTCTTCCAGGTGGCGTTCCTGGGAAAGCGGCTCGAGCTGCGCACGCCGCAGCATGTGCTGCTGGGCCTGCTGGCCGGGTGGGTCCTGCTCTCGGTGATGACCGGCGTGCAGGTGGGTCCCGAGAACTTCCGGCAGTACCGGAATCTGTTCTTCGTGCGCCTGGTCCTCTTCCTGATCGTGGGCGCGCTGATCACGACGGTCGATCAGGCGCGCCGCCTCGTCGCCACGTTCATGGTGTCCAACGTGGGGCTGCTCGGCGTGGCGGCGGCCGTGCGCCTGGGCTATTTCGGACAGGAGCGGATCACGGTGTCCCAGGAGTTCGAGCGCACCGGGGCTCTCGTGCAGAATCCCAACGAGCTCGCCTTCAGCCTGACCACCATGCTGGTGCTCTCGGTCTTCGCGTTTCTCTATGTCCGTGGCGCGGTGCTCAAGGTGCTCCTGTTCGCGCTGGCGGCGGCCGACCTGTTCTTCATCATGTCGACCCTGTCGCGCTCGGGGTTCATCTGCCTCTGCATCGTGGTGATGTTCCTGCTGCTGAAGCTCACCGGAAACGTGAGGGCCATGGTGGTCATGCTGCTGCTGGCCCTGTGCGGGTGGCTCATGATTCCTGACGAGCTGTTCGCGCGCTTTTCGAAGATCAACGAAGTGAAGGATGTCGATCGGCTGCAGCTTGCGCGCGTGGGTCTCTCCATGACGGCGGCCCATCCGCTGCTGGGAGTCGGCCTGGGCAACTACGTGCCGCTGTTCTGGGACTACAACGCGTCGTATATGAAGCGGGCCGCGCCTTCGCACAACATGTATCTCGATCTGGCGGCGCAGATGGGCGTGCCGGCGCTCCTGCTCTACGCCGCGGTCCTGGGCGTCACCTGGAGATCCCTGCGCCGCATGGAGCGCGACCTGAAGGCCAGAAAGGCGGTGCGATCCTTCGAGTACCTCTTCGGCCTGGCCCTTCAGGCGTTCCTGCTCAACCTCGCGGTCTTCGGACTCTCCGGTGATGTGGAGTTCGACTACAGCGCATTCATCCTGCTTGGGTTGGCGATGGCCTTGATCAGGGCGCACCGCATGCGCGCCGAGAGAGCGGTTGGTGCCTCGGGGCGGAATTGAACCACCTACGCAGGGATTTTCAGTCCCTCGCTCTACCGATGAGCTACCGAGGCACCGTGGATGGAGGTTGGAGCGGCGGCCAACTTACCCGACCACCGCCCCGCCTGTCAACGAGCGCTCTGATGCGGTGCCCGGCCCCTCGTGTGGGCTGGGGTCGTTGCCGCGGAGGGCTGTATTGCCTTGCCGCCGCTCGGCTCGCTCTGAGCCGCTGCGCCCGTCGTCGCGGACGCGGCGGCGGGTGTGGCAGGCGACCGGATGAGCCCCAGCGCCTTCCTCAGTTTTGCCTCGAGATCGTCGCGGACGTCCGGGTTCTGCCTCAGGAAGACGCGAGCGTTCTCGCGCCCCTGCCCGATGCGGATCTCTCCGAAGGACATCCACGTGCCTGACTTCTGCACGAGGCCTTTCTCCACACCCAGGTCGAGCAGGTCGCCCTCGCGCGAGATCCCCTCGCCGTAGAGGATGTCGAATTCGCAGACGCGGAAGGGAGCCGCCATCTTGTTCTTCACGACCTTCACCTTGGTGCGGTTGCCGATGACGTTGTCGCCCTCCTTGATGGAGGCGATCTTGCGGATGTCGATTCTCACCGAGGTGTAGAACTTCAACGCGCGGCCGCCGGTGGTCGTCTCCGGATTGCCGAACATCACGCCGATCTTCTCGCGGATCTGGTTGATGAAGATGAGGCAGGTGTTGGTCTTGCTCACCACGCCGGTCAGCTTGCGAAGGGCCTGCGACATGAGACGGGCCTGCAGCCCCACGTGGCTGTCTCCCATCTCGCCTTCCAGCTCGGCCCGGGGCACCAGCGCCGCCACCGAGTCGATCACGATGACGTCCAGCGCTCCCGAGCGCACCAGCATTTCGGCGATCTCGAGGGCCTGCTCGCCACTGTCGGGCTGGGAAATCAGAAGGTTGTCGACGTCGACCCCCAGCTTGCGGCAGTACTCGGGATCGACCGCATGCTCGGCGTCGATGAAGGCCGCCATGCCGCCCCGGCGCTGCGCTTCGGCGAGGACGTGGAGCGCCAGCGTCGTCTTGCCGGATGACTCGGGGCCGTAGATTTCGGTGACGCGCCCCCTGGGGAGCCCGCCTATCCCAAGCGCGGTGTCGATCGAGATGCAGGTCGTCGAGATGAATCCCACTTCCTGCACTTCGCGGCTGCCAAGCTTCATGATCGCGCCCTTGCCGAACTCCTTCTCGATCTGGGCGACCGCCGTCTCCACCGCCTTGGCCTTGCCGTTGTTGTCCTGAGCCATGAGGTTCTCCTATTCCTGATGATGGGGAGTTGCCAGGCGGAAGGTCATTCAGGGCGACGCATTCTACTTCACACCTGGAGCGATGTAAATCTTTCGGAAAAAACGGGAAATGTGTAACATCCGCGGAGATTGCGGGTTGACAGCCTCCGGGGAGGAACGTATTATCCCGGTGCTTTCAGCATCTGCGCCATTCCGGATGCCCACGACTTAGCTCCGGCAGTATCAGGCAGAATCAGGCAGTATCAGGTAATGTCCGGCAAGTTCCAACGATGTCCGGCGGCGTGCATCGGCAACAGCCCAGGGGCGGGCCTTAAATTTCCCTCCGGCACGGGAATCTCAATCCCGGCAATCCCCTTGGCAATCCCGTTTCGCGGGTGTGAGGTATCGTGGAAAAAGCAACCTCCCGTCGTTCGTTCCTTCCTGTTGACCCGGCCCACATCCTTTCCAACCTGACTGTCGTCATTTTCTTCGCCTTCCTTATCGTATTCGCGATGGCCTGCGCCGCCACCGATAGCCGGCGTATTGCGCGCACGACGCCCGTGGCGCGCCCGGCCGGCGAGGCAGAGAAATCGGCATTGCCCGATGCAGCCGCGAGCTCCGCGGACTCAGGTGAAAAGGCGGCGGACAAGGCCAGCGTGGAAAGGGCCGTCGAGGCGATCATCGCGAGGGCCCAGGAAGAATACGAGCGGGGAGTCGAGGCGCTTCGATCCGGAGACAGCGAAGAAGCGCGCGAGCGATTCGACACTGCCGTGCAGCTCTTCGTGAACTCCAGCATCCCGGTCGACGAGAACTCGAAGCTGAAGAAGGCCTACGGCAAGATGGTCGACGACATCACGGCCCTCGAAAAGGACCTCGGCGAAGCTCCCGGCGGCGCCCCCGACGCGACCCCGTCGCCCACCGAAGGGCTCGAGGACATCAACACCTCCATTTCGCCCGAGGAGGCGGAAAAAGAGCTCGAGAAGGTGGCGCCCGAGACGACCGCCGTATCCTTCGACATCCCGATGGTGGTCAACGACAAGGTCCTGGCTTGGGTGGAGATCTTCCGCAACCGGAGGGAGTTCCGCGAGTCGTTCATCGGGGGCTACCAGCGCTTCGGCTGGTACGAGGAGATGATCCATCGCACGCTGAAAGAAGAGGGGATGCCGGCAGACCTGATCTACATGGCGTTCCTCGAGAGCACCTACAAGACCAGCGCCTACTCCAGGGCCAGGGCTCGCGGCATCTGGCAGTTCATGACGCCGACAGGGCGCGAATATGGCCTGAAGGTGAACCGCTACGTGGACGAGCGCGCGCAGCCGGAGAAGTCGACCCGCGCCGCGGTGCGCTACATGAAGGATCTCTACAACACACTGGGCGACTGGCACCTTGCGATCGCGGCCTACAACACCGGCGCGGGAAACATCATGCGCGCGCAGCGCCGCAGCGGAAGGACCAACTACTGGGATCTGGCCAAGACCAAGTTCATGAGGACGGAAACGAAGAATTTCGTCCCCGCGATCCTGGCGCTCGCGTTGATCTCGAAGGATCCCGCGAAGTACGGCTTCGAAGGGGTCGAGCACAATCCGACGCTGCGTTTCGACAGGGTGAACGTGACCGGCCCGACGAGTCTGTCGACGATAGCCCAGCTGGCCGAGTGCTCCGTCGACGAGCTGAAGTTCCTCAACCCGCACCTGCGCCTACTGGTGACGCCTCCCGGCGAGCGGGACTACGAGGTCCTGGTGCCGGAAGGACGCGGCGAGAGATTCCTGGCCGCCTACCTGGCGATGCCGGAGGACGAGAGAACGGCTCGGCTGGCGAACGTGCACACGGTCCGCCGCGGCGAGACGCTGGCCTCCATCGCGGCACGGTATGGGACCACGGTCCAGGAGCTGAAGGCATCCAATAACATCCGCAACGCGCGGCTTCTGAGCGTGGGCGCCGAGATCAGCGTGCCCAACGTTCCCGGTGGATCACCGGCCTACAGCGACGACAGCGTGGCGCGTCCCAGGCGATCCTCCCGAGGGAATCCCTACCATGTCGTGCGACGAGGTGAGACGCTCTCGAGCATCTCCCGCGCTTATGGTGTGTCCCTGAAGAACGTCCTGCAGTGGAACGGCATGACCAGCAGCTCGATCATCAAGCCGGGCACGCGGCTGGTCGTTGGGCGCAGCGCCTCTTCCACCGGAACGGTCAGGCCGACAGGCAAGGTTCCGTCGAGCGCCGGGCTGGTCAGCGTCCCCGGTGGAGGGCAGGCCCCGCCCGATCCAGCCGGAGAGAAGCTCCAATATCGCGTCAGGCGCGGCGACAACCTCTACCGCATCGCGCTCAAATACGGCACGACGGTGGAGAATCTCAAGGCCTGGAACAGCATCAGCGGAGACGACATCGTCGCCGGCGCGATCCTGACCATCTACCCGAACTGAGCTCTAACGGACTTTCTCCCTAGCGAGCATTCTCCCTAGCGCCCTAGGGCCCAGACGATCAGGGCCGCAAACCGAGCGGCCTTCTCCAGCGCCAGCGGATTGCTTTCTCCATTCGCGCGCGATGCCGTGGAGATCCGAATCGAAGGAACGCCGGCCAGGTGGAATGGCAAGAGGCGCTCCTCCGGCTCCGCACCCGCAAGATCGACTCCGGCGTCCAGAGTGATGCCCAGCTTCGCCGCCATGTCGCGCGCCGTCTCGCCAATCCGCGGCGGGCCCGGCGCCGTCACAAGGACAGGCTCACCCAGAGTCCCCAGGCTTACGACGCTCGTGGGCCGGATGGAGAACTCCGAGAGCCTGCTCGCCAGAGCCCGGGAGCCGGCAAGACCGGATTCTCCGCCGTCTGTCGCCGCGAAGACAAGGCTGCGTGAAGTCCGGGGCACCGGTCCGCCCGCGAGCATCCGGGCGGTCTCGATGAGCGCCGCGATGCCTGACCCATCGCCGTTCTCACTGGCGGTATAGGGCGCCGTCACCAGGACGGCTTCACCGGCCAGCGCAGGATCGCGTCCAGGGGCGACGCCCACGATGTTGACCATCGGCTGCCGCTCCGTCTTCAGCCCGGTCGTGACGGTGAGCGCGAGGTCGAGAGGCATCGGGCGGAAGGCCGGCTCGACGGCGACGGTCGGCGGGTTGGCATGCCGGAGGAACAGCTGTCTTCCCATCAGCTCGGCGCCCAGGTCCGGCCCCGCGCTCAACACGAGCATCGCGGGCGGCGTGCCCGCGAAGGGAAGACGCAGGTCACCGTCCAGGGGGTCGGAGAGCAGCGACTCGTAGGTCGAAGGGCCGGCAGAGCTCCTGACGATCACAAGCGCAGACGCTCCCATGCGCGCGCTGCCGACCACCTGGGCCGCCAGCATCGCGCCGGCATCGGGTGCCAATGGTTCGGCCTGCCGCTCCACGGTGACAATCGTGCCTCCTTCGAAACGAGGCGGTGTGGGGATTCCGGCCATCGCAGCGAGATCCTCCGGGTCGAGAAAGATCGACTCCCCGGCCTCCTCCGGCGCCGCGGCCGGTGGCTCTGGAGGGAGCTCGGGCGGCGCGAAGGGAAACGCGCGCGCGGGGAAGGCGCTCTTTCCGGCCTCGCGGTCGACCCGCACTTCGGAAGGCCCGCTTTCGGTGACCCGGGTCTTTACGAACGATTGGCGGTACCGATCGATGAAAGGGCCTGCCTCGCTTCCTGGACTCAGACCGATCTGGCGGAAGAGCCGCTCGACGTACGTGGCGGCGGCTTGATGGCCCGACGTGTCGACCCCCGCCTGCGCCGCCATCGCTCCAAGCGCATGGACATGCTCCATCAGGCCCTTTCCGGTGATGCTCCCCGCGTCGGGTGGCGCCTCTTGCGACGGTGTCGCGGGCGACACCAGGGCCTCGTACCAGCTCGAGGACGCATCTGCCGCCGCGCCCAGGCTCCGGGCCGCCTCGGCCACGCGCTGCGGTGTCGGCGCCGCCGCGGTGGCTGCCCCTGGCCGCAGCTCCGCGAGACATCGGGACCAGGCGCGGTTGATGCGCGAAAGGGATCGCATGAGGCCGCGAACGCTCGAAGAGCCGACGGCTTCCTCCACTTCCTGCGCGCCGGGAGGCGCGGTGCCCAGCGAGACGAGCACGTCCCGCAGCGCGTCACGCGCGGCTGTCTCCTGCCCGGGTAGCAGCCCCATGGAGGCGGTGATCTGGATTCGCCCTCCCAGGGCCGTCGCTTCGGCCCCGGCCGAGTAGGTGAGCCCTTTCTTTTCGCGCAGCGTGTCTACCATGCGACGAGACAACACCGCGGCGACCGCCCGGACCGTCGCTTCGTCCATCGCTTCGCCGCCGGGCGCTCCGGGAGCGACCAGCCGGCCCCACATGAGGCTGGCCTGCGGAGCCTCGAGGCGCTCGCTCGCGAACCGGGGCCGCGCGCCGGGCGATGCAAGGGGGGCCGCGGCGACCGGAGGGCCGGCGGGCTGCGGCCCCCGCGCCGCCGTCGACGACCAGCGCCCCAGCTTCGCCTCCAGCATCGGCAGCATCGCGTCGGGCCGAATCGATGTCCCGATGCCGAGGATCACATTGCGCGGATGGAAGTAGGACGCATGAAACGCCCGCAGGTCGTCCAGCGTGATCGACTTTAGGCTCCGCTCGGTGCCGAACGGGGGGGCCGCGAAGGGGTGCGACTCGCCCCATAGCCCCCGCGCCAGGAGCATCCGGCAGCGCTCCTTGGGCGACGCCTCCGCCTGCCGCGCGCGTGCCATGGCGCCCTCGCGCGCCATCTCGACTTGCGTCTGGTCCTCGACCATCGGCTCGGAAAGGATTTCGGCCAGCAGGTCCAGCGCGCGCGGAGCGAACTCGTCGAGCGCCTCCAGACGGATGTACGAGTACTCCGGCGAGAGGTAGATGTCGTCGTAGGGAATCGCAGGATCATCGGCGACCTTCAGCGTGCCGCCGATCGACTCGAGCTCGGCCTCGAGCGCCGCGCCGGGATGCTCGCGGGTCCCGGAACCGGCAAGCCTGTGCAGCATCTCCACGATGCCGCTCTTGCCGGCCGGCTCGGCGGCCGAGCGGTTCTTGATGAGAACGTGCGCCGCGAAGATTCGCGAATCCTCGCTGTAGTCCAGCGTGACGTGCAGCCCGTTCGGCAGCACGGTCCGAACATTCGAGGCGCCCTGGGGGGGCGCCCCCGACTTCGCCGACAGCGCGGCGCCGGCATCCGGCTCGGCGGGGCGCTGGGCACCCTTCCATCGCGACACCAGTTCGCGGCTCTGGGCCGTGGGGCGCTCGACCTCCGCGGCCACCGCGCTCCGCGCCAGGCTGGCTGCTCCGAGGTCATCGGGAGCGTCTGGCCCCGTCATGAAGGTCGCCCAGTTCTCCGGCCGCGCCAGATGTTTTGCCAGATCGTTCAAATCGGCCATCTCGACCCAGGAGAGACGTCTGACCCTGTCACGCGCGAAGTCCCACCCGGCCGCGGCGATGTCGGCGGCGCGGTCCAGGCCGAAATAGTGCGGCTTTTCCCACAGCCGGAGCAACGCCGCCCGCTCGGAAAGCCTGATCCTGTCGAGGTCGGTGGTCTTCCAGGGGGTCGACGACAGCCTCGCCTGTATCTCCTGAGACAGGGCCCTGGCGGCATCCTCGAAGGTCACCTTGTCGTCCATCGCGGCCCGCACCTGGAACGCCGATGCCGCAGCATGAGCATCCACCGACACGGTGGCCCCTGTGAGGAAGCCGAGCGAGCCGACTGAGCCAGGCTTCGGGCTCAGCCGCGCATTCACCGCGCGCGCGAGGTCGACTCCAAGCAGCGAAGCCAGCAGCGACGCCGCGTCGAACCCGGCCGAGCCGATCCCCGGGGCCGGCGCTCCCATCCACACGTGTCGGCCCGGGCCCTCCGCGCGGCGCGCGTGTGTCAGGCCCAGCGCCAGGGGGTTCACCTTCGGCGTGTCCGCCGCCGAGCCCCGGCTCGTCTCTGGCAGGAGTCCGGGGGCCGCGCCGCCGAAATACCGACGGACCAGGGGCTCCATCTCGGCGTCCTCGAAGTCGCCCATGATCACCGCGGTCATGTTGTTCGGGACGTACCAGGCGCGGTGGTAGGCCGAGATCTCCTGCCGCGAGAGCGACCTCACGCTCTCGGGCGTTCCCGTCACGGGCAGCTCCAGCCCCGTGCCGCGGTAGAGCCGGGACGCGAACAGGCCGGCGATCGCGGCGTCGTCGCCGGCCTGGTCCTTGGCGATCTCGTTGGCGATGATCTCACGCTCCCTGGCCAGCCTGTCCTCCGGAAACGTCGGCTCGAACAGCATGTCGGACTGGATGTCGAGCGCGCGGCCGAACTGCTCCCGCGTGGCCATGACGAAAAAGCTGGTCTGGTCCGTGCCGGTGTGCGCGTTGTTGATGACACCGAAGCGATCCATTTCCGAGGCGATTTGCTCCTGGCTCCGCCGGGAGGTTCCGTCGAACAGCAGGTGCTCGAGCATGTGCGAGATGCCGTTGGAGGCAGCCGTTTCGCGAGAGGAGCCGGCTCCCACCACGACCACGGACGTGACCAGCGGCGTCGAACGGTTGGGGATGAGAACGGCGGTGAAACCGTTGTCCAGCACGAGCCGCGACGAGTCCGGCAGCTTCTCCTGCCGGGCGCGCGCGACGGCGTTTTCCGGGTTCAGGCTCACGGCGAACGCGACGATCAGCAGGCAGGCCAGTGCTGTGAGGCGCATGGTCGAGGATTCTAGCACTCATTGATTTTTGCGGACCGTTGGTATTGAATGACCACCGCTCATGTTCACTCTCGACCTCGCCGGGAAAACCGGCCTCGTGCTCGGCGTGGCCAATCACCGCAGCCTGGCCTGGGCCATCGCCCAGCAGTTGCACGCCGCCGGGGCGCGCCTGGCCTTCGCCTACGCCGGCGAGCGCCTCAAGGACAAGGTCGAAGCCCTCACCAGCACGATGGACGGCGCGCTTCTGTTTGCGTGCGACGTCACCCGCGACGAGGAGATCGAGCGTCTCTTCGCCCGCGCCGGCGAGACGCTCGGGCATCTTGACTACCTGGTCCACAGCGTCGCCTTCGCCAACAAAGAAGACCTCGAAGGCGATTTCATCAACACGACCCGCTCCGGGTTCCACCTGGCCATGGACATCAGCGCCTACTCCCTCGTGCGCTGCGTGAAGGAGGCGCTGCCCCTCATGGAGAAGAATGGCGGCAGCGTCGTGACGCTCACATACAACGCATCGCAGCGCGTGGTGCCTTCCTACAACGTCATGGGAAGCGCCAAGGCGGCTCTCGAGCACGAAGTCCGGCAGCTCGCCTACGAGCTCGGTCCGAAGAACGTGCGCATCAACGCCATCTCCGCGGGGCCGGTCAACACGCTCTCGGCGAGAGGGATCCACGGCTTTCTCGACATGCTGCAGGTGGCCAGGGACAAGGCGCCGCTGCGGCGCTCCATCGAACCGTCCGAGGTCGGCACGGCGGCCCTGTTTCTGCTGTCCGGGATGTCCAGCGGCATCACGGGCGAAATCCTGTACGTCGACGCTGGCTACAACATCATGGGAACCTGAAAACGGAGGAACGACTCATGAGCTGGTACATCCTGGCGGCGGGCCTGCTGGCTTCCGCCGCCGTCCCCTCGAACCCCGGAACAGCCTGGAAGGAGACGCCCGGCATGTACGCCGTCATCGAAACGAACCAGGGCACCATCGTGGCGCAGCTATTTCCGGAACAAGCCCCCAAGACGGTGGACAATTTCGTCGGACTGGCCGAGGCGACCAAGGAGTACATGGATCGCAACGTCGGCCAGAAAGTGAAGCGGCATTTCTACGACGGCCTCATCTTCCACCGCGTGATACCCGGCTTCATGATGCAAGGCGGCGATCCGACAGGCACCGGACGCGGTGACCCCGGTTACCGCTTCGAAGACGAGATAGTCCCCGACCTGAAGTTCAACGTGCCCGGCCGGCTCGCCATGGCCAACTCGGGCCCGAACACCAATGGCAGCCAGTTCTTCATCACCCAGGTTCCCACCGAGCACCTCAATGGCAGGCACACGATCTTTGGACAAGTCGTCGAGGGCATGGATGTCGTGAACAAGATCTGCGGCACCCTGGGCACGCCGAGCGGCGCGCCCAAGGAGCCCGTCACGATGAAGAAGGTGACGATCAAGCGCGTGGGCGCGTCTGGCGGTGACAAGAAACCGGCGGCGCCGGCACAGACCAAGCCGTAGACGCGATGCCCCGCGCTCGCCTGGCACTGGCGGCGCTGGCCCCATCGGCGATGGTGGCGCTGACGATGGCGGCGCTAGCCGTCGTGGTCGTGGCTGCCGCGCAAGCGGCGGCCCCGGCCCCTGCCCTGGCCCCTGCCCGCGCGACGCTGCGCTATCTCGGCCATTCCTGCTTCCAGATAACCACAGCCGGAGGCGAGCTGCTGGTCATCGACCCCTACGCCGGGGGGGAATGGCCTGGGCTCGCCCTGCCCTACCTGCATGCCGACTGGGTGCTGGTCACCCACGAGCACTGGGACCACAACGCCTGGCGCGACGTCCGGGGCAAGCCAAAGCGCATCCAGGGGGCCGGCCGGGTTACCGGAAAGGGCTTCACCGTAACCGGTTTCGCGGGCAGGCACGCCCTCACCGGAGGTGAATCAGTCCAGTTTCAGAACACAGTCTTCCTGATCGAGCTTGCAGGTGTTGCCGGCAAGGCAGGAGTGCGCCTTTGCCATCTCGGCGACAACGGTCCGATGACCGAAGAGCTGCGCAGCCAGCTCGGGCCGGTGGATGTGCTGATGCTGCCGGTGGATGGTGAGAACCGCGTGCTGACCTACGACCAGGCGCGCGAGTGGATTGACGCGCTGTCGCCCAGAGTCGTGATCCCGATGCACTACCGGCTGCCGGGCCTGTCGCTCGAACAAATCCAGGGCATCGGAACCATCGATGACTGGCTGGCGCGCCAGGCAGGCTCGAGCCGGCTGCCGTCGGACACGCTGCCGCTCGACGTCGCGACCCTGTCCGCGCCCGGCGCGCGTCAGGTGCTCGCGCTGACCGTGGCGGGCCAGCGGCTGCCCGATCCGAACGCTCCCGCCCCCGGCAGCGCCGAGGCCGCGTCGGCCAGACGCGAGGGCGAGCTCGCGGCCGCCAAAGGGGATCTCGCGACGGCACTGCAGCAATTCGAGAAGGCCGCCGCGCTCGATCCCGGCGACGCCGTCGTGCTCGAGAAGATCGGATTCCTGCAGCTCGGCGCCCGGCGGCCCGACCGCGCGCTGGAGTTCTTCGAGAAATCGGTCGAGGTGGCGGGGGCGAAGGACCCACGCGGGGGATCGCTGGCGTGGCTGGGCGCCGGCATGGCGCTCGACCTGCTGGGACGGCGCCAGGAGGCGATCGCGGCCTACAAGAAGGTCATCGAGCTGGGCGTCAACGAAGACC
>Ga0075429_100002647_pt1 | contig 15064 bp, 8 predicted proteins | sample RhiMetdeltSRZDD3_FD_75295 | JGI IMG/M metagenome (GOLD analysis project Ga0075429, IMG submission 75295) | Populus rhizosphere microbial communities from Tennessee, USA - Rhizosphere MetaG P. deltoides SRZDD3 | ecosystem: Host-associated > Plants > Roots > Rhizosphere > Soil | place: USA... | reverse complement strand
TTGTACGGAAGGTTGCCTACATAGATCCTCTTCATGGTTCCTCACTCTGCGTCTCCCAGAGAGGAGCGCTCAGGCTAACGGAACCCGGTCCTCGGACCGGACGGTCAACCCTGCCCGGGAACACTGGGAGATTGGCGAGAACTTGGGAAGGCGCGCGGAAGACTGCGTCAACTCCGAAGGACGATCACCGACACCCCGGTGCCCCAACCCCAACCCGGCGTGGAAATTAACACAGGGGGTCGACACCGGCAAGGGAGAGCCAACACGCGGGCTTGAAAAGGCGCGGCTAGGATGTAGACTCCCGTTTCCTGCGCCTTCGTTTGAACCCCCTTGGCCGGCCAGGCGCCGCTTCCCCGCGAGTCCAAGGCTCGTTGCGTTCACCTCTTAAAGGGACATTCACATGGAGTCCACCCTTCGGTTTTTGTGCGGGCTCGTTCTTTCCATGACGTCCGCAGTCACCACGCTTCCCGACCATCCGGAGGATGACTACCGCGGCTTTGCGGCCGCGGATTCGGCAAAGGCCGATTCGGCAAAGGCCACCGCCGACACGTCGACCGCGAAGAAAGCCGACGAGGCAGCGTGGTTCGTCACCGCCCCTCATGGCCCCGCCGAAACGGTGCGTTTCGACACCAATGAAGGCACGTGGATCTCGCTCGACGTTTCACCGGACGGCAAGACGATCGTGTTCGATCTGCTCGGCGATCTGTATGCGATGCCCATTCAGGGCGGCGAAGCCCGCCGGCTCACTTCCGGGACCTCCTACGACATGCAGCCGCGCTTCTCACCGGACGGCAAACGCCTCCTGTTCACGAGCGACCGCGGAGGAAGCGACAACCTGTGGACGCTGCTTTTGGACGGCAGCGATCCGCGTCCGGTGAGTGCCGACAAGGAGCACGTGATCAACACCGGCGACTGGAGTCCGGACGGCGATTACGTGGTCGGACGCAAGCGGCTCACCGATCAGAGCAGCATCGGTACGGTGGAGCTCTGGCTCTATCACCGCATGGGGGGGAACGGGGTTCAGGTTACGAAGAAAAGCGAGATTCCCGACGCCAACGATCCCACGTTTTCTCCGGATGGACGCTGGATTTATTTCGCGGCTCGCGACCGGCGCTACCAGTACAACCGGAACGTGTACGAAGGGATCTGGCAGATCCGCGGCTATGACCGGAAAACCGGCAATTTCCGCCCGCTTACGGACGGTTACGGCGGATCGGCACGGCCGCGAGTGGCCCCCGACGGAAAACAGATTGCCTTTATTCGCCGCGATCGTTCGCACACGTTGTTGATGACGCACGATCTCGCCACCGGGCGTGAGCACGTCGTCATGGACGGGCTCGACCACGACATGCAGGAGAACTTCGCCTGGACGGGAACGTACTCCGGTTACGCCTGGATGCCGGACGGCAAGAGCTTGGTTATTTCGTACGGGGGAAAGATTCATCGCGTAGAAGCTGCCAACGGCACGGCGCATGACATTCCCTTTACGGTTCACATCGAGCAGGCGGTGACGGAAGCGCTGCGCTTCCCCCAGAACATCGCGCCCGAGAACGTACGCATTCGCATGCTGTCCTGGCCGCAGGTGTCGCCGGACGGTTCCACATTGCTCTTTTCCACTCTGGGTCGCCTGTACAAGCAACCATGGCCGAAGGGATCACCGGTTGTTTTAGCCAACCAAGGACCGCGCAGCTACTCCCCGGCGTTTTCCGTCGACGGCAAGCACATTGCCTATGTCAGCTGGAGTGACGTCAACGCGGGAGAGGTGTGGGTGATGAACGCAGGTGGCGGCAATGGGCGTCGCGTGACTTCGTCCCCGGGCCAGTATGCGAACCCGGCGTTCTCGAAGGACGGCAAGAAGGTGACGTTCCTCCGCGGAAGTGGCGCGACCGAGCGCGGGCGCGACCTGGACGAGGAGCTGTGGCTCGATCTCATGTGGGCACCGGTTTCGGGCGGCGAGCCGCAATACGTGGTCACGCTCGGCAATCGCGGCGCGGCCCGGCGCATGCCGCGCTTGTCCTGGACGCCCGATGGAACGCGCATCTTCTACTTCGAGGACAAGGGGTCAGGCGATGACGAGCGGACCGTGCTCGCGTCGATCCGCCCCGACGGCACCGATCGCCAGGAGCATTTCAAGATCAAGCATGGCGAGGAAATCATGGTCTCCCCCGACGGGCGCTGGGCGGCGTTCACCCGAGACTTCCAAGGATATTTGACCGCGCTGCCGGTTCTGGGGCGCGATCCGGTGGAGCTTTCGGGCGAAAGCGGACCGTTGCCGGCCTACCGGTTTGCTCAAGAGGGCGCGGACTGGATCACCTGGACCGCGGACGGCAAGGCGATCACCTGGAGCGAAGGGCCGATCGTACACAGGGTGACGCTCGCGGATATTCAGAATTCGTGGGACAAGGAAAAGGACGAGGCGGGACAAAAAACGGATCCGGCATTCAAGGCGAAGACGCCCGAGGAAAAGAAGAAGGAGCCGCCGACCGTGCACCCGGATACGACGGAGGTTCGGTTATTTGTGCCGCGCGCTCATCCCACCGGCGTGGTGGCGTTCCGGGGAGCGCGCATCATCACCGAGAAGGGTGACGAGGTGATCTCGCAAGGAACGATCGTGGTGCAGGACGACAAGATTCTGGCCATTGGTCCCGAAGGCTCGGTGACGATTCCCGCCGGAGCGCGCGTCATCGATGCGGCGGGCAAGACCATCATGCCCGGCATGGTCGACGTGCACGCGCATCTGCACTACAACTCTTTGGACATCATCCCGGAAGCCATTTCGCCTTATTACGCAAATCTGGCGTATGGGGTCACGACGGTGCACGATCCCTCGGCCTCCAACTACACCGCGTTCTCGCAATCCGAGATGGTGTCGGCCGGGGTGACGGAAGGGCCGCGCGTGTTCTCGACGGGTTACATCCTGTATGGCGCGGAGTCGCCGGGCCGGGCCGAGATCCAGAGTCTCGACGACGCGAAGCGCCACATCCGCCGCATGAAGCGCCTGGGCGCCTTCACGGTGAAGAGCTACATGCAACCGCGCCGCGATCAACGGCAGTGGGTGCTGGCGGCGGCGCGCGACGAGAGCATCATGGTGGTGCCGGAGGGTGGCGGAAACCTCGAGATGAACATGTCCATGATCCTGGACGGGCATACAGGGATCGAACACGCGCTCCCGGTGACACCCATCTATAAGGACGTGGTTACGTTGTTCGCGAAGAGCCACACCGGGTACACGCCGACCTTGCTCGTGGCCTACGGCGGTTTGAGTGGAGAGCACTGGTTCTACCAGCACGACGACGTGTGGAAGAACGAAAAGCTGCTGCGATTCGTGCCCCGGGGCTGGCTGGACGCACGGTCCCGGCGGCGCGCGGTCATGGCCACCGATGACGACTGGCATCACATGGACGTGGCGGCGGGAGCCAAGAAAGTCATGGAGGCGGGTGGACACGTGCAGCTCGGCGCGCACGGTCAGCTGCAAGGATTGGGCGCTCACTGGGAGCTGTGGGGGCTGACGCAGGGTGGAATGACTCCCGCCGAAGCGTTGCGCGCGGCGACGATCATGGGCGCAGAGTACATTGGCTTGGACAAGTGGATCGGGTCTTTGGAGGCGGGCAAACTCGCCGATTTCGTCGTCCTGGACGCGAATCCGCTGGAAGACATTCATAACTCGAACACGGTGCGTTACGTAGTGAAAAACGGCGAAGTGTGGAATGGCGACAACATGGACCGCATTTGGCCGTCGCCCCGGACTCGACCCTTGTTCCCCTGGGAGTCACAAGGACAAATGCTCGAACCTCTGAACATGATGGGACATTGATCATGGCCATGCACGGACCGCCGGAAGCGGCTTGGATTCGTGATCCGAAGCTGCGGGCGAATTTCGAAGCGATTCTTAGGTCGCCGAGCTACATCCTGGCCGAGGAAGACCAGGCGCTACTGAAGCGCGACGAGCTGCGACCGATCCGGTTGCAGCTCGAGTACTTCAAGCCCGAGTTGATGCTGCAGGAGTACAACATCCGGACTACGATCGTGGTGTTCGGGAGCACGCGCATTCTTTCTCCGGAGCGGGCCGATGAGCAGGTGGAGAACCTGAAAAAGCTCTTGGAGCATGCACCGGAGGATGAGGTGCTGGCCAAGCGCCTGGCCATCGCAGAACGCATTCAGGCGAAGAGCACCTATTACGAGGAAGCTCGAAAGCTCGCCGGGCTCATTTCACGACTCTGTCAGGACGAGGATCGCCGTGATCTCGTGGTGGTTACGGGGGGCGGACCGGGAATCATGGAGGCGGCCAATCGTGGCGCAGCCGAAGTGGACAAGCAAAGCATTGGGCTCAATATCACATTGCCGATGGAACAGGAGCCGAACGCCTACATCACGCCTGACCTCTGCTTCCAGTTCCACTACTTTGCCTTGCGCAAGATGCATTTCTTGTTGCGAGCCAAGAGCCTGGTCGCCTTCCCGGGCGGCTTCGGAACAATGGACGAGTTGTTCGAAGCGCTGACGCTGTTGCAAACGCGCAAGATCAAGCCACTGCCGGTCATTCTGGTCGGGCGGAGCTACTGGGAAAGCGTGCTCGATTTCCAGAACTTCGTCGACGAGGGCACGATCGACGCCGATGATCTGTCGCTGTTTTCGTTCGCCGAGACCGCCGACGAAATCTGGGAGACAATTTGCCGCTTCCACGGCTTGGACCCGGAGCATCCGAAGCTGTGAGCGGGCTCTTGTCGCTCAGTGGCCAACATAGGCAGAGATCAACTGGTTTCAAAACCAGTCGCCCACTCAGTGGCCAACGTTGGCAGAGATCCCACTGGTTTTAAAACGAGTCGCCCGCTCGGTGGCCAACGTTGGCACAGATCCCACTGGTTTTAAAACGAGTCGCCCGCTCGGTGGCCAACATTGGCACGAGCAACTGGCGCCAGCGCCAGTTACCTCCCACGCGACTCAGTAGCCAACGTTGGCATCCAATCGCCTCGGGGCGATTGGCATCAGCCCCACTTCGTGGCCACCTTGCTCAGTTTGCCAACGTTGGCAGAAACCGAACTCGTTCCAAAACGAGTTCCCGCTCCCTACGCAACCGCGGGGCCAAAGACGCATTGGCCCCTGAGGCCTTTAATCTATTGTCTAGCTATCAGTTAACCCCAATCTAGACGAGTCGCTATTATCTAATCATACGATTAGTACTACCGTCAACCCAAAAACTTTGTCTGAAGAAATTTCTGGCAGGCGTACCATTGAGGGTAGCCTTCGAGCGGGCCGACGCCCGCAGCCGCCGGACGGCCCGCCAACCGAGCCACACCCGGCACGATCTCCTCCGGGCTTAGGAGTGAGTCATGCATTCGTTCCGAGCCTCGAACTCATCCATCGCGCGTCCAGCCTTGGCACTTTCTCTCCTTCTCTTTCTCGTCGCGACGGGCGCGAACTTCTCTCCCAATAACGACGTCGATCCGCCTCCAACCGGCGACTCCTCACTCGTTGTGAGCGCCTCGGTCACCCCGACTTCCGCCCCCATCGGGCAGCCGTTCGATTTTCACGTAACCGTGACCAACACCGGCACCGAAACAAAACGTTTCTGGGTGGATGGCTGTCCGGTCTTTTACGTGATCGATCAGATCTATAGTCCAAATGTGCCCTGCCCCGCGCTAGCGCGCGAGATCGTCCTCGAACCAGGAGATAACATTACCTTCGGTCCGGAGAACGACCCTGTCTTGCACTTCGATCCGCATCATTTTCCGATCGGACCCGGAGAACACAGCGCCGATTTGACCGTGACCGGATTGTGGACGCGTGTTTCCGTCAGCTTCCACGTTCAAGCGCCCGCCACGGACCTGGCTTACGCGTCCGGGCGCGTGATGCGGGCCGATGGTTCGATACCGTCTGATTTCGGGGCCGACCTTGTCTCACGCAATTCCAACGGCGAGTCGGCGTATCACACCGCGGTTACTCGCGAGGGGTATTTCTTTTTCGAAAACGTGACCCCGGGAACGTACTTGCTGCGCGTGGGAAACGACGCCGACGTCTGGTGGTATCCGGGCGTCTTAGGTCCGAATCAAGCCAAGCCCATCACTTTGGCGGCGGGTCAATACCTCGGCAACCTGGACATGGTGATTCCGGGGGGCCCAGTCCCCGGCCCATTCCCGCTCTCGGGTCAGGTGTTCGAAGCAACCGCGGACAGCTCCAACGCAACCCCGCTTGCCAACGCCATCGTCGTTGCGATTCCTCTGCAAGCCTGGCCCCCCGATGATTCGACCGGAGTCGGGCCGGGAGCCGGCGGCGGCTATCCCAGCCCGGACGGACGGTACGTTGCGTACACCGATGCCAATGGGATTTTCACCCTCGACTTGCTTCAGGGTGGATATCGACTCCTCGCCGGGAAGCAGGGGTCTCATCGTTATCAATACTTCAACCACGTTTACGCGTTTGGGGAGGCAGCTCAGATTTCCTGGCCCAATCGGCAGACTCCGCCTCGGTTTGATTTGCCCGTCTTATCAGCAAACCGTGCCGTCATTGCCGGCCAAGTGCTCGGATACAACCCGCTTGCCGATGCGATGCCTCACCCCCTGGAAGGAGCGGCGGTCGAAGCGATCCCGGTCTTTCCTTCGGCAAGCCTAGAGGTCTTGATCGCGCACACGGGAGCGGATGGAACATTCCATCTCGAGGTGCCGTCGGACACGCCGTACCGTGTCGCTGCTTCAGCCGATGGCTACGAATCGTTGTATTTCCAGAATGCGATGAACAACGTCGATGCGACTCCGGTCGATGTCAGTCCGGGCAGCACCACCTCCGGCATCGATTTCGCGCTTCCGCAAATACTCCCCGGATTCGACAAGGGCGCCATCCAGGGACTCGTGCTTCGCCGGCTCTCCGAGAATTGCGGCCCGGATGCCGCCGGGGTCGATTCCTGCTTCGTACCCGCCGCCGGAGCACTCGTTCGCATCACGCCTGCTTTCCCCACTCTTGTCGCGGTCGAGTATCAAACCTACACCGGGACTGATGGGCGTTTCAAAATCGATGGCCTGCTCGCACAGGCCGATGGATATCTCTCCTATTACGTGTCGGCACAGATCGACAACGAAGAGCCGGCTTACTACCCCGGCGGCGTACCGTTCAATGAGGCACAAACCTTAGCCGTCTTCCCGGGGCAAATCTCTGACGCCGGAACGATCGTGGTGCCGGGCAAACTCCCGGTAGGCCCAGGTTTCCTGGCCGGCAACGTGACCGACTTCGACAATCAGCCGATTGATCACGCGCTCGTGCGTGTGTTCGTGGCCCCGGACAGTCCCTGGGGATTCGTTGCCCGAGCGTTTACAAACTCGGACGGTTCTTTCTACGTAACCGACTTGCCCGCGGGGGCATCCGTGATCGTATCTGCGGAAGCACCCTCTTACGTTCCTGCGTATTACCCGAACGTCTATCAATGGACCTTGGCCCAGCGCGTGCTCGTGGCCGGCCCAAATACACGCATGGCTCCTTTGCACGTGGTTCTGAACACGGCATCAACCGGTCCGTTCATCCAAGCCGGCCTCGTCGTCGTCAAACCGGAGAGCGTGATCGCGGATACAGGCTGGGTCGATCCGAATCCGCTGGCCAGCCGCAGGATCGCGCCCGCTTCAATCATGGCGCGATTCGGCAAGCTCACTTACGAAGTCGGGCTCCGAGACGCGTTCTTCTATCTCGTCAATGCGGAAGTGATGGGACCCATGGAGCGTCCCATCGCGGGCAGCTCGACGGGCGACAACGGCGCGTCGATCCTTCGCGGCTTGCCCGAGGGCGTCTACATCGCCTACGCCGATCGCCCGGGCTTCGACAGAGCCTATTTCAGCGAAGCAGGAGACAACCCGACGCTGATCACCCTCAATAACACCACTCCAGCCGTGCTGGCCTGGATCGCATTGCATCCCAAAGATGGAAACAACGTTGGACCGCCAGGCGAGGATGCAGCCATGCTCCACAATCTCACCAACGTCCCCAATCCCTTCGGCGCGCAAACGGCCATTCGGTACACGCTCAAAGCCGCCGCACCGGTCACGGTGCAGGTCTTCGACCACTCGGGGCGGCTGGTTCGAACGATTGTGCGCAGCAATTCCCAAGTCGCGGGGCCGCATGAAGTCTCTTGGGATGCTAGAGACGACATCGGACGACGCGCCACCAAGGGGGTGTACTTCGCCCGCATCCTGGCCGGCCAAGAGGCATTTGCGCGGAAGATGCTGCTCTTGCCATAACGTCCGACCTCGATTCCCGATTGCACGGAGGCAGGTATTTCTTGCCGAAAACTCTTGGAGCACGTCGTCTTTCCGTCTACGTCCGGTCGCCGGATTCGCGTTCTAGTAAACGAAGAACAAGGGCCGGGAACGTTCACCGTGCACTGGAACGGTGTAACCGACAGAGCCCAGCGGGCCGCTCCGGGCCTTTACATTCTCAGCGTCGAAGCCGGAGACGACCGCGTTTCTCGAGAACTTCTGCTCCTGCGCTAATCCAGATCCGGGCCGCCCTTCGGTATACTTAGTCTCGACCCGATCCCAAGTCGGACGCATCGCCTTTGGTTCAACTCAGGATATTCTCATGAAATTCGGCATCACTTTGCTCATCGTTGCCCTGGTCGCGATTTCTGAGGCCCCTGGGTATGCCTCACCGCCCCCGACCAAGGATCTCCATGACTCGCGACCGGCTACGCCGTCCCGTGATTTCAACCTCCCCGCCTGGGAAGCCCAGCGCTTCAAGGCCCTCTCCAACTGGCCCCCGGCGGAGACCACTCCTCCGGTCGACATCACCCACTACGATCTCGACCTGACCTTCAGCCTCGCCGACACAACCGTCTCCGGAACGGCCACGATCGCGCTTACCTGGAAAAATGCAGCGACGAATATCCTCCATCTGGATCTCGTCGGCCTCACCGCCACATCCGTCCGCAAAGCCACGGGCCCGAATCTCGGCTATGCCCAAACGGCAACCGGCTTGGACATCACGGTGACGCCCGCTCCGGCTCTCAACGAGGTTGTCACCATCAAGATCGATTACGGCGGCAGATCCCGAGCGTTTTACGTGTACTCGAGCGCGTCCTATACCTTCACCGAGCCGAACGATTCGCGATACTGGTTCCCGTGCCGCGACGTGCCCTGGGACAAGGCGACTTTGGACATGCACGGCCGGGTTCCGATGGGGAACACCCTGGTCTCGAACGGCGTTCTGCTTTCCAGCAACACCTCGGGGGGATGGACGACGTACAACTGGCAGGAAACGCATCCTCTGGCCACGTATCTCATGTGCGCCTCCATCGCCAATTATGCCTTCGTGACCACTCCTTCCGCGGTCACAACGCTCGGCTGGTATGTTTATCCCTCCCACACGTCGCAAGCCGCGACTGCGTTCCAGCATCTCGGCGACATGATCTCGTTCTTCAGCAACACCCTCATCCCCTACCCGTTCGACAAGTACGTGATGTGCGAATCGAACCTGGGCGGCGGGATGGAACACCAATCGGCCACGCTTATGGGAGCAGCCATCGTGACGGCGGGTCTTGGCTACGAGTGGATTACCGCCCACGAGCTGGCCCATCAGTGGTTCGGCGATACGGTCACGCTCTCGGACTGGCGCAACATCTGGCTCAACGAAGGCTTCGCCACCTTTTTCGAGGCGGTGTGGCACGAGCACTTCTATGGCCCGGCCACGTTCGATCAACGCATGGTGACCGCCGAAAACAACGTCATTAACTGGCAAGCCAACCACGTCGATCATCCCATTTACGATCCGCCACCGGACAACATCTTCGACCCGATGGAGTATGACAAGGCGGCCTGGGTGCTGCGCATGTTGCGGGATCTCATCGGCAAACCCGTGTTCGATGGTGCGATCACCTCGTATCTCCAAGCGCACACGTTCGGGAACGCATCGACTCAGGATTTCCAGGCGGCTATGGAAGCCGCGTACGGCTCGTCACTAAGCTGGTTCTTCGATCAATGGGTGATGACCGGCACCGGTCGTCCAAAGCTCGTTTACGTTCCGATCTTTTCGTCGACGTCCACCGGCTGGCTGGCTCAGATCGACATCAATCAAGTACAAGCAGCCCCAACCACCTACCGTTTACCGCTCGAAGCCCGCATCACCACAACCTCTGGCGATGTTACGGTGACGGGATGGATCCAGAACCGGCACGACGTACTCGCCTTCCCGCTCGCATCGCAACCCCTTTCCCTCGTCCTCGATCCCTCCAACAAGATGCTCGGCGAAGTCACCCAAGGGAGCGCGACCGGCATTCCCGTTGATGGTCAAACCTCAAAGATTCCGCTTCGCGCGTTCCCCAACCCCTTCCGCGGTTCGACGCAATTCGAGGTTCCAGCCGACACCGAGTCTCATGGCATAGACATCATCGACGTTCAGGGCCGGAGAGTCCGCGAGATGCTGCTAGAGGAGGGAACTGGTTGGGTGAACTGGGACGGTCAGGACGACTCCGGGCGTTCTGTGCCCCCCGGTGTCTACTTCGCGCGGCTCAAGGATCGAGCCCCCGCTCTGAGACTCATCCGCTTGGGAAGCTGATGCCCGGCTTACCCAAAGGCGACTTCGAGATCGTCGACCACACCGCCGACACGGCCATTCGGGGTTGGGGTTCCACTCACGAAGAACTCTTCGCCAACATGGCCAAGGGATTGTTCAAGGTCATTGGCGGCGAGGCAACCGTCTCGCTCGCGCAAACCCGCGTCCTGCATGTGGAGGCCGAGAACTCGAACGAGCTCCTCCACGACTGGCTGGAGATCCTGAATGCGTTACATCAAATTCACCACGAGCTCTACACGAGTTTTGAGCTGATCATCGATGACAACCATCTCAAAGCGACCGTTCGCGGCGGTCCCATGGATGGGGGCGCCGGGGAATTCGGTACCGAGGTCAAAGCCGTCACCTGGCACGACCTGCATATTCAAGAAACGCCTCACGGCCTGGAAGCGTACGTCCTCCTCGACATTTGATAGATTGCGACCATGAGCATCGGGATAGAACGCGTGGGCCAGGGCATCTGGGAAGTGGAGCCGCGGCCGGACGCCCGCGTGCCAGCACGTTTCGTCGCCTCCACGAAGCTCATCGCGTCCATCCGCGAAGATGAGACCTCGCTCCGGCAGCTTCAAAACGTAGCCACGCTCCCCGGCATTGTCGGGGCAGCCTGGGCGATGCCCGACATGCACATGGGTTACGGATTTCCCATCGGCGGCGTGGCGGGGACGGATGTCGAGAACGGCGTGGTAAGCCCGGGCGGCGTGGGTTACGACATCAACTGCGGCGTCCGACTTCTCTCGTTCCGGCTCAAGGAATCAGACGTGCGTCCGCATCTCGATCGTATTGCCGACATGCTTTACGAGCACGTGCCGTGCGGGGTGGGACAGGGAGGGAAGGTCAAAGCCGGGCACGATGTCATCGAACGCGTTCTTAGAGACGGCGGCCGATGGGCGGTGGAGGAAGGCTACGGGACCCAGCGCGATCTCGAGCATGTGGAAGAGGAAAGCCGAATGGACGGCGCACTCCCCGAGGAAGTCAGCGACCTGGCCAAGCGCCGAGGCAAGGACCAGCTCGGAACGTTGGGGTCTGGGAACCACTTCATGGAGCTGGGAGTGGTGGATGAGCTGCGCGAACCCGAGATCGCCCAAACAATGGGGCTCACCGAGGGGCAGGTGACCCTCATTCTTCACACCGGTAGTCGCGGCTTGGGGCACCAGGTCTGCACGGATTTCTTGAAACGCATGATGCCGGCCATGCGCCGGTATGGGATTCACGTTCCCGATCCCCAGCTTTGCTGTGTACCCATCCGCTCGCCGGAAGGGAAAGCCTATCTGGGTGCCATGAGCGCGGCGGTTAATTTTGCCTTCGCCAACCGCCAGATTCTTTCCTCTCTTGCCGTGGAGGGAGTGGCCAAGGGACTCAGCACGCGGGCCGAGTCGCTCGGCGCCCGCACCGTGTACGAAGTAGCCCACAACATTGCCAAGATCGAAACGCACGTGGTCGACGGCAAGGAACGGCGCGTCTGCGTGCATCGCAAGGGAGCGACACGCGCGTTTCCGGCGGGGCACCGCGCCGTGCCCGAGGACTATCGCGACATCGGGCAGCCGGTGCTGATCCCCGGAGACATGGAGCGCTACAGCTTCGTCCTGGTCGGACGACCCAAGGCCATGGAGATCACATTCGGCAGCACCTGTCATGGCGCGGGCCGGCGGCTCTCCCGCACGAAGGCCCGCCAAGCCGCGAAAGGCCGTTCGATAGAGCGGGAGATGGCCGCAAGAGGTATCCTGGTCCGAGCGGCCAGCCTCCGCACCCAGGAAGAAGAGATCGCCGCTGCCTACAAGGACGTGGCCGAGGTGGTGGACGCAGTAGCGGAGGCGGGCTTGTCCACGGTGGTGGCGCGATTGCGCCCCCTCGCCGTCATCAAGGGGTGAACATGTATCCGCGACGATCCCTCTTTTTCATCATAGCCGCGGCCGTGCTTCCGGCCTCGAGCGCAAGCTCCAAAACGTGGTCCGTTTTCGCCGACCACTCGGGCGATGCGCCGACGATTCAAGCCGGAATCGACAGCGCCGCAACAGGCGATAGTGTGCTCGTCCACCTAGGAACGTATCCGGAACACATCGACTTCAAAGGAAAGCTCATCTCAGTCATCGCCGCGTCGGGTCCGGGGAACACCATCATCGATGGATCGGTTCCCGCGGTGACGGGAGACGTGGTGACGTTCCAGTCCGGAGAAGGCCTAGAGAGCTGGCTCGAGGGCTTCACGATCCAGGGAGGCTCGCGCGGCGTTTGGATTCACGCGGCCGAACCCACTGTATTTGGGAATATCATCACCGGGAACACCGGCTCGTCGGGGGCGGGCATTCTTTGCGATGGCTCTTCGGGCCGACTGTGGGCACCCCAGATTCTGCAAAACGAGATCCGACAGAACGTCGCCTCGGGAAACGGCGGGGGGATTGCGATCCTGGACGGGATGAAGCCTGAAGTGATGTACAACACCATTGCCGGCAATGAATCTGCCCACTCCGGCGGGGGTATTTATGTGTACACCCAATACGTGGGGACAGTTCTCCAGCGCAACATCATCGACAGCAATGTGGCGGCCAACCAGGGCGGCGGAATCTACGTGCGAGCGGCCACCTCTCAACCCTTACCGATCGACATCGGGTTCAGCGTGCTCATCAAGAACACCGCGCAAGGGGCAGGGGTAACGGATGCCGGAGGCGGAGCCTGGCTCTCCAACACCCAGGCGACATGCCATCATCTCACCGTGGTGAAGAATACCGTTGCCGATGGGAAGACGGGGGGCGGGATCGTAATCGACGGCGGTCCCAGTGCAGTAACCTTACTGGAGCATAGCATCATTGCCTTCAACACTTCGGGAAGTGGAATTGCTTGTACAGGTACGGTGATCAAGGTCATCCGCAACAATCTCGGTTGGGCGAATGTAGCGGGCAACGGGACCGGAGCCTGCACCAACTGGGATCAGTCCAATGGCAACCTGGTCACCGACCCGCTCTTCTGTGACCTGGACGCAGGCGACGTGACGCTCGCCGCCGATTCCCCCGCTCTCTTTCCGCCCGGAGGCCCGATGGGCGCGTACACCAATCCGGGCTGCTCGAGCACGCCCGTCCTCCCCACGACGTGGGGAGCGCTCAAGTCTCGTTACGGCGGCTAGCCTAGCTTCCAAACAAATCCGGCACGTCCACTTTGGTCAGCGCCACGATCGTGAACTTCACCTTTGCTTCCCAGGTGAAATCCACAAACGGCGTTGCGGTCATGCTCCAAGTGAACAGGTAATTGAGGCTGGGACAGGGACCCACTTTCCCTGAATTGTAGTAATCCACGTATTCGTTCATGCCTTCGAGCAACAATGCCAAGCCCGCGGGATCCAAATGCGCGGGTGCAAAAACCGTATCCGCATCGCTCAACACGAACGTGGTGTCCGGAACCAGAACCGCGCTCTCCCCTCCTACCCGCTGAATGGTCACGTTCGCGGTGACCTGGGCACTAGCCGGTCCACGATTGTCGACCAGACGCCAGTAGATGTTCTCAACCGAGACATGCACGACTTTGTCGATGTCACCGGATTCGGCGTCGGAAAGCTCCTGGCAGAAATCGACAAGTTGGGGATCGGAACCGGCCATACCCAATGCGATGAAGGTCATCGTGACTTCGTCCCGGATCGGCACTTCCACGCTCTTCGTAGAAACGAAACAGCTCGTGGTACTCAAAGCCAAGATCGCAATCAGAGCCCGTAGCTTCATCTTAGAACCCCACCCCCACCCCCAGAGACACGCCGAAATGTTTAGCGAACTCCAAGGCGCCGTTGGCGTGAAAGATGCCGAGATTCATGTTGGCCCCGCCGGTGGCGTGGAACGTCTTCTCGGTCTTCAGATCGAGGTGGATGGTTTCTTCGCCCGCGCCGGTGTTCGCCGTGTACACCGACGACATCTCCACCGTGTCATAACTAAGCGCACCGTACGGACTCAAGATCAGAAAGCTCTTGCTCGCCTGCACCCCGAAGGAGTATGTCTCCACGTTGACTAGATCCGTGTCGACGTCGAATTTGTTGTAGTACAAACCCGCCGACACATCGAAGCCGAGGCTCGGCACGTAATGCGAAATGTTGTGACGGATCCCGACCCCGAACAGGGACACGTCGCCTACTTCCTCGGTCCCGGATCTGAATCCAAGCCAGCGCACCATGACCTCGGTTCCCAGCCCGCTCACCGTGAGCTGGGGCACACCGAAGCTGAACGAGCTGAGATCGAACCCTCCCGGGAAGATGTACTGGGTGCCCGCATCGCCATCGACGATCACCGATTCGGTCGGCCCCACCGCGGTCGGCACCTGGACCTGTTGCGGCGGCGCGAAATCGCCACCGGTCGTGGCGGTGAAGGTCTTGTCCGCATCGTCGTAGAGCATGGACATAGCTTTGATATCCAACCGCGCGTGAAATCCGATGCCCGGCACGGCCGCGCTCGTGAACAGGTTCGAGTTCAGCCCCTGACCGAACGCGGTCTGGAGCGGCTTCAAATACCCTTCTGCGGTTTGATCGGTGTAGGCGCTCAGGTTGTCTTCG
>Ga0075429_100002643_pt1 | contig 15086 bp, 6 predicted proteins | sample RhiMetdeltSRZDD3_FD_75295 | JGI IMG/M metagenome (GOLD analysis project Ga0075429, IMG submission 75295) | Populus rhizosphere microbial communities from Tennessee, USA - Rhizosphere MetaG P. deltoides SRZDD3 | ecosystem: Host-associated > Plants > Roots > Rhizosphere > Soil | place: USA... | reverse complement strand
CCGCCACTCCGACCGCCACGCCCACGACGCCGCGGCCGACCCCGACGCCGACCGCAACCGCGACTTCGACCACGCCGCCCACGGACGTCGAGGTGACGCCCGCGGCCGGGTCCGTGACCGCCAGCACGAACGACGGCAACCTGCCCGGCAACGTCGTCGACAACAACCTCGGCACGCGCTGGTCCGCGATCGGCGATCCCCAATGGATCAAGCTGGACCTGGGCTCGGCCCGAATCGTGACCCGCGCCCGCATCGCCGTCTTCAACGGCAACACGCGCCAGAACCGCTTCGACCTGCAGGTCTCGACCGACAACACCAACTGGACGGGTGCGCTCACCGGGGCCTCGAGCAGCGGCACCACCACGCAGGAAGAGGACTACGATCTCGGCGGCCGGTCGGCCCGCTACGTCCGTTACCTGGGCCACGGCAGCACCGATCCCACGAAGCTCACCACGAACAGCCTTACGGAGATCAGCGTCTTTGCGGTGGCCACCACTCCCACTGCGACGCCGACGTCGGCACCCACCTACGTCGACGTGACTCCCGGCGGCGCGGCCGTCACGGCCAGCACGAACGACGGCAACGTGCCCGCCAACACCGTCGACAACGACCTCCGGACGCGCTGGTCCGCCAACGGCGACGGACAGTGGCTGCAGCTCGACCTCGGCAGCGTCCGTCGCGTGGGCTACGTGAACGTGGCGGTGTACAACGGCAACACGCGCAGCAACATCTTCGAGCTCCAGCTCTCAACGGGGGACGGCAACTGGACGACAGTCTTCAATGGCCAGAGCAACGGCACCACAACCGCGGAGCAGAAGCTCGACTTCAACGACACGGACGCCCGCCTCGTGCGCTACCTCGGCCACATGAACACCGCCAACACGTTCAACAGTGTGACCGAGGTCAGCGTGTTTGCGGTGCCGTAGCGGGCTAGGGAACCGCAACGTCGACGCCGGCAAGCTCGAGGCAAGAGGGCTCGCCGCACTCGGGGGTGATGTCCACGCGCACGCGGCCTTCCGCCGACTCCGTGGGCAGGATCGGCAGATCGAAGACGGAACCGCGACCGTCCCAGGACACTGAGCGGGTGCCGACGGCAAACCGCGCCGCCCCCGCTCTCGCGAAACGGAACCGCAGCCGGAACCCGCCCGGAGGCGCGTGGAAGACGACGACCGCGCTGTCCGCCGTTGCGAAGGTGCGGCCGTCGTCGTCCATGCGGAACCGGCGCAGCGTGACGTAGGCGCCCTGCAGCTCGAAGGCCGACACGTTCCAGAAGTCCTGAAATGGCGACAGATCACCCGCCCGCGGCACCTCCAATCGCCAGTCTCCGACGGGCTCGCCCTGGCCTTGCCAATCACCGGAGGCGCGAGGCCCGTCCGCGGCGGCGTAGAGCTTGACCACGTGGCGTGCGTGGCGAAGAAGACCCGGCAGCAGCTCCTCCTCCTTCGCGTAGCGGAAGCCGTGCGCGCGGTTGTAGTACGTGAGATGGCGGCCGAGGGTGGCGCGATCGACGAGGAGCACCGTCTCGGCCGGCGGGAAGCGGCGGGCCAGCGTGTCGAGCGCCGACGACATCGGCGACGGTCCGCGATGGAGCGCGGCCATCGTCGGTGCGATGTGGGCGGCCTGGAGAACGCACCAGGCCGTGAGCAACGCGCCGCCGACGATCGCGCGCACGGCCGGAGCGAGCCGCGTGAAGGCGGCGCGGCACGCGATCACGGCCAGGGTGATCACGAACGGCAGGTAGTACAGGGCGAACCGCGGCCATTCCCCGAGCAGGAGCAGACGGATGGCGACGAGCGGCAACAACAGCCACAGCAGCCACGCGTGCTCGCGACGACGTGCGACGTGAACGGCACCGAGGGCGGCCAGGATCCACAACGGAGCGGCCAGCCAGGAGGGTCCGGCCGCGGCCACGAACGTGGCCCGCGCCTGTGCGGCAAGCCGGTCCAGCGACATCGAGAACGCGGCGGCATCGTTTCGTCCCTGCCAGGCCACCTGCCCCACCGCCCACTCCAGATAGGTGTGCAGCGAGCCGCAGTGGATGCTGAGCGGTACGAGCCAGGCGAGGCTCGCCATCGCCGCCGCCGCCACGCCGGCGGCAATCCAGCGCACCCCACCGCGGGCCCAGGCCGCGCGCACCGCCCAGAGCAGCAGGCCGATGAAGAAAACGGGCAACACCTGCTTGGCGCCGGCGGACAGGCCGACGAGACCCATGGCCAGGCACCAGCGCCATCGGCCGCCGCGCTCGGTGGCACGCACGAGGGCGAGCACACACGCCAGCATCCACGCCATCGCGAACGCATCCTGCATCGGCCGGACCTGCTGGAGCCACACCTGCGCGGACGCGAAGACGGCGACGACAGCCGCCGCCGCCGGAAGAAGGCCGAGTACCGGCAGCAGCAGCTCCAGAAGCAGGACCGCGGACACGGCGCCGCTCACCGCCGACGTCGCGGACAGCGCCTGCACGGGATCGCCCACGAACGCCTGCGCCAGGCGCGTCGCCCCGACATAGAAGATGTACCCGGGCGGGTGCGGCTGCTCGTGGAAGAGATCGAGCTCGACCACGGCCAGCGCGTAGTTGGCGGAGTCGTACTCCTCGAGGACGGTCGCCCGCAGCGGCCAGCGTGTGGCGAGAACGAGCAGGAAGACGGCGGCGGCGGCCGCGGCCCGGCGGCGGAGGGGCGGAGGAGGATCGGGCACGCGTGATTCTCCACACTCCGACCATCCGGAGCCAATTTCGAGTGTGCTATGTTGGATGGTAGTGGAGGGATCCATGCCACGGAAACTCGCTCGAGTCGCAACCGGTCTCGTTCTCGCATGCGCATTCGCCGCCGCCCCGGCCCACGCCGCCAACCTCGACCTGCGGGGCGGGGCCTACACGGGGGGCGACTTCGACAAGCCGTTCGCCGGCGTCGGGCTCGACAGCCATCTGAACGGCTCGCTGTACTTCAATCCGAACGTGGAGTATGTCTTCGTCGACAACGGCCGCTTCGGGACGTTGAACTTCGATGCCATCTACGCCCTGCCCCTCGACGGTGCCCCGTCCCTCTATGTCGGCGCGGGCCTCGGCCTCGTCCACACCGACCCCGAAGGATCCGGCGGCACCGAGACCAAGCCCCGCGCGAACATCATCTTCGGCGTCGGCTTCGGCAGCGGCCGCTCTTCACCGTACATCCAGGGCAAGTACATCACCGGCTACAAGTACTGGGTGGTGGCGGCGGGCATCCGCTTCTAGCCCGATCGCGGCCGCGTGACGCGCACGCGCCGCGAGCTGCTGCAGGCGTTCGCCGCCCTGGGTGCGGTGTCGTGTACCGGCCGCTCGCGCGGCCGCACGATCACAGGCTCGATCGTCGGGGGCGTCCACACGCGCGGGCACAAGATCCGCGAGGGGCTTCGGCTTTCGCCCGACCGTTGGGAGCAGACCGGCGTCGCGATCGTCGGCGGCGGCATCGCCGGGTTGTCCGCGGCCTGGGGTCTCGAGCGCGCCGCGCACCGTGACTTCATCGTCCTCGAGCTCGAGGACGCGCCCGGCGGCACCGCCCGCTTCGGAAACGGCCCCATCACGCCTTATCCCTGGGGCGCGCACTACGTGCCCGCGCCCGGTGCCGACAACCAGGCGCTCGTGCGCCTCCTCGAAGAAGTGGGTGCGGTCTCCGGCCGCGACCCGCAGGGGCGCCCCCTGTTTGCCGAGCACGTCCTCTGCCGCGACCCGCAGGAGCGCGTGTTCTTCCGCGGTGAGTGGTTCGAAGGCCTGTACCCGCGCATCGGCGCCACCGACGGCGATCTGCGCCAGCTCGACGACTTCACGGAAGACATGCGGCGTTGGTCGCAGTGGCGCGACGCCTCGGGGCGCCGCGCGTTCACGCTCCCCCGCGCCGCCGGCTCCGATGCCCCCGAGATCCGCGCGCTGGACCAGCGCAGCATGGCCGACTACATGGACTCCTGCGGCTGGACGTCGCCGCGCCTGCGCTGGCTCGTGGAATACGCGTGCCGCGACGACTTCGGCGCCACCCTCGCGCAGACCTCGGCCTGGGCGGGCATCCACTACCACGCGGCGCGTCTCGACGAGGGCGGACCGGCCGAGCTGCTCACGTGGCCGGAAGGGAACGGACGTCTCGTCCGGCATCTGGCCGAGGTCGCCGGTGCCCGTTTGCGCCTGGGCGCCCTCGTCACCGAGCTGAGACCGGGCCCGCGCGGCGGCGTCGAAGTCGTCTATGCGACACGCGAGGGCGAGGCGGTGGGCCTACGGGCGCGCGCCGCCGTCTTCGCCCTCCCGGGTTTCCTCACGCCGTACCTCGTCGCGCCGCGTCAGGGCACACGCTTCGCGCCTCCCGTGTACGGCTCGTGGATGGTCGCGAACCTCACGCTGCGGGAACGCCCGCGGTCGCGCGGCTTCCCCCTCGCCTGGGACAACGTCCTCTACGACAGCCCGTCCCTCGGCTACGTGGTGGCCACGCACCAGAGCGGCCAGGATCACGGCGCGACTGTATTCACGTACTACCGTCCCCTGCTCGAAGACGACGTGCGACACGCCCGTACCCAACTGCTGGCCACGACCTGGGAAGAGTGGGTCGAGATCATCCTCGACGACCTCGGCCGCGCCCATCCGAACCTGCGCGACGTCGTGGAACGCGTCGACGTCTACCTGTGGGGCCACGCGATGGTCCGGCCCCGACCCGGCTCGATGTGGAGCGCGGACCGGGCGCAGGCGGCGGCGCCGGCGGGGGCGATCCACTTCGCGCACACCGACCTCTCCGGAATGGCCTTGTTCGAAGAGGCCCAGTACTGGGGCCTGCGCGCGGGGGCCGCGGCCGCCCGTGACCTCGGGTAAGATTCGAATCCCGTGAACACCGAAGCGAGCCGGCAGCGGTGGCTGGTCTCCGCACGCTGGGATCTCTCCGTCTTCGGCGGCTCCGCCCTGCTGGCCTTCGCCCTGCTCCTGGCCGGACACATGGGAGGCGGCCTCGTCGGGCCCGTGCCCCCGTGGCTCTTCCTCGTCTCCATCGTCGGCGTCGATGTCGCCCACGTCTGGTCCACCGCCTTTCGCGTGTACCTCGACCCCGTCGAGCGCAATCGCCGCGCCGGCCTCTACCTCGCCATCCCGATCGCCGCCTACGTGGTCGGGGTGGTGCTCCATTCGTTCTCTCCGGCCCTGTTCTGGCGGGTCCTGGCCTACCTCGCCGTCGTCCATTTCGTCCGGCAGCAATACGGCTGGGTCGCGCTGTATAGAAAGAAGATGGGGCCGGTGGCGCGTCTGGACCGGCTCCTCGACGATGCCGCCATCTACAGCGCCACCCTCTACCCGCTCCTGTACTGGCACTCCCACCTGCCCCGCGAGTTCGAATGGTTCATCGCGGGCGACTTCATCCCCGGCTTGCCGGCGAGCGCGGCGGCGACGCTCCTGCCCGTTCACATCGCGATCACCGCCGCCTACGTCCTGCGCCAGGCGCAGCTCTGGTTCCGGGGAGGCCCGGTGAGCGCCGGCAAGAACCTGGTGATGCTCACGACGTGGCTCACGTGGTACGTCGGCATCGTGGTGTTCGATTCCGACTACGCATTCACGGTCACGAACGTCCTCGTTCACGGAATCCCCTATCTCGCTTTCGTGTGGATCCACGGCCGCGCGCGTTTCGCCGAGTCGACGACCGGCGTCGCCCGCGTGTTCCAACCGCACGCGTGGCCGCTGTACCTGCTGCCGCTCGTCGCCGTCGCCTGGTCGGAAGAGTGGCTGTGGGACCGGCTCGTCTGGCACGATCACGGGGCACTCTTCCCCGGTCCCGACCTCGGCCCGGGTCCGGCCGCGCTGGCCCTCCTCGTCCCGCTGTTGGCGCTCCCGCAGGCCACGCACTATCTACTCGACGCCTGGATCTGGCGCGTGCGGCCGGAGAACCCCGACCTCGCGCGCCATCTCGGGCTGCCCGCATGAGCGGGCGGTGGTGGCTCTGTCTGTGCCTCACGGCCGTGCCGGCGCCCTGCCGTGCGGAGACGACCACGCCCCGGCGCGCGACCGCCGCGCGCATTGGTCCGGGGGACGTTCGCCTGGACGGCCGTCTGGAGGAGGCCGTGTGGCGCACGGCCCCCGCCGCCGGCGAGCTCGTCCAGCGCGATCCGAAAGAAGGCGCGCCGCCCCGGGACGCCACTGAGGTCCGCTTCGCCTGCGACGACGAGGCCCTCTATGTCGGCGCCCGCATGCACGCGCGGCCCGGCGACGTGCAGGCGCCGCTCACCCGGCGCGACGACGCGGCGCAGGCCGAGCACATCGCCATCTCCATCGACAGCTTTCACGATCGCCGCACGGCGTACGTCTTCGGCGTCACCGCCGCCGGCGTGCGCATCGACCGTTACCACTCGCGCGACGACGACAACACCGACGACACGTGGGATCCGGTCTGGCAGGCGCGTACGACGACGGACGAATCCGGCTGGTCGGCGGAGATGCGCATCCCCCTCTCGCAGCTGCGCTTCAACGTCAGCGCGCAGCCCGTCTGGGGCCTCGAGATCGAGCGCTGGCGGCCGGCCTTCAACGAGCACTCGATGTGGGCGCCGGTCCTCAAGCAGGACGCGGGCTGGGTGTCCCACTTCGGCGAGCTGGTGGGCCTCGAGGGGCTGCGCTCGCCGCGGCGCACGGAGCTCCTGCCCTACACCTCGGTGTTCACGACGGTCGAGGGCTCCGGACGCGACGGCGACCCCTTCGCCCGACACGGGGAGCCACACGGCCGCGCGGGCGGCGATCTCAAGGCCGGCCTCGGCTCGAACCTGACGGCGGAGGCCTCGATCAACCCCGACTTCGGCCAGGTCGAGGCCGACCCGGCGGAGGTGAACCTCACCGCCTTCGAGACGTCGTTCGCGGAGAAGCGGCCGTTCTTCATCGAAGGCGCCTCCCTGCTCGGCGGCCAGGGGCCGACGTATTACTACTCGCGCCGGATCGGCGGGGCGCCGCGCGGACCCGCGGAAGGGGACTATGTCGACCTGCCGCGCGCCACCACGATCTTAGGCGCCACCAAGCTCACCGGACGCCTGGCCTCGGGCCTCTCCGTCGGCGCGCTGGGTGCGGTCACCGGCCGCGCCCGCGCGGGCATCTTCGACAGCGCGAGCGGCCAGCACGGGAGCACGCACGTGGAGCCGGCGGCGGGATACGCCGTGGCCCGGGTGCAGCAGGAGTTCGGCGCACACGGGTCGACGGCGGGCCTCATCTTCACGGGCGTGCAGCGCGATCTGCCCCCCGAGGATCCGTTGTCCGCGCTCCTCCCCCGCTCCGCCGTCGCCGGCGGCGGCAACGCCCTGTTGCGCCTGCAAGGCGGCACCTACGAGGTCGGCGGTTATGCGGGCTTCAGCCACGTCGCCGGCGCACCCGCGGCGATCGAGCGCTTGCAGCTCGCGAGCGCCCGCTACTACCAGCGGCCCGACCAGGACTATGTCCGCCTCGACCCGAAAAAGACCTCGCTCGACGGCTGGACGGCATCGGTGTTCGCGAACAAGGTGGGGGGCGAGCACTGGCTGTGGGGGCTCGCGGCATCGACGGAGTCCCCCGGGTTCGAGCTCAACGACGCCGGCATCGTGCAGACCGTCGATAGCCGCCTCCTGCGCGGCAACCTTCGTTACCGCGAGACCAAGCCGGGCCGGCTCTTCCACGAGTGGTCGCTCGAGCTGGCGGGCAGCAGCGAGTGGACCTTCGGCGGCGATGTGCAACAACCCGAGAGCAACGCCAGCGTGGCCGCCGAGCTCGTCTGGAAGAGCTATCTCCGCACGAGTGCGCGCCTCGCCTACATTCCCGCCTCGTTCGACTCCCGCCATTCGCGCGGCGGACCGACGATGGCCCGCGGGCAAGGCGCGAGCGGGTACGTGAACGTCGCGGGCAACGCCGCCTCGCGGACGCAGTGGAACACGCGGCTCGGTTTCTTTCGCGACGGCGATGGGGCGCGCACCGTCGACGGCGGGGCCGGGCTCTCGCTGCGCCCTGCCCCGCGTTGGCGCATCGGCCTCGAGCCCTACTTCATCCACGGCACGTACTCGCTCCAGTACGTGGCCACCCTCGGCGGTGGACGGCCGGAGACGTTCGGCTCGCGCTACGTCTTCGCACTCGCGGCGCGCACGACGCTGGGGGCACCGGTCCGGACCAGCTTCGTGCTCTCGCCCGATCTGTCGATCGACCTCTACGCCGAGCTGTTCGCGGCCAGCGGGGGCTACCACGACTGGGGCGAGCTGACCGCCCCGCGCGCGCGCCGTCTTCGCACTTACGGTACCGACGACGGCACCACGATCTCCCGCCTCGAGGACGGCCGATTGCAAGTGCGGGACGGCGCCGACACCTTCGTGCTTCCCGACCTCGACTTCCGCGTGCGGTCGTTCCGCAGTAACGTCGTGCTCCGATGGGAATGGCGGTCCGGCAGCACGCTGTACGTCGTGTGGCAGCAGGACCGCCTCGGGCAGGACGCGGCGGGCCGCCGGTCGAACGTTGGCGACCTTCTGCGCGCCCCCGGCGCGCCGGGGGACCACTCCCTCGCCGTCAAGACCACGTTCTACCTGCCGCTGCGCTGACCCTCGCCCCCGCAGCGTGTCCGGCCGTCACGCCGGCGCGTCACGCGACCCACGCGGCGGCCGGACCATTTCCGCCGATTCCAGCCATTTCGAGCGATGGCCGGCCTGCACGCTTCTTGCTGTGCGGTGGCCGATAGCGAGGGGGGTGAGCCGATGCGTCGTGGACGCCTGGTGGTCTGCGCCGTGCTGTGTCTGCTGCCGCTGACGGAGTCGGGTTGCCGCGGAAAGAAGGTGCGGAGCCAGTCGAAGCTGACGGAGGCCCAACGCTCCGCCCTCTCCGCCTTCACCCACGGCCCCATCTCCCGCGACAGCGCGATCCGTGTCGTCTTCAGTGAGCCGCGGGTCGACGGCTCCCGCCTCCAGGCTCCCCTCGAGCCGTCGCCGTTCCGCTTCGACCCGGCCATCAAGGGTACGACGATGTGGACGGCACCCAACCAGATCGAATTCCGCCCCGAGGCGCATCTGCCGAGCGGACGGCCGTACGCGGCGTGGCTCGACCTCGATGCGCTGCTCAAGGACGGCCCGGCGCGGCTGGGCCGGTTCGAGTTCGCCTTCGAGGTCGTGAAGCAGGACTTCGAGGTCACTGTCGACGGCCTCGAAGCCGCCGATGCCGCCGACGTCAAGAAGCAGGCCCTCACCGGTAAGCTGGTCACGGCCGACATCGAGGACACCGGCAAGGTCGAGGCCCTCCTCTTCGCCAGCCTTGCCGGCGGCCCTCACCTGCCCGTCGACTGGACGCACGACCCCGAGCGCCGCGTGCACGCGTTCCGCGTGCGCGACATCGTGCGCAAGGAGGCGCCGGGCGCCCTGCGCGTGCAGTGGGACGGCGCCGGCATCGGCGTCGACAAGAAGGACGGCCGCGACGTCACCGTGCCCGGCCTCAACAACTTCGCCGTCGATCAGGTCCGCGGGGTGCAGGAGAAGGAGTCCTACATCGAGCTGCGCTTCACCGATCCGCTGCAGAAGAAGCAGAGCCTCCAGGGGCTCATCACCGTCGACGGCCGCGACGACCTGCGCTTCACCGTGAACGGCAGCACCGTGCAAGTCTTCGGTGCCAAGGGCTGGAGCGGCCATCAGGTCGTGCGGGTGAACGCCGGCATCCGCAACAGCGCCGGCTTCCGCCTGCGCGAGACGAAGGCGCTCGACGCGGAGTTCGAGGTGCTGAAGCCCCAGGTGCGCTTCGTCGGCAAGGGCGCGATCGTGCCGAGCTCGACCGGCCTCAAGGTCCCGCTGGAGACCGTGAACGTCCGCTCCGTCATCGTGGAGGCGCTCCGGATCGCCGACTCCAACCTGCCGCAGTTCTTCCAGGTGAACGACTTTGGCGGGGAGCAGGAGCTGCACCGCGTCGGCCGGGTCGTCTGGAAGGACGTGGTTCCGCTGAACCTCACGCCGGACAAAGAGAATCGGTGGATGAGCGTCGCCCTGGATCTGACGCCGCTCGTCGAGAAGAGCCCGGGCGGCCTCTATCGCCTGTCGCTCTCCTTCAAACGGCCGCACGTGCTCTGGACATGCGACGGCAAGGCCGTGCCCGAGGTCCGCGAGCTGCCCGCCCCCGACGTCGACGGCGAGAACGAAGAGAGCAACTGGGACGAGGTCGAGCGCCTCGAAGGCGAGTGGGAGAACGCGTACGAGCACCGCGACGACCCTTGTCATCCCGCGTACTACGTCCGCTACTACGACCACGACGTACGGGCCAGCCGCAACGTCCTCGTCTCCGACCTCGGCCTGCTGGCCAAGCGCGGCGAGGACGAGACCGTGACAGTCGTCTCTACCGACCTGCGCACCAGCGAGCCGCTCTCCGGCACCGAGATCACGCTGCGCGGGTACCAGCACCAGGACGTCGGCTCCGCCCGCACCGACTCCGGCGGCGTCGCGCGCGTCACGGTCACCGACAAGCCCTTCCTGCTCGAGGCCAAACGCGGCGGGCAGAAGGGCTACCTGCGGCTGGACGACGGCTCCGCGCTGTCGACCGCCCACTTCGACGTCGGCGGCGCCCGGGCACCCAAGGGGCTCAAGGGCTTCCTCTACGGCGAGCGCGGCGTGTGGCGCCCCGGCGACACCCTGCACCTCTCGTTCATCCTCTTCGATCCCGTGCGGCGCCTGCCCGGGCAGCACCCCGTCCGCTTCGATCTCCTCGACACCCGCGGCAAGCCGGTACAGACGCTGACGCGCACGGCCTCGACGGACGGCTTCTACACGTTCGCGGTCGCGACCTCACCGGACGCGCCGACGGGCAACTACACCGGCCGCGTCTCGGTGGGCGGGGCGACGTTCGAGCGCGTCCTCAAGATCGAGACCATCCAGCCGAATCGGCTGAAGATCGGCCTCACCTTCGAGAAAGCGGAGCTCGAGTCCGGTGATGCCGTGTCCGGCACCCTCACGTCGGCGTGGCTGCACGGCGGCAGCGCGAAAGGACTGAAGGCCGACGTGGAGATGTCGCTGCAATCGGCGGCCACACGCTTCGAACGCTATGGCGAGTACGTCTTCGACGACCCCACGCGCAAGTTCGACACCGAGACCCAGAAGCTGTTCGAAGGTCACCTCGACGCCACCGGCACCACCCACATCAGTGCGGCAGTGGCCGCCGGCGCCGAATCGCCGGGCAAGCTCGTCGCCCATTTCACGACGCGCGTGTTCGAGCCCGGCGGCGCCTTCAGCATCGACCGCTTCCAGATGCCGTTCTCGCCTTACGACCGCTACATCGGCATCCGCGCCCCCAAGGGCGATCGCGTGCGCGGCATGCTGCTGACCGACACGAAGCACACGGTGGACATCGTGGCCGTGGATGCCAAGGGCCAGCCCGCGGGCGACGGCGAAGTGGCGCTCAAGTTGTACAAGGTCGACTGGCGGTGGTGGTGGGAGCGCGGCGACGGCGACCTGTCGGCCTTTGCGGAATCGAGCGTCCACACCCCCATCCAGTCGGGCACGGCCAAGCTCTCCGCCGGCGTCGGCACCTGGACCTTCGACATCAAGTATCCGGAGTGGGGCCGCTACCTGCTGCTCGCCGATGACGCGCAGGGCAGCCACCGCACGGGCAAGGTCCTCTACATCGACTGGCCGGGCTGGGCCGGGCGCGGCCAGAAGGAAGGCGCAGGCGGCGCCAGCGTCCTCGGCTTCGCCGCCGACAGGCCCGAGTACGCCGTCGGCGACACCGTCACCCTCACCATTCCCACACCGAAGCAGGGCCGCGCCCTCGTCAGCCTGGAGTCGGGCACGCGGGTGCTCAAGACCGACTGGCTGGAGGCCAAGGGGACGGAGACGCGCTACACCTTCAAGGCCGCGCCGGAGATGGCGCCCAACATCTATGCCCACGTGACGCTGCTGCAGCCGCACGCGCGCACGGGGAACGATCTGCCCATCCGCATGTACGGCGTGGCCCTGGTCAAGGTGGTGGACAAGGACACGCGGCTGGCCCCGGTGATCGAGGCCCCCGAGGTCTTCGCCCCCGAGGGCACGCGCACGCTGAGCGTCCGCGAGAGCGCCGGGCGCGCGATGACGTACACGGTGGCCATCGTCGACGAGGGCCTGCTCTCCCTCACGCGCTACAACACGCCGAACCCGTGGGACCACTTCTACGCCCGCGAGGCCCTGGCCGTGCGCACGTGGGACCTCTACGACCACGTGGTCGGGGCGTACGGCGCGGCCTTCGATCGGATGCTCGCCATCGGTGGTGACGAAGCGGGCGCCACGGGCCCGGCCAAGCGCGCGAACCGCTTCCCGCCGATGGTGCGCTTCCTGGGGCCGTTCACGCTGGCCGCGGGGGCGACGAACGCACACAGCGTCGACGTCCCGCAATATGTCGGCGCCGTGCGCTTGATGGTGGTGGCGGGCAAAGACGGCGCCTTCGGCGCCGCCGAGAAGTCGGTCTTCGTGCGCAAGCCCCTCATGATCCTGGGCACACTGCCGCGCGTCCTCGGCCCCGAGGAAACCGTTTCCCTGCCGGTGTCGGTCTTCGCCCTCGAGGACAAGGTGAAGGACGTGACGGTGTCGGTCACCACCTCCGGGCCGCTGCAGGTCGTGGGCGACGCCTCCCGCAAGGTCAGCTTCAAGGAGGTGGGCGACCAGCTCGTTTCGTTCCAGCTCTCGACGAGTCCCCGAAGGGGACCGTCGTCAAAGAGCGAGGAGGGCTTGCCCGACGAGCGCAAGACGCGCCCGACCCTGGGCGTGGCCAAGGTCGTGATCCGGGCAGTCTCGGGCGCCGAACGCGCGGAGCAGAAGGTCGAGCTCGACGTGCGCACGTCGGCGGTGCGCGTGGTCGACGTCGTCGGCGGCAGCATCGAGCCGCAGAAGACGTGGCAACCGGCGGTCACGCTGCCCGGCCTCATCGGGACGAACCAGGCCGTGCTCGAAGTCTCCCGCGTCCCGCCCATCGATCTCGGGCGCCGGCTCGAGTACCTGATCACCTACCCGCACGGCTGCCTGGAGCAGACGACGTCCTCGGTGTTCCCGCAGCTCTACCTCGGCAAGCTCATCGAGCTGACGCCGAACCAGAAGGCCCGCATCGAGACCCACATCAAGGCCGGCATCGAGAAGCTGAAGCCGTTCCAGACGCCGGAAGGCGGGTTCGGATACTGGCCGGGCAGCGGCGATCCCGACGACTGGTCGTCGACGTACGCCGGCCACTTCCTCGTCGAGGCGCAGAAGGCGGGGTACGTGGTGCCGCCGAGCCTCATCGATCCTTGGAAGACGTTCGAGCGCCGGCGGGCCCGTGCCTGGGTGGCGGGCGCCGGGCGTGCGGAGCTCATCCAGGCGTATCGCCTCTTCGCCCTCGCCCTGGCCGGCGCCCCCGAGCTCGGAGCGATGAATCAGCTCCGCGAGCGCGAGAAGCTCCCGGTGACGGTGAAGTGGCGCCTGGCCGCGGCCTATCAGCTCGCCGGCCAGCCGGAAGCGGCGCGCGCCTCGATGACGCAGGGGGCGATCACTGTCGAGCCGTACCGCGAGCTGTCATGGACGTACGGCTCCGATCTCCGCGACCGCGCGATGATCCTCGAAGCCCTCGTCCTCCTGAAGGCCTGGGATCGCGTCGGCGCCCTCGTGCAGAGCGTCTCCAACACCTTGACGCAATCGACATGGCTCAGCACGCAGGAGACGTCCTACGCCCTGCTCGCCCTCGCCCGCGCCGCCGGAGACGGCAAGAAGGAACCCGTCGGGTTCACCTACACGTGGAACGGCGGCAAGGAGGAGACGGTCTCGTCCATGTCCGCCATCGTGCAGCGCCCGCTCACCGTCGGCGACAAGGCACCCGGCCTCGTCCTGCGCAACACCGGCGGCTCCGTCCTCTATCCGCGCCTGATCCTCTCCGGCCTGCCCGCGGTCGGACAGGAGACGGCGGCGAGCAACGGCCTCACCCTCACCGTCGACTACCTGACCCCCGACGACAAGCCGATGGACCCCACCCGCCTCGAGCAGGGCACCGATTTCAAGGCGCGGGTGAAGCTCACCAACTCCGGCGTGCGCGGCGACCTGCAGGAGATCGCGCTCTCCCATCTCGCCGCCTCCGGCTGGGAGATCCACAACGACCGCATGGATACGGTGCAGCAGCGCGCGGCCTCGCCGTTCGACTTCCAGGACATCCGCGACGATCGCGTGTACACGTACCTCGACCTCAAGGCCGGCGAGTCGAAGACGATGGAGCTGCGGCTGAACGCGAGCTATCTCGGCCGCTACTACCTGCCGCTGCTGTCCGCGGAGGCCATGTACGATGCCACGCTCAACGCGCGGGCGAAGGGGCGTTGGGTGGAGGTGGTCGAGCCCGGCCGTGAGTGAGCGAGGGCGGAGGATCGCGCGCGCGCTGATCGCGGGGACGGCCGCGGTCTTCGGGTTCCTCTGGATCGTCCCCGTGGTGCAGTTCGACGACCCGCTGTCGACTGTCGTCCTCGACCGCAACGGCGAGCTCCTCGGAGCCACGATCGCCGCCGACGGCCAGTGGCGCTTCGGCGTCGCGGACTCCGTCCCCGAACGCTACGTAGCCGCCCTCACGCGCTTCGAGGACCGGCGCTTCTTCCAGCATCCCGGCGTCGATCCGCTGGCGATCGGCCGCGCCGTGCTCCAGAACCTCCGCGAGCACGGCATCGTGAGCGGCGGCAGCACGCTGACGATGCAGGTGGTGCGTCTGGCCCGCAAGGGCCGCGAGCGCACGTTCACGGAGAAGGTGGTGGAGGCGGTGCTGGCGGTGCGCCTCGAGGTGTCGCTCTCGAAGCGCCAGATCCTGGCGCTCCACGCGGCCTACGCGCCGATGGGCGGCAACACCGTGGGTCTCGACGCCGCCGCCTGGCGGTACTTCGGCCGCGAGCCGAAGCGCCTGTCGTGGGCGGAGACGGCGATGATCGCCGTCCTGCCCAACGCGCCCTCCCTCATCCATCCCGGCCGCAACCGCGAGGCGCTCAAGCGCAAGCGCGACCGCCTCCTCGACTCGCTGCACGAGGCCGGCGTCCTCGACGAGATGGGCTGCCGCCTGGCCAAGGAGGAAGCGCTGCCGCCCGCGCCGCAGCCGCTCCCCATGCTGGCCCCTCATCTGCTGGCCCGCGCTCGCCGCGACGCGCGGCGTGACG
>Ga0075429_100002642_pt1 | contig 15089 bp, 14 predicted proteins | sample RhiMetdeltSRZDD3_FD_75295 | JGI IMG/M metagenome (GOLD analysis project Ga0075429, IMG submission 75295) | Populus rhizosphere microbial communities from Tennessee, USA - Rhizosphere MetaG P. deltoides SRZDD3 | ecosystem: Host-associated > Plants > Roots > Rhizosphere > Soil | place: USA... | reverse complement strand
TCAGTCGAAGCAGCGCCGGACCCCTCCGGGCTGCGAGTTGAAAGGGAGGTAGGGAATGTTCGAGCGGATTTCGCTCATGCTGGCCGGCCTCAATCGCGAGGAGGGCCAGGGCGCGACCGAGTACGCCATGGTGATCGGCTTCCTCGTCGTCGGCCTGACCATCGGCCTCGGTGTCCTCGGTGTCGGGATCGACAATTTCCTCGATCGCGTCGCTGCCGAGCTCGACACGCTGGTTCCGTAGGTTCCAGTTGCTCGGACGGTTCAGGAGTCTTCGGATGGAAACCCTTGGGTTCCGAACCGTCGACCGCTCCGCCACGCGGGAGCTCCCAACAAGGAGCTCCCGCCGGCAGGGGCGCTTCGGCAGAGAGGACGGTCAGTCGGCGGTCGAGTTCGCCCTGGTCGTCCCGGTGCTCTGCCTGATCATCATCTCGATCCTCCATTTCGGGAAGGTCATGAACTACTGGCTCGACCTGAACCATGTGGCGAGCGAGGGAGCCCGTAAGGCGGCAGTCAACACGTTCGCCACCGACGCCGGGTACGAGAGCTATATCCGCGGCCGCCTGGAAACGGGCGAGCTGCGCACCGGCGGCACGGCGTCGATCCCGAGCCCGGCAACGATCGCTATCTGTCTGCCGGAGGGGTCGGATGTCGGTGACCCCGTCACGGTGCAGGTAGCGGCGAACTACAGCCTGCCGTTCATCGGCTCGACGATCGCGCTGCGCGGAACGGCGACGATGCGCCTCGAGCAGCCTGCCGACTTCGCCGGCGGCGGGGCATGCACATGAGCGCCACGCGTGGAATCGCTGAGCTCGGCTCGCGACAGGACGGGGGCGTCGTCGTCTTCGTCGCGATGCTGCTGCCGGTCGTCCTGCTCTTCCTGGCGCTCAGCATCGACATCGGCAACTGGTGGGTCCACAAGCGGCACCTCCAGATGCAGGTCGATGCGGCCGCCCTCGCGGGTGGCGCGCTGTTCGGCGGCTGCTTCACCGATGCGGCCGGCACGAACGTCGCGATGCAGAACGAGGCGTCGCGTTTCGGCGGGGCGAGCGGCTCGAGCTACAACGGCCAGGTCGGAGGCTCGAACCAGGGGACGATCAGCCTGCTCTACCAGAGCGCGACCTATGCGGCGGGCTCCGTCCCGTCCGACGACACCGAGACGCAGCCGCCCTGCGACACGCCGAACCTGATGTTCGACGTCAAGGGGAGCGAAGCCAACCTACCCCTTCTCTTCAAGATTCCCGGTCTCTCGGACGTCGGGGCGATCAACGCTCACGCACGCGTCCAGCTGAAGCTCGTCGAGGTGCAGGAAGGGATGCTGCCGGTCGCGGTACCCGACCTTCGCTTCACGTACGTCTTCGCGACGTTCGTCAACGAGGTGACTGGAGCGGTGCTCGGGCCGCCCGTGCAGCTCCAGCGGAGTGGGACGAGCGGCAATGACCAGCTCTGGATCACGCCCGCCGGAACTCCCGTCGCGATCAACTCCGCTCACGTCGGAGTGCGGCTTCGCCTCGTCGGCGGGACCGATCCGAACGCGGCCTGCGGCCAGCTCTACACGGAGTGCTACGACACCGGTTCTTCGAACGGCGTCGTCCACATCCGCGGCTGGAGCACTGGCGCGGCCCCGGCTGTCCGCAACGCGTGGCTCCTGCCCGGCTCCTGTCTTCCGGACGCGTACTTTGCGACCGAGGACTGCAGCGGGGGCGTCCAGGCCGACGTCGACCTCGGCGCGACGCATCCGCTCACCGGAACGGACGTGACTGCGCAGGTGTGGGCCAGCGTCGACGGCGCTGGCACGTACCAGCTCTCCCCGGGTGGCACCTCCGGTCTGGTCACCTGGACTGCCGGTAGCGGACTGCCGTTTGCCGGCGAGGGCCCTCATACGGTCGCCCTCAGCTGGAGCTGGAAGCAGACGTCGGGCACCTGGAACGGCCTCACCTGCAACGACAGGAACAACAACCCGTGCAAGGCGCAAGGCACGTTCGGCCCCGTCCAGCGAGCGTTCGTCGCCGGGCCGGGACGCTCGGGCCCACTCAAGCGCGTTCAGGTCTTCGAGAGCGGCGTCACCTCGTCGGGTAGCAACTCCTTCCAGACAGGGACGACGCCTACGCTCGGCGTCAGCATCGCGGTCACCGGCAGCCTCAAGGTGCAGTCGGAGGCGAGCGATCCGGTGGTCGAGCTGCGCGTCACCGGCAGCCAGAACCAGTCGATCGACTGCGATCCGGCGATCCCGAACCTCGCGTCCGAGATCGAACAGGGTTGTGGGCCCGCCTACAAGATCAACCCCGGCCTCGCCTGCCCGGCGTACAACGCGCTCTGGTCGCTCCCCGAGCCGTGGGAATGCGTCAAGACACAGACGGGTGGAGCGGTCGGCCAGGTAGAGCGCGGGCTGAAGGACCGGATCCTGGGCGGCTCCAACTCATGCACCGCGCCGATCAACTGGCCGAACTACAGCGTCGGCGACCCGCGCATCGTGCCGCTGATCATCACGCCGTTCGGAACCTTCGCCGGCAGCGGTAACGACATCGTGCCGGTCATCGACTTCGCCGCCTTCTACGTCACAGGTTGGAACAGCGACCCGTGCCCCGGCGCGCATCCCGTTCCCAAGGGCTACATCGCCGGCCATTTCATCAAGTACGCACAACCCAATCCGCGCGGAGCCGGAGACACCGTCTGCAACCGCGACGCGCTCACGCCCTGCGTCCCAGTACTGACCCGTTAGGAGGAGGAATTTCCATGGAATTTGCAGGCAGACTCGTATCGACGCGAAGAGGGACGCTGCTCGTCGCGGCTCTCGTTGCGTTGCTCGCCGGGGCGTCGATCCTGGTGTACCTGAACAGCTATCGCGAAAACCTCAAGTCGCAGGGCGCGCTCGTCACGGTGCTCGTCGCCAAGGGGACGATTCACAAGGGCACTGCCGGAAGCGTCGTGGCCGAGAAGGATCTGTACACGGCGACGACGATCCGAGAGAGCCAGCTGCTGGAAGGCGCGATCAGCGACCCTGCGGCGCTGCGTGACAAGGTGGCGACCCGCGAGATCTATGACGCCGCCCAGCTGACGGCGACCGACTTCGCGGAGGCCGGCGATTCGCTCGCCGCGCAGCTGACCGATCGGCAGCGCGTGGTCGCGGTGCCGTTCGACTCGGCTCACGGGCTCATCGACGGGATCGAGCCGGGCAACCGGGTCGACGTCTACGCCGGGTTCAACGTGATCCCGCTCGGCGCGGACGGCAGGCCCACCACCGGCGGCCAGTCGCGGCCGATGCTGCGGCTGATCCTCGCCAACGTGGCAGTCCTCGCCGTCGGTGAGAAGGCGAGCGGCTCCGGCACGACGAACGTGAGCCTTCGGGTCGACGACAGGGACGCAGCGCAGCTCGCCTTCGCCGCGGACAACGGCAAGCTGTGGCTGGCGCTGCGGCCGAGCTCCGGCGCGAAGCCTTCCAGGAGTGGGATCGTCACAACCGAGACGATGCTCCTCGGCGTGCCGCCGGTGCAGATCCTCCGGTCGGTCGGTGGCCGGCGATGAACGCCCGCGGCTTTCAGGTCTTCGCGGCGCTCGAGGGGAGTCTCGGCCTAGAGGCGATCCAGGAGGCGCTCCCGAGCGGCACCCCGGTACGCGCGGTCTCGCTGGCGGAAGCCGGCCTGGCCGGCAGCGAGATCCCGCCGGGCGCCGATCTCGTCGTCGTCGGCTGCTCGCAGTCTCACGACCAGGCGGTCGAGGTGATCGCGGCAGCGAGTGCTCAGCGGGCGGACCGCCCGGTGGTGGTGCTCTACCACGGGTCGCCGAACGGGTTCCTCAAGCGTGCATTCGAGGCCGGCGCAGATGACCTGGTCGAGCTGCCGCAGTCGGCTGCGCAGCTTGGCTTCGCGCTCGAGAAGGCATTGGCAAGGCGCCGCGGCTCCGTCGCCGGTGCCGCCGAGGGCGAAATGATCACGGTGCTGGGCCCGAAGGGCGGGACCGGCAAGACGATCACGTCGTCGAACCTGTCCGTGGCCCTGGCCCTCGAGGGGAAGTCGGTGGTCCTCGTGGACCTCGACCTTCAGTTCGGCGATGTCGGTCTCGCGCTCGGCCTCGAGCCGAGTCGGACGATCTATGACCTGGCTGTCTCGGGCGGAACACTCGATGCGGACAAGATCGACGGGTTTCTCTCACAGCATCCGTCCGGTGCACGAGCGCTGCTCGCGCCGCTCCGGCCGGACCAGGCAGCCGCGATCGGGACGCCGTTCCTGCGCGAGGTCTTCGACATCCTGCGCTCGCGGTTCGACTTCGTCCTGGTGGACACGCCACCGGCGTTCACGGCCGAGGTCATTGCGGCCGTCGACGTCTCCACGCATCTCTGCGTCGTCGGGATGCTGGATGCGCTCTCGCTCAAGGACACGAAGATCGGGCTGGAGACGCTGGAGCAGATGGGCTACGACCCGAACGCGGTCACGTTTGTGCTGAACCGCGCGGATTCGGATGTGGGCATCGCAGCGTCCGACGTGCACGAGCTGCTCGGGCGGGCACCCGACCTGATGGTCGGCAGCGATCGGGCGATTCCTCGCGCTCTGACCAGCGGGCAGCCGATCGTGGTGGCCGAGCCGAAGTCGAAGGCCGCGAGGTCGTACACATCTCTCGCGGAGCGGTATCTCTCGGCGACAGCGCGTCCTGCTGAGACCCCGTCGGCGATGGCCGACCCTGCGACGAACGGCAACGGGCGGCGACGCCGGCTGCTGCGGAAGGCGAGCTAGCAATGGAGCTGCACGAGCGCATAGCCGCTTCCCCGGTAGCGGCGGCGGTCGCCGCGTCGAACGGCAACGGGAGCGACCCCTTCGCGGAGCTCAAGAATCGGATCCACCTTGCGCTCGTGAGCGAGCTCGGCCCACGCCTGTTCGAGGTGGAGGACGGCGGGGCGGTTCGTAGCCGCGTCGAGTCCGAGATCCGGGACCAGCTCGCGCAGGAGACCGGCCTCTCGCACGACGACAGGGAGCGCCTCGGTGCCGAGATCGCAGACGACATCTTCGGCTACGGCCCGCTCGAGCGCCTGCTGGCCGACCCATCCGTGTCCGAGATCATGGTGAACGGCCCGAAGGACATCTGGATCGAGCGTGCCGGCCGGCTGTCGCAGACGCCGCTCACCTTCACGGACGCGTCGCACCTCCGCCGGATCATCACGAAGATGGTCGGTCAGATCGGCCGGCGGATCGACGAGTCGTCGCCGCTTGTCGACGCACGCCTGCCTGACGGGTCACGCGTCAACGCGATCATCCCGCCGCTGTCCCTCTCGGGGCCGCTGCTGACGATCCGCAAGTTCGCGCAGAACCGCTTCGCGCTTTCCGAGCTGATCGAGATCGGGTCGCTTTCGAAGGAGTCGGCGGAGTTCCTGGAGAACTGCATCCGCGCCCAGCTCAACATCCTCGTCTCGGGCGGCACGGGGACGGGCAAGACGACGTTCCTGAATGCGCTGTCGGCGTCGATTCCCGACAGCGACCGGATCGTCACGATCGAGGACGCGGCCGAGCTCCAGCTCGCCCAGCGGCATGTGATCCGTCTCGAGTCCCGCCCGAAGAACATCGAGGGCGAAGGCGAGATCACGATTCGCGACCTCGTCCGGAACGCCCTGCGCATGCGTCCCGATCGAATCATCGTCGGCGAGGTCCGTGGCGCGGAGGCGCTCGACATGCTCCAGGCGATGAACACGGGCCACGAGGGCTCGCTCTCGACGGTCCATGCGAACTCGCCGCGGGACGCGCTCAACCGGCTCGAGACGATGGTGCTGATGGCCGGCTACGAGCTGCCTCTCCGCGCCATCCGGAGCCATGTCTCGTCCGCGCTCGAGCTCGTCATCCAGCTCGACAGGCTCGACGACGGTTCCCGTCGTATCGTCGAGATCTCGGAGGTGCAACGCATGGAGGGGGAGGTCATCACCCTCCAGAAGCTCTTCGAGTTCAAGATCGAGCACTTCGACTCCGAGCGGCGGATCGTCGGAAGGCTCCATCCCACCGGTCTGCGACCGGGGTTCCTCGGAAAGTTCGAGCGCCACGGGATCGACCTGCCGGTGAGCCTGTTCGGTGGAGCCGCAAGCGCTGTCTTCGGCGCGAACGGTCAGGCGCTGCAGGATCGCGTCAACGGGAGCGACCGGTGAGGTCGGCGCGCACGCTGTTCGCCGCTGTCGTCGGGACACTCGTCCTTTGCGGCGCAGCGGCCGCCGCCCCCGGAGCGTCCAGGGACGTTCGTCTGGCTCCTGTCACCCGCCTGCCGTTCCCGGATCGCGGCTACGTCGTGCACGTCCCGGACGAGGCCGAGCTCGATGGCCGGAACGTGGTGGTGCGGGAGAACGGTCGCCGGGTCACCGGGGTGCGCGTCGACCCACTCGCGAGCAGCGGGCTGCGGTTCGGCGTCGTGCTCGCGCTTGATGCGAGCGACAGCATGGCCGGACCCCCGGCAGCCGCCGCTGTTCGGGCCGCGCGGGCGTTCGTTGCGCATCGTGCGCCGGCCGGCGAGGTCGGCGTCGTCGCGTTCAACGGCGGGATCTCGGTGTTGCGCAATCCGACCCGGGACGGCAGCGCGCTGCGACGCACGCTCGCCTCGCCGCCTCGGCTGGCGTATGGAACGCGCATCAACGACGCGCTCATCCGGTCGCTGGCGCTCCTGCGCGACGCGAAGATCTCGTCCGGCTCGATCGTCCTGCTCTCCGACGGCGCGGACATCGGAAGCCAGCACTCGCTCGACGAGGCTGTCGCCGCCGCCAAGGAGCAGCGCGTCCGCGTGTTCACCGTCGGCCTGCGCTCCGGCGCATTCGACGCGGCGCCGCTTCGCAGAATCGCCGATCAGACTGGAGCGTCGTACGCCGAGGCTCATTCGGCCTCGGAGCTGGCCTCGGTCTACGAGGCGCTCGGCGACCAGCTGGCCGGGGAATACCTCGTCCGGTATCGGTCTGTCGCGCGTCCCAATTCGGAAGTCAGGGTCGACGTTCGGGTCACCGGCATGGGGAGAGCCGCCGCGAGCTACGTGGCGCCGACGCCGTCGCTGCTGCCCCCGTACCACCGATCCCTTGTGTCGAGGTTCCTGCTCTCGGGAAGCTCGCCGCTGCTGATCAGCCTGGTGTTCGGGCTGCTCATCTGTGCGCTCTTGCTCCTGCTGGCACGGCGGCCGAAATCCACCGTCGTCGGCCGCGTACAGACATTCGCGCCCGGGGCTCCCTCCGCGCGCCCGGGTCAGGCGGCGGCTGCGGCTGCAGTGCGAGTCGCGACCCGGAACCGCTACGCGAGCGGCTGGTGGGCTCAGCTCGAGCGTGACCTCGAGCTCGCGAGGATGACCGCATCGCCGCGGAAGGTGGTCGCGATCGCTCTTTCCGGAACCTTCGCGATCACGCTCCTTGCGTTGATCCTCTCGGCTCCGCTGCTGGCGCTCTTCGGGCTCGCGACGCCTTTCGTCGCTCGCGCTGTCATTCGGCGGAAGGTCAAGGCGGTGCGCGCTGAGTTCGCGGAGCAGTTCCCGGGGAGCCTTCAGGTGCTCGCTTCGGCCCTGCGCGCCGGCTACAGCTTCAACGGCGCACTCGGCGTCGTCGTCGACAACGCCTCCGAGCCCGCACGCTCCGAGCTGGCGCGTGTGATGCAAGACGACCAGCTCGGCGTTCTGCCGGAGGAGGCCATCCGGCGGCTGGCTCGCCGAATGGCGAACCGTGACATCGAGCAGGTTGCGCTCCTCGCCGAGCTGCAGCGGACGTCGGGAGGCAACTCGGCCGAGATCCTCGACACCGTCGTCGGCACGATCCGCGAGCGGGCGGAGATCCGTCGGCTCGTCCGGACTCTCACCGCGCAGGGTCGAATGGCCCGGTGGATCCTGACGGCGCTCCCAGTTTTTCTCACAGCGTTTCTCTGGCTCGTCCACCCGGACGTCATGGCGCACTTCTTTACGAGCGGCGGCGGACAGGTGGCGCTTGCGGTCGCCACGTTGATGGTGGCAGCCGGTTCCGTCCTCATCCAGCGCATCGTCGACATCGACGTCTAGGAGCTGTCAATGACCCCATTTCTCATCCTCGGTCTCGCTCTCGTCGCCACTTCGGGAGTGCTCATTCTGCGGTCGTTCACCCTCGCGAGCAGCGAGCGACGCCGGACCCTCGACCAGATCAGCGCCTACGGCTTCAACTCGGCGGCAATAGCCGAAGAGTCGCCCGCCGACCTGCGCGCAAGCTTCGATGACCTCGCTGAGGCCACGGGCAAGAAGGCGCTCGCCCGGTTCGACCGCCTGCGCTCCGGCGAGCGGGGCCTGCGCGAGTTGCTCGATTCGGCCGGCATGTACCGAACGTCGGTCGCCAGGTTCGTCGGCACGCGGATCCTCGCCGCCCTGTCGGGCCCCGCGCTGCTGTTCCTCATGTCTCTCGCGGGGCGCCTCGACTTCCGACTGCTCCTGGGAGGCGCACTCTTGACCCTGATGGGCTGGTATCTGCCCTACGTCCGGGTCCAGCGTCGCGCCCGTCTTCGGCTCGAGCAGATCGATCGGGAGGTCCCGGAGCTCGTCGACCTGCTCGTGACGACGGTGGAGGGAGGCGTCGGGTTCGCGGCCGGCCTCCAGCTGGCCTCCCGCAGCATCGAGGGCCCGCTTGGCCAGGAGCTGCGGCTCGCACTCCGCGAGCAGAGCCTCGGCCTCACCCCGGAGGAGACGCTGCGCAACCTCTCTCTGCGTGTCGACAGCCCTGCGACGCGCGCGTTCACCCAGGCGCTCGTCCAGGGCGAGTCCCTCGGCGTCTCGATCGGAACGATCCTGCGCGACCTGGCGATCGACATGCGGAAGCGGCGTCGCCAGAGCGCGGAAGAACGCGCGCAGAAGACGCCGACGAAGATCCTCTTCCCCCTGATCGCGCTGATCCTGCCGGCGATGTTCATCGTCACGCTCGGGCCGGTGCTGATGGAAGCGATGAGCTTCTTCGCGTCCACGTGATCGGGCGCTGGATCGATCGGGTGGGTCGGACCACTCCTCTGCGGGAGGGGCCTGGCGCACGCGCGATGGAGGATCGATTTGTGGCTCGAAAGTCGCTGATGAGGATCACCGCGGGTGCGGCGCTCGTTGCTGCCCTAACGGTGTTTGTAGCGTCCGCCGCCGCGGGGCGGCTGACAATCTTCGCGGCCGCCGGCCTTGCGACCCCTACGGCCGTCGCGCCGGCGAACGGGCTCGTCGTCGAAGCGCTGCCCGCGTTCTCGTGGGCCGCCGTGGCAAAGGCCGACAAGTACGAATTCCAGCTCGCCGCCGACGCCGGGATGAACTCGCCGGTGCTCGGTCGCGGCGATGATCAGTTCACGACGCGCAACACGCGCGCGACGCTCAAGAAGACGATCCCGAACGGCACCTACTGGTGGCGCGTCCGAGCGCTGCAGCCGAACGGCACGCCCTCACCGTGGAGCCCCCCGCGGGCGATCGTGAAGTCGTGGACGTCGGCACCCGCGCTTCAGTCGCCGACGCACGGCGAGGTCATGGTGCACCCCACGCACCCGCTCGTGCTGCGCTGGTCGCAGGTCCCGCGGGCCGCGAAGTACATCGTCTCGATCGCGACCGACCCCACGCTCGGCACGATCGTGAGCCCGAAGGCCGAAACGTCCGGCACGGTCTACGCGCCCCGCTCGACCCTGCTGTCGCCCGGCACCTACTACTGGGGCGTGACGCCGGTCGATGCACAAGGCCATCGCGGAGCGCCCTCGCCCGTGCAATCGTTTGTCTGGACCTGGCCGACGAGCACGACCGCGCGGGTGGACGACGTGTTCGCTGCGCCGGAGGTGTTCGACCCGCTGTTTTCCTGGGATCCGATCGCGGGCGCCGCGAAGTACGAGCTCGAGATCAACCCCTCCGTTGACTTCGCGCCTGGCTCGAAGGTCTGCTGCGGCAGTCCGGTGATCGGCAACTCGTACGCGCCGACGGTCGTCTTCAAGGACAATCTCTACTACTGGCGCATGCGCGCACTGGACAGCACCGGGAATCCCGGCGTCTGGAACGCCGGCCCGAACTTCACGAAGGCATTCGACAAGGTGCCGCCCACTCCGGGCTCGAGCATCAAGAACCTGCGCATGCGCGACAATCTGTCCGATCCGGGGAGCGACGCCGAGGCGGCAACGCCTGGCTACCAGACGCGCGTGCCCGTGCTTCGGTGGGACCCGGTGCCTGGTGCGGCGTCGTACGAGGTCGACGTTGCGCGCTACACCTCCGGCATCTGTGCGTTCGGCGGCGCGGGCAGCTGGCGCGTGAAAACGAGCGTGCCGTTCTGGGCGCCCCTCGGCTCCGGTTGGTCGGGGACAAAGCCCTACTCCGACCCGACAGCCGTGTCCACGGACGGGACCAGCCTCACGCTGGGACAGGGCTATTGCGCCCGTGTCCGCGCTCGCAGCGACCGCGACAACGCGAATGCCGAGGTCTACGGGGACTACACCTACGTCGACGACGGTACCGGCAAGGCATTCACCTTCCTTGGCTATCCAGACACGGACCGCGAGGGTCAGGGCGGCTCCTATCTGGTCGCAAGCGACTATCTGCTGCCGCAGACGGGGTCGATGAACGGGCGCACGCCGTTCTTCAGCTGGAAGCCGCTGTCGCGGCTGTCGCGGAAGACGCTGCGAAACACCGCGAACGTCGAAGCCCTGACGATCACCGAGCCTTCAAGTGCGTCGAACTTCTCGGCTACGGTCCGTGAGAGTGTCGCCGACAGCTCGAAGGACGAGCTCGTTCTGACGCGACTGAGCCCGGCCGGCACGTGGACGTACACCTATGCCGATACCGATCTCAATGCACTCGCAACAGCCATCGAGAGCGACCCGGCCCACGTTCTGGACGTAGAGGTTCACGTTTCCGGGGTGCCGCTGGCGTACGTAACCGACACGGCATTCACCGCGGGTCGCCTCTCGTACTACGTCCTCGTTTCGAAGGATGCGAACTTCAGCAACATCGTCGACTACGCATTCACCCAACTGCCTGTATACGCCCCGCGCAGCTCCACCAAGCCGACGACGTACCCGGACGAGACGACCTCTTACTACTGGGCCGTCCTGCCGGCGATCGACGTGATCGGATCCGTCGCAGCCAGCGATCCGTTGCTGGCCTCGCCGCCGAGCTTCCAGAAGCAGTCCACTCCGCCGGCGCAGACGGCTCCGGGGAATGGCGCCCTGGTCGAGCTCCAGCCGACCTTCCGGTGGACGCCGGTCGAAGGCGCCCGCCGCTTCCGGGTCCAGGTCGCTGACGATCCGACGTTCGGCTCGCTCCTCGACGACGTCCTCACCGACTCGACCGCGTACACGAGCAACACCTCGTATCCCGCCGACACGATCCTCTACTGGCGCGTCCGCGCCGACGACGAGAACCTGATCGGCCTGACGTGGTCGTCGATCGGGACCTTCCGCCGGAGGCTCCCGGCGCCGGTGCTGAGCGCGGCCAACCCCGGCTCGGGCGAGAGCATCCCGCTCTGGACCTGGTCGCCGGTGAACGGAGCGGTCGGCTACGACGTCGAAGTCGACGAGCCCGACGGGGATCACTCCCAGTTCCTCGACTTCCGCTCGGCTGCGTTTACGGCCGTCAAGATGACCGGCACCGGCGTCTGGGGCTGGCGCGTCAGGGCCGTGTTCCCGAAGCAGCTCGGCTCCCAGACCCAGCCCGGGCCTTGGTCGGCGACGAAGCCCTACACGCGCACGATCGCGGAGCCGGGCGGCGCGAAGACCGAGCGGAGCGGTGTCTCGGTGCTGCTCTCGTGGAACGCGAAGCCGGCCGCGAAGAACTACCGCGTGCAGATCTCGCAACGCGCGGACTTCCAGGGGAGCGTCGAGCAGGTCGACACCGACAACACGAGCTACGCACCGACGCTGCTTTCCCCCACCTACCTTGCCGGCGGCACGTTCTGGTGGCGTGTCGCCGCCCAGGACGAGGACAGGAACATCGGCGACTTCAGCCCGGGGCAGCAGTTCACGCTCGCCAAGCAGTCCGGGAGCACGGCCACGCTGACACGGCTGAGGCTCGCGACGAAGGTCGTGAAGGTGACCAACGGTCGCCGGGTCACAGTGACGGTCAGGGCGAACGGCCGCGCCGCCCGTGGCGTACTCGTCCGAGTGCTCTCACGAGGCGTGACGCCGCTCAAGGCGAAGACGAACAGGTACGGCCGGGTCACCTTCAAGCTCAAGAAGCTCGGCCGCGGCAAGAGGCTGGTGCTCCGGAAGCTCCGCTTCCACGCCGCCAAGACGGGCTTCCTGCCCGCGCGCCGCAGCATCTCGATCCGGTACTAGCCGGCGCCGGCACAGCGCCGGCTTCGCCTCAGGTTGCGCGGTTCCCAGGCCGATGAAACGGGTAGGCTCGCTCGAGCCGACCATGATGACGACCGGCCAGTTCCTGACGACACTCACGCTTGCGACAGCAGCGCTTGCGCTCTGGTCGTACGTCCGCTGGCCGGGCGCCGCTCCCGCGACGATGAAAGGCGCTGTCGTGCGGGTCGTGATCGCTCTCGTCCTGCTCCAGGTCGGAGCCGCCGCGTTCGGGCTCGGCATTGCGGCCGCGCCGTCGCTGGCGATCCTGATGCTTGTCGGCACGGTCGTTCCCGTGCTGACCTTCATGTTCCTCGCGTCGATCTGGTTCCTGAAGGTCTGCGCGGACCAGGTCCGCGGCTAATCCTCTAGCGCGCGTCGATCAGCGTCGCCCGGAACGCCGGGTGCTTCGACGCCCAGGCCTTGACGAAGAACAGCAGCTCCGTGGCTGCTTGCGCCTTGCTGCCGCCGTCGAGGCGCCACGGGACGAGCACCTCGAGCGTGTCGCTCTCAATGTGCGTGGCGACGCAATCGGCCTCGCTCAAGGCGGAGGCCAGGGCGGGCGCGAGCTCTGGGTGACTGATCAAAAGCTTCATCGGATGCCTATCCAGTATCACGAACCGCAGGCCGCCACACGAGGCCGAACCGGGTAGTTCGTGCCCGTCTAAGAGGTAGTGCGGCGGCAGGCGAGCAGCCGCTTCAGGAGCCCGCGAACCCGCTCCACCGTTGTAGTGGAGGCGTCCTCCGAATCGTCCCAGCTCGCCATGATCGGAGCATCGTCGCGGCCGTCGCGACCGACTTCCGTCATCCGGGCGGGTGTTGCTACCCGAGTGTGGTGGTCGTGTGTCGGAGGCCCGTGTCAGGCCGACTGCGCGAGCGGGAGCCACCTAGGCAGTGTGGCCCTCACCGTGGTCGGGCCGCCCGGTGCGCTCTCGACCTCGAGCAGGCCGCCGAGCAGCCTGAGCCGCTCGCGCATCCCGACGAGCCCGATGCCGCTCTCTCCGTCCTCGGCCGGCACGACGCGGGCGGGATCGAAGCCGTGGCCGTCGTCACGGATCTCCATGCAGACGCCCTTGAACGTCTCGTCGCGCAGGGTCACCGCGACCTCGCGGCTGCCGCTGTGGTGCCTGACGTTGCTCAACGCCTCTTGCAGGACGCGCAGGAGCGCGATCCTCTGGGACGCGGTGAGTGCGTCGAAGGATCCCTGGACCACGAAGGAGGTGGAGATACCGGTTCGCCGTTTGAGGGCCGCGAGCTCGCGTTCGACCGCCTGAGGCAGCGGCTGTCGAAGAAGCGAGCGCGGTTCGAGCGAGTGCGCCAGGTCGCGGAGGTCCTGATGGAGCTCGGCGAGTTGAGAGTCCAGGTCGTCGAGGCGGCCGACCAGCGTCTTGCGGTGCTCACTCCCGACGAGCTCGACCATCTGTTCGCGGAGCAGCCGAACGTCCTGGGCGAGTGCGTACACCTGCTGGAGCGGACCGTCGTGCAGGTCGAATCCGAGTCGCACGAGCAGCCGCTCGTTCGCCGCGGCCAGCCCCGGCTCGCGTGCATCGGACCTCAAGCGTGGATTCATGTGCGCGGCGCTCTAGGCCGAGTGGGCCGTCAGCGCGGCAACGAGGCCCGACCGATGCGCGTATCGAGCCGCTTCCGTTCGGCTCGAGACTCCGAGCTTCCGATAGAGGTTGCGCAGGTGGAATTTGACGGTCTGCTCGCTGATCCAGAGCTCGCGACCGATCTCCCGGTTGGACAAGCCGCGTGCAACCGCCTCGAGGACGACGCTCTCGCGCTCGCTGAGCTCGGCCGTTCCGTTAGAAGCCACGCTCTGCGGCGCCTCTTCCCCCCAGACCTCGAAGGGACGGCCCGAAAGCGCACTCCGGAGCACCGCAGGGAGATCCACGGGCTCGATCGTCTTGACGATGTACCCGAGCGCACCAGCCTCCCGCGCCGCCTCGATCTGGGCCTCGTCGCTGTAGCTCGAGAGGATCACGACCGCGATCGTGGGATCGTGCTTGCGGAGGCGCGTGAGGCATGTGAGCCCGTCGAGCTCCGGCATCCGCATGTCGAGCAGGACGACGTCGGGATTCGTCTCACGCACGGCCGGGACGACCCGGCTGCCGACCGAGACCTCGGACACGATCTCGAAATCTTCCGCGTCTGCGAGCGCGCGCCGCACCGCCGCCAGCATGAGCCGGTGGTCGTCGGCCACGAGCACTCGAAAAGTTCCCAAAACCGCCGCAGTCCTTTCGTGGAGCCGTTCGAGGCGAGGTCGCCTCCAACCAATCATGGTTCGCTTGCGCTAAGGCTTCACTCCCCCATCCAGGGGATGTCCGACAGGAGAGCCCCAAGGACGGCGGACGCCCCCGACGAACAAGGCTGCCGTGAGCTGGCGGCAACTCCTCAGCGTGGTCGCGATCCTCAGCGCGATCGGCGAGGTGATCAGCGCCTTCTTCATCGAGGTGCCGCTCGCGGCGATCGTCGTCGCGGCGCTCTTCCTCGCTGGGTGGTTGTGGTTGCGGCGCGGAGCGACCCTCGGCCCGGTGATCCTGCTTGGCTTGCTGTGTCTCGTCGAGTTGTCGTTCTTCCCGACGTACGAGCGCGAGGACGCGGACGACTGGATCCTCCAGATCGCGTTTCTCATCCTCGGTGCTGCGGGCGTCCTCGCGGCTGCGGCGTTGCTCTGGCGCCACTTCCGGCGCTCAGCTTCGGCCTAGGCGGTCGGCTGCAGCACACCGGACAGGTAGAACCCGTGCGATGCCGCCGCGGTCGGTCCGCCTCACGAGCCAGGATCGTGTCCTCTTCCCCGACGACGGGATCACGAAGCATGACCTGTTCGAGTTCTACCGC
>Ga0075429_100002641_pt1 | contig 15090 bp, 9 predicted proteins | sample RhiMetdeltSRZDD3_FD_75295 | JGI IMG/M metagenome (GOLD analysis project Ga0075429, IMG submission 75295) | Populus rhizosphere microbial communities from Tennessee, USA - Rhizosphere MetaG P. deltoides SRZDD3 | ecosystem: Host-associated > Plants > Roots > Rhizosphere > Soil | place: USA... | reverse complement strand
AGCGTGAACGCCGCGGCGGAGCCGCTCTTCGCGGCCAAGAAGGGCGTGGAAGGGGACACGCGGCCCTTCACGGTGTTCCGCGACGCCGACGTGGAGGCCGCCTTCGCCGCCCGGGGATTCCGCCCCACCGCTCGCCGGCCCGAGTTCTTCCTGCCCATGGCCCTGCACCGCGCCCTGAGGACGGCTCCGCTCTCGCGCGCCATCGAGGCGGCCGCGCGCGGGCTCGGCCTCGTCCGCGCGCTGGGCTCGCCCGTCATCCTCCGGGCGGAGCCACGTGGCTGATCCCGACTGGGCGCTCGCCCTCTTCCGGCGCTCGGTGTTGAAGCAGCGCAAGCTGGCCGAGATCGTCTCCCTGCTCGGGCCCACCGCGGGCCTGCGCTGCCTCGACCTGGGATCGGACAACGGCGTGGTGAGCCTGCTCCTGCGGCGGCGCGGCGGCGACTGGGCTTCGGCGGACATGACGGAGGAGTCGGTGGCATCCATCCGCGAGCTCGTGGGGACCGACGTGCACCGCATCGAAGGCGAGCGGCTGCCCTTCGCCGACGCCGCCTTCGACCGGGTCGTGGTGGTGGACATGCTCGAGCACGTGGCGGACGACCGCGCCTTCGTGGACGAGCTGGCCCGGGTGGTGAAGCCCGGCGGCCTTCTGGTGGTCAACACGCCCCACCTGAAGGACACCGCCCTGCGCCGGCTGCGCCACCGCCTGGGGCTGACCGACGAGAGGCACGGGCACGTGCGCCCGGGCTATACGCTCTCCGCGTTGCGCGCGCTGCTCGAGCCGCGCTTCGCCCTCGACGCGCACCGCACGTACTCCCGCTTCTTCACCGAGACCGTGGACACCGCGATCCAGCTCGGCCTCTCGCGGACGGGCAAGAAGGGATCGGCCAAGGGCATGGTCGTGACCGGCGCGGACCTGAGCCGCCACCGGACCCTCTTCCGCGCCTACTCCGTGGCCTACCCCGCCATCTGGGCCGTGTCGAAGCTGGACCTTCTCGTCCCGCTTACGTCTGGATACATGCTGATCGCGTCCGCGTCACGGCGCCGGTCATGAGATAAGATCGACGCTGGGAGTTATTACAGGAACCTCGGCTTCACCTTCCCATGGGCGACACCACCACGACGCCGCCGGGCACGCCTGTCGGCAACGGGCCGGTCCCGCGCCAGTTCGGCCGCTACGACGTCGTGGGCCTCATAGGCGAGGGCGCCATGGGCCGCGTGTACCGGGGCTTCGACCCGCTGGCCAACCGCCCCGTGGCCATCAAGACCATCAAGCGGGAGCACCTCTCGCAGGAGACGACGGACAAGTACATCCGCCGCTTCCGCCGCGAGGCGCAGGCGGCGGGGATCCTCTCCCATCCGCACATCGTGGGCATCTTCGACGTCGGCGACGACTACTTCGTGATGGAGTTGCTGACGGGCCGTACCCTCCACGACCTGCTGGCCGAGGAGGGACGCCTGGAACCGACGGACGTTCTCCAGATCCTGGCCCCCATCGCGGACGCGGTGGACCACGCCCACCGCAACGGGATCATCCACCGCGACATCAAGCCGGCGAACATCATGATCCAGCCCGACGGCCGGGCCAAGCTTATGGACTTCGGCGTGGCTCGCCTGGAGGACTCGACGTCCACGTCCACCGGCCAGATCATCGGCTCGCCCTACTACATGGCGCCGGAGCAGATGAGCGGCGACGCCGCCGTCACCGCCCGCTCCGACACGTACTCACTGGCGGTGGTCACCTACGAAGCCCTTACCGGTCAGAGGCCGTTCCAGGCCGACAGCGTGCCCGCCATCGTCTACAAGGTGGTGAACGAGATCCCGCCCCCGCCGCGCAAGTGGAACCTGGAGCTGCCCCCGCACTACGACACGGTCTTCGCCCGGGCGCTGGCCAAGGACCCCATGGCCCGGGCCGCGACCGCCACCGAGTTCATGACGTCGCTCGTGCCCAAGGACCTGGGCAAGCCCATCGCGCACCTCTTCCGGCCCGTTCCGGACGCAACGCCGCGCGCGGCGATCGAGGGCTCGGCCGACGCCGGCGCAACCTGGGACATCCCGCCGGCCGAGATCGCGGCCAAGGCCAAGGAGACGGCGCCGCAGCGGGCCGTGATGCGCGGCCTGCGCCGCCATGCGCGGTGGGGCCTGGCGGCGGCCGCGCTGCTGGCCGTGGCCGTCTTCGCCGTGCCGCGGGCCGCGGCGCCGCCTCCGCCAGCGGCTCCGGTCGCGGGCGTCCGCATCGACAGCCAGCCCGCCGGGGCCGTCATCTGGGTGGACGGGACGGAAGCGGGCATTTCGCCGCGCGTCGTGCCGGGCGTGGCGCCGGGCCACCACAAGGTCCGGCTCTCCGCCGCGGGCTTCGCCGACGCGGAGCTGGGGATCGTGGTGCCCGGTGACGGGAAGTACCCGCCGCTCCACTTCGTCCTGCAGCCCATCGCCGCGCGCGTCCGCATCGAGTCCGTGCCTTCAGGTGTCGCGGTGAGCGTGGACGGCGAGCACACCGGGATGACGCCGCTGGACATGGTGCTGCTCGAGCCCGGCCGCCACGAGATCCGCATGGACCGCGAGGGCCTGCGGCCGTGGGTCCGGGAGGTCGACGCCAAGGTCGGCGAGAGCTTCGCGGTGGAGGCGCGACTGCAGCCGGTCGACACCGGCAGCGCCGCGGGGATGGAGCCCGCGCAGCCGGGCATGCTCATCGCGCTGGGCATGGGCGTGACGCCGCCCCGGAAGGTCTCCGGGGAGCCGGCACCCTACCCGGACGAGGCGCGGGCCCGCAAGCTCCAGGGCGCGGTGACCGTGGACATGATCATCACCGAGGAGGGCGCGCCGATCGAGGTCACCGTGGTGGAGTCCGCCGGCCAGGTCCTGAACCAGGCCCTGGTCGAGGCCGTGCGCGGCTGGCGCTACGAGCCGGCGCGCAAGGACGGCGTCAACGTCCGCGTCCACTGGCGGGTGCGGCAAATCTTCAGGCTGAATTGACGCCGTCCAACGCCGCGTCAATTCAGCCTGATGTTGTCAATGCGCCGTCACGGTCTTCAGAACGGTCCCCTTGTCCGTCCGTTGTCGACCGGTCAACCGGTCAACCGGTCAACCAGTCAACCGGTCTAGCCCTTCAGCAGGTGGTCCAGCGGCGCCCCGGGGGCGAACTCGTCCGGCTCCGCGCCGCGGCGGAAGAGGCGCGCCCCGTTCGTTCCCTCGAGGGAGGCGCGCTCCCCTTCCACGCGGAGCCACGCCCCTTCCCGCATCGCCAGGACGGGCCCCTCGTTCTCTTCCAGGAACTCGCGCAGCCGCTCCTCGCGCGTCTCCCCCATGTGGCGCGAGGCCGGGTCGGCGTCGATGTAGTGCGGGTTGATCTGGAAGGGGACGAGGCCCAGGGCCGAGAAGCCGGCGGGCTGCACGATGGGCATGTCGTTCGTGGTCCTGATGGTGGGCGCCGCGATGTTGGTGCCCGCGCTGGCACCCAGGTAGGGCATGCCCGCGGCCGCGCGCCGTCGCAGGACCTCGAGGAGGCCCGAGCGCTGCAGGCGGTCCAGCAGCCGGAAGGTGTTCCCGCCGCCCACGAAGGCCGCCTCCGCCTCCTCGAAGGCGGCCAGGGCCTGCGCGTCGGCAGTGGCGCCCTTCACCTCGATGCCCGCCCGCGCCAGGCGGTCGCGGGCCTTGGCCGTGTAGGCCGTCCAGTCCCGCAGGGCGAACGGCACGAAGAGCACGCGCCGCACCGGCCCCAGGAACGAGTCGATGGCGTCGATGGCGTGGTCCAGGTATCCGGCGCCGTGGTTGGTGGAGTTGCTCAGGAGCAGCAGACGCTTCATTCCTGCTTGCGACGCTCCTTGTCCTGGTACATCCGCTCGTCGGCCAGGCGGATGAGGGCCTCCTTCGACGCGGCCTCGGTGGGATAGGTGGCGACGCCCAGCGACATCCCGACGCGGGCGTTGATGCCCTCCTCCTGGAGGAAGGTGTGCTCTTCGACGAGGCGCCGCAGCTTCTCGCCCAGCATGGCCGCCGCCGGGCCGTCGGTCTGGGGCAGGATGACCACGAACTCGTCGCCGCCGTAGCGGGCCGGGTAGTCGGTCTCGCGCACCGCCGAGCGCAGCAGGAAGCCCACCTCGCGCAGCATGCGGCTCCCCCGCAGGTGGCCGTAGCGGTCGTTGATCGGCTTGAACCGGTCCAGGTCGATGAAGATCAGGGCCAGCACGGAGCGGTAGCGGTCCACCAGCTTCAGCTCGCGGTCGATGATCTGGTTGATGAAGCGGTGGTTGTAGAGCGGCGTCACCTCGTCGGTGATGCTCAGCTCGCGCGTCTTCTGGAAGAGGCGGACGTTCTCCAGGGCCAGGGCCACCGAGTCGGCCAGGGGCTCCATGCGCGCCAGCGTGGACTCGTCGTAGGCGCCGTCCGACTTCGAGCCCAGGGCCAGCACGCCGATGCTGCGGCCGCGCGAGTTCAGGGGCATCACGACGTACGAGCGGATCCCCTCCTCGAGCAGGCGCATGTCCTCGACGAAGCGGTGGTTGTGGAGCAGGTCGCGCTGTATGAGGGGCCGGTCGTCGAGGACCACGGTGCCCGGGCCGCTCCCCACCACGGGCAGCATCGAGCCCAGGCCCCAGGCCGCGCCGTCGGGATAGCCGGCGATCTCGAGGTAGTCGCCCGAGTCGTTGAGGAAGCCGCAGGCCAGGCGGTCGAAGGGCTCGTAGGCCGCGATCTGGCGGGCGAAGGCGGGGATCACGCTCTTGAGGTCCGAGCCGGAGGTCAGCGACCCGGCGATGCGGTGCAGGACCTCCGCCCGCGCGGAGGAGACGCGCAGATCGGCGTAGCGCCGCGCGTTCTCCAGGCCGGTCCCGATCTGCTTGCCCACGGCCTCGAGCAGCTCCGTGGCGGGGGCGGCGGTCCGGCCCGCGGGGTCGTGCAGCGTCAGGATGCCGAGGCGCCGGCGCTTGGTGGCCAGGGGCGCGCCCGCCATCCAGCCCCCGTCGGGACGGACGGAGATCCGGGGCCGGTCGTCCGCCAACATCGAATGCGCGAGATCCAGGGCGGCGGCCCGATCCCCCCCGGGGAGGCGCCACTCCGCCGCCGCCGCCACCGAGCCGCCGGGCTGGATCAGGAAGGTGGCCCCGCCGGCGACGCCGAGCGACTCCACGAGGTGCTCCAGGCTCGAGCGGAGGAAGCCGTCCTCCCCGCCCTCCACGCTCAGGTCGTCGACCAGGGAGACCAGCGTCCGGATCGTGCGGTCCTGCGCGGAGTCATCCACCGCGGGAGCGGCGGTCTCGGGCTCTGGCCGCTTCTGCACTCGGCTGGCGCCATTCTGAAGCGAAGGGCGGCCCAAGTCCATCGCTCCCCGCGCTGGCGAGCGGGCGGCGGCGGCTAGCGCTGGAAGGCGTACGACAGCTTCACGAAGAACTGCCGGTCCTCGCGCTCCAGGCGGTCGGTCTCCTCCAGGAACGTGCGGTTGTCCCCGTAGCCCACGAAGAGCACGGTCTGCCAGTTCAGCTTGTAGGCGAAGAGGGCCGACGCGCCGAAGGAGGCCTCCTTGGGCTCCACCTCGTCGACGTAGAGGGTCGGGTCGCGCACGGTCTCCACGTACTGGACGATGCCCCGGACGAACGTGCGGGCCGTGAAGTTGTAGGTGGCGCGCAGCCGATCCACCTTGGCCGTGAAGAGCCGGCTCGAGCCGCCCTCCACGTCCACGTCGAGCCAGCGGCGGTTGTCGTTGAACTGGAGCTCCAGGTGGTCGGTGGGCCGGAGCGTGGTGCGCAGGATCACGTTCGCGCCGTGGCCGGTGCGCGCGTTGTCGAAATCGACCTCCTGGCCCACCGATCCCTCGAGCTCGATGCGGGAGACCTTCTGGGAGGGGCTGACGAAGATCGTGTAGAGGAGCTGCTGGCGCGGCAGGACCGCGGAACCCGCGCGAACCCTGTCGAAGGCGTAGCGGATGCGGACGAACGAGCTCCACTTCCCGTCCAGGCCGAAGCCCGGCGAGTACTGGCGGAGGATCAGATCCCCGTCGCGCTCCTCTGTCCGCTGATAGATGAGGTAGGTGCGCAGCCGGCGCACGGGACCGGTGGTCGGCCGGAAGGTGTAACCGCTCTCCGCGTAGGCGTCGCGGTAGCCCACCTGGGGGATGAAGCCCGTGTCGGCGCGGAACCCGTCGCTGGCGTCCGTGTACTGGGCGTACCAGTCGAGCCGGGGCGTGGAGTGGTTCCACCAGGCCTGGCCGTCGTGGCCGGACAGGGAGCGGCCGTCCCACTCGTCGGCCAGCTCCGGGCGGTTCGGCGTGAGCGACCAGGAGTAGAGGAGCTGGCCGGTGATGGTGTCCTTCGACGACGGGCGCCACTGGAAGTCGGGGCCGAAGACGCGGTTGTGTCCCCCGCCGTCGATCTCGCGGTCCGTGCCGAGCACGCTCACGAAGGACCCGCCGCCGCCGATCTCGCGCCGCAGCCGTCCGACGCCGACCCAGGACCGGAACTCCTGGTCGGCCAGGTCCGAGGAGTTGGGCCCGGGCAGGATGACGCTGCCGCCCCCGTCGTCCTGGGCCACGAATCCCGTGTAGGCCAGGCGGCCGACCTTCCCCGTCCCGCGCAGGCCCCAGCCGGGATCGGTGATGGTCCGCGTGTACACGGCCTGCAGCGGGGTGGCGAACAGCTCGATCCCCTCCAGGAAGAAGGGCCGCTTCTCGGGGAAGAAGAGCGCGAAGCGCTCGTTGGTGTTGATCTGCGCCACGTCGGACTCGATCTGCGAGAAGTCGGGGTTCAAGGTGGCGTCGATGGCGGCGCTCTGGCCCGGCCGCCACTTCAGGTCCAGCCCTCCCGTCGCGTCCAGCGAGGTGTCCAGCGGCGTGCCCAGGCCGTCCACGGGAAGGGCGGTGCGGGTGCCGCTCACGTAGGGCGCGGCCACGATCCCGCCCGCGGAGGGCAGCCCGGCCAGGCCGACCAGCACGTTCGACCGGCAGATGAAGCAGTTGTTCCCGCGGGGCAGCGTGGTGCTGAAGATCTGCGTGCGGAAGTCGCGCGGGTAGTTGCGATAGAGCATGATGCGCCAGGTCTGCGGGTCCTGTTTCGAGTAGCGCAGGGACGAGAACGGGATGCGGATCTCCAGCGTCCACCCTCCGGGAGTGACGCGGCCGGCCGCGTCCCAGTAGAAGTCGGGCGAGGAATCCTCGCCGGTGGCGTCGTCGGTGACCGCGTCGTATTGGATGCCGTGGGCGTTGGCCAGGAAGAGGATCGCCGTCTTGCCCGTGTTGCGCGTGTCGAGGATGACGCCGCCGTAGTCCGTGTAGCTCGGCACGTTGTCGCGGTCGCCCAGCGGCGAGCGGATCCGCTTCGGGCTCGGGTCCTGGAAGCGGAAGCCCGCGTAGAAGAACGCGTCGTCGTACGCCAGGTAGCCGGTGTTCCGGACCGCCGGCTCCACGTTGTCGCCGGGGTTCGTCTCGTACCACTTCTCGACGGGCGGCACTCCCTGCCAGCCCGCGTCGGAGAGCTCGCCGTCCACCGCGATCGGGCCGGCCGCGCGCTGGATCGTGAGGGTGGGCGGCGCGTCCTGCGCGGCGGCCGCGGCGCCGCAGGCCCAGGTGAAGGCCAGCGCGTTCAAGGTCCTGTGCAGGCCGCGGCCCATTGATTTCGGATTACGACGCATGGGGCCGCGCCAAGGTTGCGTAAAACTTCGCGGCGGGATGCGGACGCGGGCGCGCTGGCGCGGCCCGACCCGTTACGGGTTGAAGGGGGGCGGCGTCGCCTCCGCCTTCGGCGCCGGCTTGTCCGGCTCGGGCGCGGGAGGACGGGGCGCGAACGTGGAGCTGGGAAAGTCGGCGCCCGGGGCGGGAATGTAGACCCCCTGGGTCGGCGGCTGTGCTTCGGCGGGCCTGCCGTGCGGGACGACAGGCCGCCCGGCGGTGTCCGCCGGGACCTCGTCTTCCTCGGCCTCGGCGGTGGACTCCTCCTGCGGCTCCTCGGCGACCACGGACTCCCGGATCGGACGCTCGGGACGACCCGGGGAGCGCGGCGGGCCGGCGTTGGCGGTCGGGGCGTTGTTGCCTCCGGCCATCAGCAGGGTCTCCACCTTGGTGCCCGACTTGTCCATGGCGACGGCGTAGGCCAGCCCCTGGCCCTCCACGATCGCCAGGAACGCCTCGGCGGGCGTGCGGCCCTTGAGGTCCACGGTGAGGAGCTGGCGGGGCGGCGGGCCTTCGTAGACGATCTTGATCTTCAGCTGGCGGGCCATACCGTCCAGGATCTCCGAGAGCGGAGCGTTCGTGGCCCGTACGTCCACGAGGTTGTCGGGCGAGACCCGGACCTCCACCGCCGCCCGGAGGTCCGGGGCGGCGACGAGCAGCGCGATAAGGGCCAGCAGCGGTCTCACCGTCACCCAGCCAGTGTACGGCGCCCGTCCCGCGAAGTCCAGACCGGCTGGGGCCTCCGGATACAATCTCCCCGTGTGCGGCATCGCCGGGATCCTCAGGGAGCCCGGGCAGCCCGTGGACCCTGCGGACCTGCGCGCGCTGGCGGGGGCCCTGGCCCATCGCGGCCCCGACGACGAGGGCTTCCACACGGACGGCAACCTCGGCCTGGCCCACCGGCGCCTGTCTATCCTCGACCTCACGGCCGCGGGCCACCAGCCGATGTGCAACGAGGACGGCTCCGTGTGGGTGGTCTACAACGGCCAGCTCTTCGACTTCGCTCCGGTCCGCGACCGGCTCGAGGCAAAGGGCCACGTCTTCCGCTCCCGAACCGACACCGAGGTCCTCGTCCACCTGTACGAGGAGAGAGGGTGCGACCTCGTGGACGAGGTGGACGGCATGTTCGCCTTCGCCCTGTGGGACGCGCGGCGGCGCCGGCTGCTGCTGGCGCGGGACCGGGTGGGCATCAAGCCGCTCGTTTATGCCGAGGCACCCGGCGGACTGGTGTTCGCCTCCGAGCTGCGGGCCCTCCTGGCCCTGCCGTGGCTGCCGCGCGACGTGGACGACCTCGGCGTCGTCCGGTACCTGTACCAGTCCACCGTACCGGGCGAGGCCTCGGTCATCCGCGGGATCCGGAAGCTCCCGCCCGCGCACCGGCTGATCGCGGAGGGCGGCCGCACCCGCATCGAGAGGTACTGGTCGCTCGAGGAGGGCCCGGCCGCGGACGGCGGTTCCCTCGAGGCCGCGGCCGACGAGCTGGAGGCGCGGCTGGAATCCGCGGTCCGGACCCACCTCGTGGCCGACGTGCCGGTCGGGGCCTTCTTGAGCGGCGGCCTGGACTCGTTAGCGGTGACGCGCGCCGCCGTGCGGGTCGCCGGCCCTGGCCTGCAGACCTTCTCGGCCCGCTTCGCCGACGAGCGCGCCGACGAAGGGCCCCACGCCGCGGAGGTGGCGGCGGTTCTCGGCACCGTCCACCACGAGGTCCTGATCGGACCGGAGCTGGGCTCCACCCTCCCCGAGGTGATCGAGGCCGGCGACGAGCCTTTCGCGGTGGCCTCGGCCCTGGCGCTGCATCGCCTGGCCCGATTCGCACGCGAGCGGGTCAAGGTGGTGCTGAGCGGGGACGGCGCCGACGAGCTGTTGGCCGGCTACCCCTGGCGGCACGAGCCGGAGATCGGCCGCGGGTCGCGTCCGGCGGCGCTGCTGCGGGCCCTGGGGATGACGGCCGCGCGCAGCCTGCGCGGCAGCCGCGCGGGCGGGCCCGGCCTGCCCGCGCAGCTCGCCTCCCGTGTGTCCCGCCTGCTCCGGCGCCCCGCCGAGCGGTACGCGGAAGTGGTGGGCCTCTTCACGCCGGAGGAGATGCAGGCCCTGGTCGAGCCGGCGGCGGCGGCCCTGGCGCGCGAGGCCTGGCGCACCAACCCGGTCCGCGCGCGCTACGCGGACGGCGGCGGCAGCGACGAGGTGAACCGGCGCCTCCGCGCCGACTTCGCGACAACGCTCGTGGACGAGATGCTGACCAAGGTCGATCGCATGACCATGACTGCGGGGCTCGAGGCCCGGGTCCCCTTCCTGGACCGCCGCCTGGTGGAATGGGCGTTCCGCCTTCCCGGCCGCCACAAGGTGCGCGGCCTGGGCAAGCGCGTCCTGAGGCGGGCGCTGGCCGCGTCCTTCCCCCGCGCGGCGGCGCGGCCCAAGCACGGCTTCGACGTGCCGCTCGGCCCCTGGCTCCGCGGCCCCCTGCGCGGCCTGCTCCTCGACACGCTCTCGCCCGAGGCGGTGCGCCGGCGCGGCCTCCTGCGCGAGCGGGCCGTGACGCGGATCGTCGAGGCGCACCTGCGCGGGCGCGGGGACCACTCGCGCAAGCTCTTCGCCTTGATGGTGCTCGAGATGTGGATGCGGCGCTGGACGGCGCCGCCCTCGCCCCTGTCGCTCGAGGCATGGCCGGCCTCCGCGGCCGGCCATGCGGTGGCGCTACCGCGCCGGGGGTGACGGCGCCGGCGACGCGGCGGGCGCGGGCGCCACGGGCGTCAGGTCCAGTCCGGGGATCACCTGGCCCGCCTCCGCGGCCTCGGGGGAATCCGGAGCGACGTGCCGCAGCTCCTCCAGGACGCCTTTCGCTTCCTCGTCGCGCCCCTGCGCGTGAAGCGCCTCGCCCAGGGCCACGCGCGCGTCGAGCAGGCGCGGCTCGAGCGAGAGCGCCTCGCGCAGCTCCTCTTCCGCCTCCGGGTATCGCTTGGTCTCCAGCAGCAGCCGGCCCCGCCGGTGTCGCAGCGCCGCCGAACGGGGGTACCGCGCCTCGCCCTTCGTCAGCCACTCCAGGGCCTCGTCACGCTTCTCCGCCCGATAACGGAGCAGCGCGAGGTTCAGGTACGTGTTGTCCAGGGCCTGGTCCTTGGCGACGAGGTCCTTCATCTCCAGCTCGCTCTCCGCGAGCCGTCCGGCCCGGATCAGCAGCTCGGTGACCTTCCGCCGGGAGTAGAGGAAGCCGGGCGCCTCCGAGAGGATGCTGCGGTGCGCCCCGATGGCCTGCTCGAACTCGCGCCGCCCCTCGGTGTCGAGGGCGAGCTGGTAACGGTTGTACAGGTCGAGCGTGTCCTTGGGGTCGCGCAAGCCGCCCGGGTAGGAGGCCGCTTCGGGGATGACCGCGCCCAGCTCCGACGCGAGCCGCGCGGCGACCCGCGTGAGCCGCGCGGAGGCCTCGTCCTTCTCCTGGGGGTCCTGGGCGGTGTCGTAGAGCTCCGGCCGCGGCGCCTTCACGTACAGGTGCGGCCCCGCGCGCAACGCGAACAGCGGGGCCAGCCCGTACTTGCTCTGCAACGAGACGTTCTCGATGGCGGCGGGCCCCGGGCCCTCCGTGGCGCGCCCCACCACGAGCGGCACCAGCGACACGCCGTCGGAGACCGGCAGCGCGGGCAGGCCGATGAGGTCCAGGAGGGTCGGGGCCAGGTCCACCGTCCTCACCACCGGGGCCACGCGGACGCCGGACGGCACCTTCCCCGGCATCGAGACGACGAGCGGCACGCGCGTCGTCGCGCTGTACACGAAGTAGCCGAAGGCGTCCTCGCCGTGGTCTCCGAGCGACTCGCCGTGGTCGGCCATCGCCACCACGAGCGTCTGCGGGTGCCGGCGCCGCACGCCGGCCACCAGGCGGCCCATCTGCTCGTCCACGAAGGCGATCTCGGCGTCGTACGCCCGCCCGGGGAAGTCCGCGGCCACCGCTGCGGGTGCGTTGTGCGGCGCCATCGAATCGGCGAGGTGGGCCCAGAGGAACACCGGCTGGTCGTGGGGCGCCTGCACCCAGGCCAGGGCGCGGTCCACCACGGCGCTCGCGGCCCCGCGCTCGTAGGCGCCGACGCGCTTGCCGGGCGGACCGAAGTCGTCGTCGTAGACGTCGAACCCGCGCGCGAGCCCGCGGCTCTGGTCGACCGACGTGGTGCCCACGAAGGCCGCGGTGCGGTAGCCGGCGGCGCGGAAACGCTCGGCCAGCGTCGGCGCGTCCGGGGGCAGGACGTCCAGATCGTCGCGCACCCCGTTGTGCACGGGCAGGCGGCCCGTGAGGATCGAGGCGTGCGAGGGCAGGCAGAGCGGCGCGGCGGCGTAGGCCTGCTCGAAGAGCACGCCCTGCGCCGCCAGCTCGTCGGCGGCGGGCGTCCTTCCCTGGCTGTAACCGTAGGCCCCGAGGCGGTCCGCGCGCGTCGCGTCCAGCGTGATGAGGAGGACGGTGGGCTTCTGCCCCCGCGGGAGCGCTCGCTCCTTCCACCACGGGCCCAGGCGCGCGCCGGCGACCAGCGCCGTCACGAGCCCGGCCGCGGCGACCGCTGCGGCGGCCGCGCCCCACGGGCGCGAGGCACCGCCCCGCGCGACAGGGGGCGCCGTGGTCACCGTCGTCGTCCCGCGACCATCCGGCCACGCTATCCCGCGGCGGTTGTGGAGTCAACGCGCGGTTGACGCTGCCTGCGCCGAGGCCCTAGTCTCTGGCCTCCTATGGCGAGGCGTCGCCGGAGGTCGCCGGCACCCCCAGCCGAGCGACCACGCCGCGTGCTCCCGGTCGTCGTCGCCGCCGGCCTCGTCCTCACGGTCCTCCTCGTGTACGCCGGAGTGTGGGCTTTCGACTACGTGAACTACGACGACCCCACCTACGTCGTGCAGAATCCGATGGTCAACCGGGGGCTGACCCTCGAAGGGATCGCCTGGGCCTTCACCTCGACCCGCGCCAGCAACTGGCACCCGCTATCCTGGATCTCCCTGATGCTCGACGTCTCGCTCTTCGGGGTGAGCCCGGGCGCTTCCCACGTCGTGAACGTCGCCATCCATGCCGCGAACGCCGTGCTGCTTCTCGAACTACTCCGGCGTCTCACCGGCGCCCTCTGGCGCAGCGCCGCGGTGGCGGGCCTCTTCGCCCTCCATCCCCTGCACGTGGAGTCCGTGGCCTGGATCGCGGAGCGCAAGGACGTGCTGTCTGCGCTCTTTGGCCTGTTGACGATCGGCGCCTACGCCGCCTGGACGCGTGATCCTCGACCCCGATGGTACGCGATCACCCTCGGTTTCTTTGCCCTCGGCCTCACCGCAAAGCCGATGCTGGTCACGTGGCCCTTCGTCCTGCTGCTCCTGGACTACTGGCCGCTCGGGCGCGCGGCCGCGGTGCCGATGGCTGGTCTCGTCCGCGAGAAGCTGCCTTTCTTCGCGCTGTCCGCCGCCTCGTGCGTGGCCACCTTCCTCGCGCAGCGGGCGGGCGGAGCCGTGCAGGACACGGAGCGCTATCCCCTCCTCCCGCGGTTCGCGAATGCACTCGTGTCCTGGGCCGAGTACGCATGGAAGGCGTTCTGGCCCCACCCGCTCGCGATCTTCTATCCGTATCCGCCGGGGGTGCCGGTCCTGAAGACGATCGCGGCCGCCGGCTTTCTGGCGCTGGTGACGACCGCGGTGATCCGGGTCGCGCGGCGCGCGCCTTACGCCTCCGTGGGATGGCTCTTCTACCTAGGCACACTGGTGCCCGTGCTCGGGCTCGTACAGGTGGGCAACCAGCGCATGGCGGACCGCTACACATACCTTCCCTACATCGGCCTCTTCGTCCTCGTCGTCTGGTGGCTCTCCGATCGGTTCGGCTCCTCCGACCGGGGGCGGCGCGCGCTGGCCGCAGCCGGCGTCGCCGCGCTCGTCGCCTGCGCGGCGCTCGCATGGCGGCAGGTCCGGGTGTGGAAGGACAGCATCACTCTCTACGAGCACGCCGTCTCGGCGGTCCCGGACAACCATGCCGCCCACCTGAACCTGGGCGCGGCCCTCTACCAGCTCGGCCAGGCGGAAGCCGCGGCCGCCCACTTCCGCGAGGTGGTGCGGATCCGTCCGGACTGGGCCCCCGGCCACCACAGCCTGGGCGCCGCGATGCTGTCGTCCGGCCGGGGCGAGGAAGCCGCGCGCGAGCTGGCCGAATCCGTGCGTCTCCTCCCGTCGCGGGTCGACTATCGCCTCGACCTGGCCATCGCGCTCCGCGCGCAGGGCCGAGCGCGCGAGGCGGCGGCGCAGCTCGAGGAGGCGCTGCGGCGGGAGCCGGACAATGTCCGGGCGCGGGCGGCCATGGACCGGCTCCGGCACCGGCCCTCGCCTTGATCCTGTTTCCTCCGCTGGACTAATCTCCCGCGATGCGTCGAGTGGCCTGGCTGGCGGCGGGAGCCGGCGTCGCGGCGGTAGTAGCGCTCGTGGCCTCCCCGATCCTGCGCACCGCCTGGCGCGAGCACCGCCTGCGGGCGCTCCCCCGGCCCGTGGACGTGGTCCTCATCACGATGGACACGACGCGAGCCGACAAGCTGGGGGCCTTCGGGGGCGATCCCGGAACCACGCCCGCGCTCGACGAGCTCGCCCGCCACGGCGTCGTCTTCGAGAGGGCGTACTCCCACGTGCCGCTGACGCTCCCGTCGCACGCGAGCCTGATGACCGGCTTGACGCCCGCCCGCACCGGTGTCCACGACAACATATCGTTCGTCCTGGACGCCGCGCCGCCCACCCTGGCCGAGGCGTTTGCCGGACGAGGCTATCGGACCGCCGCGTTCGTGAGCAGCATCATCCTCGAGTACCGCTATGGCCTGACCCGCGGCTTCCAGGAGTACGACGATCAGATGAGCGAGGGCCGCGGTTCCGAAGATGAGCCGCTCCAGCGGCGTGGCGACCAGACCGTGGACCGGGCCCTGACCTGGCTCCAGGGCGAGCCGAAGAAGCCCATCTTCCTCTGGGTGCACCTCTACGATCCCCACGACCCCTGGGAGCCTCCCGAGCCGTTCGCAACGCGCTTCAAGGGAAGGCGCTACGACGGCGAGATCGCGTTCATGGACGCCCAGATCGGCCGGCTGTTGGCGGCGATCGCCCGCCGCGGGCGGCCCGCCCTGGTGGCGGCCGTGGCCGACCACGGCGAGTCGCTGGGGGAGCACCAGGAGCCCACCCATGGATTCTTCGTCTACGAGGCGACGCAGAACGTCCCGCTGATCCTCTCGCTTCCGGGCTACCTGCCGTCGAACACGCGGGTGGAGCCGATCGTCCGCATGGTGGACGTGATGCCGACGCTGCTCGAGATCGCCGGCGTGCCGCCGCCGGGCGACATCGACGGACGAAGCCTCGTTCCTCTCGCCACGGGGAGGACCAGCGAATCGCCGGGCCCGGCGTACCTCGAGGCGTACACCTCCCGGTTCTGGTGGGGGGCGCGAGAGGTGCTCGGGCTGCGG
>Ga0075429_100002640_pt1 | contig 15095 bp, 10 predicted proteins | sample RhiMetdeltSRZDD3_FD_75295 | JGI IMG/M metagenome (GOLD analysis project Ga0075429, IMG submission 75295) | Populus rhizosphere microbial communities from Tennessee, USA - Rhizosphere MetaG P. deltoides SRZDD3 | ecosystem: Host-associated > Plants > Roots > Rhizosphere > Soil | place: USA... | reverse complement strand
CGGCCAGGCTGATCACGGTCACCGTCCAGTCGCGCCCGAGCCGCACGAGCGCCGACGAGCCGATCATCGCGACGTAGGTGAGCACGAACATGGGCGCGATGATGCGCAGGCTCAGGGCGGCGGGGGCGAACCCGTCGCCGAAGGCGGTCCGCACGATCACGTCGGCGGCCAGCGAGATGAGCAGCGAGATCGGCGCCACCACCGCCACTACCAGCTCGATCGAGCGGCGCAGCAGGCGGTTCAGCTCCTCCTCCGAGCGGGCGTGGGCCCGCGACGACATCGGCAGCAACACCCAGCCGAGCAGCGGCGTGATGAGGAGGGCGAGGGCGGCGATGTTCGAGGCGGCGCCGTACCAGCCGACCTCGACGTCGCCGGTGAGGAACGAGATGAGGCTGACGTCGACCCGGCAGTAGACGGCCCGCGCCAGCGCCAGCACGTAGAACGGCGTCGCCGCCCATAGAACCGCCCGCGTGGCCGCGACGTCGATCGTCGGCCGGAGGTCGAGATGACGCCGCGTCAGCATCACGAGGCCGACCGTGCGCACGATCTCGGCCACGAGGGCGGCGACCGCCACCGCGCGCACGCCGCCGCCCAGGCCGAAGCCGGTGAGGATGCCGCCGCCCCAGAGGACCTTCGACACCACATTCAGCACCGACAGGCCGTCGACGGATCCCACCGCGTGCAGAAGCGCGGCGTAGCCGTTGTTCACGATGATGAGCGCCTGCACGGCGCCCATGAGGACGACGAGCTGCACGACCATGGCCGGGCGGCCGGCCTGGATCATGAACACAGCCATGCCGGCCATCAGGAGCAGGCTCAGGACGAGGCGGCAGGCGAGCAGACCGCCCCAGAAGTCGCTCGCGTGCTGCGGACGCACCGCGACTTCCTTCTGGACGTAGACCTCGATGCCGAAGCTCGTCAGGCCGAGGACGGTCGCCGTGAAGCCGTCCGCGAACTGGAAGGTGCCGAAGAGCTCCGGCCCCAGGTAGCGCGGCAACACCAGGCGGATGACGAGGGCGACAGTCCACGTCGCCAGCAGCGACGCCCCCAGCTTGAAGGCGTTCCGAATCGACTGGAGGCGGTCGTCGAGGGAGGCGTCGGCGGCGTAAGGCGTGGCGCTCATCTCCGGTGTGCTCATGCCGTCAGCCCTCCTGAAGGAACGGGCGCACGAGCCCACCGGGATGCCGGAACATCTTGAACGCGTACGCCAGGCCGGGCAGCGGGTCGCGCCAGTCCGCCACGATGCCGACGCGGCGGCGCCCGAGGCCGCGCACGTAGTCGCGGGCCCGCGCCCACCGCCGCGGGCCCTTCGCGATGCCGACGAGCTGGCCGATGTGGAACGGGATGCCGTGGATCCACACCATCTCGTCCGCACGCGAGGTGGCGCGGGAGGCACCGCTTTCCTGCCCCGTCGCACAGGCGTACCACAGCCGCGGCAGGTCGAGGCCCCGGGCGATCTCGAAGCTCATCTGCCCGTACCCGCGCGGGTTGAGGTCGATGGCCACGTAGCCGCCGTCGCGCTCGTCGCGGATGAGCTCGAGCTCGAAGAGGCCGCGGCCGAGGAGCGCCCGCGCGATCGCGCCCCCGCGGGCCAGGAGCGCCTCGTCCGCCACCGACTCGAAGACGGTGCCGACGCCGAGCGTCGGCGGCCATTGCGATCGCTTCCAGCTCCCGGAGAGGGCGAGGAGCTCGCCGGAGGGGGCGATGAGGCCGCTGACGCTGAAGAGGTTCTCGAGGGCCCGCGGGATGTACTCCTGCACCAGCGGCCAGCGCCAGCCCGGGTCGCGCTCCAGGACGTCGCGCTGCCCCGCCGCCGATACGTAGGGGCGCAGCGCCGCGCGGAGGGCGTCCGCGTCGTCGACGACGACGCCCCGCTCGTGACCGCCGCCCACGTGCGACTTCGGCTTGAGGATCAGCGGAAAGCGCAACGAGGACGAGCGCGCGACGGCGTCGTTGAACCCGAGGGGCGAGAAGGACCGTGCCGCCCGGACGCCGTGACGCTGGCAGGCCTCGGCGAAGCGGTCCTTGAAGAGCACGGCCACCGCATCCGCGGGCTCGGGCAGCACGCGACGGAACGCGGCCGGGCAGTCGTCATGGACCTCCGTCAGGGCGAAGGCCACCAGATCCGACGTGGGGGCCACGAGCTCGATGGCACCCGTGCGGAGCCGCGCGCGCAGCCACGGCAGGAACGTCGCGAAGTCGGCGGGATCGGGACACGTATCGAAGCGGGTGCAGTAGCGCGACAGCCGCGCCGCGGGCAGGCGCCCATGCGAGTACACGGTCACGGGCACACCCGCCCGGCCGAGGGCGCGCACGAAGGCGAGCGCGGGCGGGGCATCGCCGTCGAACACGGCCACCGCCGGTCCCGGCTTCACGACGACTGGCTTCGATCCCATCGCCTCCACCGCCGTCTAGAGCCGCGTGTAGACGTACGCGCAGGCCAGGCCCCACGCGAGGACGAAATACGCCATGGCGAAGACCATCCGGCGCAGGCCGCGCCGGGGCCGCCGGTCCCGGGCGAGATGGATCGGAACCACCATGGTCAAAAGCAGCAGCGAGAGGACGAGGGCCTTGGCCATGACCGCTAGCTCGCCTGCGGCAGCGGCGCGCGCCCCACCGCCACCGCGACCGCCCTCGAACGCGGCGACGGCACCGTTCGCGGCCAGGCCCCCGAGGCCATCGGCAGGCGCAGCGCGCCGGCGATGGAGGACCCCATGAGCAGCGCCGCCGTCGTCGATCCGAGCCCCATGTCGCCGAGCATCTGCAGCAGGTACACGATCACCAGGCTGGTCGAGGCAGCGGACACCGTGCGTGCCGCCGGACTGCGTCCGGCACGGTACGCGAGCGTGCCCAGAAAGACAGTCGTCGGGAACACCAGCCAGATCGCGGCGAAGCCCAGGACGCCGGTGAAGGCGAGCAGGCCGAGCGTCCAGTTGTGCGGCACCCAGCGATACCAGGGGAAGACGTGAGAGATGGAGTACGCTCTCGAGATCTCGTCGTAAGGCCGGCCCCAGCCACGGCCGAGGAGCACGTTGCTCTTGAGGGTCATGATCAGGTTGTAGTTCTCGATCTCCCGCGTCTCGGTGGAGGCGTTCGTGCTTTCGCCCACCTGCGAGGAAAACGCGTACACGGGCTTGAAGATCGCCTCCGTGCGGCCCCAGCCTGCGAGGACGTACAGGCCCATCACCGGGGCCGCCGCCAGCGCGGTGCGCGTGATGCGCCGGCGCGTGGCCCCGCGGGGCAGGATCAAGTAGAGGACGAACACGCCGCACACCAGGCTCACCCAGGCGAGCCGCCGGCCGTTGTACTGGATCGCGAAGAGGATGAGGGTGGCGAAGGGCGCCACCTGCAGCCATCCGAAAAATCCACGGCGCTCCACGGCGCGGCTCACGAGGAGCAGCACGCCGCACACGAAGAGCACGGTGTCGTGATGGCTCGTCATGTACGGCGGGGGTGGCATCACGCGGCCGGTGCGCACGAGCACCCAGCAGAAGTACACCGCCACCGCCGAGCGCCACAGGGCCGCCGCCAGCACCGCGTTCCACAGCAGGGTGAAGTCACGCGGCGTGCGGAACACGCCGGCCACCGCCAGCGCCACCACGAACGTCATGACGAACCACTGCGTCTGGAACAGGCACAGCTTCGGATCGCCCCCCTGGGCCACGCCCCACACGATGCCGGCGGCGATGGTCACGAGGCTGAGCCAGATGCACGCCGCCAGCGGCGTCACGCGTCCCGCCGTCCGCCAACCCGCGCAGAGCGCGAACACCGCGACCCATAGGGTCAGGTAGACGGACGAACGCAGCACCGGCACGGACATGAAGAGGACGTCGCCGAGCGAGGCCATGAACGTGGCCGCTTTTCCCCCGAAGACCTCGCCGCGGACCTCGGCCACGAGGCCGAGGAACAGCAGCACGGCGATGCCGCCGCGCAAGGCGCCTCCCGTGCTCGCCGACCACGCCCGGGATCTCATGCCACCACCGAGCGCGGTCGCACGACGGGCGCCGGCGCTTCGACGATCGAGCCGGCCGGCACCGAATGCGTGACGAAGCAGCCGGCGGCGATCTTGGTGCCGGTGCCGATGGTGATCGGTCCGACGAGGGTGGCGCCCGGGCCGATGTGCACCTCCGCCTCGACGCGCGGCGCTCCCACCTGCCGCGTGTCGGGATCGATCCCTTCGCCGAGCGTCACGTTCTGGAAGACGATGCTGCCGCTTCCTACGCGGGCGGAATGGCTGAGGCACAGCCCCATGCCGTGAACGATCATCACGCCGGGCTCGAGCTCCGCCTCCCAGTGGATGTCGGCGCCGTAGAAGATCCGCACGAGGCGCGACACCACCTGGGCGAGCAGCGGCGTCCCTGCACGCCGAAGCAGACGCATCACGCGATAGGCCGCCATCATCTGGAAACCGACCTTGCGCACGAGGTCGGCGCCGAGGCTCGACGACCCGTGGCCCGGACTGGGGTACTTCGCGGCGTAGCGCACGATCGTCGCGTGGTCCGCGCGCACTGCCCCCGCGAACTCCGACCAGGCCGACTCGTTCACCACGTGTGCCGCCGTCGTCGTCATCGCCGCCGATGCGCCAGCTCGCTCCGAACCGAGGCCAGCGATCCCACGGCGGCGCGCAGGCCGCGGTAGTACTGCATGCCGTAGACGAGGGTGGCCGCCGCCACCGCCGCGCGGGCCGCGCCCAGGCGGTCCAGCGCCTGGGCGCAGCGGATCCCGACCCATGCGATCGCCGCCATCACCCGCGGCAGTCCGACGCTGGCGAGCAGGAGGGGCCGCGAGACGGGGTGCACCATCGACAGGAATCGCCACGGGTCCGCGGCGGAGACGTCGGGATGTTTGCGGGCGATGCGGTGGTCCCAAACGCCGTACAGGTACGCCCGGCGCATCCACTTCTCGACGCTCGTATGGTCGGAGTGATGGATGCTGTACGCGCTCTCGCACAGCCGCACCTCGGCACCGGCCTTCTCGAGGCGAATGCCGAGCTCGGCGTCTTCGGACTGCTTGAGGGACGCATCGAAGCCGCCCGCCGTGAAGTAGTCCTCGCGGCGGAACGAGACGTTGCCGGTGAAGAGGTGGATGCCGCGGGGCTGCACGCGGCCCTGCCGCACGTCTTCCGCCAGACGGTCGAGCATCACCGCGTGGTAGCGCTCGAAGATCGGCAGCGGCCCCGGCGGCGCCAGCATGCGCCCGAGCACGAGCCGGCGAGAGCCGGCAGGGTGCTGGGCGAGGTGCTCGGCCAGGAATGCGGACGGCAGCTCCATGTCGTCGTCGACGATGACGATCAGCTCACCCGCCGCCTCCACGACGCCGCGGTGGCGCGCCGCCGCCGCGCCGGCGTTGGCCTGGGTGACGACGCGGAGCGCGTACGGGACGGAAAGACCGCGGATCCGCGCCTCGACCGGATCCGACGAGCCGTCGTCGACGACGACCACCTCGAACTCCGACGGAGGCAGCGTCTGCCCCACGAGCTCCCGCAACAGCCGCTCGAGGGAGGCTGGGCGATTGAACGTCGCGACCACCAGGCTCAGGCGCGGCGCGCTCACGCTCCGCCCTCGCGCGTGGTCCGCACCCACTCGCGGCTGCGCCCACGGACGGCCAGCGACAGCTTCCAGGCGACGTATACCGGCGCCCACAGCAGGTCGCGGAGGCCGGCGAGCCCGAGGCCCGACGCCACCCACCCGCGCGCGACGTACACCAGCAGGCCGCTCACGGCGGCGAGCCAGGGCCACGGCGCCAGGCGCACGGCACCGGCGGCGAACGCCGCCACCGCGACCATGCTGCCCACGGTCGCGCCGATGACGAGCGTCGACAGCGGCGGCACCAGCAGGTCGGCGGCGAGATCGAGCAAGGTCGCGCTCCGCTCGCGAAGGCCGCGGACGAGCAGCGTCGGCACGAGTCGACGGACGAGATCCCGACGCCCGCCCTCCCAGCGCTGGCGCTGCGAGCGCGAGGCCCGCTCGGACGACGCCATGTCGCCCCGGACGTGCGCCTCCCACGCGTACCAGACGCGGTGGCCGGCGAGGCCGAGGACGATGCCGTACTCGGCGTCCTCGACGATGGAGAACGCGCGGTGTGGAACCTGGCGCAGCACACGGCACGAGAACGCCATGCCGTTGCCCCGGAGTCCGCAGGACAGGCTCAGGCGCTCCCGGGCCAGCGAGCGTACGCCGTGGAAGAGGGCGAAGGCGAGCGTCATGAGGCGCGTCCGCCAGGAGGCCAGGGCGTTGCGCACTCCGTACTCCGCCTGCACCGCCTGGGCCCCGGCGGCGAGACGCGCCGCGAAGGCCGCGAGCAGGTTCTCGGAGACCAGGGTGTCGGCGTCGACCACCACCACCGCGTCGGCCCATCCGTCGGCGGCGACGTGGTCGAAGGCATGCGCGAGGGCGTAGCCCTTCCCGCGGCGCTCGGCGTCATGGCGCTCGAGGACGGCGGCACCGGCGGCGGCGGCGCGGCCGGCAGTGTCATCGGAGCAGTTGTCGGCCACGACGAGGACGCGGAAGCGGTCGGGCGGATAACGCATGGCCCGCAGGCTCGCCACCGTGGCGCCGATCCCCGCCTCCTCGTCGTGTGCGGGAACGACGACGGCAAACCGCGTCCAGGCCGCCGGCGCCGTGGGCGCCGCCACCCGCCGCGCGAGCAGGGCCAGCGCGCACAGGTAGGCCGCGGCCGCGACGAATGGCAGCGAGGCGACGAGCAGCAGGAGATCGGCCACCGTCAAGGGATCACTCGACGACGACGACGTCGCCCCGACGGAGCGCGAAGCGCAGGTTGCGCGTCCGCGCGCCGGTTACGTCCTCGTACGTGAAACGGATGCGGAGCGGCTGCGGGTGCCGGCGGACGACGTAGATGTCGTCGCGGTGCGCGTACGACGTGAGCCCGCCGGCGGCGGCCAGCGCATGGGCCAGCGAGCTGTCGGGCTCGAGGGTGTAGGTCCCCGGGCGCACGACCTCGCCGAGGACGGAGACGTTCAGGGGCTGCGCCTCCTCGACGACCACGTTCACCCGCGGGTTCAAGACGAACGGCTTCAGGCCGCGTTCCAGCTCGGAGCCCAGCGCGGTCGGCGTCTTCCCCGCCGCCTCGACGTCGTTCAGGAACAGCATGGAGATGCGGCCGTCCTGGCGCACGCGGATCTTGCCGGACAGCTTGTCCTGCTCCCACACCTGGATGTTGAGCAGGTCGCCGGCCGCGATCAGGTACGCAGGCCCCTCCCCCGTCGCGGGCAGAAGGTGCGCCCAGACGTAGCCGCGGTCGGCAGGGGCCGGACCGTGGGCACTGCAGCCGACAACGGCGGCGACGGCGGCAACGAGGAAGAGGGAGCGTACAGGCTGCATGTCCTTACCTACGGTGCCGTCGAGCACGCGAGGCCGACCGACGAGAGGCCGCAGACGTCGGTGTGGCCGTCGCGATTGACGTCGCCCCATTGCAGCGACGAGCCGTACCGCACCACCGACCAGCCGAGGGCGTTCGTGTAGGCACCGGGCGTCAGGCTCAGCACCCGGTCGAAGGTGATCCCGTTCGAGATCCCACAGACGAGGCCGTTCGTGCCTCGGCCGCAGAGGTCGGCATACGAGTCACCGTTGACGTCGGCCAGGCGAATCGACCCGTAGGAGCCGGCGCTGCCGCCCCACCCGTCGGCGTCCGAGAAGTCGCTGCGCAGCGACCACGGATGCGCGTAGAGGAAACCGGTGCCGGTGCGGGCGGCGATGGCACAGCGCACGCCGGCCGGTCCGCGTCCGCAGACGTCCGCGCGGCCGTCGCCGTTGATGTCGCCGAGCTGCAGTGTCGATCCGTACTGCACCGGCTGCCAGCCGGCGGCGTCGGTGAAGTCGTTCGTGACCCACGGAGTCGACGCCGCGAACGCGCCGCTGCCGGTGTTGAGGGCGCAACGCACGCCCGCCGCCGTACGGCCGCAGACGTCGTCGAAGCGGTCGCCGTCGACGTCGGCGAGACGGACGCTTCCCCAGTAGCTTGCCCCGGCCGCGAACCCCGCCGCGTCCGAGAAGTCTGTCCCCACCGACCAGGCCGTCGGCGCGCCGAACGCCGTCCCGCCGGCGTTGGCGGTGGCGCACGCGATCCCGTTGGCGCTGCGCCCGCAAACGTCGGCGCGTCCGTCGCCATTGATGTCGCCGAGCTGCAGCGTCGCCCCGTACTCCGGCGGAAACCACCCGGCCGCATCCGAGAAGTCCGCGGAGTACAGGCTGTAGGCGGAGAAGCCGCCGGCGCCGTCGTTCGAGGCGCAGTACACACCGGCCTCGCGCCGCACGCAGGCATCCACGAAGTGATCGCCGTTCACGTCGCCGAAGCGCAAGGTGCCCCAGTAGCTCTGGCTGTCGAGGATGTCGGCGTTCGAGAAGTCGGCGCCGGCGGAGCGGATGGTGGACGGACCGGACGTCTGGATGAAGCGCTGCGAGTCGAGCACGGTGTACTTGTTCGTCGAGGTGCTCGCGTCGCAATCCGTCATCTGCATCGCGCCGGCGTCGTTCGTGAGGCAGAGCGCCTCCGTCGAGCGCACCTGGCCGTTGCTCGTCAGCGTCCACTTCTGGCTGGCCAAGCTGAGACACGCGGAGATCTGCACCGAGTGGTCCGCGGCCACGGTGAGGCACTTGCCGCCCGAGGTGCGGATCTCGTCGTTGGCCGTCACCGTCCAGCGCTGGCCGGCGGTGCCGGTGCAGGCCACGGCATCGACGGGCGTGCCGTCGGCCGTGCTGCCGCCGCGGCCAGCGAGACACAGACCGCCCGAGGTGGTCAGCGCACCGCTGCCGCTCGACAGGCGCGAGACACCGTAGTTGCGGTGGCACCAGTTGTCGAAGTCGCTGCCCGCCGGGAAGCCGCCGGCGTAGCTCTCCATGATGCGCACCTTCTCGGCGTACTCCGGGGCCGAGAGGTTGGCGATCTCCGGCGTCGGGATGTCGAAGTAGTTCCCGTCGATGTTGTAGCCCCGGTACTGCTGCAGCTCGTGCGGCGCCGGGTAGTAGTGCGAGGCGGCCAGCGCGATGAGGGCGGAGGTGATGTGGTCGCCGTGATCCTCGCCGTACGCGAACGTCGAATCGAGGGTGGCGATGCGCGCAGGCGCTGCGTCCGAGATCAACGCGGCGACGGTCTGGATGATCTGCGCCTTCGTGTAGGTGGCGGTGCCGTCGACGGCCGAGAGCGTGCCCACCGGGCTCACCCAGAAGGGCGGGCCGAACGTCTCCGACCAGAGCGAGGCGAGGCCGCCATCGGGCAGTCGCATGAACACCAGGCTGACCTGCGGCGCGTTCGTGAGCGTGCACTTGCGCACCGACTTGCCGGCATAGTGGCTCGACGCGCATGTCCAGGCCTTGGCGACGCCCGCCATGTCCGCGTAGCTGTTGTGCACGCCGTTCTCGCGGGCCTCCCAGCAGGCCTGGCAAGAGCCGTCGTCGCCCGCGGTCTCGTACACGACCTGCACCGGCCGGCCGCTCTCGATGCTGTACTCGATCGCCGGGTTGATGAACAGCAGGTCGTCATCCTGGTGGGCGACGAAGTACATGTGGCCGGCGCCGCCCGGGGCCTGGATCTGGACGGTGGCCGTACCCGGGTTGCTGGTGCCGCCGGTCGCGCTCGTCGCCACGCAGGACAGCGTGATCGTGCCCGAGGAGCCGGAGGTGAACGTGATCGTGTTGACGCCGCCGCTCGTCACCCCGGCGGCACCGCCCGGGCTCGTGATCGCGGCGTTCGAGACCGTCCAGTTGTAGCTCGTGCCGGCGGTCGCCGTCACCGACGCCGTCAAACCGGTCGCGCCCGGCTCGACGGGGCTCGTCGCAGAGATGACGGGAGCGGGCACGAATTCCACGACAGTCACGCTCGCGCTGCCCGGGCTGCTGGATGAGCCCGCGCTGTTCGTCTCCACACACGTCAGGTCGATCGTGCCAGGCGCGCCCGCGGTGTACGTGATCGTGTTGAGGCCGCCGCTCGTGACCCCCGCGGTGCCGCCCGCGCTCGTCACGGTGCCGCCGGAGATCGTCCACGTGTACGTCATGCCGCCGCGGGCGGTGACGGACGCCGTCCGCCCGGTGGCGCCGGCGCTCACGGGGCTCGCCGCGGTGACCACCGGCGTGGCCGGCGCCCCGACGACAGTGACGCTGCGCGTGCCGGGTGCGCTCTGCGTGCCGGCGGCGTTGATTTCGACGCACGTGAGGGCCAGGGTGCCGCTCGCACCGGCGGTGAACGTAATGGAGTTGGTCCCGTCGATCGTCTCCCCGGCGGCGCCGCTCGGGTTCGTGAAGGTGCCGCCCGCGATCGTCCAGCTATACGTCATCCCCGCGCGCGCGACGACGCTGGCCACGAGGCCGGCGTCTCCCTCGTTGACGGGGCTGGCGGCGGTGAGGGTGGGGGCCACGGGCGCGGCTATCGACAACACGTTCGCGGTCCCGGGGCTGCTCGTGACACCGCCGCTGTTCCGCTCGACGCAGGTGAAGGCGATGGTGCCAGGCGCACCCGCCGTGTACGTGATCGTGTTCCGGCCGCCGCTCGTGACTCCCGCCGTGCCGCCCGCGCTCGTGATCGTGCCGCCGGAGATGGTCCAGGTATACGTCATGCCGCCGACGGCGGTGACCCAGGCCGTGCGGCCGGTGGCGCCCGACGTCACCGGGCTGGCGGCGGTGATGGCCGGCGTGCTCGGCGTCGGGGCCGGGGTCGGCGTGGGCGTCTGCGTCGGCGTCGGCCGGGGCGCCGTGATCGTGACGTTGCGCGTGGCGGCCGCGCTTTGCGTCCCGGCGGCGTTGCGCTCGACGCAGGTGAGGTTGATGGTGCCGCTGGCACCCGAGGTGAACGTGAGGGTGTTCGTGGTGCCGCTCGTCTCCCCCGCCGTCCCGTTCGGGTTCGTGAGCGTGGCGTTCGTGATCGTCCACACGTACGTCATGCCCGCGCGCGCCGTCACCGAGGCCGTGCGCCCCGGGGTGTTGGGCGCCACCGGACTCGTGGAGGTGATCGTCGGCTTCACCGGCGCGGCGATCGACTGAACGGCAGCGGTAGCGGGAATGCTCGCGGCACCCGCGGCATTCTTCTCGACGCAGGTGATGGTGATGGTCCCGACGGCGCCGGCGGTGAAGGTGAGCTTGTTGACGCCGCCGCTCGTCTGGCCGCCCGCGCCGCCCGCGGTGATCGTGCCGCCCGAGATCGTCCACGTGTACGTCATGCCCGTGCGCGCCGGCACCGTCGCCGTACGGCCGGTGGCGCCGGTCGTGACCGGGCTCGCGGCGGTGATGGTCGGAGTCGCCGGCGCCGCCACCACGTTCACTGTCGCGTTGCCGGTGCTGCTGGCCCCCGCGCGCGTCACCACGCAGCGGAGGGTGAGCGGCCCGACGGAGCCCGCCGTGAACGTCGCCACATTGGCCGTCGACCCCGCGGTGATCGTCCCGTTCCCGTTCGGGATCGTCCACTCGTATGTCGCGCCCGACTGGCTCGGCACCGAGGCCTGCAACCCGGTGGCCCCTGTCGTGGCGTTCGCGGGCGCGGTGATGGTCGCGTTCGGACCGGCGTCGACGACCGCCCATGCCGTCGCTTCGATCGACGGGTTCACGGAGTCCGTCGCCGTCACCCAGCGCGCGCCGGCAGTGCGGAACGTGATCAGTACGCCGGTCGCGAGGCCGTTCGAGAACACGGCGGGCGGCGGCAGGGTGGCCTGCGTGTCGTCGGTCGTGACGACAGCCGTGCCGGCGTAGCCGGTGGCCACGTTCCAGAACGCGTCGTAGGCCGTGATGTCGAAGTCGGCAGCAACGCCGGCGTTCAGGTTGGAGCCGTTCGTCAGGTTCGCGATCACGTACTGCGCCGCCGCCGCCGCTTGGACGGTGGTGCTGCCCGAGGCATTGAGCGAGCCCTGGGTGGCGCTCAGGATCTGCGCGCCCGCCTCGCGCGGCGTGAACGTGAACACGCGGCTGCCGGCGTCCGCGGCCACGAACGTGTACGCGCCGGGGACGGTGGTGGCCGGAAAATTCGAGCCGAACTGCACGGTGCCGGTGTAGCCGGTGGCGGTCTGGCCGGCACCATCGAGAGCCGTCACGCGGAACGTCGAGGCCACGCCGGCGGTGACAGTGGGGGCGAGCTCGGTCATCACGAGCGACGAGGCGGTCTGCGCGTTCGCCCAGGCCGGGAACACGGCCCACGCCAGCAGGACGACGGCCACACGCCTGTACGCGGACACACCCATATCGCTCTCGCCCCTCCGTTGTCTTTTTTCACGTTCGTGGCGGTCGCAACGACGCGCCCGCCACGATCGCGACCCCTCGCCTGATGAGGACCGGAACGTAACATGAAGGCCCAGGCCAACCTATGGAACGTAATGGGGGGCGGATATGGAACTTTGGTGCTACCCCGGGCGCCGCCAGGGGGACAGCGGCCCTGACATTTAGTCGCTTAGCGGCCGCTCATGGCCCGCAGATGATCCCTGAGCAGGACTCCCCAGGCCGTCGGGACGAGGGGAGAGCCGATCCCGCAGCCGCCCCCGCTCGTGTCCTCGAGGAGGTTCGGGGGGCACCGCATGTGGAACGTCCAACCGAGATACGGCACCCCCGCGGCATCGGCCTGGCGCATCAGCTCCTGGCAGTCGCCGGGCGTCATCAGCGCGATCCCCGGCTCGTTGATGGGTCCGAACTCCCCGATGATCACCGGCACCGATCGCGCCGGCCCGCCGAAGCGCGCCTCGAAGAAGCCGGCGGTGTCGTACACGTGGGTCTCGTAGGCGATGTTGACGCCGCCCCCGGCGGTGATCGGGTGCGTCAGGTAATAGTCGAGCACGCGAGACCACTGCCGGGTACCCTGCACGGCGATCAGGCGGTGCGGCGTCCCCGCCGTCGTCTCCACCCGGCGGATCGCGGCCACGGTGTCGTTCATGGCCGACCAGACGGCGCCGTCGAGCGAGCCGTCGAAGTTCGCCTCCGGCTCGTTCACGAGGCCGAAGATCACGTGGCCGTCGTTCTTGAAGGCGTCCGCGAGCTTTTCCCAGACGCGGATGGTGTTCGACGTCGGCCAGCCCATGGCATTGAACGACGGCTCCACCCACAGCGAGAGCATGATGTACACGTTCGGCTTGCGGCCGACATGATCGACGATCTCGCGGAGGTCCTGCAGGTAGGCGGCATCGTCGAGGACGCCGCGCCAGTGGACGCGGCCGTCGGCGGACGCGTAGCTCTCGAGGGTGAGGCGGATGAAGCTCGCCTTCCACCCGTCCGCGAGCTCGTCGATGCGGCGCTTCACCTCCGCCACGCTCGGAGGCTGATAGGCGCAGGCGTTGCACGAGCGCGTGTCTTGCAGGTTCGCCCCGCGGCCCATCCAGGCGGCCCCGGTCGACGTGCGGATGCGGTTGCCGGAGGTCGCCAGCCAGGTGCCGGTGGCGGTCGAGCTCGGCGCGGACGGCGCGGACGGGGCCGACGGGCTCGGCGACTCGGGCGCGTTGCTCGTGCCCCCGCACGACGCCAGGATCAGGGCGACGACGGCGATCGCAGTCCGCTCAACGCGCGGCATCGACATAGGCCTCCCAGTATCGGCGGGCGGAGCTCTCGAGGGAGAGGTTCTCCGCGACGTACCGCCGCGGCTCATACGTATCGAGCCGCGACAGGAACGTGTCCAGGACCTGCGGGAACCGATCGACGCCGCTGAACGTCTCGCCGCATTGGGGCGCGAAGTAGGGCACGGAGCTCGCCGCCACCGGCTCGGTGTCGTAGCGCAGCCGCTGCGGGTCGAGCCAGAGACCCTGGTCCCACGCGAGCACGGGGACGTTGCTGGCCATCGCCTCCTGGTAGGCGAGACCCTGCGTCTCGTGCTCGCAGAGGAACAGCATCGAGCGGCTGCGGCGGAGCAGCGCGCGGTAGTCCTCGAGCCGGTAGCGGCCGTAGCGCAGCACCTCGATGCGCAAGCCCCGCCGGCGGAGCTCGGCCAGGATCGGATCGACGACGGCCGGTTCTTTCTCCGCACGGTCCCAGAGAATCTTCTGGTACACGAGGACGTCGATGTCCTTGGGCTCGGCGGCGAGATCCGGCCACTGCGCGAGATCGATGCCCGCGTACCACAGCGTGCATCGCCCGGGATAACTCTCGTCGAACACCCGCCGCATCCACTCGCTCGGCACGATGTACGAGCGGAAGCGCGGATCGTCCATGAGCTGGGGGGCGAGGCGCGGATGGTCGAGCAGGCCGGGGCCGAGCACGGCGGGGTTCGGCAGGTCCCAGCCGTCGAGGATCTGCGGGTAACCGGCGATGCCGACGGGGTACTGCGGCATGCGCCGCGCCAGCGCGCGGTCGTTCACCACCACACGGTAGCCCTGGCTCTCCAGGGCGCGCTTCAAGGCCATGAAGGCGACCCCGAAGCCGCTGACGCGCTGCCCCTGCTTGAACGCGTGATAGTAGCGGCGCAGCAGGCGGCGGAGGTGGCGGTCGTGCCGCACGAAGGTGTCGCGCTCGACGTCGGCGAAGAACAGCAGCACCGTCTTGTCGCGCTGCAGATCGAGCGGACGCCGATACAGGCCGCGGCCGCCGATGCGATCGACCTGACGCCGGCCGAGCGCGGCGCACTCCGCGGACAGCGCCGCCGTCACCTTGAGCACGTCCGCGATGCGATCCAGACCGGTCCTCGCCATCTCCGAGCCGCAGACACTAACGCCTCCGGCGCTCGGGCGTCAAGAAACGCCGCGGTTTGACGCGGGCGCGCCTTGGCCTTAGTGTGCTCCGGCGCGCGCGGGGGCGCGTCCAGTCATGGCGAGTCCGGCACCAGATCCAGCGTCCATATCCCCCGCGCCGGCCGCGCCCGTCCCCCGTGCCCCCGCCGCCGACACCCACCGCGCGTTCCTCGACAAGAAATTCTTCGGCTCGCTCGACGGGCTGCGCGCCCTGTCGATCGTCGGCGTCGTCTGGCATCACTCCGCCCGGGCGGCGGCGCTCCCGCTGGCCGAAGAGGGTGCCATGGGCGTGCCCCTCTTCTTCGCGATCAGCGGCTTCCTGATCACGACGCTCCTGCTGCGCGAGCGCGACCGCCGCGGGACGTTCTCGCTGGTGAACTTCTACGCGCGGCGGTCCCTCCGGATCTTCCCGCTGTACTACACCGTGCTCGCCGCCTACGTGGCCATGGTCGTG
>Ga0075429_100002637_pt1 | contig 15114 bp, 24 predicted proteins | sample RhiMetdeltSRZDD3_FD_75295 | JGI IMG/M metagenome (GOLD analysis project Ga0075429, IMG submission 75295) | Populus rhizosphere microbial communities from Tennessee, USA - Rhizosphere MetaG P. deltoides SRZDD3 | ecosystem: Host-associated > Plants > Roots > Rhizosphere > Soil | place: USA... | reverse complement strand
CTCGTCCGCACGCTGGGCGGGGTCGCCGTCAACAGCGCCTCCACCGGCCAGCCGCTGACGGTCCAGACGGGCGGGCCGCTCACGATCGGCGCCACGGTGGCCGCGGGGTCGTGGTACGTCCTTTCCGCCACCCCGGGCGGCATCGCGCCCGTCGCCGACCAGGCGACGGGCTGGTATCCGAGCCTGGTAGGCTACGGCATCTCGGCCACCCAGATCCAGGTGCAGATCCTCAATACCGGCGTGGCGGTGCCGTAGCGCAGGGAGTCCCGACGATGGCCACCCCCGTTTTCGCGTCCGGCGTCAACAACGGCGTCTACTTCACGCCCGTGGGCGGTGCCCGCGTGCAGATCCGCATCCAGGGCTGGGACCACTCGGAAGAAGTGGACGACGTGGACACGACCCACTCGGCCTCTCTCGGCATCCAGGAGCTGATCGCCACCATCCTGCGCGCCAACGGCACCGTCTCGGGCACCTACGACCTGGCCAACCAGCTCCACAAGGACGCGGGCGGCGGCATCACCGCGGGGCGCAAGGGGCTGATCGAGATTTACGTCTCCGCCTCCCTGTTCTTCGCCGTGCCGGTCCTCATCAAGTCGGTCCCGTACAAGAGCACGGTGCCGACGAAGGTCGATTTCGCGTTCACCTACAAGCTCTCGGGCGACGCCGGGACCTACGTCCGGCCGCTGTAACGGAGGTTTCATGGCCAGCCGGAACGGGGTGGCGCAGCACATCGGCCGCGAGGCCACGATTGAGGGCGTCTGCGGCCGTGCCTGGAAGCTTCCCCGGCTTACGCGCGGGATCACGGTCAAGTTCGAGGAGTGGGCCGGGGCGCAACTCGCCAACCCCATCAAGGCGGCCCGAGAAGAGGTCGAGGCGCTGGCCGTGCGGGCGGTCGAAATCAAACGCGACAAGAGCCTCGACGACGAGACGCGGGCCGAACTGCTCGCCGCCAACCTGCGCCAGCGCGAACAGATCACGGAGGCCGCCATTGAGCGGAGCCAGGTCCCCATGTCGGCGCGGGCCAACGCGCTGTTGAACACCCAGGCCGGCGCGACCCACATGCTGTACCTCCTGCTCAAGGTACACCAGCCGGACGTGACGGAGGAGCAGGCGTTCGACGTGCTCATGGAAATCGGCCTCGACGCCGTGCAGGAGAAGATCGACACGGCCGCGGGCGTGGCGCCGCCAAAAAACGCACCGGCCCCGGCGCCCTCGTAGCCCAACTGTTCGGCGAGGCGCCGGGGAAGGAGATCGACTGGTGGGCCGTGGACTGGCGGCTGACGCACGACGCCGAAGGGGCGTGGAACGGGGTTTTCCCGCACCAGCTCGACGAATTGACCATGTCCGAACTGGCCCTCCTCCTCGACGAGGGCAAGCCGCGGACCAAGAGCGGCCGGCCCGCCGTCATGAGCGACGAGGAGATCACCGCCTACGCCCGTTGGTACTACGGACTCGGCTGCGAGGAAAAGCTGCGGCTCGCCGAGGAAGGGAAGCTCTGACGTGAAGTTATTTGATTTCTGGGTGGAATTCGGCGTCAAGGGCCTCGGCGCCGTCAGTACGGCCCTCGGCCAGGTCAAGACCCAGCTCGAAGCCGTCCAGAAGGGCGCCGAGGCCGTGGGCCGCGTCTCGACCTACGCCTTTGCAACGGCCACCGGCGCGGTGGCCGGCTTCGTCCGGGCCGGTCTGGCAGGGACGACGGCCGGCGAGGCGCTGCACCTGCGCTTCCAGCTCCTCTCCCGCGAGATCGCCCAGCTGTTCCTGCCGGCCATTAACAAGGCCATCGGCGCCGTGGGCGCGCTGGTGGACTGGTTCCGGCGCCTCTCCGGCGAGCAGCAGGTGAGTATCGGCCGCTGGACCGCCGCCGCCGCCGCCGCCCTGGGGGTGGCGGCCGTCCTGCCCAAGGTCGCCGCCGGCGTCGGCCTGGTGGCCGCGGCCCTGCGCGCCCTGGCCGGCTCGCTCGGCGGGCCCCTGGCCCTCTTCCTCGGCCTGACGGCGGGCGCGGTCGTCCTGGGCGGGGGCGCCGGCTGGGACAAGCTCGCCGTCTCGATGCTGCGCGCCTTCGCGCCCCTGCGGGAGGGGCTGGCGGCGGCGGTCGAGAAGGCCATGCCCCAGCTCCAGAGGCTGGCGCAGGAGCTGGGCGCCGCCCTGGTGCCGCTGGCGGAGGCGTTCGCCCGGGCGCTCGTGAAGGCGCTGCCGGCCGTCCTGGAGGTCGGCGCCGCGGTGGCTTCGGCCCTGGTGCCGGCCATGAAGGCGCTCACGGTCGTCCTGAACGCGGTCGGCGACTGGCTGCCCCTGATCGTCAAGGGCTTCGCGGCCCTGGCCGGCGCCAAGCTGCTGGTCGGCGTCTTCTCCGCCGTCGGCGTGGCGGCGCAGGGGCTGTTTGCGACCCTGAGCCTCATCGTGGCCAACCCGATCGCCGCCGGGTTCGTCGTCCTGGCCGCGGCCATCGGCCTGGTGGCCCTGAACCTGGCCAAGGCCCGCGCCGAGACGGAGGCGCTCTTCCGGCGCATGGAGGACTACGGGAAGAAGCTGACCCGCAAGGACTTCCTGGCCGACCCGACGGTGGCCCGCATCCTGGGGGAGAAGGACCCGGAGAAGCGGCGCCGCTACGCCGCGGGGGAGCTGGACGCGGCGGTGCGGGAGCAGGCCGACGTTGCCCGGCGGTTGCGCTCGGCGTCCGGGGTGGCCGACTTCTTCGAGAAGGGCCTCACGGGCGACAGCCGCACGGAGCGGCTCAAGCGCGAGGCCGAGCGGGCGAACGAGCGCATCGAGCGGGCGCGGGCGCTCTACGAGGAGGCGGTCAAGGGCAAGCCGTTCGTCGGGGCGCCGGACGCCAAGGACCCCAAGGCGCGCGACCGGGCCCGGCAGCAGCTCGCCTCCTCGCAGACGGGCTTTGAGTCCTTCCAGCAGACCTACCAGCGGCTGCAGGAGGCGGCGCTAAAGACTTCGCTGGGCCCCGACGTGCCCCGGCTTCAGCTCAACAAGCTGGCGGACATCGAGAAGGCGATTCAGGACCTGGCGACGGAGGTCAAGCTCAAAAAGCCGGGGACGGTCTAGCGGCCGGAGTCGCGGTCGATCCGCCGCCAGTTCTCCTCGCTGTTTTTCCGGGCCTGTTGCAGGTTGCGGCCGACGACCGCCAGGCAGGTGATGCCGGAACTCAAGAGGATAAGGGCCAGCAGCAGGACGACCGGGCTGACCTGCCACCAGGGGCGACGGGGCATCTCTTCGGGTTTGCGGGACACGACAGGTTCCTCCCAAGGCTTCTTGATTGTCTCAGCTGAACCGCGGGCGTGGCAAGGGGAAAGCGCGTGCCCAAGACGAAAGGCCTGTACCAGATCGACTACAAGGTGGTCCTGCCCTACGCGGAGGAGTGGCGGCCGGAGGGCGGCGAGTCCACGATCACCTACGACACCGCCTGGGACACGTCCGACAAGTTCGTGATCGACATGATGGGCTGGTCGGAGTTCTCCACGGCCTCCGGCATCACCCGCCACGGCCCCGAGCCGCACCCGTTCCTCCAACGCATGTGGGCGGTCGAGGCCCGCCTGATCGACACGCCGGCCACGCAGGCCACCGACCCCCTCGAAATCTTCCGCTTCGTCAGCCGCGATTTCACCGACCCGTCCCAGGTGCCGCCCAACGCGCCTCCCGGCAAGACCCGATATGCCGTCACGTTCCGGGCCCTGGACTACAACCCGTCGGGCACGAGCGAGTTTTCCGACTGGACGGTCAGGACGACCAACTACGCCGGCCAGAACCTCATCCTGCCGGGGAATACGTTGCAGTGGGTGGCCGACGCCGTGCCGCTCTTTCAGAACACGTCGATTCTGCAGCCGGCGCGGGAGATTACCTACCTCTGGCACGACGTTCCGAGCGACCCGGGCACCGGCTACCTGCCGGCCACGCTCGAAAGTAACATCGCCGCCTGCGTCGGCCGGGTGAACACCGCCGCCTTCGACGGCCACCCGACGGAGACGCTCCTGTGCCTCGTGCCCGAGTTGCGGCGCAAGAAGTCGGCCGCGCAGCAACTGGTGTTCGACATTCAGTACAAGTTCCTGCGCCTGGACGCCCCCAACCAGACGTGGAACAAGCTGTACCGCCAGGGCGCCGGCGGCGGCGGCTACCAGGCCGTCCAGCGCGTCAACGACACCGCCAACGGCCCGTACCTAAAGGCCACCTTCACGAACCTGTGGAGGGTCGTCTGAGTGCCCATCCCGGACCTGAAGCCGTTCGACCCGGTGCGCGAGCAGTGGCTGCGCTCCGAGGTCGGCCGCATGGCCGACGCCGTGGAGCAACTGTCCCGCGTCACGGGCGACGACACGGCCGAGGTGCGCACGAACGCGGGCGGCGTGCAGGTGGACGCGCCGCCCGCGGAGGAGTTCTGGGCGCGCATCAACAGCCTGCCCGGCACCAACGGCGAATACGCCTGGTTCGAGGTCAACCCGGTCGTCTCGGGCGGGGTGCTGAGCTGGCTGCAAAACTCCTCCTGGCGCGCCGGCACCACCGGCGCCAACCCCGCCTACGAGGCCAACGGCAACGTCCGGCTGCCTCGCGACCCCCTGCCGCCCATCGTCCGCCTGCGCCGGGCCCCCGGCGGCCAGTTCTACGTCTTCGACTACTGCTGCCAGAACGCCTCCCTGCCGGTGCCGGTGCCTGCCCGTACCGTGGTCCGCACCAAGCGCTCGCGCCGGCCGCAGGTGATCTACATTCCGTGAGGTGAGCCGTGCGGGGAATCTACGAGGCCGTCTACAACATTTCCGGCCTGAACTCGGCCCGGACGCTGCTCTACCTCACCGCGCCGTCGGGCAAGTGCGTGGAGTTCCGCTACGCCCGCGTGACGAACGCCACCAACGAGACGAACGAGCAGTGCGAGTGTACGATCCAGAAGGTGACGACCCTCGGCACCCCGACGGCAACGACCGTCACCCCGACCAAGACGGAACAGGGCGACCAGGCCGCCGGCTCCACCGTCAAGGCGAACGTGACCGCTTCCGAGCCGACCTACACGGCCGGCGTCGAGGTCGGCCGGGAGGGCTGGGCGTCCGTCGCGGGCTGGACCTACGCCCCCGACGAGGCCGAGCGGCTGATCGTCGCGCCGACGGACACCTGGGGGGTGCGCATCCTGAACGCCCCGACGGCCTTCGACGCGGTGTGCCGCCTGGTCTTCCGCGAGATCGGCTGAGCCGTGGACTACCACCCGATCACTCCCGCCGGCCAGCGCGACCGCCGCGAGATCGAGCGGCTGGCCGCCGCCGTCGGGCGGCTGGCCCGCCCCTCCGGCGAGGTGCAGGCCCTGGCCCGGCTCACCGCGGCGGGGCTGTCGCTCCGCCAGCCGCCGCGAGAGCGCGTCTGGGCCAAGCTGACCGGCCTCACCGGCTACGAGTATTCCTGGGCGGAATCCAACTACCTCACGTCGGGCAGCACGCACGTCACGGACGGCCGGACGGGGGGGCCGGGGTCGTGGCCCGCCTACGAGGTGAACCGCGTCGTCGTCCGGCTGCCCGCCTACGCGGACCTGTACCGCGCCACGCCGGGCGAGTATTACCTCTTTGAGAAGTGCTGCCCGCTAAGCGGCAACCAGCCGCCGCGCTGCGAGGTGCCCTGTCCCGGCGTGGACATGCCCTTCACCATCTACGAGAGCGGCTATCCGTGGTTCCACGTCGAGTGGGACGTTCCCCCCTGTTCGGCCCTGCCGCCCGACCCCTTCCCGCTCACCTACGACCCCGCCTTCGGCTCCTGGCGCGGCTGCTGGGCGGACCCCTGCGGCCTCGTGCTCGGCAGTTGCTTTGACAAGCTCTCCGACGCCTGGGTTATCCAGGAGCTCTCCTGCGGCAACTCGGCCAATCAGATGATCTGGCGGCAGATCGCCCTATCGGTCGGGTCCGCCCCCCACGACACGGGCTTTTTGACCGTGACCCTCTCAAGCTGTTTACCCCTCCTGGGGACTACCACCATCTCCGGCGGGGGCACCGTGACCTTTAGCGCATGACCCCCTGCCCCTGTCCGCCCGGCCCCTGTGAGCACTACCCCCACCCGGCCACGCCGCGGCTGGCACAGTGCCGCGCCGGCACGTCGGGCCTGCCGCGGTGGCAGGAGGTCGCGCTGCTGGAGGCGTTCGCCCGCTTCTGCGAAGGGAAGCCGCCCGGGGCGTTGCCGTGCGTGGCGCAGGCCGCCCGCCCCGCCGACGCGCCGTGCGTCCACCGCGGCGCCGTGCTGCGGGCGGAGGGCTGCCCGACGTGTCGGGGCAACGTGCGCGTGAAAGTGTTCGGTTGCGCCCATCCGGTGGCCGGCCCCGAGACGACCCTGGCGCGCTGCCGGGGTTGCCCCCACTACACCCCTCCCGCTTAGAATGGGGCGCCCGCGGAGACACGGCCCCGACGATGGCCCAGAATCCCCTCGACCGCCCGGCCTGGGAATACGACCCGCACCAGCGCGCCCGCGCCACCCCCTTCCGGCCGGGCAGCCCCGAGAAGATCGCCGAATTGGCCCTGCGCGTCGAGGCCCGGCAGCCAACCAACGTGCCCGGCGACCGGCCGGGACAGGACGGCGAAGGGGTGCCGAAAGTGTGCAAAACTTTTCACACCGCACTTTTTGCCGAGCAACTCCGCCGCCGCCGCGCCCTGGCCGGTCTGAGCGTGACGGCTCTGGCCCGCGCCGCCGGCATGGCGCGGCGGCTCATCTACTTCCTGGAGGCCGGCGAGCACAGCCCCACCCTCGACACGGTGGCCGCGCTCGCCGCCGCCCTGGGCTGCGAGCCGTGGCAGCTCCTGACGGACGCGCCGGTGGCGGGGCGGGCGGGGCGGTAGGTACACTGCCGGCCACGCCCGCCCGACGGAGGCCGCCGTGGAGTCAGCCATCTGGGCATCCGTCCTGACGGGCGCGGTGGCCGTCATCAGCGCCGTTTTCGCGGGTGTCACCGCGTTCCGCAAGCAACGGCACGAGCAGCGGACCGCGGACACGGCCGCGGCGGTGACGGCCCTCCAGGGGACGGTGAGCGAGTACAAGGCGATCCTGGAGGCCGAGGCCAAGGAGCGCAAGGAGGAGACGGCGCGCTGGGAGGGGCAGGTGAAGGGCCTCCAGGACGGGCTGCGGGTGTGCCACGAGAAGTACACGGCGGCGCTCATCGAGGCCGCCGGCCTGAAGGCCCAGGTGCAGCTCCTGGAACAGAGCGTGCGGGCGCTCCAGGCGGCTGGACAGACCCCGAAGCCGGACGCCCCGGCGGCGGCAGCCCCCGGCGTCTCGGCCGCCGCCGGCCAGCTCGCGGAGGCGGCCCGGAAAGAGGCGCGGGAGGCGAAGGAGCCGTGATGGGCGAGGCCGCCTGGGGTGTGGTCTACAACGCGGCCGGCGCGCTGCTGGTCGCTCTGGTATTCGCGTACTACCTGCGCCGGAGCCCCGATGGAACCACCCTCCTTGTGGAAGCTCGTGGAGCACGTCCCGAGCCTGGTCGTGATGGGGTGGGTGATCCGCATTCTGTTGAAGCGCATCCGTGAGACGGAGACGGCCGACCGCAAGGCGGCGAAGCTGCTGCGGTCGGCCTTGAACGCGAACACGAAGGTGCTGGCCCGCGTCGAGCGGGCGCTGGACGGCCGGGAGAAGCCGGGGAAAGAGGCCGAGGCGGGGCGCGGCGGTGCGCTAACACCACCACGCCCCTGACCCAATCCTGCCGAAACAGGAAAGGGCTTTTGTGGAGACGGCAGACAGGCGGGCGAACAACCTGTGCCTCTCGGACCGGCAAAGGTTAGACGACCTGGAGCGGCGTGTCAATTACCTCTGGTGGGGGCTGCCGCTGTGCCTGGCCATCTGTCTCGTGCTCACCGCGATCTCGGCGTGGAGGTTGTTCGGGTGACGGCGGACGCGACCCTGGCCCTGCTCTGCCTGGCCGGCACGCTCGCCGTGGCCGTCGTCTGGTGGCGGCGCCCGGCCGCGCGGCCGTCGTGGCGCTGGGTGTACGCGGGCCCGCTCCTGCCCGTGCTGGCGGCGGGGCTGGCCGGCGTGGCGGGCGGCTACTGCTGGGGCTACGCGGCGGCGGACGGCTCGATCGACCGGCGGGGCGGGATGAGCGTGGAGACGCGGCGGCAGGCGCGGGCGTTCCTGGCGGACCTGGGGGCAGTTCATGGCCTGCGAGACGCAACAGGCGGCCCTTGACGAGGCGGCCGCGCAGGAGAACCTGGCCGAGAACGCCGTCCAGTCGGCCGCGGCCGACTACCTGGCGAAGAACGCCGCGGCGACCTTGGCGTTCGCCCAGCTCCAGGCGGCCCAGCAGGCCAGGGCCCAGAAGGTGGCGCAGCGCGTGCTGGCGCAGGCGGCGCTGGACGCTTGCTTGGCGGGCGGGGGAGGCGGTCCATGATTTCCCTGGAAGCGGCCGTGCGACTGATCGTCTACCTGATCGTCGCCGGGTTGGTCTTCTGGCTCCTGTGGTGGCTCGTGAGCTACTGTGCCCCGCCCGAGCCGTTCCGCAAGATCGCCAACGTGGTCCTGGCCATCCTCGCGGTCCTGGTGATTATCAGCATCCTGCTCGCCGCCGTGGGGGCGCCCGTTATCCGCTGGGGGCCGTGATGAGCACGCCGGAACTCGTCCGCGGCCTGGCCCGGCACTACGGGGTTTACGTCGGAGCCTTCCTGGTGCTGGCTCTGTTGCCGGTGCTGCTCGTGGCGTGGCCGGGGGCGCGACGGTGGCGGGACGAGCCGTGCTAGGCCGGCTGCTGTGCCTCTTCGGCCTGCACCGCTGGGCGGGGATGTACCTGTTCCGCTACGACGGGGAGGGCGACGGCCGGGACGAGGTTTGGTGGGTCGAGGTTTGCGTCCGCTGCGAGGCCATGCGGCGCCTTTTCAAGGGGGAGTGAGGAGGGCTGGCGAGATGTTCCGCTTGGCGTTCACGACGTTTACCGCTTCCTTTCTGGTGTTCGCCGCCGGCCTGGCGGCGGTCCACAGTCAGGGCGTTAGCGATTTGTCGCATCCCTTGCTGTGTGCAGTCTTGACGGGCGTTACTGTCGCCGTCGCTTATGGCTGCGGCGCTGCGGCCGATGAGGAGTGGAAACAGATGAGAGACGCCACGACGGCCAAGCGGTGAGGGCGGGAATGTTTGATCTCTTGTCATTCGCTCTAGGACATTGGGCCGGCGGCCTGCTCGGCGGCACGAAGCCTCGGGCCACGTATCGGACGTGCCGGCGCGCGTCCGCGGTGAAGCCGGCGCCGGCACGTCCGCCGTTCATCGGTCCGCCAAGGCCGCCGTCTGGGGAAGACCCGCGGCTGACGGTCCGGCCGTCGGTGTCGTGGATGTGAGGGCGCGGATTTACCGGAGGCTCTGACGCGGGAGGGTTTTGCGGGGAACCGGTGGGGCCAGGAACAGGGTTACGGGCGCTCCTTGGTGGGGGAGGGCGCTGTCGGTGGGGGACCTGGGGTTTTCGCATGTTGTCCACGTCGGCCAGCCTGACACGTCCGACCAACCGGGGCTGCCGCCGGTCCCGGCTGGGGGCTGCCGCGGCCCCACCGACGGCGGCAACCGCCGGGGTCCGGCGGGTTTCTGGACCCGCCCCGACGTGCTGGCCGTCCTCTCCCTGGTCGCCTCGGGACTCGTGGGGGCCGCCGTCGTGACGACCACCACGCCAGCCCCGGCCCCCGTCCGCCAGGCCCCGGCAGCCTCCCGGCCCCGCGAGTTCGTCGGCCCGCCGGCGCCGCCGAAGCCGGTGGCCCGTGTCATCCCCACCCCCAACGACGCGCTCCGCTGGGCTTACGACGACCTGATCACCCACGTCCCACCGGGGGCGCGGTACTACACGCGGTATCTGTTCGACGCGCTGGGGTCCCCGACCTCGGCCAAGACAAGCTCCCTGACGCTCAACCTTCTGTCCCGCGGGTCGGCGCCGGTCCTGCCCGTCGCCATGGCGAACGGACACTTGGTCCGCTTTGACATCCGCTGGTACGCGCCGTCGACCACGGATCAGGCCGAATGGCAGGCGCTTTGGGAGGACTTCCGCTTTGATCCCCTCTTCAGTCGACTCCTCACGAAGCAGACGCTCAAGCTCTACGGCCTGACGGAAGCCAAGCTGCGGCCCGTGGTTGTGAAGGAAACGACGTACAAGACGATTTACGAGCCTGGCCCCGATCCCAAGCATCCGCTGGCCAAAAAGGTCCCGGTGATCACCGAGCGCTACGTCTCCCCATTCCACGGCGTCGACGTGCTCGCGGACGACCCGCCGGACCTGGACCCGCTCCTCCTGCACGCGCTGCGGCGGTACACGGGCACGTCGGCGCCCGTCGTGGACCATCGGTATTTCAAGTTCCGCGCCCTGAGCAGCATTCAGGAGAAGGGGGCTTACGCGGACATCTGGGGCGGCCGGTGGCTTGAGCTGAGCGGCACGAAAACCGCCGAGCAGACTTTCGGCAAGGGCTTCAAAGTCAACGGCAGGAAGCCCACCGACGAAGACGCCCTGTTCCACAGCCTGGGCCTGGGCAACGTGAACGCCGGGGAGAGCGCGCAGCAGTTCTTCGACCGGCTCCGCTCGGGGCAGCGGATTGCCCTGGGCCTGTCGGGCGTGACGGGCGGCCCGCGCGAGATCGACTTCTTCGAGACCGCGGCCACGGCCGGGTTTTACTCGGGCGGCTCGATCACGGGCGACCTGGGGGCGGAGGACGTGACGGAGCAGCAGCACCCCATCCTGAACCTGCGCCGCCCGTTCCGCCGCGCCCGTGAGTGGATCGTCCCGCGCGGGTTCAACTGGCTGTTCGCGCTCACCAACGCCGTGGACGGCACGCTCGCCCGCGAAGTCCCGCCCAACATCGCCGCCGCGCGAAACATCCCCGCGCCGCACCGCACCCGCTTGCAGCCCCCGATTGACTGCCTGGACTGCCACGGGAAGCACGACATGTGGATACCGGCGCGCAATGAAGTGAAGGACCTGGTGAAGGCCGGCCGCGTCGATATCCTCGGCGACCAGAGCGGCCACACCTTCCTCGGCGACCCGGCCATCACGGACGAGCTGCGCCGCCTGTTCATGGGGGACGACCGCTATTTCAGCCAGTCCGTGCGCGACTCGGCCGCGAAGCGCTTCCTGGAAATGATGGGTCCGTTCCCCGGCGCCGACCCGACGCAATCGGACATCGTGCGCGTCGCCACGGCGGCGCTAGTCAGCGATTACAACGGCTATTGGTGGTCCAGCGTCACCCCGCGCGAGGCGCTGCGCGACCTCGGCTTCGACGTGCCCGAGAAGGACGCCAAGCGCCTCTTCGGCCTGCTCGTGCCGATCGACCGGCAGGGTTCGACGGCGTACACGCAGGAACTCGGGGCCGTCACCTTTGAGGACATCCGCGTGTCCCGGCTGGCGGAGGGGATGCCGACCCGCCGGCAAGACTGGGCGATGGTCCGCTCGTTCGCCGCCGAGCGGGCGCGGCGCACAACCTATCCGTTCGGAGGAAACCAAGCGTGGCTGGCAAAGTTTGGCTCAAACTAGGTGCCCGGATGATTGCCTGTGTGGCCGGAACGGTGGCCGGTTGCGTCCTGGCCGTGCTGGCGATCCGGGGCATATTCGAGCTCGTGCAATTAGTACGGGCGCGACTGTTCCTCCTGGCGCTCGCCGCCCTGGCCGGCCTGACGCCGGGCCTGGACGCGGGCAACTACGGCTACCGCTACGGCACCTACGGGTACTCATACCCGAGCTACTCCTACGGCTACAGCTACCCGAGCTACAGCTATTACCCCTATAGCTACTCGTATTATCCCGCAGGCACGTATGCCGCCGGCTACTACAACGGCACCTACTACAACGGCGGCTACTACCCCGCCAGCGTGGTGTACGGCACGGGCTACAGCGCCAGCACCTACACCGCCCCCGCCGCGGCCTCCTATTCCGCGGACTGGAAGTCCGAGCTCTTGAAGGTCCAGAAGCTGCGCGACGAACACGCGGCCTACCTCCAGGCCACCAAGGGCCTCGGCTTCTCCCTGCCGCTGCAAAGCCCCTACGGGGGCGTGCCCGTCCTGCCGCCGGCGCCGCCCGTGAACTCCTACGCACACCCCAACCTCGGGGCCTACGGCGTGAACGGGGCCACGACCTACGGCATGACCGTCGCCCAGACGCAGAGCGCCTACGGCCAGCAGACGCCCTTGTGGGCCGTGGACCTGATGCAGCTCTACCAGGCTCAGTCGAGGGCTTTGGAGCGCGCGCAGGACACGGGGAAGGAGGCGTACCAGCAGTTCAGCAGCAACGTCGCCCTCACCGCCCAGAGCGCGGCGGCGATCGCGGAAATCACCACGAAGGCGCAGGCGCTGGCACAGATCGCGCAGACCCTCACTCCGTCGCCGTCGTCCGTCACCACGACGACCACGACCGCCTCGGGGTCGGGACTCGGCCGGCAGGGGGCGGCCCCGTACCCCGGCGGGCCAGCTTCCCAACCGCCGGGCGCCGACGCCCCTGCCGGCCCTCCCCCCGGCGCGCAGGCGGCGCCGCGCACGCCGAACGAAGTGATCCTGAACGTGTTCCGCACGGCGGCCGGGAAGTGTACCAAGTGCCACGCCGGCGCCGACCCGAAAGGCAAGTTCCTCGTGGAGCGCTACCCGGGCCTGGGAGCGCCCGAGCAAAACAAGGTCCTCCGCCGGCTGTTCAGCGAGAACCCGGAAAAGCAAATGCCCCCGCCCGGCGAGCCGCAATTGACGACCGAGGAGTTGATGTCGTTCGTTGGATTGAGGAAGTAACACGACGGCCGCGGCGTGGAAGGACACGCCGAGAAAGTTGGGCTGCTTGGTAGGCAGACGGAGGCCGATGTAAGGCCGCTCGAACGTCGCCATCAAAGACCCCTGATGGAACGCCGGAAAGGTGCCGCCACCGTATGCCAAGCGGACAGGGCGGATTACTCAAGGGGCTGCGCCAACTGCTGAAGGCCCCAAGCCGGTACTCAAGCCCGGCCGGCCGTCACCCTTAGTTTGAGAGGAGGTTTCCCATGAAACGTCTCACCCTGTTCGCCCTGGCCCTCGCCCTGTCCCTCGCCTGCGTCCCCGAGGCGTCCGCCCGCGGCCCCGGCGACGGACTGCTGGCCCGGCTGTTCGGCGGCCGGCGCCACCCTTCGCAGGTCAACAACATCGTGGTCGGGGCGGTGCCGCCCGTGGTCGTGCCGGGGCCCGGCCACTTCCCCCGCCGCGGGCTGTTCCCGGGCCGCAGCTTCTTCCCCGGGCACCACGTCGGGGCGGCGGCCTTCTTCGCCCCGCAGCAGACGTACTTCGTGCCCCGGCAGCAGTTCGTGATCCAGCAGGCCCCCGTGATCGTCCCCGGCGCCAGCTACGGCGGGGCAGCCTCCGCGCTGTTCGCTCCGTCCTTCGCCCCGAGCTACGCCCCGGGCTGCGGCGTCGGGGCGGGCGTGCCGGGACAGGCCCTGTACGACACGGGGCCGGTCGTGGGCGGCGGCAGTCAGGTGCAGTTCTTCTTCAGCAGCACGCGCTGACGGGCACGCCATGCTCACCCAACGTGAAATCGACTGGCTGCAAGCCTGGTTCCGCTACCTCAGCGGCATGCTCAAGGCGATCGCTGACGTTGTCTTGACCGGCGGCATGACCGCCGCCGATGCCGCGCAGGTGCGCGACCAGTTGCGCCGGATCACCGAGTCCCTCGAAGCCGCCTCCCAGCCCCACCCCTCGCCCGACCACGGAGAAACACCCATGGCACAGCAACCACAACGGGCCATCCCGCCCGACCTCCAGGCCGCCATCGACGGCCTGAAGGCAGCCGCCGCCGGTGCCGCGACGAAGATTACCGACCTGAAGAGTCAGATTTCCACCGGCATGAGCCAGTCCGACGTGGACGATGTCAAGAGCCAGATCGACACCATTGCCACCGGCCTGAAGTCCGTGTCGGCGTAGCGTCATCCCCCGGGGCGGTGTCCGGCCTTTCGGTCATTTCTGACGGAGGCAACGGGCCGGCCCGCCCCGACTTTCGCCCCGACAGTGCAACCCACGGTCCCGGAGGGCAGGCCCGATGGTCGGCGGTAACGGCGAATTCGCCTGCGTGGCGGTCAAGGAACTGCCCCCGCACCTGCGCGTGGTGGCGGCGGAACACGCCGTCAAGGAGAACCCGGCCAACGCCCCGCTCCTGGACGCGGCGACCCGGACCCTGCTGCCGCAGATCGCCCTCATCGCGGCGCCGGGGCACGAGGACCCCGTCAAGGCGTACCTGGCGGGACTGACCGCCAAGATGTGGCCGGCGTCGGGCGTCCGGCTCACCGTCAGCTTCCCGCCCGGCGTGCCGGCGGTGCAGCGGTCCCGCATCCTGTCCCACATGAACGCCTGGGGCACCGAGGCCCAGGCGAACGTGGAGTTTCGGGAAACCGCCGACGTGGGCGACGTGCGTATCCGCGACGGCGCGGAGGGTTACTGGTCGTACCTGGGGACGGACATCCGGCACGTTGACCGCAGCCAGCCGACCATGAACCTCGCGGGGTTCTTCGCCGTCGGCCTCCAGCCGGAGGGCGAGTACCACCGCGTCGTGCGCCACGAGACGGGGCACACGCTCGGCTTCCCGCACGACCAGTTGCTCCCCGAGATCGTCGGCCTCCTGGACGAGCAGAAGACGCTCGCGTATTTCCGGGCCACGCAGGGCTGGTCCGACGACATGATCCGCGCCAACGTCCTGACGCCGATCGACCCGTCCACCCTGACCCCCGGCAGCTTCGCGGACACGCAGGGGGTCATGTGCTACAAGCTGCCCGCGTCGATCACCAGGAACGGCCAGCCGATCCCGGGCGGGACGGACATCAACCAGAAAGACGCGGCCTACGCCCGCCGGCTGTATCCCAGGCCCGGCGCCCCGCCCCCGCCGCCGCCTCCTCCTCCCCCGCCGGGGGGCGGTGACGCGGCCTGGATCGCCCGCGTCTGCAAGGAGCAGCTCGACCGAGCGGTGACGCAGGGGGACACCGATTGGGCCATGAGCGTGCTCAAGGGGTTGGGCGGCGGCGCGGGCGCCCGGACGGCGCTGGCCCTCTTCTGGGGCACGGCGCCGGAAGGGCGGCGGGCGTGGATCGCCACCCTGTACCGGCAGCTCCTCGGCCGCGAGCCGGACCAAGGGGGGCTGGACTCGTTCATGGGTTCGGGCCTGGACTGGCCGCACGTCCGGGCGCAGATGCTGGGCAGCGA
>Ga0075429_100002636_pt1 | contig 15118 bp, 10 predicted proteins | sample RhiMetdeltSRZDD3_FD_75295 | JGI IMG/M metagenome (GOLD analysis project Ga0075429, IMG submission 75295) | Populus rhizosphere microbial communities from Tennessee, USA - Rhizosphere MetaG P. deltoides SRZDD3 | ecosystem: Host-associated > Plants > Roots > Rhizosphere > Soil | place: USA... | reverse complement strand
TATCTGCCCAACTACAATCGCGAGCTGCTGCGCTGGGCGCGCGTCGCCGGACCTCACGGCGGCATGGTGCTGGCGCCCGTGAAGCCTGATGGCGGCGATCCCGACCCGATCTATCGCTGGATCGAGCTGATGGAGCGGCGTCGCGTTGCGCGCGAACGAGCGCGCTTGCTGTACGTTGCCGTCACTCGCGCGAAACGCGAGCTGCACATCCTCGGTAATGCCACCGCGAAGGAACGCGATGGCCGCCTGGTGCTCGATGAGCCGCGGCGCGGCTCAATGCTGCGCATGGTGTGGGGCGCCGTGGAGACGAGCTTCTGGGAAACCGAACCGTCCGCGCCGATTCCAGCCGGCTACAAGCCGGCGCCGCCGCAGAAGCTGCGACGGCTGCCGCTCGAATGGCGACCACCGCGTACCCAACTGGTGACGCCGGCGCCAGGCGCCGAAGTGGTGGACATCGACGACGACCGGCCCGTGTTCGATTGGGTGTCGCAGGTGAGCCGCCACGTCGGCACGCTCGTGCATCGCGAGCTCGATCGGATCTGCCGGCCCGGCGTACAGGCATCGCCCGAAGCGTTGCGCCTGGCGCGTGCGCGACTGATGGCCGAGCTGGCAGAGCTCGGCGTGCCGCCGGATCGCTGCGCAGCTGCCTGCGAGCGAGTCATGGCGGCGATGGAGCGCACGCTCGGCGACGAGCGCGGCCGCTGGCTGCTGGGGATCGACAGCGGCATTCGCGAAGCGGCGTCCGAACTGGCGCTGAGTGGCGTCGTCGACGGGCAGATCCTCGAGGGCGTCATCGATCGCACGTTCATCGATGAGACCGGCCAGCGCTGGATCGTCGATTTCAAGACCAGCACTCACGAGGGCGGCGGGCTGGACGCCTTCCTGAACGAGGAAGTCACGCGCTACCGGCCGCAGCTGGAGCGGTACGCCCGGCTGATGCGGGCCTTCCGGCCGGGCGAAACGGTCCGGGCCGCGCTGTATTTCCCGGTGCTGCGTCAATGGCGCGAGGTTCCGCTCGCGTAAAATTGCGAACTGTCACCGCGCCGGGCGTGTGCGCGATGCTACCCTTCGGCGCGGGAAAGGGAGGACATCCGATGCCGATGCTGATCGCCGCGATCACGGCCATTGCCGGTCTGCTGTGGGCCCTGAACTCGCTGCAACGCTCCGGCTTCCAGTTCAGCTCGCTGAATCCGTTCCTGGCGTATCGGCGCTGGCAATGGAGCCGCAGCTACGGCATGCGGCCGATCTACAAGCTGGAACGGCCGATCGACGTTGCCGCGGTGCTGCTGCTCGGAGTGGCCAAGGCGGACGGTGCCATCACGTCCGACCAGAAGCGCGAGCTGCTGGCGATGTTCCAGAGCGAGTTCTCGATCTCGCGCGACGAAGCGAGCGATCTGCTGCTCGCGAGCTCGCACCTGATCCGCGACGAGATCTACCTCGTCGATCACCTCGACAAGATCCTGGCGCGCAGCGCCGAGCGCTTCGAACCGGATGCGGTGGCCTCGCTCCTGGGGATGATGCGCAAGGTGGCGGCCCTCGACGGCAGCATCAACGGCGAGCAGCAAAAGCTGATCGACAGCACGGAGCGCTATTTCGCCGGCCGCAGCCGACAACCCGCCGGCAGATGGGCCTGAGTCAGCCCCAGAGCTTGCGCGACGGCAGGCTCATCACGCCGTCGCGATAGTCGATTCCGTCCGGCCAGTCCTCGGACTGCAGCAGCGGCCCGTCGAGGTCCGCAATCTCGCACAGCTGCGCCAGCACCATCCCCGGCGCCATCGCCAGCGATCCGCCGACCATGCAGCCGACCATGAGCCGCACCCCCGCCGCACGCGCCGCGTATGCGAAATCGAGCGCAGCGGTGAGTCCGCCGCTCTTGTCGAGCTTGATGTTCACGAAGTCATAGCGATCGACCAGCCGCGGCAGGTCCTCGACCGTGTTCGCGGGCTCATCGGCGCAGACCGGCACGGGCAGCTCGAGCCCGGCGAGCGGGCCGTCTTCGCTCTCGCGCACCGGCTGTTCCAGCAGGTCCACGTGCAGCCGCGCCAGCTCCGGCGCCAGCTTCTGCAGCGTTTCGATGCTCCAGGACTGATTCGCGTCAACGACCAGATGCGCCGCGGGCGCGGCGCGACGGACGGCCGCCACTGCTTCCAGCGGGCGCTCGCTCGATACTTTGACCTTGATCCACTCGTAGCGGGCGAGGGCGCGCGCCTTTGCTGCGTATTCGGCGATCGAGCGAATCCCGATCGTGATGCACGTGGAGATCGTTCGCGGCCGAGCGATGCCTGCGAGCTCCCACACAGTTCTTCCGCTGCTCTTCGCTTCCAGATCCCACAACGCAGCATCGACAGCGTTGCGCGCGCCGCCGGCGGGCAGAATCTCCAGCAGCTCGCGGCGATCGACTCCGCGTTCGATGATCTGGCGTACACCTTCGATCTGTGCCCGCATGGAATCGATGGTCTCGCCGTGATAGTCGACACCGACTGCTTCGCCGCGACCGACGTGTCCGCCGGCAGCAAGTTGCGCGACGATCACCTCGCACGTCGTTTGCGAGCTGCGCGCAATCACGAACGGCTCGTGCAGCGGCCAGACGCGAGTCTGGATCGACAGCTCGTGTTTCATCGGCGCAGGAAGAAATCGAGCGCCGGCTTGAGCGGCGTCTGCAACGGGTCGAAGCAGGGGACGCCGAGGAGGTTCGCAGTCTCGGCGAGCACGCGCTCGCGCTTCGCGGCGTCGAGCATCGACGTATTCAGGCTCACGCCGCCGAGTTGCGCGTCGGGATTGGTCAGGCGTGCCGCTTCGAGATAACGCGCTGCCGCCACGCGCAGATCGGGGATGGGAAAGCCCGGGAAGCCATGGATGGTCGGCCGCGTCGGATCGTGGCACAGGATCATCACGTCCGGCTGCGAGCCGTGGACGAGCGCGAGCGTCACGCCGGCATAGGCGGGATGAAACAAGGACCCCTGACCCTCGACGACGTCCCAATGGTCCGGCGCCGCGTCGGGCGACAGCGTTTCCGCAGCGCCGGCCGCGAAGTCGGCAATGACAGCGTCGAGGGCAATGCCGCCGCCGGAAATCAGGATGCCGGTCTGGCCGGTGGCACGAAAGTCAGCGGCAACACCGCGCGCACGCATCGCTTCCGTCAGCGCCAAAGCGGTGTACTTCTTGCCGAGCGCGCAATCGGTTCCGACCGTCAACAGCCGCTTGCCGCTGCGCCGCCGCCCGGTAGCGGCCGGAAAGGCGTGACGCGGCAGACGAACGTTGACGAGTGCGACGCCGCGTTGGCGCGCTGCCTCGGCCAGGCCCGGAACGATTTCGAGTGGCCGGTGCATGCCGCTCACGACATCCAGTCCTGCGGCGACGGCTGCGTGCAGACTTGATTCCCACTCGGCCGGTATGCCGCCGCCGACCGGCGCGACGCCTATGACCATCGAGCCGGCGCCCGCGCGGGCGGCGGCCTCGGGAGTCATGTCGGGCAGGCCGAGATCGACGCTCGTCTGAGGCAGACGCAGCTGCGCGAGACAGGCGTCTCGCGCCCAGTCCCGCAGGCCGCAGGCCGTCTTGGCGTCAGCTTCGTCTTCGGCGTTGCCGATGAAGAGCAGGTAGGGCCTGCGCAGCTTGAATACCGACAAGTTCTCGCTCCGCGTAGGTTGAGCCGATGAGCATGGGGGCAAGCGCGCGCTGCATTCTATAAAAATTCACCCGCTCTTTAGTGAAATATGACTAGTGAAAAATGAACAACCCTCCCGCGAGCACGTGCCCCACGACGCCGTCCGGGAGCCGCCCCTGCATTGCATGCCGGCTGCCATCCTCACCGAGCTCGCGCGCCTGGGCCGGCGTCAGCCCATACAGCAGCCGGTGCATGCGCGTGAAGTGCGAGGCATCCGAGAACTTGTAGACGTGCGCGACCTGCGCGATCGACATGTTCGTGTGATGAAGACTCCAGTGGCCGTGCGCCAGCCGCATGATGCGGAAGAAGCGCGCCGGGGACTCGCCAACCGTCTGCTCGAACGCGCGATACAGCGTGTTGTTGCTCACCTGCAGGCGACGCGCGATGTCGGTCACCGACAGTTCCTTGCTGATACAGCGGTCCATGATGGTGATCGCGCGGCGGACCAGCGGCTTGCGGATCTCGCCGAACCAGACCGCCTCCGCATGCGGTTGCGGCGACCGGTTGCCACGCATCGCTTCGAGCACCATGCCGGCGGCGGCCTTGCGCGCGCTGGCAGCCCCGCAATGTTTGCCGATCAGATGCAGTGCGACGTCGGCGGAGGACTGCCCGCCGGGGCAGGTGATGCGATCGCCGTCCTCGAGGAAGATCGTGTCGGACTCGACGTCGAGCTCCGGAAACTCCTCTTCGAAGTCCAGGCGGGCATTCCAGTGCACGCAGCAGCGGCGGCCCTTCATCACGCCGGCGCGTGCCAGCACGAAGGTCGCCGTGCAGACGCCGATGATGGCGACGCCCAGCTCGGCGACGCGCCGCAGGTACTCGAGGATGCGCGGGTCGGTGTTGCGCTGAGGCTCCATGCGGCCGCCGATCACGACCACGTAGTCGAACTGCGCGGGATCCGGAAAGCTTTCCCACGGCGTGATTTCGACGCCGCAGTTCGCCCGCACCGGCTGCAGAGTCGGCGCGATCACCGTCCAGCGGCATTCGCGCTGACGGCTGTTGTCGAAATCGTCGCCAGCGATGCGCAGCGCGTCGACGAAACCCGAGAACGCGAACAGCGTGAACTCGTGCAGCAGAATGAACGCGACCGACAGCTTCGGCTCGGGAGCCGCGGCGAGCTTCGCCTGCACCACCCCGGGAAGGTAGTGCACGGCAGCGCGCTGCGGCCGCTGCGAGGGACTCTCTAGCGGTCGAACGGACTCAGGAACGCGATCAGATTGAGCGGCAGTGCCGGACACAAGTAGCCTCCTTCCTGAACGATGACTGTCGGCAGCGCGAGCCGCGCGATGGCGCGCGCCGTCTGCGAGAAACCTTCGCGAGTCACTTTGAGCACACCGAGCGGGTCGTGCTCCGAAGCATCAAGCCCGAGCGCGACTACCAGCGCGGCTGGCGCGAACGTGCGAATGCGGGCGAGCGCGGTCTCGAGCGCTTGCAGGAACGCCGCGTCGCCCGCGCCGTGCGGCAGCGGCAGGTTCAGATTGAAGCCGAGCCCCGCGCCGCGACCGATCTCCTCGGCGTAGCCGGCGTAGAACGGGAAGTAGTTCGACGGATCGGCATGCAGCGAAATCGTCAGAACTTCGGCGTGCCCGTAGAAGATGCCCTGCGTGCCGTTGCCGTGATGCACGTCGACATCGAGGATCGCAATGCGCTGTCCGGTCCTGGAGCGCAGGCGCTGGGCAGCGATCGCTGTGTTGTTGATGTAGCAGAACCCGCCAGCACAGTCGGCGAAGGCATGATGGCCAGGCGGGCGGCACAACGCGTAGGCGACGCCTTCGGCGAGCGCGGCGTCGGCCGCAGAGATTGCGGCCTGCGCAGCGCCGTAGACCGCGCTCCACGTTCCGGCGCGCAGCGGAGTGGAGGTGTCAGCCGTGTAGTAACCGAGCAAGCCGAGCATGCCGTCGGGGCGGCGATGCATCTGCGGGCGCGCGAACTGCGTGGTCAGCAGCTCGACGGCCGCTGGATCGATCTCGGCGCGCCGGTTCCAGCCGTTGGCGACGAAGTCGACGTAGTCGGGCGTGTGCACCGCGTGCAGCGGCCCGATGCCGTGATCGTCGGCGGCGCGCACCTCGAAGCCGGCATCGACCACGCTCCGATGCAACACGTGATAGCGCTCGGCACTTTCCGGATGAGCGATGGTCTTGCCACGGCGGAAGAAGCTCGTCGGATCGTGGTCGGTGGAAGCGGTCGAATGATAGACGCGCATCGTCGTCGCTGATCGAGGGTCGGACATGTTTGTCCGTTTGCGGCAAGTGTGCGCAAAATCACCACCCTGTCCACGCACGGCTACACGGTTGAAAGCGTGGGAATTGTCAGCGCGGAGCCGAACTAAATTCGCCGCCGCGCGGGGTGCGCCGCAGGGCCTGCGGTCCGCTCGCGTCACAAAAGAGAGTTCTGCACATGAAGAATCTGGATCGCACCGACCTGAAGATCCTGCAGGCGCTGCAGAGCGAAGGACGGCTCACCAACCAGACGCTGGCCGCGCGGGTCGCGCTGTCGCCCAGCGCCTGCCTCGCACGCATTCGGGCGCTGGAAGCGGCGGGTGTGATCTCAGGCTACCACGCGCACATCGCGCTCGAGCTGGTGCGCTCGACGCTGGTCATCTACGCGGAGATCTCGCTGAAGCGCCACAGTCCGGCGGAGTTCTCGCGTTTCGAGTCGATGGTGAAAGAGATTGCCGAAGTCGTCGAGGCGGTGCAGGTGAGCGGACAGTTCGACTATCTGCTGAAGGTCGTGGTGCCGGACATCCGTGCGTGGCGCGAGCTCGCCGCGCGCCTCCAGGACGAAGGCGGCGTCGAGAAAGTGTTCACGCACGTCGTGTTGAAGGACGCCAAGACGTTCAGCGGTTATCCGTTGAAGTGACGAGGGTCACGAGAGTGACGAGAGTCACACGGGTCAGAAGGGCGTCTCATCTGACCCTCGTGACCCCCGTGACCCTCGTGACTTCCGTCACTCCGTCTTGTTCGGGTACGGCGGCCGCTGCGGCTCAACCGCTGGATGCTCCTTCAGTGCCTGCATCGCGACCTCGATCGCCTTCTCGAGCTGCGGATCGCGGCCGGCGAGCAGTGACTGCGGCGTCTCCTCGACCTCGATGTCGGGCGGCACGCCCTGGTTCTCGATCACCCAGCCGTCTGCCTGCGTCCAGCCGCCGATGTTCGGTGCTGTGATCGTGCCGCCGTCAATCAACGTGTGAATCTCCAGGTTGCCGACCAGGCCGCCCCACGTGCGCGTGCCGACGATCTGCCCGAGCTGCGCTTTGCGGAACATCCACGGCAGCAGATCGCCGCCCGAGCCCGCACCCTCGTTGACGATCATCACCTTCGGACCGTAGATCGCGGCGCGCGGCGTGCGCAGATCCTTGCCGTAGCGAGTGGCCCAGCGAATCACCGGCTGCTTGCGCAGCGTGTCGATGTAGTAGTCCGCGACGAAACCGCCGCCGTTGTTGCGATCGTCGAGGATCAGCGCGTCCTTCTGGCTTTGCGGGAAGAAGTACCGCTTGAACGACGCGTGGCCAGCAACTGACGTGTCGGGCACGTGCACGTACGCGACACGGCCGCCGGTTGCCGCATCGACCTTGCGGATGTTGCCTTCGACCCAGTCGACGTAGCGCAGCTCGCGGTCATTGGCGATCGGCACCACCTTCAGCGTGCGTGCGCCCTGGCCGTCGGCGCGCGCACCGACGCTGATCTCGACCGGCGTCTCGACTCTGTTCTCGAATGCGCTGTAGACGTTGCGCTCGGTGGTCAACGGCCTGCCGTCCACGGCCAGCAAGTACTCGCCTTCGGCAACTGAGATGCCCGGCGCTCGCAGCGGTGCGCGCAGACCCGGACGCCAATTCAGTCCGCCATACACCTTCTTGAAGCGATAGCGACCGTCGGTAACCTCGAAGTCCGCGCCGAGCAGCCCGATCCCGACGTTCGGCGGCTTGGCGATCGATTCGCCGCCGCCGCTGTAGCTGTGGCCGACGCGCAGCTCGCTCGCCATTGCCGCCATGATGCGTGTGACGTCGCTCCGCGTTGCTGCGTGATCGAGGAAAGGCTCGTATTTCTTCCACATCGCATTCCAGTCGACGCCGTGATAATTCGGCGCGTAGAAGAAATCGCGGTTGAGCCGCCAGGCCTCTCGCAGGATCTGCCGCCACTCCGCGCGCGGGTCGATCAGGATCGAGACTTCCTCGATCGGCACCGCGGAGGCGCTCTCGGGTTTGATTTCGCCGCCGGCCGGCGCGACTTTCAGGCTCTTGCCCTGTCGCAGCAGCACCTTCTCGCCATCCGCGGAGAGGAAATAGGCATCAACGCCGGCGATCAACGTCTTCGCTGCGCGCTCCTTCATGACGAAGCGCTTCAGCTCCGCCGGAGAATTGAGCGCAGTGATGGCCGCCGTCGCCGGCGTCCACAGGTAGTACAGCTCGCCGCTCTTGCCGGCCTGCAGACCGCGCAGCGTTGCACCGCCGGTCGGCAGCGGCACGATGCGATCGGCAATGCCGTCGAAGTCGATCGTGACGGATTGAGCGGCGGCGGCTGTGGGCGCTTCCGTCTCGCCTTCCAGCGGCAGTGGCGACGGATCGTTCTTGCGCAGCACGATGGCGTACAGCGAATGCGTGAACGTCAGGTCGAGCGACGCCAGCGAGAACCAATCCTTGACCGGCCCGGCCTGGTCGGAAGCGATGACATACAAGTAGCGGCCGTTGCGGTCGAACACCGGCTCGCTGACCTCCGTCAATCCGTCAGTGATGCGGAAAGACTTGCGCTGTGCGATCGAGTACACGTACACGACCTGGATCAGGCCGTTGCCGTTCTGCGTGTACGCGAGCCACTGCGAATCGGGCGACCAGCTGTGCGAGATGAATGGCGTGTGACCGAAATACTGGTTGTCGGCGATGCGCTGCGCGCGGCCGGTTTCCAGATCGAGCACGAACAGGTTGTATGCGTTGTCGAGGAACGACACGCGCTTCTCGTCGGGCGACCATTTGAGATCGCGATAGAAGCCGGAGCCGCCTTCGATGGCGATGCGGCGCGGCTTACCGCTGCCGCTGCTGTCGGCAACTTCCAGCGCATAGTCGCCGCCGTCATCGGAGAACCACGCGATCTTCTTGCCGCCCGGCGACCACGCGGGTGTGCGATCGTTCGCGCCCGTCGACTGCGTGAGATTGCGAAACGGCGGACCTTTCTGCGCGGCTACCGTGACGATCTCGCCGCGATATTCGAGCGCAACCTGGTCCAGGCTGGGGGAGGGCGAAACGTTGCGCACGTACTCGACGTTGCTCACGCGGCGCGGCCGCGACTCGCGCAGATCCGACGCGACGGCGACTCGCAGCGTCTGCGTGTTGGCCGTCGCCGGATCGAACACGCGCAGGTGGCCGCCCTGTTCGAAGATGATCCGGCCGTCGCCGGCGTTGGCGTTCAGCACCGGGAAGTCCGAGTACGAGGTCAGCTGCCGGACTTCGCCGGTCGCGGGATCGAACGAGTGCAGATTGAATTCGCCGTGGCGATCGGAAGCGAAATACAGCTTGCCGCCGATCCACATCGGATTGATGTCGTTGCTGCGCTCCGGCGGCTGCGGGACCCTCTGCAGTGCGTGGTCGGCAAAGCTCATGATCGCGATGCGCGCTGCCGTGCCGCCGCGATACGCCTTCCACTGAGCCTGCGGCGCCGTCTGCGCATACGCGATCGCACGACCATCCGGTGAAACGTCGGCGTCGATGCCTCGCGGAATCGGCAGACGCTCCGGGAAAACTGCGTTCGGGTCGATCGTGAACAGGTGCACGTCGCGCTCGGAGTACACGTCGCTCTGCGAGCTGAAGAGTACCCGGCCCTTGGTGTCGAACCCTTCGACCAGATCGTCGGCGCTGTGCCACGTCAGGCGCTTCGGGCTGCCGCCCGCGACCGGCACGATGTAGACGTCGACGTTGCCGTCATAGTTGCCGCTGAAAGCAATGGACGCACCGTCTGGCGAAAAGTGTGGATACGACTCGTGGCCTTCGGCGGTCGTCAGGCGATAGGCACCGCTGCCGTCGCGGTTCGCGACCCAGACGTCGCCGTCGTAGATGAAAGTGATGTGCCGCGCGTCGATATCCGGCTGCTCGAGCAGCAGCGTGTCCTGCGGATCGACCGCGAGCGCGGCGGCGCTCCACAGCGAGAGCAGCAAAGCAGTCGAAAGAAGACGTGGCATCGTTGTGGGTTCCGGCCTGCGGCGGCGCGACTATGGCCGGAATATGGAGGCGCGTCACCCCCCGATCTATATTTTTTCTCGCCGCCTCTTGAACAAAAACGCCAATCCGATGACGCGACGGCGGCCAGCAGCGATGATGGCGCGCTCAGTTGCGAGGAGTACCCATGATCCGCTGGTTCTCTGCAGTGTTCGTGATCGGACTGGTCTGTGCTGTGCCGCTGCGCGCGCCGGCCAGCGACGATCCATTGGCCGGCCTGGATGCGGCGATCGAGCAGGCGCGCGAGCAATGGCACGCTCCCGGCCTCGCGGTCGCGATCGTGAAGGACGATCAGGTCGTGTACCTGCGCGGTTTCGGCACGAAACATCTCGGGCACAACGATCCCGTCGACGCGCACACTGCGTTCACGCTCGCATCGACGACCAAAGCGTTCACTGCGATGGCTGTCGGCTTGCTGGTCGACGACGGCAAGCTGCGCTGGGACGATCCGGTCGTGCGGCACTTGCCGGAGTTCCGCGTCGCCGATCCGTACGTCACGCGCGAAGTAACGATTCGCGACTTGCTCGTGCATCGCACCGGGCTCGAGGAGCTCGACATGCTCTGGGTGCGCGGCTTCGATGCGCGGACGAGCCTCGAGCACATGCAGTACGCGAAGCAGGCATCGAGCCTGCGCTCGACCTGGGCGTACAACAACATGATGTACGTGATCGCCGCCGAAGTCGTGGCGCGGGTTGCGGGAATGAGCTTTCGGGACTTCGTCCGCCGCCGCATCTTCGAGCCGCTGGGGATGAGCGACAGCGTCTTCGTCGGCCCCGATCTCGGCAAGCACCCGAACGTGACTGGCGCTCACCTGATCGAGCAGGGCGTTGCGCGCGCGAGTGATCTGTATGTTTCGCCGGAGCCGCTCGGTGCCGCAGGCATTGAATCGAGCGCTGCCGACATGGCGAAGTGGCTGCGGCTGCTGCTCGGCAAGGGCACATTCGAAGGCAAGGCGATCATCAGACCCGAGACAGTCGCGGAAGCGCTGAAGCCGCAGATGCTGCTCGCGAACATCGGCTATCCGGCGGCGCGGCAGGCAGATCCGCATTTCTACGCGTACGGGCTCGGCTGGTTTCTGCAGGACTACAAGGGCCGGCTGCTCGCGATGCACACCGGCAGTCTTTATGGCGCGAACGCGCTCGCGGCGCTCGTGCCGGAAGAACGACTCGGGCTGGTCATTCTCATCAACGCCGAACCGGTGGAGTTCCGACACGCCTTCATGTACGACGTCGTCGATCGCTTTCTGAACAGCCGCGGCAAGGATTGGAATGCGGATCTGCTGCAGCTGTACGGCGGGCTGCAGCAACAAGAGAACGCGCGGCGCGCCGCAGCGCTGCGAGCGCGGCCGGCGAAGACGAGCCCGTCACTGCCGCTGGCGGACTGCGTTGGCACTTACTCCGATCCGCTGATTGGCGAAGCGCAGATCATGCTGGAACGCACGGGCAACCTGACGCTCGCAATGCAACCAGGTGCGAAGTTCACTCTCTCGCACTGGAGCTACGACGCGTTCGAAGCTAGCGACGCGCGCGCGCCGGAAGAGCGATTTCTGCTGACATTCCGCCGTGGCGCAGACGGTCGCATCACTGGCTACGAGACCGAAGGCGGGCGTATTTATCGGCGCCGCTGACCCGCGGGAGCATTCCAGAAATCGGTTGAATTCTTATAGATCGGCGGGAGGCTTTGATTCCATCCTCGTTCCCGTACAGCGTTTTCCGTACCTGTGGGGGGAGAGGTCAAATGTTGCTGAACAGATCCGTTGCCTGCGCAACGTGGGGGCTGATCGCCCTGACCGGCGCGTCGGCGGCCGGCGCCGCCGAGCAGGTCGAAGTCGAAGAAGTCATCGTCACGGCCTCGCGTCGCGCCCAGGAAGTGCAGGACGTTCCTGCATCGGTCGCCGTCGTCGATCCGCAGGCATTCGCGACCGGCGGCGTCACCTCGATCGGCGGCGTGCTCAAGTACATTCCGGGCGTCAACTTCAACGACGACGGCGCGCCCGGGCAGGGCTCGATCACGATGCGCGGCGTCGCCAACATTTTCTCGACGCCTTCGGTCGGCATCTATCTCGACGACATCCCGTACGGCTCCGTCACCGCGTTCGCGGAAGGCGCGAACTTCGCGCTCGACTCGCTGCTCGGCAACGTCGAGCGCATCGAAGTGATCAAGGGACCGCAGGGCACGCTGTTCGGCGCCGCCTCGATGGGCGGCTCGCTGCGCTACATCACCAAGGAGCCTTCGCTCACCGAATTCAACGGGCGCTTCGCGACCGATCTGTCCGAGACCGCGCAAGGCGGGTTCAACCAGCTCTACAAGGCCGGCGTCGACGTGCCGATCAACAGCGACAAGCTGTCGCTCGGCGTCAGCGGCTTCTACCAGGACAACGAGGGGTTCATCGACCAGGCGACGCGGCCGGAAAAGGACATCAACGACGCCGAGCTGAAGGGCGGCCAGGCGACGCTGCTGTTCAAGCCGACCGACGCGTTCAAGGTCAAGCTGAACTACATGGACCAGAAGTTCAACTTCTCGGAGCAGAACAGCGTCCCGTTCGACATCACGACCGGCGAGCCGCTCTTCGGCAAGTATGAGCAGGAGACGGCGCCGGGCGGCCAGCCGACCGAGATCGAGTATGAGCTGAGCGCTGCGACGTTCGAGTACCAGGCCGACTGGGCAACGGCCACGCTCGCCAGCAGCTATCAGGAGTTCTCGCAGAACGCCGTGCTCGATCTCACCCGCTTCTTCGGACCGCTGGTCGACGAGCTGGCGGGCGATCCGCCGGGCACGAACACGGTGCCCCTCGATCTGATCATCAGCACCGATCGCTGGGCACACGAGCTGCGGCTCACCTCGGCGAACAACCAGCACCTCGAGTGGCTGGTCGGCCTGTACTACACGAAGGAAGAGAGCTCGAACTTCCAGAAGGCGATCGGGCAGCCGAGCGGCTTCAATCTGGTCACGCAGCAATTCCCGTCGAACTACGAAGAGAAGGCGGTGTTCGGCAACGCGACGTACTACTTCACGCCGCAATTCGACGCGACCATCGGCGCGCGCTTCAGCAGCAACGACATGTCGGTGCTGTTCACGGGCACCGGGTTCCTCGCGGGTCCGGCGCTGCCGGAGCAGACGGTCTCCGACGACGTGCAGACGTACATGTTCAACGCCCGATATCGGCCGAACGATGATGTCTCGCTGTACGTGCGCGTCGCCGACGGCTATCGCCCGGCGACCGCGAACCTGCCGCTCCTCGATCCCGATACGGGCGAGGTGATCTCGCTGCCGTTCGTGAAGGCGGACACACTGTGGAGCTACGAGGTCGGCGCGAAGGGCAAGCTTGCCGGCGGCGCGGTCGGCTACGACGTCGCGGTGTATCGGATCGACTGGAAAGACATGCAGGTGTTCCAGAGCCTCGGCGGCGTCAACGTCGGCGCCAATGCCGACAGCGATGTGACGGCGAACGGCGTCGAGGCGACGCTCACACTCCAGCCGACGAGCGCGCTCAATCTGGTTGCTACGGCCGCGTACGCGCGCAGCGAACTCGACGAAGACGATCCGCCGCTCGGCGGTGTCTCCGGCGAGCAGCTGCCGGGCATTCCGGAGTGGACGTTCTCGTTGTCCGGCGATTACGACTTCATGCTCGGCTCGCTCGATGCGTTCGTCGGCGGCGGCGTCGCGTACCAGGATGGGCGCAAGACTTCGTTCACCGGCGGCATCGGCTCCGACGGCAGCGTGATCGCGCCGGAGAATACGAACTTCAACGTCGACGACTACGTCACGGCCGACCTGCGGACCGGCGTGAAGTTCGGCCGCTACAAGCTGTCGCTGTACGCGACCAACTTGTTCGACGAGTACGGGTTCCAGCGCGCGACGACTGTCGGCACGCAGGGCAACGCGACGATCCTCAGACCCCGAACGATCGGCGCAGTGTTCTCGGCCGAGTTTTGAAAAAAAGTCACGAGGGTCACGTAAGTCACGAGAGTCACGCGACCCCCGTGACTCTCGTCACCTCGTGACTCTCGTCACTTTCTCTACATCGTTCCTTCGATCGAGAACTGCCGGCGCCCTTGCGCGTCCGGCTCGCCGAGGATTTCCAGAGTGCGCGCCATGTCGCCGGGCGCATTCGGGCGCGTAGCAACCAACCCGCTGACGAGGTAGCTGCGATCCTTCTTCAGGTCGATCGTGCCGTTGACGGCGAGCGGCCCGCCACCGGTGTCGCTCAGCGCACCTTTCAAGCCGTCCGCAGTGGCGGCGCCTTCCGCGAACACGACCTTGTAGCCGCCGAGCTCGGCGGGCCGGTTGGCCGGGCCGACCAGGTTCGCCACTTCGATCGTGCCGTTTGCGGCCACCGGCCACGAGTTGTCGAGCGCCAGCTCAGTGAACCTCAGCGTTGCCGTGCCGCTCCAGCCGCCGCGCACGACATTCGGCGGCAGCGCACCGAGCGGCAGAGATGCGTTGACCTCGCGCAGCGTGACACGGGCTCCGGACATGGCGATCGACGCCTGTGCGAAGCCGTCGCTCCGCGTGACCTTCACATCGGCGCCGAGCCTGCCGGTGAACAGCGCGAGGATTCTGAGATTCCACTCCACGCTGCCGACGTGCAGGTTGCCGCTGCGGACCGCTTGCGCGCGGCCTTTCCAGATCGTGCCCGATACGCCGGCGAGCGTGATGCCGGCGGGATGGACGTAAGCCAGCACGGTCCGGGCAGGGAGCGTGACCAGGGCGAAGAACAGGAACGCACCGATGCCAAGCGCGACCAGCGGCCAGACTTTCTTCATGCGTACTTTTTATGCGCCGGGGCGCGTCAGGACCAGGCTGGCGTTGACGAAGCCGGGCTTGCCAGAGCGGTCGATCGAGGCGGATTCGATGGAAACGGAATGCGCCTGCTGCAGGCTGCCGAGGCAGACGACGAGCTTGTCGAACTCGGCCTGTTCCAGCCGCACGCGGATACCGTGCTCGCCGTTCGGCGTCTGGCCGGTGAGCGAGGAGCCGAGGCCGCACTCGCGCGATGCACGGTCGATGACTACCACCAGCGACTCGTTGCTCGGCGCCGGGGCGGTCGTCGCGCTCGCGTTCAGTGCCATCAATTCGCCGCCCACGCTGCGCATGAAGGCGAGATCGCCTTCCTTGCGCGCTACGCGCTCGGCGCGTCCATTGACTGCCGAGTAGAACGGCGCCAGGGCCAGCAGGTAGATAGCGACCAGGAGCACGAGGCAGCCGCCGGCCACGACGATCGCTCGCTCGCGCGCCTGCAGGGA
>Ga0075429_100002633_pt1 | contig 15125 bp, 14 predicted proteins | sample RhiMetdeltSRZDD3_FD_75295 | JGI IMG/M metagenome (GOLD analysis project Ga0075429, IMG submission 75295) | Populus rhizosphere microbial communities from Tennessee, USA - Rhizosphere MetaG P. deltoides SRZDD3 | ecosystem: Host-associated > Plants > Roots > Rhizosphere > Soil | place: USA... | reverse complement strand
CACCACCAGGACACCGAGCCTTTTCAGAATCATGAACGCTTCTCCTTGAGGAGTCGGTAGAGGCGATCCGGGGTGACCGGCAGCTCGCGGACCTCGAGGCCGAGGGGCGCGAGCGCATCCGCGATGGCATTGGCGACGGCGGCCGTCGAGCCGATGGTGCCGCCTTCGGCCATGCCCTTGAAGCCGGTGACGCTGACCGCCGGCGGCGTCTCGACGTGGATCACTTCGACCGGCGGAACCTCCAGCGTGCCGGGGATGAGGTAATCCATGAAGGTCGTCGTGAGCGGCTGACCGCCGCCATCGTAGGCGAGATCCTCGTAGAGCGCGTTGCCGATGCCCTGCGCGACGGCGCCGTGCGTCTGGCCATCGACGATCATCGGGTTCACGATGCGTCCGCAGTCCTCCACCACCACGTGTCGAAGGATCGCGACCTGCCCCGTCTCCGGGTCCACCTCGACCACCGCCACGTGCGTCCCGTTGGAGAACGTCGCCGGCGGCGGGTCGTAGTACTGCGTCGCCTCGAGCGCGGGGTCGACGCCGGGCGGCAACGTGCCAGCGGCGGGGTGATAGGCGAGATTCGCGACCTGGGCGACGGTCACCGCACGCCCGGGCGCGCCACGGACGGCGATGACGCCCGCGTCGACGGCGAGGTCCTCCCGCGCCGCCTCCAGCATGTGGGCGGCGATGGCTCCGATCTTCTCCCGCACGCGGCGCGCGGCCAGCACGAGGGCGCCGCCGCTCACCACCATGCTGCGGCTGGCGAACGAGCCGCTGCCGTGCGGGCAGCGCTCGGTGTCGCCCTCGACGATGCTCACCGCCTCGAGCGGGACGCCGAGCTCGTCGGCGAGCACCTGGGCAAGCGTCGTCGCGTGGCCCTGGCCCTGCGACGCGGCGCTGACGAATCCACGCACCTCGCCGGTGGGCTCGACGCGAACGGTCGCCGCGTCGTGGCCGGACACCTGCTTCATCCCGCGACGCCGGAAGGTCCCCGAGCCCATGCCCGTGAACTCGGTATACGCGGCGACGCCGATGCCGCGATACGTGCCGTTCGCGGCGCGCGGCGTCGCGCGGATGGTGGCGTAGTCCGCGCCCTCGAGCGCGCGCTCGTGCGAGCGCCGCGGATCGCCGCTGTCGACCACGAGGCCCGAGGCGGTCGTGAACGGTAGCTCGTGGGCCTCGACGAAGTTGCGCCGTCGCACGTCGGCGGGATCGAGCCCGGCGCGGCGCGCGACCATGTCCACCAGCCGCTCGCGGACGAACGTGCCGAGCGCCATGCCGACGCCGCGGTAGGCCCCGGCGGGACACTTGTTCGTCGCGATCGCGTACGCGTCGTAGGCGAGCGCGGCGAGCTTGTACGGCCCGGGCAGGATGCCGGCGGCGGTCAGCGGCTCGAGCGACGCCGTGACCGGATAGACGGAGTACGCGCCCGAGTCGCAGATGAGTGTCGACTTGATCGCGAGCAGTGTGCCGTCCTTGCGCGCGCCGATCTCCACGTGGTTCACGTGGTCGCGCGCCTGCGCGCTCGCCAGCAGGTTCTCGCGACGATCCTCGAGCCACCGCACCGGCCGTCGCAGCCGCCGGGCCAGCTCGGCCACCACGATGTCCTCGGGATAGAGGTGCATCTTCGGCCCGAACCCGCCGCCGACGGCGGGGCAGAGGATGCGGATCCGCGAATCCGGCAGCCCGAGCGCCTCCGCGAGCCCGCTGCGCATGAGGTGCGGTGACTGTGTGGACGCCCACACGGTGAGCGTGCCGTCCACGGGGTCGACGCTGGCCATCACACCCCGCGGCTCCATCGGCGAGGACGAGCACCGCGCGTGACGGAACGTCTCGGCCAGCCGAATCTCGGCGCTGGCCAGCGCCTGAGCGACGTCGCCGTTCTCGAATCGCGTGTGGAAGATGACGTTGTCGCCCATCTCGGCGTGCAGGACGGGCGCGCCGGACCTCATCGCCGCCTCCGCCTCCACCACCGCCGGCAGGGGCTCGTAGGTGACGTGGATCGCCTCCAGCGCGTCCTCGGCGCGGTACTGATCACTGGCCACCACCGCGGCGACGGTCTCCCCGGCGAACCGGACCTTCTCCACGGCCAGTGCCGGCCAGCCGCTTTCCTTGTAGCCGGCGCCGCTCATGACCGCGCGAATCGGCCGCGTGCTCGCCGTGAGGTCGCCTCCGGTCACGACGGCCTCGACGCCTGGCATCGCGAGGGCGGCGCGCACGTCGACGTGCACGACGCGGGCGTGCGCGTGCGGCGAGCGCAGGAACTTGACGGCGAGCAGCCCGGGCAGACGAAGATCGCCGATGAAGTGCGCGCGACCCATCAGGAGCGGCGGATCCTCGGTCCGCTTGACGCTCCGGCTCACGTAGCCCGCCATCAGCGGCTCCGGGCGGCGCGGATCAGCGCCGAGAGCTTGTCCGGCGTGAGCGGCAGCGTGGTGATCGAGACGCCCAGCGGCGCCAGCGCGTCGGCGACGGCGTTGGCGATGGCGCCGCCGCAGCCGGAGCTCCCGCCCTCGCCCGCCCCCTTGACGCCGAGCGGGTTGAGCGGCGTCGGCGTCTCCTCGAGAATCCGCACGGCGGTGACGGCCGGCATCTCCATGGCCGTGGGCATCAAGTAATCCATGAAGGTCGTCGTCAGAAGCTGGCCCTGGTCGTCGTAGACCAGCTCCTCGTAGAGCGCGCCGCCGATGCCCTGGGCGAGGGCGCCGATCATCTGGCCGTCAACGATCATCGGATTCACCGCCTTGCCGATGTCGTAGGCGATGGCGTAGCGCAGGATCTTGACCTCGCCGGTGTCGCCGTCGACCTCGACCATGGCGGCGTGCGTGCCGTAGGGATAGGTCATCTTCGGCGCCTGGAAGAAATCCGTCGCATAGAGTCCGGGCTCCATGCCCGGCGGCCCCGGCACCGCAGCGCGGGCGAGGTCGCGGAAGGTGGCCTTCCGATCCGGCACGCCGCGAACGGAGACGGCGCCGTCGGCGACCACGAGGTCTTCGGGCGCCGCCTCGAGCGTCGCCGCCGCGACGCGCAGGATCTTGTCCCGCACCTTGCGGGCGGCCGCCGCGGCGGCCGGCAGCGCCACGGAGGCGCCGCGGCTGGCGAAGCCGCCGACGCCGAAGGGCACGCGGGCGCTGTCGCCGTGGACGACGGTGATCCCCTCCGGCGCCACGTTCAGCTCGTCGGCGCAGACCTGGGCCAGCGTGGTGTCGATGCCCTGGCCGACGGCGGCCACGCCGGAGTAGACGACGACGTGACCGGTGGCGTCGACCTCGACGCGCGCGTACTCCCACGGCCCGAGGCCCGCCTTCTCCACGAGCGAGGCGATCCCGATGCCGACATACCGCCCTTCGCTGCGTGCGACGCGCTGCGCCGCCCGCGCGTCCACGTAATCCAGCGCCTCCAGGGCCTTGTCGAGCGCGGAGGCGTAGTCGCCGCAGTCGTACACGGTGCGCTGGTTGAGCGAGGCGCCGCCCACCTCGTAGGGCATCTCGGCCGGCGTGACGAAGTTCCGGCGCCGCAGCTCCAGCGGATCGAGGCGGAGGCGGGCGGCCGCAATGTCCATCAGGCGCTCGCGCACGAATGTGCACTCGAAGCGCCCGGGCCCGCGATACGTCCCCGTCGGCGTCTTGTTCGTCATCACGCAGCGGATCTCGGAGAGGTAGTGCGGGATCTTGTACGGTCCCGGCAGCAGCGCGCCCGTCAGCTCCGGCACGAGGACGCCGTGCGTGCGGATGTAGCCGCCCATGTCGGTGAGGAAGCGATCGACCAGCGCAACGATCTTGCCGTCGCGATCGAAGCCGAGCTCGGTCTCGTGCCACTGCTGGCGCGAGTGGTTCGCCGCCATCAGATGCTCGCGGCGGTCCTCGATCCACTGCACCGGCCGTCCGATGCGCATGGCGGTCCACGGCACCAGCAGGTCTTCCGGATAGAACTCACCACGGATGCCGAAGCCGCCGCCGACCTCGAGCTCCACGAACTGGATGAGGTGCTCGGGATACTGCAGCAGATCGGCCAGCACCCGGCGGTTGAAGTGCGGCACCTTGGCCACTCCCCAGAGGCGCAGCACCCCGGTGCCGGCGTCGAAGGCGGCCGAGAGCCCGCGCGTCTCCAGCGGGACGCCGGTGTGGCGCTGGACGGCGAAGCGCTCGCGGACCCGCGTGTGGGCCGCGGCCAGGGCCGCCTCGGCGTCGCCGCGCCGCGTGTCGAGCGTGGCCACCACGTTGCCCTCGATCGCCTCGTGGAGCACCGGCGCGTCACGCTCGACCGCCCTGCGCGCGTCGGCCACCGTGGCCAGCGGCTCGTAGTCGACCTCGAGCAGCTCGAGGGCGTCCTCGGCAAGGTAGCGGTTGTCGGCGACGACGAAGGCGACCGGCTCGCCGACGTAGCGCACCTTGTCGCGCGCGAGCGGCGGCTGCAGGCACGCGACGATGCTCGGCCGGGGCCCCAGGCGGACGGGAATGCGGCCGACGTCGCCGAGGTCCTGCGCGGTCACGACGGCCACCACGCCGGGCAAGTCGAGCGCGGCCTTCACGCCGATCGCGCCGAGGCGCGCGTGGGCATGGGGCGAGCGCAGGACGGCGCCGTGCACCATGCCGGGCAGCCGGAAGTCCGCAGCGTACTTTCCGCGACCAGTGAGCAGCCGCCCGTCTTCCGTGCGCCGCATCGGCCGGCCGACGGCGGGCGTCATCGCCGTGCCGCCAGCCGGAAGAGCCGTGCGGCGTTGTCGCCGAGGATCGCTGTCTCTGCGGCCGCGACGAGCCCGGCCTCGCGCACGATGCGCAGCGGCTCGGGATCGCCGAGCCAGAACGGATGATCGCTGCCAAGCACCACGCGGTCGGCGCCCACGACGTCGACCAGATACGAAAGGGCCGGCGCGAACTGGACGAGGCTGTCGTAGTGAAAGCGCCGCAGATAGCCGCTCGGCGGCGCGGCGCCGTCGGCACGCGCCTCCGCGCGCGTGACGTGGCCTCGATCGAACCGCCCGACGTGATACGGCAGCAAGCCGCCGCCGTGCACCAGCACGATCTCGAGCGTCGGGAACCGATCGAGCGTGCCGCCCAGGATGAGGCTGCCGGCAGCCAGCGTGGTCTCGAACGGATAGCCGACCAGGTTGTGCAAATAATGGCGGCCGAAGCGCTCCACCGCCTCGAGGAGGAACGGATGCAGCACCACGGGGGCGCCGGTCTCGACCGCCACGCGCCAGAACGGGTCGAACGCGCGATCGCCGAGCGCGCGGCCGAGCGCGTTCGGATCGATCATGGCGCCGCGGAGTCCGAGCGAGTCGACGGCAAAGCGCAGCTCCTCCGCGGCGCGCGCCGGGTGCTGGAGCGGCACGGTGGCCAGGCCGGCGTGGCGCCGTCCCGAGGTCACCAGGGACTCGGCGAGCGCCTCGTTCTGCGCGCGGCTCCACGCCGCGCCCTGTTCCGGCGGCAGCGAGTAGCCGGCCACGTCCATCAGCGGCCCGAAGACGCCGGTGTCGATGCCGTGCTTGTCGAGAAACGCCTGGTGCGCGGCCAGCGTGTAGAGCGGCTCCAGCAGCGGCCGCGTCGGCGCCTCGGCTCCCACGACCAGGCGCGGGCGCTCGGCGTCGTCGAGCACGCGCACGCCGTACCGCTCCGGCGCGCGGCGCGCGGCGGCCAGCGCCAGCGGCGATAGATAATGGAGATGCACGTCGACGATCACGGTGTCACTTCCAGCGCACGAGGGCGCGATCGCACGCCTGCGCCAGCGACCCCGCGAGCAAGGCCAGGACGAGCACGAGCAGGATGACCGCGTAGAGCTCCGTGATCAAAAACGTGTTGCCATAGTAGATGAGCCGCTCGCCGAGACCGACGAGCGAGATCAGCATCTCGCCGACGACCATGCCCTTGACCGCCTGGACCACCCCGAGCCGGAGGCCGAGCATGATGGCCGGCAGCGCCGCGGGCAGATAGATGCGCCCGAAGAGGGCCGCTTCCCCCGCCCCGAACGCGCGTGCCATGTCGACCAGCGAGCGCTCCGTGCTCCGCACGCCGGTCGAGGTATTCACCACGATCACGAAAAACGAGAACATGAACACCGCCGCCGCCACCACCGTGTCCCGCACGCCGAAGAGCGCGATGAGGATCGGCACCAGCGCCGACAGCGGCGCCGACATGAGGGCGTTGATCCAGCCGTCCAGCGCATAGCGGACGACGGCGAAGCGTCCCATGGCCAGCCCGACCACGACCCCGAGCCCGACCGCCGGCACGAACCCCTTCACGAGCGACAGCAGGCTCGAGGCCGCCGCGCGGGTCAGTGTGCCGTCGCCGAGCAGGTGCCACGACGTCGCGACCACGCGCGAGAGCGGAGGCACGAACATCGAGACATCGAGCTGGCCGATCAGCTCCCAGCCGGCAGCGAGACCGACGAGGGCCGCCAGCGTCACTGGAGCTTCCTCAAGACCTTCCAGAGTCCGTCGACGAGGCGTGCGAACTCGGCGGTGGCCCGCACGTCGGCGGATTCCCGAGGCCGCGGCAGCGGCACCTCGAGCGTCTGGTGGATCCGCCCCGGCCGCGGGCTGAGCACCACGACGCGGTCGGAGAGATAGATCGCTTCCTCCATGCTGTGGGTGACGAGCACGACGGTCTTCCGCTCCTCGGACCACAGGCGCAGGAGGTCGTCCTGGAAGACGCGCCGCGTCTGCTCGTCGATGGAGGCGAATGGCTCGTCCATCAGCAGCACGCGCGGACTGACGGCCAGCGCGCGCGCCAGGCCGACGCGCTGCTGCATGCCGCCCGAGAGCTGCGCCGGATACGCGCTCTCGAAGCCGCCGAGGCCGACCTTGGCGATGGCCGCGCGCGCGCGGGCCGCCCGCTCGCGACCATCCATGCCACGCAGCAGGAGACCGAACTCGACGTTCCGCTGCACGCTCGTCCACGGCAGGAGGGCGAAATCCTGGAACACGACGCTGCACTCCCGCCCGGGGCCGGCGACCACCCGGTCGCCGACGCGCACGCGCCCGCGATCAGCCGGGACCAGCCCCGCGATGATCTTCAGCAGGGTGGTCTTGCCGCACCCGCTCGGCCCGATCAGGCTCAGGAACTCACCGGCGCGTACGCGCACGTCCACCTCGACGAGGGCCTGCACGGCACCGAACGCCTTCGAGACGCCCTCGACCGTGATGGCGACCGGATCGGCCGCGGTCGGCCGGCGGTCCGTCTCGGGCGCCGGCATCACGCGCGCCATCGCAGCAGGCGCGCCTCGACGCGGGCCAGCGCGGCCAGCGCCGCGCCGGCGAAGAGCAGCGTCCAGAGGACGGTGGCGAACATCCGGTCGTGCTCGAACATCGAGCGGGTGGTCATGATCAATTTGCCGAGGCCGAACGGCGACAGGAGCAGCTCGGCCACGATGAGTCCGACGAAGGCCCGCGACAGCGCGTAGCGGATGCCGGCCAGGATCATCGGCAGCGCGCTCGGCAGCACGATCCGCGTGAAGAGCTGCGTCCACGACGCGTCGAACGCGCGCGCCATCTCGACCAGCCGCGGGCGGACGTCGCGCACGCCGCCGTAGGCGTTCATGATCACGAACGGCGCGCTGAAGACGAAGACGATGACGGCCGAAGAGAGCACGTTGATCCCGAACGAGAGGATCACCAGCGGCACCAGCGCCGCCGTCGGCAGCGCGATCAGCAGATCGAGGTAGACGCGCGCGACGCGCCCCACCGGGCGCACGACACCCATGACCAGCCCGAGCGGCACGCCGACGAGGACGGCGGCGGAGAAGCCGAGCAACAGCGACTGCAGGCTGGTCAGCGTGGCCGCCGGCAACGCGCCCGAGCGCACGAGCGCGGCGAGCGCCGTCAGCGTCGCCCATGGCGACGGGAAGTTGAAGCTGATCGGCGCGCGCGCCGCCCACTCCCAGAGGAGAAGAAAGGCCACCAGCGACGCCGCGCGCAGCGCCAGGACCACTAGCGGCGGCCGGCGTCCTTCAGCACGGCCTCGAGCGGCGCCGCGTCGAAGAACTGCTCGGACTTCCATTTGGTGGCCGGTCCGGTGAGGTTGCCCGTGGCCACCTGGAACGCGAGATTCTCGACGGCGCCGGGACCTTTCATCCGGTCGAGACCGCCGTTGAGATCGAAGATCTTCACGAGCGCCCGCAGCTGCGACTCGAGCTTGGCGTCGTCGACCTCCTTGAGCGTGTCGCCACGCTCGCGGACCCAGAACCCAGGGTCCTTCGCGCCTTCACGGTAGGACTGCACGAGGCGTCGCACGACCTTCTGCACGATCTCGGGGCGCTTCCGGGCGAAGTCGTTGTTGACCACCAGCGAGCTCGACGACACCGGCTGGTCGGTGAAATCGATGAGGATGTGGAACTTGCCGGGCGCGCGCTCGCTCACCACCTGCGCCGCCGTGAGATCGAAAGCGGCGGCATCGACGGCACCGCGTAGCAGCGCCTCCGCACGCGCCGGCGAGCCCTCGGGGATGAACACCACGTTCGGCTGCACGCCGGGGTGGGACTTCAAGTAATACTCGAGCAGCGACTGCACGGTCGCCTTGGGCGAGTGGGAGGCGAGGCGGACGCCGTTCAGCGCCTTGACGTCCGCGAGCTCCTTCTTGGCCATCACCACGAACTCCGGTCGCGAGAGCTCCATCACGCCGCGCACCGGCGCGTTCTTCTCGATGGCCGGATAGAACGGCGCAAAGCCCGTCCCGAGCTGTCCCTGCCCCTCGATCACCGCCAGCATGACCGCTTCCGGCGAGCGCAGGTCCTTGACCGTCACCTTGATCCCGTCCTCGCGCTCCAGCAGGCGCAGGCCGACCAGCATCGGAACATTGACCACGCGGGTGACGGTGGCGAGCAGGGTCACCTCCTCGGCGGCGGCAACGGGTCGCAGCGCGGCCGCAGCAAGGCTCAGCGCGAGCGTGATCAGTAGCAGCGGTCTCTGCGTCATGTCAGCTCCTCCGCGCGGCCGCCAGCGCGGCCGTGACGATGTTCTTGTAGCCCGTGCAGCGGCACAGGTTGCCGGAGATCGCCTCCCGCACCTGCGCCTCCGTCGGATCCGGCGTGTCACGCAAGAAGCACGTGAGCGTCATGAGAAACCCCGGCGTGCAGAAGCCACACTGAAGACCGTGGTGCTCCCGGAACGCCTCCTGCAGCGGATTCAGCCGGTCGCCCTCGGCCAGGGATTCCACCGTCTGGATCTCGCGGCCGTGCATCTGCGCGGCGAGCAGCAGACACGAGCGCACGGCGGCGCCGTCCACCACGACCGTGCAGGCGCCGCAGACGCCGTGCTCGCACCCGAGGTGCGTGCCGGTGAGGTCCAGGTCGTCCCGCAGGAAATCGGCGAGCGTCTTCCGCACTTCCACGGTGCGCTCGTACACCCGTCCGTTGACCGTCACCCGGATGGCGCGCTCGTTCATCGCCGCTCCTTCGGCCCCACCGGGCCGCTCACGCGCTCGGCGGCCCGGGCGAGCGCCCGACGCGTGAGCACGCCGGCCAGGTGCTTGCGATAATCGGCCGAGGCGTGAAGGTCGCTGTCCGGGACGAGCGCGCGCGCCACGCGGCCGCCGACGTCGGCGAAGGCGTCGGCGGTCGGCTTCACGCCGACCAGCGCGCGCGCGGCGTCACGCGGGACCACCGGCGTCGGCCCCACGCCGGTCAGCGCGATCGCGCACGCCGTGCAGACCCCGCCTGCGTCGAGGGTGACGGTGGCCGCCACGCCGACCAGCGCGAAGTCGCCGTGTCGCCGGCTCACCTCCATGAACGCGGCGCCCGTCCGCGGCGGCGTCACCGGCACGCGCGCCTCGACGAGGAGCTCGTCGGGCGCCGCCGCCGTCGTCAAGTACCCCACGAAGAACTCGTCCGGCGCCAGCCGCCGCTCGCCGCGCCGGGAGCGCAGGACCAGCTCGCCCTCGAGAGCGGCCACCACGGCCGGCAGCTCGCCGGCGGGATCGGCGTGGGCGAGACTGCCGCCGACGGTGCCCCGGTTGCGGATCTGCACGTGACCCACCTGCGGCATCGCCTCCGCGAGCAGCGGGCAGCGCTCGCGCACGACGGCCGACGTCTCCGCCGCGCGCTGGCGCGTCATCGCGCCGATGGCCAGACGGCCGTCGTCGACGCGGATCGCGTCCAGGCCGGGGATTTCGTTGAGGTCGACGAGGTGCGCGGGCCGTACCAGGCGAAAGTTCAGCAGCGGGACCAGGCTCTGCCCGCCGGCGAGGACTCTCGCCTCCTCGCCGTGGTGCGCGAGCAGGGCGAGCGCCTCGTCGAGCGTACGCGGCGCCAGATAGTCGAATCGCGGGGGCTTCATGCGTCAGGCTCCGAGGTACGAGACGCGGACGTGGGGGTTGGCGAGCAGCGCCGGGCCGGCATCCTCCAGGGTGACGCGGCCCTGCTCGAGGACGTAGCCGCGGTGGCTCACCGGCAGCGCCATGTGCACGTTCTGCTCGACGAGCAGCACCGTGATGCCGCGGCGGTTGATGCCGCGGATGGCGTCGATGATGCCGCGGACGAGGCTCGGCTGCAGCCCGAGCGACGGCTCGTCGAGCAGCAGCAGCTCGGGGCAGCTCATGAGCGCGCGCCCCATCGCCAGCATCTGCCGCTCGCCGCCCGAGAGCGTGCGCGCGAGCTGGCGCTGCCGCTCCGCGAGCCGCGGGAACATCGCGTACACCTCGCCGAGGGTCTCTCCCTCACGCCGGCGGCCGCGGTCACCGAGCGCGCCCATCTTCAGATTGTCGAGCACGGACATCTCGGGAAAGACCCGCGCGCCTTCGGGCACCACCGCGATACCCTTGCGGACGATCACTTCCGGCGACAGCCCGTCGATCCGCTCATCCTTGAAGCGGATGGCGCCTCCGTCGTGCCGCCGCAGCGGCACCAGCCCGAGGATGGCGCGGATCACCGTGGTCTTGCCGGCGCCGTTGGGGCCGATCAGGCTCACGATCTCCGCGGCGCCGACGCGCAGCGTGACGCCGTGCAGGACGTCGAGCGGTCCGTAGCCGGCCTCGACGTCGTCGAGGGCCAGCATGGCGTCAGCCATGGGCCTCACCGAGGTACGCCTTCACCACCGCCGCATCGCGCATGACGTCTACCGGTCGTCCCTCCGCGATCTTCTCGCCGTAGTTGAGCACCACCACGCGGTCGGCGAGACCGAGGATGGCGCGCATGATGTGCTCGGTCACCACGAGCGTACGCCCACGCTCGCGCACCTGGCGCAGGAGCGCCACCGCGGCCTCGACCTCCGTCTGGTTGAGCCCCGCCATGTTCTCGTCGAGGAGGATCAGCGGCGCCCCGGTCGCCAGCACCCGTGCGAGGTCCGCGCGGCGCCGCTCGGCGACCGACAGCGTCTCCGCCGACATCGTCGCCTTGCCGTGAAGGCCCACGAAGGCCACCCACTCCTGCGCCTGCTGGCGCGCGTCGGTCAGGCTGGCACCGTGGCCGTACAGCGCGGCCACCAGCACGTTCTCGGTCACCGTCAGTCGCGGGAAGAGCTGCGGGATCTGGAACGTCTTGGCGATCCCGAGGCGGCAGACGGCGTCGGGCCGGAGGCCGGCGATGGATCGCCCGCGATAGACGACGTCGCCGGCGCTCGGCGTGGTGAGCCCGGCGATCACGTTGAACAGCGTGCTCTTGCCCGCGCCGTTGGGCCCGATGATGCCGAGGATCTCGTGCTCGGCCAGCGCGAACTCGACCTGGTTCAGCGCCACCAGCGAGCCGAAGCGCTTGCTGACCCGCCGCACCTCGAGCACGCTCATGCCGCCTCCTGCACCCGCCGCTGGCGCGCCAGCTGGACGAGCCCGGCCAGCCCTCCCGGTGCGAAGAGCGACAGCGCCACGATCATGGCGCCGATGATGATCAGGTAGTAGTAGACGAAGCGCGTGCCGAGGTACTCGGACGCGAGCGTGAGGAACGTCGCGCCGAGCGCGGGCCCGAAGGGCGTGCCGAGGCCGCCGAGCAGCGTCATCACGACCATCTGGAACGTGATGGCCGTGCTGAACACCTCCGCCGCGTTGATGTACGAGAGCCAGTAACCGGCGGTCCCGCCAGTCATGGCGATGACGAACGCGCTGCCGACGTAGAGCCGCCGGCGCAGGCGATGAATGTTCACGCCGGAGGCCTCGGCCAGACGGTCGTTTTCGCCGACCGCGCGCAGGCCGTAGCCGAACTTCGACCGCTGCAGCCACAGCGCCGTGCCGGTCACCCCGGCCATGAGCGCCAGCATCACGTAGTAAAACTGGATATAGCCGGCCGCGAGCGGGAGCGAGACGCCCGCGCTGCCGCCCGTGAGCGGAAACGGGATGAATCGATCCCAGGCCAGGGCGACCTCCTTGGCCGATTCCGCGAGCGCCAGCGTCCCGATAGCGAAGTAGGCGCCGCGCAGCCGCAGCGTCGGCGTGCCGAGCGCATAGGCGACGGCCATGGCGACGACGCCCCCGAGGACCACGGCCACCAGAAATGGCAGCTGCGCCTTGAGCATGAAGGCGGCGGTGGCGAACGCGCCGACGCCGTAGTGCACGACGGGGCCGAGGTCGGTGCTGCCCGCATAGCCCGCCAGGAGGTTCCAGGCTCCGGCCAGCGCGGCCCACATGAAGATCACGGTGGCGACGCGCACGGGATAGGGGCCGATGCCGAGCGGGAGCGCGACGAGGACGGCCAGCATCGCCAGCGCGAGGCCCTCGGCGAGCGTCGGGCGGCCCACGTTACTCGAGCCGGCCCTTGCCCATGATGCCGGCCGGCATGAATCGCAGGATCGCATAGAGCAGCGCGAAGGCGACGAGCAGCGAGAGGCCGGCTTCCAGATACGTCTCGGTGAGCGCCTGCGCCACGCCGAGGGCGAGGCCGCCCCAGATCACGCCCGCCGTGTAGCCGAGGCCGCCGAGCACCACCACCGCGAACGCGAACAGCGTGTACGTGAGGCCCATGTTCGGCTCCACCGGCGTGTAGAAGGCGACCAGCGATCCCGCCACGCCCGACACACCGGACCCGATGCCGAACGTCACCGCGTACACGGCGCGCGGGTTCACACCGAGCATCCGCGCCATCTCCCCGTCCTGCGCCGTCGCGCGGATCATGCGACCGAGCCGTGTGGAGGCGAGCAGCCACGAGAGCCCCGCCACCATCGCCACCGCCGTGACACAGGCCACCACGCGCGAGAGCGGCACGATGAAATCGCCGAGGATCAGGCTGTGCTGGAAGTACGGGATCCGCAGCATCCGGTAGTCGCCGGACCAGAGGCGCAGCGCCGTGTTCACGAGGATGAGTGAGATGCCGAAGGTGACGAGCAGCGAGAGCAGGAGCGGACGACCCAGCGTGCGGTTCAGCACGAAGTACTGGAGCGCCCAGCCGAAGGCGAACAGCAGCGCGAACGAAATCGGCAGCGTGAGCAGCGCATCGAGATGGTACAGCGTCACCAGCCAGTACGTCGCGAAGGCGCCGAGCATCACGAGCTCGCCGTGGGCGGCGTTGAGGATGCCGCTGACGCCGAAGATCAGCGAGAGCCCCACCGCCGCCGCCGCGTACACCCCGCCCTGCAGGATGCCGTTGATCAGCGTCTGGACGAGCTCTACCGGGACCGCCACGGCGCCAGCGGATAGAGCAGCTTCCCCGCCTGCGCCCCGCTCACGTCGCGCGGGTACACGAGCACGAACTTGCCGTTCTGGATCTGCACGGCGATCGGCGGCTTTTGCACGATGGCGCCGTCGGGACCGAACTTGACCCGGCCGTACACCGTCATCACGTCCTGCTTATGCAGCTGCTCCATCAGTGCCTCACGCGCCTTCTCGTCGAGCGGGGGCTGGAGACCGAGCTGCTCGATGGCCGTCTGCTGCGCGACGAGACCGCCGGCGGCCGCCGCCTGCACGTAGTCGGCGGGATGTCCGTACTTCTGCTGGATGGTTTCGTTGAACTGGGCGGCCGTGCCGAAGATCGGGTCCTTGAACGGGAAGGTCGGCAGCCACTCGGAGGCGGCGATGACGCCGTCCGCGTCCTTGCCAAACTCCTTCAGGAAGTCAGGCACCGTCGGTCCGTAGCTGAAGGCGATGCCCTTCGGCGAGAAGTCGACTTCTTTGGTGGCCTTCATGACGCGGAGGGCGTGCGTGAAGAGACCGCCGACGAGCAGGATGTCGGGATTCGCGCGCTTGACCTTGAGCAGCAGCGAGTTGTAGTCGGTCAGCGCGAGCGGAAAGATCTCGTAGTGCACGACCTCGAGCCCCATCTCCTCCATGAACTTCTTGAAGCCCTCGGCGGCCAGCTTGCCGAAGAGATGGTCGGAGCCGATGACCGCGGCCCGCGTCGGCTTGGGCTGGGCCTGCGTGAACACCTTGGCCGCACCCTCGACTTCCTCGAACGTCTTGTTCAAAGTGGCGAAGAAGTACTTGTACTGCTTCTCGAACAGCGGGTTGGCGCTGGCCGCGCCCGAGATGTACGGATACTTGTACTTCTCGGCGACGGCGGAGGCGGCAAACGCGATGCTCGACCCGAAGCCGGCGAGCATCAGATCGACCTTGTCGGCCGTGGCCAGGCGCTCGATGAGCTGCGCGCTCTTCTGCGGGCTCGACTCGTCGTCGTAATAGGTGATGCGGACCGGATAGCCGGTCCCCTTCACCTTGATCCCACCCGCCTTGTTCACGGTCTCCGCCCAGAGGTCGTAGACCTCCTTGAACAGGCCCGCGTCTTTGCTGAAGATGCCGCTCAGCGACAGCGCGACGCCGACCTTGAACTCCTTCTGCTGTCCGTGGGCGCGCTGCGCGCCGAGCCACGACGCCCCCGGCGAGGCGAGCGCGAGGGTCATCACGAGTACGGCGGCCAGCCAGCGGGTGATCATGCGACTCCTCCGTTTTCGCTCAGTCGAGCAGAGCTTTGCGCTGTGCGCCGTCCAGGTTGATGATCGCGCCGTTCATGAAGCTCGCCCGCGGCGAGGCCACGAAGACGGCCACGTTGGCCACCTCCTCCGGCGTGCAGATCCGGCCGAGCGGGATGCTGCGCTCGGCGCGCTTCTGCGCCTCGGCCACCGGGATGTTGCGCACCCTGGCGATGCCGGCCACGAGTCCGTCCCAGCGCTCGGTGGCCACCGGCCCCGGGTTGATCGCGTTGATGCAGATGTTCTCGCGGCCGTACTGCTCGGCGAGGGCCACGGTGACGGCCAGGTCGGCGGCATTGGCGGCGCTCGG
>Ga0075429_100002632_pt1 | contig 15126 bp, 16 predicted proteins | sample RhiMetdeltSRZDD3_FD_75295 | JGI IMG/M metagenome (GOLD analysis project Ga0075429, IMG submission 75295) | Populus rhizosphere microbial communities from Tennessee, USA - Rhizosphere MetaG P. deltoides SRZDD3 | ecosystem: Host-associated > Plants > Roots > Rhizosphere > Soil | place: USA... | reverse complement strand
ACGTCGCCTCGCTCGGTCCGGGCTCGGTCGCGTTCCTTCACCGCTACACCGAGGCGTTCAAGCTCGCGGCCGCCGATCGCGAGGGCTTCTTCGGCGACCCGGATCAGGTCGACGTACCGATCCGTGGGCTCCTCGACAAGGGATACGCCGACGAGCGCCGCGCGCTCATACGCGACGATCGCGCCTGGCCGGAGCTCCCGCTGCCCGGCGACCCGTGGCGCCACGAGGGACGGTCGGGTCCAGCCGGTTACGTTCCGCGCGCGGCGACCGGCGTCGGCGCACCGGACACCTCGTATTGCTGCGCGATGGACGCCGAAGGGAACGCGTTCTCGGCCACGCCCTCCGATCCCGGCCTCGGGGCGCCGCTCGTCGACGGCCTCGGCATCATCGTCAGCACGCGGGGTGCGCAGCTCTGGACGACGCCCGGCCACCCAGCGGCGATCGCGCCGCGCAAGCGGCCGCGGCTCACGCCGAATCCGGCGCTGCTGATGCAGGGCGGACGAGCGCTCATGCCATTCGGGTGTCCCGGCGAGGACGCGCAGTGTCAGGCGATGGTCCAGACCGTCTGCAACGTCGTCGACTTCGAGATGAACCTGCAGGCCGCGATCGAGGCGCCGCGCGTCATCTCGCGATCGTTCCCCTGGACGTTCTACCCGCACGCGTATGAACCAGGCGTGCTCACCGTCGAAGGGCGGATCCTGCGCGATGTTCGCGAACGGCTCGCAGCACTTGGCCACGTGGTCCGCGACCTGCCGGACTTCACGCCGGCGGCCGCGGGGATGTGCGCGATCCGCCGGCTCGAGCCGGGCACGCTCGAGGGCGGCGCCGATCCGCGGCGCGAGAGCTACGCCATCGGCTGGTGACCAGCGCGCCGTTTAGGCTGACGTGGTGAACGAGCGGGAGCAGCGCTGGCGCGAAGAGTTCCCGATCACGCGCGACCTCATCTATCTCAACAACTGCTCGCTCACTCCGCTGCCGCGCTCTGGACGCGAGCGTCTCGAGCGCTTCGCCCGCGAGTGGACGGAGCTGGGCGGCCGCGCTTGGTACGACCACTGGATCGGTGAGTACGAAGCGCTCCGAGACGGCATCGCCGGCGTCCTTGGCGCGGCGCGCGATGAAGTCGCGATCGAGCCGAACGTCTCGGCCGGTCTGGTCGGGATCGCGAGCACGCTCGACTACGCCAAACGGCCGAAGGTGGTCGTCGCGGACCTCGACTTCCCGACGGACGGCCACGCCTTCCACGCCGTTGCCGACCGTGGCGCGCGCGTGGAATTCGTGCGCAGTCCGGACCGCGTCCGCGTCCCGCTCGAGCTCTTCGAGCGCGCCGTGGACGAACGCACCAGCGCGGTGTGCACCGGCCACGTGTATTTCACGACCGGGTGGATCCAGGACGTCCGCGCCCTGGCTGACATCTGCCACCGTAAGGGCGCGCTCCTCATTGTCGACGCGTACCAATCGATCGGTGCGTTCCCATTCGATGTTCACGCCGCCGGGATCGACTACCTGGTCGGCGGAACGCTGAAGTGGCTGATGGGCGGACCGGGCATCGCCTTCCTGTACGCCAGGCGCGAGATCGCCGAGCGCGCGCGTCCCAGCGCCGTCGGCTGGTGGGGCGTCATGGACCCGTTCGCGTTCGACGTCGAGCACCTTGCCTACGGGAGCGGCGCGCGCCGGTTCGAGTACGGAACGCCGGCCGTCGCCGCGATCTACGCCGCCCGGGCCGGTCTCGCGCTCCTCGCCGAGGTCGGCGTCGCGACCGTGCGCGAGCGGCACATGCTGCTGTCGCAGCGCCTGGTCGACGGCGCGATCGCCCAGGGCTGGACCGTGCGCTCTCCGCGCATCGCGGCCGAGCGCACCGCGATCGTGACCCTCGAGCATCCCGATCCGCAGCGCGTGGTGGACACGCTGCGGACGCGCGGCGTCATCTGCGACAGCCGCCCGGGCCTCATCCGCCTCTCGCCGCACTACTTCAACACCGAGCAGGAGATGGATCGCGCACTCGAGCTGCTCGCGCCGCTCCGCGCGATGGCCGCGACGGCCTGAACGCGCCGCGCGACGGCAGGCGGCTCGCCGCTTGGCTCTTCGTGATCGCCGCGATCGCGGCGCTCAGCTACGGTGCGCGGCTGTCGAGCGCCGGCGACGACGGAGTCGGGCGCGACTTCCTGTTCCGCTGGTCGACCGCGATCTTCACCTACGCGTTCGATGGCCTCGTGCTGCTCCTGGCGCTCCTCATCGCTCGCGGCCTGTCGATCCGCGACGCGTTCGCACTTCGCCGACCCATCTCGTGGCCGTCGGCGTGGCGCATCGCCGGCGGCGCGCTCGCGGCGATCTACACGGCGTCTTTCGCCGCGGAGATCCTCATCGGACACGGCGTGCGCGAGCAGGCGGTACCGCAGTTCTGGGACCCGACGCGCGTCGACGCGTTCATCGCCAACGCGGTCGCGATCGCGCTGTTCGTCCCGATCGTTGAGGAAGGGCTGTGCCGCGGCCTCGGCTTCCGCCTGCTCGAGCCCTACGGACAGCCCGCGGCCATCCTCGGCACCGCCATCGCGTTCGCCCTCGCGCACGGCGCGGTGAACGACTTTCCGTGGGTGCTGGTCACTGGCCTTGGCCTCGGCTACCTGCGAAGCCGCTCCGGGAGCATCTTTCCGTGCATCGGGCTGCATGGGTTCGTGAACGGCGTCGCCGTTCTGGCCTCTGCTGCCAGCGCGGCGGGCACTTAGCCGGCTCGGAGTGCGGCGACGACGGCGAGCAGATCGCCGCCGGGGTCATCGAAGACCGCGCGACCCGCTGCGAGGCGCTCGCCCTCGATGACGTGCGCGCGCAGCCGCGCGTACGGAAGCAGCGGATCCGCGAGATTGGCCGCATCGTGGTCGAGACCGATCGACTCGCGGATGCGCCGGCGCACTTCGGTCCACCGGACGACCACGTCGCGATCGCTCTCCGGTAGGGCCGCGTACGTCGCGGCATCGTTGAGCGCGGCGCGGTAGGGGAGGAGCCTGCGGCGCTCGGTGCCGCGCGGATGCTCCGCGGCGAGTGCGAGCTCCTTCTCGTCGATGGTCACTGCTCGATGCTACGCAGTGTCGCGCGGGATGAATCGCGCGCGCGACGTGATGGCTGCGCTCAGCAACAGGAACGCCGCGACGACGGGTTGAATGAGGATGGCGATCACCATCGGGCCGACGAACTCCGCGGGGACCGTGGTGCCGAGGCTGCGCAGACCGCTCGGTATCTGCGTCGTTATCCAGGGCAGCAGTGAGATCCCGGCCACGACCGCGGCGCCGCGGATACCCCGTGGCAACTGTGCCGCGATGACGCCGGCCGCCGCGGCGGCCGTGGCCATGGCGGCCGCCAGCGTCAGTCCGCCTGCCACCGGGCTCGCGGTCTGCGCGACGGCCGCGGCCCACGCCTGGACCACGACCAACTGGGCGACGCCGTACCCGCCGGCGATCCGCAGCAGTGAGTTGACCCCGTCGCCGCGTGCTGTGATCGCCCGCGCGACGACGATGCCGAGGCCGATGCCGATCGCGTGCGGCCAGAACGAGATCAGGAAACCTGCCGGCGTGCACTGATTCGGACCCAGCAGTACCGGAAACCCGCCTCCGCCCGATCGCTCGCAGAAGGTCACCACTCCCGGTATGCGAAGCGCCGCTTCGAGCGCGGTGTATGCGAGGTAGAGCGCGAGGGCGGGGATGCCGCCGACCCGTAGCGCGACAGCTGAAGCGGCAGCGGTCCCCGCGATCGTGACCAGTGGAAAGAGCGTGAACGGCATGGGACCTCGTAGCGCCTGCAGCGCCTCGCCGGCGAGACCGACCAGGGCCTGTGCCACGAACGAGACGAGGACGCCGGCGCCGATGCCCGAGATCGCTGCCCACAGAACCGGCTCGTGCCACAGCGCCGGGCGCCGCCCGCCGGCGCGGCGGCGGGTCCATGCGGCGGCGCGGACCGCGTCAGGGAACTCGCGTGCGAGGCCCTCGCGCATTCACACCTATTGTGACGACGTGGGAGAAGCGAAGATGGAGGACGCGACCGCCGAGCACGACGTTCTCGCTATCGCGAAGACGATCGCGGCGAACGACTTTCCCGTAGAGCGCGCATCGGTCATCGGTGTCGATCGAGAGAGCGGTCGTCTGCTTCGGCTCGCGCCGTTCCCGTGGAAGGGCAACGACACCGATCCGCCGCTGCTCCGTTGGTCGTGGATCCACGCGCGCACCACGAAGGACGAGCGCGACGTGCGGCCGGAGACGGTGAACGTGGACGGGGAAGTGACGGCGACCGCGTATGTCGACGCGAAGGACGCCTGGCGGCTGCGATGGCCGTTCGTGCGCCCGCATCTCCACTCTTCGCTCGAGTCACTGCAGGCGCTGGCGCGCGACCGCGCCGCCACCGCCGGATTCATCCGGCCCCAGCCCGACGGCGACGTGCTCCACCTGCCGCTGCGGCTGCGCTTCCGCTGCGCGAGCGACGAGTGCGTCGAGACGCATGAGCTGCCGGTGCTGGACTGGGAGCTCCACGAGATGACGCGGCTCAGCCGCGAGCGGTACGGACCGCAGTGGGCGACGCGTTTCCGGGAGACGTGGGGCACGGCCCTTTTCGCGAAGTACGACGTGCATCTGCTCCTCTCGTCATACGCGCAGGCGCCGTCCCGCTTCTACGTCGCCGCCCTTTTCTACCCGCCAAAGGAGAAAGAGGACGAGCACGCGCACCTTCATCACCAGCAGCACCGGGCGCACTCGAACGCGGAGAGGAGCTGATCGCGCGCGTTAGACCTTGCCCGCGACCACCTTCGGAACGTCCCTACGGTCGGTCCCCGTCTCGAACGCCTTGCCTTTGTAGCCGTGCGGGAAGAGGCGTAGCAGGAGGTACGTGCCGGTCGCCGGATCTTCGGCGCGCTCGACCACGATCGACGGCCCCCACGGAGAATCGAAGCGCTCGCCGACATCGGGCTTGGGCTTTCCGACGTCGAATCCCTGCTTGTCCCACTGCAGCACCGAGTAGCCGCGGACGACACGCTCCTCGTCGCCGCCCTCGTCGGGCCGCCAGCGATGCGCGTCGGGATGCTCGCGTTGGCAGACTGCCGGCGAGCCCGAGTGCATCGTGACCCACTTGTAGACGTCGGCGTCCTTGCTCTGCGCGCCCGTGGGATAGGCCGCGCGATACAGCTCCTCACCGAGCGTGCAAAGGTAGTAGAAGAGCATCGGGCGCAGTATATGGACGTGATCCGATCGAAGACGCTGAACGTCATGGGTCTGCGCACGCGCGTCCTCGAGGAGGGTGTTGCGGCTCGTGGCGACCCGGTGGTGATGGTCCACGGGGTCGGGGCGTGGGCCGAGAACTTCCGCGAGGTCATGGAGCCCATCGCGCAAACGGGACGCCGCGCGATCGCCTTCGATCTACCCGGATTCGGCGAGAGCGAAGCGCCGGGCGATGTCGATCACTTCGGTCCACGCGACGCGTTCTACCCACGCTTCGTGGGTGCGGTGCTCGACGAGCTCCGCCTCCCGTCCGCCCACCTTGTCGGCAGCTCGATGGGGGGTGCCGTCGTCTACACCACGGCCGTGACCCAGCCCGCCCGCACGCGCTCGCTTTCGCTCGTCGCGGGTGGCGGGGTCGGCACCGATGTCGCGCTGTTCCTGCGTCTTTGCACGCTCCCGGGGTTCGCGCTGGTCGCGCGGGCCCTCGGAAAGCCGGAGCAAGCACGCAACGTGCTGCGCACCTGTTTCTATGACCCGCGTCGCATCCCCAAGGCGCTGTACGACGAGGCGGAGCGGTACGGGTACCCGTCGCTCGGCGAGTTCGTGAACGCCCTCCGGTCCGGCGTGACCCTCGGCGGCGTCAAGCCCGCGGTGCGCGACTACTGGGTGGCGCTGGCGCCGCGGTACCAGGGGCCGGTGCTGGTGGTCTGGGGTCGGCAGGACGCGGTGCTGCCGATGACCTCCGCCGCCGACGCACGGGAAGTCATGCCACAGGCGCAGATCCAGCTGATCGACCAGTGCGGCCACCTACCGATGATCGAGCGGCCCAAAGAGTTCCTCGCGGCGCTCTTGCCCTTCCTGGACCGCGCCGAAGCCGCGGCCGCGGCGTGAGGGAAACTGGCACCATTGAGGACGGCGTGAAGACCCGGTCTCGGCCTTCGATCACCACGCCGCGCGCGAAGCTCACCCTCACCGCCGAGCAGATCATCGCCGACTACCGGCTCGCCGTGCGCAGCCGTGCCGCGAGCGAGCTGGGCCGGCGCGAGGTGCTCGCTGGCCGCGCTCCGTTCGGCATCTTCGGCGACGGGAAAGAGGTCGCGCAGCTCGCGATGGCCCGCGTGATGCGCCCCGGCGACTGGCGCAGCGGCTACTACCGGGATCAGACGGTCATGATGGCGGTCGGCACGACGACGCTCGAGCAGTACTTCGCGCAGCTCTATGCCGACGCCGATGTGTCGCGGGACCCGTTCTCCGGCGGACGCCAGATGTCGAATCACTACGCGACGCGGATCGTCGATGAGCAGGGGCACTGGCGCGACCTCCTGAGCGCGGTCCAGGTCGCGTCGGACTTCTCGCCGGTCGCCGCGCACATGCCTCGATCGGTCGGCCTCGCGTGGGCGTCGAAGCTGTATCGCGAATCGGCGGTCCTGCGCGGTGTCGCGAAGGGCTTCTCGCGCAACGGCGACGAGGTCTGCTTCTCGACCATCGGCAACGCCGCCGCGGCGGAGGGCCTGTTCTGGGAGTCGGTGAACGCGGCCGGTGTGCTGCAGATCCCGCTGCTGGTCAGCGTCTGGGATGACGGCTATGGCATCTCGGTCCCGAACGAGCTGCAGATGACCAAGAGCTCGGTCTCCGCGGCGCTCGCCGGTATGCGGCGCGACGGCGGTCCGGGATTCGAGATCGAGGTCGCGCGGGGCTGGGACTACCTCGCGCTGTGCGACACGTACGCGATCGTGACCGAGCGGGTCCGCCGCGAGCACGTCCCCGCGATCGTGCATGTTGTCGAGATGACGCAGCCGCAGGGGCATTCGACCAGCGGCAGCCACGAGCGCTACAAGCCGAAGGAGCGCCTCACGTTCGAGGTCGAGGCCGATCCGATCCGCCGGATGCGCGAGTGGATGATCCGGGAGGGGATCGCGGACGAGGCGGCGCTCGACGAGTTCGAGAAGCACGACCGGTCCGAGGTCGAGCAGATCCGCGAGCGCGCCTACGAGACGTTCCAGGATCCGATCCGCCGCCGCCGCGATGAGGCCCTCACGCTCATCGCCGCGGCCGCGACCGAGTCGCGCGTGTCGCTCGATGCGATGGCGCAGGGCCTGCGCGAAGCCGAGGACCCGCTCAGCCACCGTGCCGTCTACACGGCCGTGTTCCGCGCGCTGGTAACGCTGCGCGGACGTGAAGGTCCGGCGCGCGCGGAGCTCGCGCGCTTCCTGCGGACGTACCGAGAAGAGAACGAGGCCCGCTACAACTCGCATCTCCACAGCGAATCCGACAGATCCCCGCTGCGCGTGCGTCCGGTGGCGCCCGAGTACCCGACGAAGCCCGAGGTCATCGACGGACGCCTCGTGCTGCTTCGTTGCTTCGATGCGAACCTCACCCGTGACCCGCGCATCGTCATTCTCGGCGAGGACGTCGGACGTCTTGGCGACGTGAACCTGGTCTACGAGGGACTCCAGGAGAAGCACGGGTCACAGCGCATCACCGACACGGGGATCCGCGAGGCGACGATCCTCGGACAGGGCATCGGCGCCGCGCTGCGCGGGCTGCGGCCGATCGTCGACATCCAGTACGTGGACTACCTGCTCTTCGCGCTACAGCTGGCGTCCGACGATCTCGCGACGCTGCGGCACCGGACCGCGGGCGGGCAGATGGCGCCGGTCGTCATCCGCACGAAAGGGCACCGGTTGCAGGGGATCTGGCATACCGGATCGCCGATGCAGATGATCCTCGGAACGCTGCGCGGCATGCACGTGTGCGTTCCGCGCGACATGGCGCAGGCCGCGGGCTTCTACAACACGCTCCTCCGCGGCGACGATCCGGCGATCGTGATCGAAGTGCTCTCGGGCTACCGCCTGAAGGAGCGCGTTCCGACGAACATCGGCGAGTTCACGCTCCCACTCGGCGTTCCCGAGCTGCTGCGCCCCGGCGCCGACCTGACCCTCGTCACCTACGGTGCGCTCTGTCGCCTCGCGCTCGAGGCGGCGCGGGACCTGGCGGCGGCGGACATCGACGTGGAGATCATCGACGTTCGCACGCTGCTGCCCTTCGACGTTGGTCACACGATCGTCGAGTCCGTGAGAAAGACCGGGGCGCTCCTCGTGGTCGACGAGGATGTGCCCGGTGGCGCCTCGGCGTACATGCTTCAGCACATCGTGGAAACGCAGCGCGCCATCGATCATCTCGACGTCGGGCCGCGCACCCTCACCGCGCGCGCGAACCGCTCGCCGGTCGGAGTCGATGGCGACTATTTCTCCAAGCCAAGCCGCGAGGACATCTTCGCGGCCGCGTACGCGATCCAGCGCGAGCGGCGTCCGGATCGCTTCCCGCCGCTGGACCTAGAGTTGGAGTGATGACCGAGAAGAGCAACGTACAGGCGGTGCACGACACGCTGCTCACGGAGTTCCGGCGCGACGAGCGATACATCCTGATGGGCGAGGACGTCGGCGTCCGCGGCGGCGTGTTCCGAGTGTCCGAAGGGTTCATCGAGGAGTTCGGCAAGCACCGCATCATCGACACCCCTGTCGCGGAGTCGTCGATCGTCGGCATCGCGATCGGGGCGGCGATCGGCGGCCTGCTGCCCGTGGCGGAGATGCAGTTCGCCGACTTCAGCGCGCCGGCGTTCGAGCAGATCGTCGACGAGGCCGCGCGCATCCGCTATCGGTCCAACGGCGCCTACGGTGTCCCGATCGTGATCCGCATGCCGTGGGGCGGCGGTATTCGCGGCGCGCTGTACCACTCGCAATCGGTCGAGGCGTTCTACGCGCACGTCCCGGGTCTCAAGGTCGTCGTGCCGAGCACGCCGCGCGACATCACCGGGATGCTGCGCGCCGCGCTGCGGGATCCGGACCCCGTGATCTTCCTGGAACACAAGGCGACGTACCGCGCGGTCCGCGGCGACGCGCCCGACGATCCCGAGTTCACGATCCCCCTCGGCCCGGCGGACGTGAAGCGCGAGGGCACCGACATCACGGTCTTCGCGTACGGGCTCATGCTCCACCACAGCCTGAAGGCGGCCGAGGCCCTCGCGAGCGAGGGGATCTCCGTCGCCGTCGTGGACGTGCGGAGCCTCCGGCCGCTGGACGCGGCGACGATCCTTCGGGAAGCGCGGAAGACCGGGAAGTGTTTGATCGTATATGAGGACAACCGGCTGTTCGGTGCGGGCGCGGAGATCGCCGCGCTCATCGCCGAGGAAGCCTTCGACGCGCTCGATGCGCCGGTGATGCGGCTGGGCGGACCCGAGGTGCCCGCGATGCCGTACAACAAACCGCAAGAGGACTGGTTCATGCCGGATCCCGAGAAGATCGCAGTGAAGATGCGCGAGCTGGCGGCCTATTAGTGGCCGGCGTTCGCGCCCTTACCCCGGAGGTGCGCCTTGGCTGTCTTTGAGCTGAAGATGCCGAAGCTCGGCGAGTCCGTGACCGAAGGCACGATCGGAAAGTGGTTGAAGCAGCCCGGCGAGAAGGTCAACAAGTACGACCTGCTCGTCGAGGTGCAGACGGACAAGGTGAACACGGAAATCCCGTCGCCCGTCGCCGGAACGCTGAAAGAGGTGAAGGTGGACGAGGGGCAGACGGTGCCGATCGGCACGCTCCTCGCGACGTTCGACACGGACGGTGACGCTGCGGCTGCGTCGGCCGCTGCGCCGCAGGCCGCGCCCGCGCAGGCCGCGCCCGCGCAGGCCGCGCCCGCGCAGCCTGCGCCCGCGGCTCAATCGCGGCCGCAACCGACGCAGGAGACTCCGCGCCAGGTGCCGCCGGCGTCGCCTTCCGCTTCCGCGACGCCCCGTTCCACGTCGGAGTCGGTCCCCCCGCAGCCGACGCAGCGCCAGGCGACAGCGGCCTCGGTGTCGCCATCGTCCGCGCAACCGTCTGCCTCCGCCGCGTCGACTGCGACCGCGGAGCGGCCGGATCTCTCCGATGTGCGAGCGACGCCCGCGGTGCGGAAGCTCGCGGCGGAGAACGGGATCGACATCTCGCAGATCGAGGGCACCGGGCTCGGTGGACGCGTCTCGAAGAAAGATGTTGAGGACTACATCGCGAGCGCGCAGGCCGCGCCGGCGGCGCCACAGGCACGGACGGCCGAACAGCCGCAGGCGGCCGAACAGCCGCAGGCGGCCGAACAGCCGCAGGCGGCCGAACAGCCGCAGGCGGCGGAGCAGCCACAGACGGCACGGCCCGCGGCCGCATCGCAGGTCGTCTCGGGTGGACCGGGTTCGCTCGCGGCGCGAGCGGCGCCGCCCAAGTCGCTCGCGGGCGACGTCCTCGTGCCGCTCTCCCAGATGCGGCGGGCGATCGCGAACAACATGGTGCAGGCCTGGAGCGCGCCGCATGCGCACGCGGTCATGGAGATCGACATGACCGCGCTCATGAAGTACCGCGAGAAGGTGCGCGGCGACTTCCAGGAGCGGGAGGGCTTCGATCTGTCGCCGGCCGCGTTCATCTGCAAGGCGGCCGTCGAGGCGCTGCGGACCGTGCCGCTCGTCAACTCCAGCTTCACCGATCAGGGCGTCATCGCGCACAAGGAGATCAATCTCGGCTACGCCGTCGCCCTCGGGGACGAGGGTCTGGTCGTGCCGGTGATCCGCGACGCCGACGGGAAGAGCCTCGCCGGTCTGATGCGGTCGATACGCGACGTCGTCGATCGCGCGAAGGCCCGCCGCCTGACGTTCGACGACTTCTACGGCGGAACGTTCACCGTGAACAACACCGGTCCGCTTGGCACGATCATCTCGAGCCCGATCGTGCCGCCCGGACAGGCCGCCATCATCTCGTCCGAAACGATCGTCAAGCGGCTGGTCGTGACCGACGACGACGCGATCGCGATCCGCCAGCGCATGAATCTCGTCATCGGCTTCGATCACCGGGTCATCGACGGCGCGACGGCCGCGCGCTTCCTCCAAACGATGCGTGACTGGCTGCAGACCGTCGGTCCCACGGTACCGGTGTATTAGTGGCGGACCTCGCGCCGATCATCTTCGAGATCCCCGGCGAGGTGGAGCGCCCGCGCTCGCGCGGGCGCGGCGCGTCCAACACGTCGGTGCCCATCGATCGCGCACGTCCCGACTGGCTCAAGGTCCGGCTGCCGACGGGGCCGACGTACGAGAACCTCCGCCGCCTTATGCGCAGCAAGGCTCTGCACACCGTCTGCGAGGAAGCGCACTGCCCGAACATGGCCGAGTGCTGGGGCGCCGGCACCGCAACATTCATGATCCTTGGCGACACCTGCACGCGGTCGTGCGGATTCTGCGCGGTGAAGACCGGCCGCCCCGGCGTCGTGGACGCGGAGGAGCCGCGGCGGGTTGGTGAGGCCGTCGCCCAGATGGCCCTCGGCCACGCGGTGGTCACGAGCGTGAACCGCGACGAGCTGCCGGACGGCGGTGCCGAGATCTTCGCTGAGACGATCCGCGAGATCCGCCGCCAGTCCCCGGCCACGACGGTCGAGGTTCTCATCCCCGACTTCGTGGGCCGTCCCGAGTCGCTCGATGCGGTGCTGGCGGCGCGGCCCGAGATCCTGAACCACAACGTCGAGACCGTCCCGCGCCTGTACCCGCGCGTCCGTCCTCAGGCGCGCTACCAGCGGTCGCTCGAAGTGCTTCGACGCACGAAGCAGCGCGCGCCCGACCTGGTGTGCAAGAGCGGGATCATGGTCGGCCTCGGCGAAACGCACGAAGAGGTCATCGCGACCATGCGCGACATCGCGTCGCAGGGCACCGACATCCTGACCGTCGGGCAGTACCTCCGGCCCTCTCCGCTGCATCTGCCGATCGAGCGCTACTGGCCGCCGTCGGAGTTCGACAGCCTTCGCGAGGTGGGCATGACGATGGGCTTCCGGCACGTCGAAGCCGGCCCGCTGGTCCGCTCCTCGTACCACGCTGAGCGCCATGTCCGGCGCTAGCGTTCTCCGCTCGAGCTGGCTCGGTCGCGTCGAGTATCTGGACGGCTGGCGGCTCCAGGAAGCCGTCGCGACGCGCGTGCGCGCGGGGGCCGATGAGCGGCTCCTGCTCCTCGAGCACGATCCCGTCTACACGATCGGACGACGCGGGACCACGGACCATCTGCTCGCGGGGCCGTCCGAGCTCCACCGCGCGGACGCTTCGGTGTACCGCGTCGATCGCGGCGGCGATATCACCTTTCACGGACCGGGGCAGCTCGTCGGTTATCCAGTCGTTCGGCTCGGTGACGCGTTCGACGTCGTGAGCTACGTGCGCGCGATCGAAGGCGCGCTCATCGATGCCCTCGCCTCCTACCGCGTCGCTGCGCGAGCCGAGCGGGGCAAGACCGGCGTGTGGGTCTACCTCCCCGAGACAGGCGCGCCCGCGAAGATCGCCGCGATCGGCGTCCGTGTGTCGCGTGGCGTCACGACACACGGCTTCGCGCTGAACGTGCGGACCGACCTGACCGCGTTCGAGCGGATGATCCCGTGCGGATTCGCGCATGAGGTCGCCTCGCTCGAGCGTCTCGGAGTGAGCGCGCAGACACAAGACGTCGGCGCTCGCACCGCCGCGGCACTCGCCGACCGCCTCGGCCGAGCCCTCAGCTGGTCCTCGGTCGAGCCCGCGCGCGACGACGAGATCGCCGCCGATTCACCCGTGCGGTCGGCGGTCGACCTGATCCGCGAGACGGTCGCCGTCTAGCACGGCGGTGCTCGGCGCCGCGTCCTAGCCGGCGCCCTTGCCCTTGCGCCCGAGGCCGCGGATGAACGCTTCGACCGGTATGGCCGTCAGCGTCTCGATCTGTACCGAGCCGCGTGCGCCCAGCGCGACGGACAGGCGCGCGATGGTCTCGTTGTCCTTCGCCTCGACGATGTTCACGAAGTCGTAACGGCCGAGCGTCGCGTATTGAGCCACGACGCGAGCGCCGAGCGCCTCGACGTCCTTGTTGACTTCCTTGATGCGCCGCGGATTCGACTGGAGCGTCTTGACCCCGGCTGCGGTGACCTTTGTCAGAAGAACGTACGTCGCCATCGAGTCCCTCCTGGGCGATACTCGGCGAGAGCATATGCCGACGTACACACGGACCCAGGCCGAGGCCCTGCTGCCCAAGGTGCGGCCCCTCCTCGAGGAGCTGCAGCGACGCGCGATGGCGTACCGGCGACGCCCCACCGACCCGGTCGCGCAGGAGATCAACGCCATCCTCAAGGACATCGCCGAGCTTGGCGTCGAGGTGAAGGACCCCGACCGCGGCCTCATCGACTTCCGCGCGAAGTACCGCGGCCGCGAGGTGTATCTCTGCTGGCAGCTGGGCGAGGGAAGCCACATCAGCTACTGGCACGACCTCGAGTCGGGCTTCGCCGGCAGGAAGCTCATCGAGGACTGACCCTCGTCGCATGAAATAGCGGCCCTCGTCGCACGAACGTGTGACGGGTGAGGGACAGACACGAGCACCCCTGATGTGGTCTCTACTCGTGCATGGATCGGCACGAGCTCGCATGGGCAGCGGGATTCTTCGATGGCGAAGGTTGGGCGAACGCAGTGGCTCAGACCGGCCGGCGCACTCGTCAACCTCACGCGCAGATCAATCAGGCCGGCCCCGATGGCATGCCTGCGGTGCTGGTGAAATTCCGACGGTGCGTTGGCGTCGGACGTCTGAGAGGGCCTTCGATCAAAGAAGGCAAACAGGATCTGTACTGGTGGGAAGCGACCTCGCGTCCGGACGTCGAGCGCGTTGCCGATCTGATCGGCCCATGGCTATGTCCCGCGAAGCGTGCTGAGTTCGAACGCGCACTCGGGCGATCGTTAGCGCCGGCGATCTGGCCGGCGACGGGAGTTGAGGAACTTGCCTGGGCTGGCGGCTTCTTCGACGGCGAAGGCAGTACCTATCTCGAGAAACACCGAACGCACGCGGGCCACTTCGTTCCGCGCCTCTACGTCCCTCAGTCGTCGGAGGTAGGCATCGCTCCTGAGCTCATCCGACTGAAATCAGCATTGGGAGACATCGGAGCGATCTCGGGGGTGCGGCCGGGCAAAGGACATTGGAAGCCGCACCGGCGCTGGCGCGTCTGCAGCCTGGCGGCTGTGCAGCTGGGCCTTCATCTTCTCTGGCCATTCATCGGCGAGGTCAAACGATCGCAGGCGCAACTGGTCATGCAGGTGATCCACTCTCAGCCGGACCTGCCGCGCGGCAATCCCGCTTTCGGTGTCGCGGGAGCGCGCTACTGCCTCAATGGCCACGACAAGTGGAACGCACGAGTGCGGCCGTTCAAAGGGCGCGGGAAGAATCAGGAAGACCCCAACCTTCATCTCAGGCAGTGTCTAGCGTGCGTGCGGATCGATGCGCGCGCACGTAGAGCGTTACGAGTAAAGAAAGATCGACGGCACGTGGGCCGCCGATCTCGTGTAACCTAGTAAGTTACTACTACTTGTTGAAGTAGTTCTTGTTGATCTCGATGTAGTTCTTCCATTTGTCCGGCACCGCGTCCTCAGGAAAGATCGCGCTTACCGGACAGACGGACTCGCATGCGCCGCAGTCGATGCACTCATCCGGATGAATGAAGTACATGTTGTCCGCATCGGTGGTGTAAATACAGTCCACAGGACACACGTCCACACAGCTTGCGTCCTTCACATCTATGCACGGCTCGGTGATCACATACGCCATTTCGAGTCAGTTCCTCCACAGCAGCGGTCGCTCGGGCGACGCGAAATGTATCATCGCGAACGCTTATGAGCGAAACCGCCGAGTTCCCACTGCCCGCTGACGCGACCGAAGAGGAGCGCACGACCGCGAAGCGCGAGATCGCGAAGTACGCGAAGATCGTCAGCGCGACGGACGACGCAATTCGTTTCGAAGGCGAGCTCATCGGGCAAACGGGCCCCGTCTGGCACTTCCAGTACACGCGCATGTACAAGCTGCCGAAGGGATACGTCGCCGCGGCGCACGATCTTCATGAAGGCATCAAGGTCGCCTTTGCGGACCGAGCGGAGGGACTCCCC